>Ga0210378_10001159_pt1 | contig 13750 bp, 13 predicted proteins | sample PLM1_60_b1redo_FD_155465 | JGI IMG/M metagenome (GOLD analysis project Ga0210378, IMG submission 155465) | Groundwater sediment microbial communities from an aquifer in East River, Colorado, USA - PLM1_60_b1 redo | ecosystem: Environmental > Terrestrial > Soil > Riparian zone | place: USA: East...
ATGGTGACCGGGCCGGTCACGTAGAGGACGGCACCGCCGCCGGCGCCGACCTTGCAGCCGTCGTTGAAGGTGGCAATGGAGTACAGGTGGGTGCCGGACGGGATGGTCCCGTTGACCGGGCAGGTGTACGCGCCATCGTTGGCCAGCCCGGTGGGGACGACGACCGGTGGCGGGTTGAACTTCTGCGAGGTGGTGAACGAGTCCGGGGCCGGCGGGCACGCGCCGATGCCGACGACGCCGGCCGGGATCGTGGTCTGCCCGTTGAAGCTGCAGCCGTCGGCCGGGTACGTCCAGCTGCCGCCCCGGCAGTTCCTGGCGCCGACACCGCCGGTGAAGGTGATGGTGCCGTTGCTGCCGACCACACCGGACGCGGGGCTGGTGCTGCAGGTGTCGGTGGGGCTGGTGTAGCTGTCGGCGGTGCCTTTGAGGCTCACGCTGGTCAAGCCGAAGAAGGCGTTGCCGAAGATCGGCTGGTCGACGGCGTCGGCGAGCACGCGCCGTCGCACGCCGGTGGCGTCGGTGCCGGCGCTGTCCAGGCGCCACACCGTGCCGTCCTTGGTCGCGGTGTAGCTGTAGGAGCCGGCCGTGCCGAGGCTGCCGCTGGACGTGAAGCTGGTGGTATGGGCGGTGATGGCCTTGGCGGCGTCGTTGATGCCGGCGTCGGCCAGCTGCAGCGCGTTGGCGGAGTCACCCCCCCGTCTGCTGCCGCGCAGCCCGAACTCGGCGGTGACCAGCAGCGCGACAACCAGGATGGTGACGATCATGATGACCATCATCGCCACGGCAACGCTGCCTCGATCGTCGGCGGACCCGCATCGCCGAGGGTTGAGGGCTGGTCGGGTGGACATCGTCGGCTCCTATCTGGCGTTGCGCAGCGAGAGCGTGCTGGTGAGGGTGAGCGGTTGCTGCCCGCCCGGGTAGGTGACCACCAGGGTGACCTCGACCGAGGTGGCGGCAGCCTGGCCGCTGCTCAGGGCGGTGCCACCGGCACCGTAGTAGGTGAACAGCGGCGTCGACCCGTTGGCGACGTTGCCGATCAGCCTGCGGCTGATCGTGATGTTGCTCGCGCAGTCGGCGTCGCTGCGGGTCTGCTGCACCCAGCCGGCCAGCAGGCCGTAGGTGACCGTGGTCTGGCAACCCGGGCTGGTGGCGGTGCCGCGATGGATCCTGAAGCTCAGGCAACTGGCCGCGGTGGGTGACGTCGGACAGGCTCCGGCGGCGGGGATGAGGCTGGTGAAGCTGATGCTGCTCGGGCGGGCCGCCCGGATGTCCTGGGTCACGGTGCGCAGCGCCAGCTGGGCGTCGTTCTCGGCCTGGACGTCGCCGGTGACCCGGCCGACCACAGAGGTGGTGTTGTCCAGGAAGCCGAGCAGAATCCCGCCCACGAGCAGACTGATGGCCATGACGACCACCAGCTCCACGAGCGTCATACCGGCCTGGTCCCGGTCGCCGTGGCCGGTGACGGGCCGAAGGCGGCTCATGGGCAGCCGCCCCCGAAGTTCAAGGGGCTGGATGCGACCGCCGCGGTCGAGCCGTACTGGGGCGGGCTCGCGCTGGGCGCGTAGGCCTGGGCGGCGGTGACATAGATGGGTTGGCTCCCCGACGGGAACCGGTAGCCGGCCGCGACCGGGATGACCCCGGCCCACGCGCTGCCATTGTTCGAGGCCAGCGTGACGGTGTAGGGGCCGTTCAGCGTCTGGAAGCTGGCCGTGACCGAGTCTGCGGCAGTGAGATTACTGGTGGCGGCGCTGAGGGTGAGGTCGCCGCAGAGCAGTCCGGCCGAGTCGATACGGGGTGCGGTCGGGGCCACCGCGACGTTGCTGAGGCTCGGGGGGTTGGGGCCTGCCGCGCAGTTGATTCCCCCTGTCTGGCAGGCGACAAAGGTCACGATCTGCGCGTTGGGCTGGCTGTTGACCTTGCCGTCGGCGCTGCGGACCGCCACGAAGGTGACGTACTGGGTGCCGGTCCCGAAGCTGAACTGGCTACTGCCGGCCGGCAGGGTCGTCGACCAGGCCCCGCCGCCGCTCGCCGTCAGCTCCAGCGTGGAGGCTACCGGGCCGGTCGCGCCGAGGTTCAGGAAGCTGACGAACACGCTGTCGGGGAGCCCGCCGGTCGATGCCTGGAAGGTGACCGGGGTCAGCACCACCCCGTCGACGAGCTTGACCGGGTTGCTCGCGCTGGCCGCGGCCCCGCCGACCAGTACCGACGTGGTGCTGAAGGAGGGGAGCGGCAGCCCGATCACGCTGCCCTGGTCGGGACTGCGCAGCGAGCTCTGCTGGGCGACCTGGTGGGCCCCGGCCTGGTCGTTCCAGTCGACAAAGACCGCCAACCGCTTGTTGATGTGGGTGCTGTCGCCCCATGCCACATAGCGGCGGACCTGGTAGCCGATGCCAAGGCGGGTGCACGTGTAGGAGCTGGCCGGAACCTGACCCACGGTGGGTGTGCAGGGCTGCGCGTAGGTCGGGCTGGAGCAATTGGCCAGGAACACCGGTTCGGTCAGCCCAGCCGGCGCCGGCCCGGGAGGTGGCGCGCATACCCCAAGGTGGTCGTAGTCCAGGCGCTGGAGGTCCTCGATGGCCTGGGTGGCGACCTCGTTGCCCTGGGTGCGGGTCTTCTGCAGCCCGGCGACCTTCAACGCCGCGGCCAGCGTGGCCGCGAGCGCCAGCAAGGCGATCGTGCCGATCATCAACGCGACCATCAGCTCTATCAACGTGAAGCCCTCGCAGGGCCGGAAGCGGTCGCGGCCCGCACGACCGCCCGTCCCGCGCCTGCACGGCCAGTGTCGTCCCATACCGGTACCTTCGGCGGCCAACCAGGCCGCTTTAGCTCGGGTGAACGACACAGCCGGACGCCCTGTTGACGGCTGCCCCCTGGGAGCCGCCGGCCGGGGTAGGCTTCCCGCCATGCGCCCGCTTGTCGCCGCGTTGGTCGCCGGGCTGTTCGGGCTGCTGGCCGGCTCCTTCGCTGGCGTGGTGATCTACCGCGTCCCGCGGCGCGAGTCGCTGGTTCGCCCCGGCTCGCGCTGCCCGGCGTGCGCCACCCCCATCCTCTGGCGGGACAACGTGCCGGTGATCGGCTGGCTCCTGCTCGGCGGACGCTGCCGCCGCTGCCGAGCCCGCATCCCGATCCGCTACCCGGCCGTCGAGGCCGCAATGGGCGTGCTCTGGTTCCTCGTCACGCTGCGCCTGGTCGGCGAAGGCCTCGGCTGGGCGGTCCCCGCCTACCTCGTCCTCGCCTTCGGCTGCCTGGTGCTGGCCGTAATCGACGCTACCACCCGGCTGCTGCCCAACCGCATCACCTACCCGGTCTTCCCGCTGGTGGCCGGCCTGCTGCTGGCGGCTAGTCTGGGCCTAGGCGACCTCGGCAGGTTCGGCCGCGGCCTGCTCGCGGCCGCCGCCGTCGGCGCTTTCTTCCTGCTGCTCGCGCTGATCTCGCCGCAGGGCATGGGGCTTGGCGACGTGAAGCTTGCGCCCACCCTCGGCCTGGCCCTCGGCTGGCTGTCGTGGGGGACGGTGGCGGTCGGCGTGTTCGCCGCTTTCCTCCTCGGCGGGCTGGCCGGCCTCGCCGCCATGCTGCTCCTCGGCCTCACCCGCAAGTCGCTGTTGCCGTTCGGGCCCTGGCTGGTCACCGGCGCGCTGCTCGGGATCCTGGCCGGCGGCGAGGTCGCCGGCTGGTACGGCCGCGCCCTCTTCGGCGGCTGACCGCCGAGGTCGGCCAGGTGCCCGCCGGTCCTGCTCAAGGTCGCCCCTGGCCGGGTCGATCACTTCCACGGCCGCCACAGGCGGCTCGGCGCGCTCCAGATCCCGCCGCCAGAGGACAGCAACCATCTTCGGACCAGGCGGGGCGCCGCAGTACAGGAAACGATTTGGGGGGCTCGACAAGGTGGCCCGAAATATCGCCGGTCTGGACATCGGCACCACGGCGGTGCGCGCGGCGGAGCTGTCGGTCCGTCGCGGCCGGGTCGTGCTCGAGCGTCTCGGGCAGGCCGGCCTGCCGCCCGGCGCGGTCGTGGACGGCGAAGTGGTCGACCCGACGACCGTCGCCGCCGCGATCAAGACGTTGTGGCGGCGGGCCAGGTTCCACGCCAAGCAGGTGATCCTCGGGGTCGCCAACCAGCGAGTGGTCGTCCGTCTGGTCGACCTGCCCTGGATGGAACCGCAGGAGCTTCGCAGCTCGATCACCTACCAGGCTCAGGAGTTCCTGCCGATCCCGGTCGCAGAGACGGAGCTCGACTACGCCGTGCTCGGCGAGCAGGATGCGGCCCAAGGACACCGCATGCTACGGGTGCTGCTGGTCGCCGCGCAGAAAGAGATGCTCGCCGGCCACTTGGGGGCGGTCGCCATGGCCAGGCTGGAGCCGGTCGGGATCGACCTCAACCCGATCGCGCTGCTGCGCTCGCTGACCCCGATCGCCGGCTTCTCCGACGGTGCCGAGGCGCTCGTCGACGTGGGCGCGCGGGTAACCAACGTCGTCATCCACGAGGACGGCGCCCCACGCTTCGTGCGCATCCTGCTGATGGGGGGCGAGAACGTGACCGCGACGCTCCAACGTGCCCTGGATCTGGACCATGAGGAGGCGGAGCGGGTCAAGCTGGCCGTGTCGGTCGACGACGCCCCCGATCCGCGGGCCGCTAACCTGATCGAGCAGCAGTTGGAGGCATTCACCGCGGAGATCCGCGGTTCGCTCGACTTCTACCGGGGTCAGCAGGACGCGGTGCCGCTCGGGCGGGTGGTCATCTCCGGCGGTGGCTCCCTGCTCGGCTCACTGGTCGAACGGCTTCAAGCCGCCGCCGGAGTGTCCGTCGAGCGTGGCCGCAGCCTGGCCGCGGTTCGGGTCGGCCGCCTGGGCCTGGCCGCCGAACAGCTTGCCGAGCTGGAGCCGATGGCCGCCATCCCGGTAGGCCTCGCCCTTGGGGCGGTGGCCTAGATGGCGTCGGGGGCTCCTTGGACCAAGCGAGGGATGGAACCGCCCAGGATCAACCTGCTGCCCGGCCACATCCGCGAGCGCCGGCTGATCCGTCGCCAGCGAGTGGGTATCGGGGCCGCCGCCGCCGCCCTGCTCGTCCTGCTCGGGATCTGGTACGTGGTGGAGAGCCGCACACTGGCCGAAGCCCGGGAGGACGCCGAGCGGGAGCGGCAGGTCGCCGTCGACCTGCGGGCCCGCCGGGTCCGGCTCCAGCCGTTCGCCGACATGGACGCCCAGATCGCCGCCGCCCGGCGGATGCAGACCGATGTCTACGCCCGCGAGATCCGTATGTCCGGCGTCATGCGGGACCTGTCGGCGATCGTGCCCAGCAACGTGTGGCTGACGAAGATGACCGCCTCGTTGACCACCGCCGCCGACGCGGGCGCTGCACCGGCGGTCGGCACCACCCCGGCCGGCGCCCAGGCGCCGACGGGCACCACACCCGGCAGCCCGGGCGCCAGCTCCCCGGTGGCCAGCCTCACCTTTGCGGGTGCCGGGTTCGGCCACGTCGACGTGGGCCGCTTCATGCGGACGCTGGCCAGCGGACCGACCAAGGATGGGCAGCGCGTGTACCTCAACCCCTACTTCACGTCCTCGCAGCGCAGCGTCGAGCCGGCCGAGACACCCACGGTGACCTTCTCGGCCAGCGTCGACCTGAGCCAGGCGGCCTTCTCGGGCCGCTTCCAGGCCGACCGGCAGACGGGAGCGTCGACCCCATGACCCGCAGCCAGGAGCGCCTGCTCGGAGTGGCGGCTGTCGCCCTGCTGGTGGCCGTCACCGCCCTGCTGCTGGTGCGGCCGCAGCGGGATGCGACCGCACAGGCCAACGCCGACGAGCGTGTCGCCGAGGCCGAGAGCCAGGCCCTGCGCGACGAGATCAAGGCCCTCGAGGCCCTGCAGGCCAATGAGCCCGCTCTGCGCGAGGAGGCCCGGAAGGCAGCCGCCGAGTTCCCGCCCACCCCGGCCCTTTCGAGCCTGGTGGACGCCCTGCAGGACACGGCCGACCAGGCTGGCGTCGAGCTGGAGTCGGTCGCCCCGTCGCCCCCCAAGGCTTCCAAGCTCCAGCCTGGGCTGGCCGAGATCACCACCCAGCTGACGGTCAACGGCGGCTACTTCGAGATCGAGGACTTCCTCACCCGGCTCGAAGCGTTGGTCAAGGGGACCAAGCCTAGCGGCCGCGTCGCCCCGCGGTCGCTGCTGGTGCACTCCGTGGCGATCTCCGCGGGCAGCGGAACGGGCTCCGGCACGGCGGCGCCCCCTGCGGCGACCGCAACAGCCTCGGCCCCGCCGGGCGAGCTCTCGGCCGACATCAGCTTGACCGCCTTCCAACTGACAGGATCCGCGAACGCGGCCGCGCCGTCCGCGGGCGCGACCGCGACCACCGGCACCCAGGGAGGGTGACGCGTATGGCCGTCCAACCCCAGGCAACCGCCGGCGGCTCCCGCCAACGGCTGCTCCTGCTCGTGCTCGCTGGCGTGGTGGTGGTCGGAGCCATCCTGCTCCTGGCCAGCCCGCTGCTGCTCCGCCGGCCGGCCGAGGAGCCGGTGTCCCGCCCGGTCGCCGGTCCAGCACCGGCCACCACCACCCCGCCCCAGCTGATCGGCCCGTCGACCACCGTCGGTGGCCCAGGGACGGTCGGCAACACCAAGGACCCCTTCCGTCCGCTGGTCGTGCCCGGCGTGGCGGTCGCGACCAGCGGCCCCACGGCCGCCGCCGCGACTGGCCCGGCGGTGCAGAGCACCGTACCTGGTGCCGGCCAAGGCGCCGCCAGCATCCCCGGCGGCGGTGCCACCGCGGCCGAGCAGAAGGTGACCCTGCTCGACATCGTCAGCCAGTCGGGTGCCCGAGCCGCGAAGGTCGAGGTCGACGGCACCCAGTACACGGTCAGCGAGGGCAAGACCTTCGCCGGCGCCTACCGGGCCGTCGACATCGGCAGCTCCTGTGCGACCTTCGAGTCCGACACCACCTCGTTCACCCTTTGCGAGGGCGAGGCCGTCCTCAAGTAGCATCGCACGGATGCTGCGCTACCTGACCGCTGGCGAGTCCCACGGGCGGGCGCTTGTCGCCGTGCTCGAAGGGCTGCCGTCCGGTGTGCCCCTGACCAGCGCCGACATCGCCCGTGCGCTGGCCAGGCGCCGGCTCGGCTATGGGCGGGGCAAGCGCATGCGGTTCGAGGAGGACCGGCTGGAGGTCCTCGGGGGGCTGCGCCACGGACGCACGCTGGGCTCGCCCCTTGCCATCCGCATCGACAACAGCGAATGGCCCAAGTGGACCGAGGTGATGAGCCCCGACCCGGTCGACGACCCCGAGGCCGCCCGCAGCGGCAAGGGCGTGCCCCTGACCCGGCCGCGGCCCGGCCACGCCGACCTGACCGGCATGCAGAAGTACGGCTTCGACGAGGCGCGGCCGGTGCTGGAGCGGGCCTCGGCCCGCGAGACCGCGGCAAGGGTCGCCGCCGCCGCGGCCGCGCGGGCCCTGCTCGACCAGGTCGGGGTGGCCGTGCTCAGCCACGTGGTCCGGCTCGGGCCGGTGGCCACCCGTTCCAGGGCGGTGCCGTCGCCGGCCGACCTGGAGGAGATCGACGCCTCCCCGGTCCGCTGCCTCGACGGGGAGGCCGAGGGCCGGATGGCGGCCGCGGTGGACGCGGCCAAGGCGGCCGGCGACACCCTCGGCGGGGTGTTCGAGGTGGTCGCCCACGGCCTGCCTCCCGGCCTGGGGTCCTACGTCCACTGGGACCGGAAGCTGGACGCGCGCCTGGCCGGGGCCCTGATGAGCATCCAGGCGATCAAGGGGGTCGAGCTCGGCGACGGCTTCGCCTCCGCGGCCAGGCCCGGGTCCAAGGCCCACGACGCGATCGTCCCCGGCTCCCGGGCCGGGACGGTGCGCCGGCGCACCGGCCGGGCCGGCGGGATCGAGGGCGGCATGTCCACCGGCGAGGTGCTGCGGGTCCGTGCGGCCATGAAGCCGCTGTCGACCCTGGTCCGGGCGCTGGACACGGTCGACCTGGCCACCGGGGCCAAGGCCAGGGCGGTGGTCCAGCGCTCGGACGTGACCGCCGTGCCCGCCGCCGGGGTGGTCGGCGAGGCGGTGGTCGCCCTGGTCCTGGCCGACGCCCTGCTGGAGAAGACCGGCGGCGACTCCCTGCCCGAGGTCCGCCGCAACCTCGACGCCTACCTGGCCGGCCTGGAGCCCGACCCCGAGGCCCAGGACTAGCAGGGCCGCGACCCCACCACCGAGGTCGACGCGGCCCTCGACGCCCCGGGCTGTTAGGCTTGCCGGCATGCGCCAGATCCTGCCAACCATCGTGATCATCGGCTTCATGGGGGCCGGCAAGACCTCGGTCGGCCGCCTGGTGGCGCGGGCGCTGGGCCGCGAGCTCGTCGACACCGACCTGATGATCGAGCGGGCCACCCGCCTGACCATCGGGGAGCTGTTCCGGCGCGAAGGGGAGCTGAGCTTCCGGCGCCGCGAGATCGCCGCCATCGACCGGGCCATCGCCGTACCCGGCCGGGTGGTCGCGGTCGGCGGGGGGGCCGTGCTGTCGGCCGACAACCGCACCGCCCTGAAGCAGGCCGGCCTGCTGGTGTACCTGCGGGCCACCCCCGAGACCCTGGCCGGCCGGCTGACCGGGGTCACCGACCGGCCGCTGCTCAACAACACCGCCGACCGGGCCGGCCGCATCCGCGACCTGCTGGTCGCCCGCGGCCCCATCTACGAGACGGCCGGCGACGTGGCCATCGACACCGACCGGCTCGACGTCGAGCAGACGGCCGTCGAGGTGCTTGAGTGGTACCGGCGCCGGGTCGGCGCGCTGGCCGGCCGGTGACGGAACGGTCAGGCGCCGGCACCCCGGCGCGCCCAGCCTCCGGCGTGGACACGGCCCCGGAGGGGCCTGGGGAGCCCCGAGGGGGTGCCCCGATCAGTCGGAGGGTGATGGTGCCGACCGCCGCGGGCGCCTACCCGGTGTGGGTCGGGGCCGGGCTGCTTGACCGCCTCGACCGGCTGCTGCCGCCATTCCCGGCCGCCGAGGCGGCCGTGGTCATCTTCTCCCGGCCCGTGGCCGCCGTCGCCGAGCGGGTCGGGCAGGCCGTTGGCCGGCGCGGCGTCGCCGTGCACGCCGTCGAGGTCCCGGCCGGGGAGGCCGCCAAACGGCTGGAGGTGGTCGCGGGGCTGTACGAGCGGCTGGCCGCCGTCCCCACCCGCCGGGCCGACCCGATCCTGGCCGTCGGCGGCGGGGCCACCACCGACGTCGCCGGGTTCGCCGCCGCCACCTGGCTGCGCGGCGTGCCCCTGGTCAACGTCCCCACCAGCGTCCTCGGCATGGTCGACGCCGCCATCGGCGGCAAGACCGGGGTCGACCTGGCCGCCGGGAAGAACCTGGTCGGCGCCTTCCACCAGCCGGTTGCGGTGGTGGCCGACCTCGACACCCTTGCCGGCCTGCCGGCGGCCGAGGTCCGCTCCGGCCTGGCCGAGGTGGCCAAGGCCGGGCTGGTCGGCGACCCCGACCTGGCGCGGGCCCTCGCCCGGTCGGCCGGCCCGGCCGCCGCCGCCGACCCCGACGCCCTCGCCCCCCTGGTCGAGGGGGCGGTCCGGGTCAAGGCGACGGTCGTCGGTGCCGACGAACACGAGCATGCCGGGAACGGCGGGGTTGGCCGGTTGGCCCTGAACTACGGGCACACCCTGGGCCACGCCCTCGAGCGGCTGGCCGGATACCAGGGGCTGCGGCACGGGGAGGCGGTCGCCATCGGGATGGTGTTCGCGGCCCGGGTCGCCGAGGCGATCGGGCTGGCCCGGCCGGGACTGGCCGCCGGGCACGTCGAGCTGCTGCGGGCGCTCGGCCTCCCGGTCGCCCTGCAGCGGCCGGACCCCGACCGGCTCCTCGAGGCCATGGCCACCGACAAGAAGCACCGCAAGGGCCTCCGCCTGGTGCTGCTGCGCGGCCCCGGGCAGCCCGAGGTCGTGCCAGCCCCCGAGCGTGCCGTGCTGGTCGCCGCCATCAAGTCGCTGGCAGAGGACCCGCGATGAGCGGAAGGGCCCGGGGGACCGCCGGGATGGGCCCCCGGTGAGTCGGACCTATCCCGCGACCGGGGAGGGGCCCCTGGTGCTGGTCATCCACGGGCCGAACCTGGGAGCGCTCGGCCGCCGCGACCCGGGCCACTACGGCGCGCTGGACCTGGACCAGATCATGGACCGGCTGGCCAAGCTGGCCGGCGAGCTCGGCCTGCGGGTCGAGGGCCTGCAGTCCGACCACGAGGGCGAGCTGGTCGAGGCGCTGCTGGCGGCGGCCGGCCGCGGAGTCGGCGCGGTCGTGCTCAACCCGGGGGCCCTGGCCCACACCTCCTACGCGGTCCGCGACGCCGTCGAGGCGGCCGCCATCCCGGTGGTCGAGGTGCACCTGTCCAACGTCCACGCCCGCGAGCGCTGGCGCCACCACCTGGCCGTCGCCCCGGTCGCGGCCGCCGTGATCGCCGGCCTTGGCCCGGCCGGCTACGACCTCGGCCTCCGCGCCGCCGCCGACCTGCTGGCTCGCCGCCGCTAGCTCAGCTTGGCAAGATGGTTGCGGAGCCCGGCCAGGCATCGGCGTGGCATTCGTCACGGCGAACCGGTGTGCAGCCCGCAGCATGCCCGCCGTGCGTGCTGGCCGGCCTCCGGAGGCACTCCCCGGGGGAAAGGACTGCGCGTGCCCAGTGACGGCCACGCCTACACCGAAGCCAGGCGGCACGCGTTGCGTGCCCTGCTGGCCCACGCCGACCTGTCGGCCCTGCTGGTCACCAAGCCGGTCAACGTCCGCTACCTGACCGGCTTCTCCGGCAGCTACGGGGCGCTGCTGCTGCTCCACGACCGCACCGTGTTCTTCACCGACGGCCGCTACCGGCACCAGGCCGCCGCCGAGGTGCCGGACGCCGAGGTGGTGCTCGCCCCGGGCGACCTGATCGGGCCCGTCGGCGGCGTGGTCCGGACCGCCGGGGACGGGCTGGGCTTCGAACCGGCCGGGCTGACCTGGGGTGACGGCCAGCGCCTGCGCTCGGGCCTGCCCGGCCAGGCCGTCGTGCCCGCCCCGCCGCTGGTCGAGGAGCTGCGCGAGGTCAAGGACGAGCGCGAGCTGACCGCCATGCGCGAGGCGGCCCGGCTCGGCGACGAGGCCCTGGCCGGGCTGCTGCCGACCCTGCGCGAGGGGGTGACCGAGCGCCAGGTGGCGGTCGACCTGGACCTGGCCATGCGCCGGCTGGGCGGCGAGAGCCTGGCCTTCGACACCATCGTCGCCTTCGGGGAGCAGGCCGCCGAGCCGCACCACCACCCGGGCGGCCGCCCGCTGGCCGCCGGCGACCTGGTCGAGCTCGACTTCGGCGCCAGGGTGGACGGCTACTGCGCCAACCTGGCCCGCTCGATGGTGCTCGGCCGCGCCTCCCAGCGCCAGCGCGACCTCTACGAGGTCGTCCGCCACGCCCAGGCGGCCGGCCTGGGCTGCCTGGAGGCCGGGGTGCCGGCCGGCGAGGTCGACCGGGCCTGCCGCCAGCCGATCGCCGAGGCTGGCCTCGGCGACTCGTTTCCGCACCCGACCGGCCACGGGATCGGCCTGGAGCGAGATGAGGCCCCCCGGCTGCGCCCGGGCGCCAGGGACCGGATCGCCGCCGGGACGCCGGTCGCCATCGAGCCCGGCGTCTACCTCCCCGGGTTCGGCGGCGTCCGGATCGAGGACCTGGTGGTCGCCCGGCCCGGCGGCCACGAGCTGCTCACCACCGCGACCAAGGAGCTGCTGGAGCTGTGACCGATTCCGGCCCCCTCGGCGAGCTGGCCGAGCGGTACTTCCAGGTGATCATGGACGCCTCGCCGTTCGAGGCCACCTCGCTCGGCGTGGCCGGCTGGGACGCCGAGGTGCCCGACCTGTCCGAGGCGGCCGAGGCCGCCACCGACGGGCGGCTGGCCGACCTGGAGCGGCGCCTGGACGGGATCGACACCGGGCTGCTCGAGGCACCGGACCGGGTCACCCATGCCATGCTGCGCCGTGGGCTGCGTGACCGCCGGGCCGAGCTGGCCGCCCGCTGGCCCGAGCTGACCGTCTCGGCCACCATGAGCGGCATCCAGACGGTCGTGCTCGGCCTCGTCCCCAAGGTCGCCCTGACCACCGCCGGCCAGGCCGACGAGTATCTGGAACGCTGCCGCCGGCTGGGCCGGTGCCTCGACCAGGCCGGCGACCGGCTGCGGGCCGGGATCGCCGCCGGCCGGACCCCGCCGGCGCTCGGCGTCCGGGCGGCCATCGCCCAGCTCGACGCCTACCTGGCCGATCCGCCGGCCAGCGACCCGCTGCTGACCCCGGCCCCCCCGGCCGAGGTCGACGCCGGCCGCTGGCGGGACCGGCTGGCCGAGGCGGTGGCCGGGTCGGTCCGGCCGGCGATGGCCCGCTACCTGGCCCTGCTGCGCGACCAGGTCCTGCCGAACGCCCGCCCCGACGACCGCTGCGGGCTGGCCTACCTGCCCGGGGGCGAGGCCGTCTACCGGTCGACGGTCCGCCAGCACACCACCACCGACCGCGACCCGGAGGAGATCCACCGGCTCGGCCTCGACCTGGTCGCCGGGCTGGCCGAGGAGTACCGGACGCTCGGGGCAAGGGTGCTCGGCACCAGCAACCTGGAGGAGGTCCTGGCCAGGCTCCGCGGCGACCCCGAGCTGCGGTTCCAGACGGCGGCGGAGATCCTCCGGTCGAGCCGGGACGCCCTTGAACGGGCCGTGGCCGCCCTGCCCGGCTGGTTCGGCCGGGTGCCGAGCGTCCCCTGCCGGGTCGACGAGATGAGCCCCTACGAGGCCAAGGACGCCGTCCTCGGCTACTACCAGCTCCCGTCGGCGGACGGCAGCCGCCCCGGCGTCCACTGGCTGAACACCTCCGCCCCCGGGACCAGGACCCGCTACGAGTACGAGGCGCTGGCCTTTCACGAGAGCGTCCCCGGCCACCACCTCCAGTTCGCCCTGGCCCAGGAGCGGCAGGAGCTGCCCCGGTTCCGGCGGTTCGGCTACGTCACCGCGTTCAGCGAAGGCTGGGCGCTGTACACCGAGCGCCTGGCCGACGAGATGGGCCTGTACTCCGGCGACCTGGCCCGCTTCGGCATGCTCTCGTTCGATTCCTGGCGGGCCTGCCGGCTGGTGGTGGACACCGGCATCCACCAGCTCGGCTGGAGCCGCGGCCGGGCGATCGACTACCTGCTGGCCAACTCGGCGCTCACCCGGACCAACATCGAGAACGAGGTCGACCGCTACGTCGCCATGCCGGGCCAGGCGCTGGCCTACATGGTCGGCCGGCTGGAGCTGGTCCGGCTCCGGGAGCTGGCCGCCGAGCGCCTGGGGGCCAGCTTCGACCTGCGGGCGTTCCACGACCTGGTGCTCGGCACCGGCGGCGTCCCGCTGTCGGTGCTGGCCGAGGAGGTCGACACCTTCTTCGCCGCTGCCGGGGCGCGGCCGGATTCGGGTCCGTAATCCGGTGATAGGGTGGGAACATGGCGACCACCAATGACCTCAAGAACGGCATGACCCTCAACCTCGACGGCAACCTCATGAACGTCGTCGAGTTCCAGCACGTCAAGCCGGGCAAGGGCGGCGCGTTCGTGCGCACCAAGCTCAAGAACGTCCGCACCGGCCGGACGCTGGAGAAGACCTTCCGGGCCGACGAGCCGGTCGAGGTGGCCATCCTCGACAAGCGGGAGATGCAGTACCTATACCGCGACGAGACCGGGTTCCACTTCATGGACACCCAGACCTACGACCAGTCGGTGGTGGACGCCGCGGCGGTCGGG
>Ga0210378_10001160_pt1 | contig 13748 bp, 13 predicted proteins | sample PLM1_60_b1redo_FD_155465 | JGI IMG/M metagenome (GOLD analysis project Ga0210378, IMG submission 155465) | Groundwater sediment microbial communities from an aquifer in East River, Colorado, USA - PLM1_60_b1 redo | ecosystem: Environmental > Terrestrial > Soil > Riparian zone | place: USA: East...
GGCCGGCGGGTCCGACTGCGAGCCCGGATGGCGGGTGCCGGTCCGGGACGTGACACTGGTCCGGGACCGCCCCTTCCGGGCCGGGGCACCGCGCCCGGTCTCGCCGAGGTCCTCGACCTCCTCCGCGTCCAGGCCGGCCCGCGTCCGCGCCGACCGCGGCAGCGTGCCGGCCGCCGACGCCGGGATGTCCAGCTCGGCGTACAGGTGCTCGGAGGTCGAGTAGGTCTCCGCGGGCGAGTGGAACGGCAGCGACAGCGCGTCGCAGATCATCTTCCAGCGCGCCGTCTCGTCCCAGTCGACGAAGGTCACCGCGACGCCGGACGCCCCGGCCCGACCCGTCCGTCCGATCCGGTGCAGGTAGACCTTCTCGTCCTCCGGGCACTGGTAGTTGACCACGTGGGTGACGCCTTCGACGTCCAGCCCGCGGGCGGCCACGTCGGTCGCGACCAGCACGTCGACCTTCCCGGACCGGAACGCGCGCAGCGCCTGCTCCCGCGCCCCCTGCCCCAGGTCCCCGTGCACGGCCGCCGCGGCGAAGCCGCGCTCGACCAGGTCGTCGGCGACCTTCTGCGCGGTGCGCTTGGTCCGGCAGAAGATCATCGTCAGCCCGCGGCCGCGGGCCTGCAGGATCCGGGCCAGCATTTCCGGCTTGTCCAGCGCGTGCGCCCGGTAGACGAACTGCTGGGTCTCCGGCACGACCCGGGACTCCTCGTGCCCCTCGGCCCGCACGTGCACCGGCTGCCGCATGAAGCGGCGGGCCAGCGCCACGATGGGGCCCGGCATGGTGGCGCTGAAGAGCATTGTCTGCCGCTGCTCGGGCACCCGGGCGAGGATCCGCTCGATGTCCGGCAGGAAACCGAGGTCGAGCATCTCGTCGGCCTCGTCGAGCACCAGCGCGGACACCGAGCCCAGCTTCAGCAGGCCCTGGTTGACCAGGTCGAGCAGCCGGCCCGGGGTGCCGACGATCACGTCGACGCCCTTGCGCAGCGCGGCGACCTGCGGCTCGTACGCCCGGCCGCCGTAGATGGCGCTGACCCGCACGCCGAGGTGCCGGCCGGCGGCCTGCAGGTCGCGGGTCACCTGGACGCACAGCTCCCGGGTGGGGACGACGACCAGCGCGCGCGGCTCGGTCCCGCCGACGTCGATGCGCTGCAGCAGCGGCACGCCGAAGCCGAGGGTCTTGCCGGTGCCGGTCCGGGCCTGGCCGATCAGGTCGCTGCCGCCCAGCGCGATCGGCAGGGTCATCTCCTGGATCGCGAACGTACGGGTGATCCCGACGTCGGCCAGCGCCCGCACGATGGGCGCACCGACGCCGAGGTCGGAGAACAGCGGGCTGTCCTCGCTGACCGGCGCCCGGCCGGCCAGCGGCTCGAACTCCTCGGCCTCCGCCGCGGCGTCGGGGCCGGTGTCGGTGATGGTGTCAGGATCGGTCGGGGTGGTGGTCTCGTCGTTGGTGGTGGTCAGTGCCGTTGCCTCTCTCGCCACGCGCCGACATACCGGCAATCAGGGCGATCGACCGCGGCGCCCGCTCGACGCCCGGAGGGCGGCACGGGCGGCGGGACCGCACCGAGGCGGAGTCCGCGCACACAGACCGTGACGTCAAGGGACGTCACGCAAGCCCTATTCTACCCGGACCCACGTCCGAGCGCCCGTGACACACCTGGAGGCCCCCCGGTGACCAGCCCCGCGTCCCCACCGTCGGCCGTCAGCCGGGAGGCCGTGGTCGACCTGCTCGGCGTCCTCGCGTACGGCGAGCTGACCGCCTTCGACCGGCTCGCCGCGGACGCCCGGCTCGCGCCCACGCTGTCCGGCCGCGCGGCGCTGTCCGGCATGGCCGCCGCCGAGATCGGCCACTTCGGCCGGCTGCGGGAGCGGCTCGCCGAGCTCGGGGTCGATCCGGAGCAGGCGATGCGGCCGTTCGTCGAGGTCTTCGACACCTTCCACGAGACCACCGCGCCGAGCACCTGGCTGGAGGGCCTGGTCAAGGCGTACGTCGGGGACGGCATCGCGGCGGACTTCTACCGCGAGGTGGCCGAGTTCCTCGACCCGTCCACCCGCGAGCTGGTGCTCGAGGTGCTCGCGGACACCGGGCACGCCGACTTCGCCGTCCGCGAGGTGCGGGCGGCGATCCAGGCGGACCCGGCGCTGACCGGGCGGCTGGCGCTGTGGGCCCGCCGGCTGGTCGGCGAGGCGCTCTCGCAGGCGCAGCGGGTGGCCGCGGAGCGGGACGCGCTGGCGCTGCTGCTGGTCGGCGGCTCCGGCGACCTGACCGGGGTCGCGGCCCTGCTCAGGCGGCTGACCAGCGCGCACTCGGTTCGGATGCAGGCGTTGGGGCTGTCCGGCTGACGCCGCCGGCGGCCGGCTAGGACACTAGGTCCCGACCGCGAAGCCGACCCGGCGGTGGTCCGCCTCGGCGATCTCCACGTACGCGACCAGCCCGGAGGGCACGAGGACCTGGCGGCCCTTCTCGTCCACCAGCGCCAGCACTCCCTTGGAGTCCTTCAGCGCGTCCCGGACGGCCTGCTCGACCTCGGCGGGGCTCAGCGTGCTCTCCAGCACGATCTCGCGCGGCGTGTGCTGCACGCCGATCTTGACCTCCACGCAGGCTCCTCCTGGTCGGACACCGGACTCCGCCCGAGGGTAGTTGCGGGGGCGGGCAGGGTCCCGCGTGCCCCCTGCGCCGTCAGCGAACGAGCCGAGGACGCGGCCTCAGCGGCCGGCGTCCTCGGCGAGCGGGAAGTGCGAGATGCCCCGCCAGGCCAGCGTCTCGACCAGCCGGACCGCCTCCGCCTTGGGCACCGCGCGGTCGCTCGCCAGCCACCAGCGGGCGGCCACCTCGGACGCGCCGGTGAGCGCGACGGACAGCAGCTCCGCCTGCGGCCGGGCCAGCCCGGTGTCGGCGGCGATGGTGTCCGCGATCGCCTCCATGCACAGCCGGGACGCGAGCGCGAGCCGGTCCCGCACCGCCGGCTCGTTGCGCAGGTCGGTCTCGAAGACCAGCCGGAACGCCCCCGGCACGTCCGCGTTCTCGCCGTCGACGAAGTCGAAGTACGCGCTCACCGCGTTGTGCACCCGCTGCGCGTTGTCGGTGGTGACCGCCATGGCCTCGCGCACGCCGCGGACGAGGGCGGCCGCGTGCGTGTCCAGCAGCGCCAGGTAGAGCTCCAGCTTGCCCGGGAAGTGCTGGTAGAGCACCGGCTTGGAGACCCCGGCCCGGTCGGCGATGTCGTCCATCGCGGCGGCGTGGTAGCCCTGCGCGACGAAGACCTCCTGCGCCGCGGCCAGCAGCTGCTTGCGGCGCGCCGAGCGGGGCAGCCGGCCGCCGCGGGCGGCGGCTCCGTCGGCCGGGACGGCGGCTCCGTCGGCTGGTGCGGCCGGTGTCGCCACGCCTCGCCTCCCGTCCTCGTCGCGTCGTCGGGGTCCCTGCCCGACCCAGCGGAGACTACCCGCCGGAAGCGCTGATCACGGCCAGTCATCCTCGTCGATCGGGACCGGGGTGGCCTGGTCCTGGGCGTCCGCCGGGTCCACCTCGAGGCTGGTCCCGTCCGGCGCCGGGAACGCCGGGAGGTCCGAGTCGTCGGGGAAGACCTCGACGCTCTGCTCGGCGACGTCCTCGGGCGCGCTCTCCAACGGCGTCTCGCTCATCCGGGCTCCTCCGCTCGGGTACGGGCCGGGCCATTCTTCCCGCCGCCGTGGACGGCCGCGGCCCCGCCTCACGCCGACTTGCGCGACGCCGCCTTCTTCGCGGCCTTCTTCGCCGGGGCCTTGGCGGCCTTCGCCGGCGCCTTGGCCGGCACCTTCGCCGCGGTCTTGGCGGCCGCCTTCTTCGCCGGCGCCTTCTTGGCCGCCTTCGTGGCGCTGCCCGCTGCCGGCCGGGCCGGCTCGGCCTCCTCGCCGCGGCCCTTCTTCGCCGCGGCCACGCTCGCCCGCAGCGCCGCCATCAGGTCGACCACCGAGCCGGTCTCCTCCTGCTCGACCGGCTGCTCGACGACCTCGCGGCCCTCCACCTTGGCCTCGATCACCTTCTGCAGCGCCTCGCGGTACTCGTCGTGGTACTGCGTCGGGTCGAAGTCGCCGGACATGCTCTCGATCAGCGACTCGGCCATCGCCAGCTCCTGCGGCCGGATCTGCACGTCCTCGTCGAGGAAGCCGAAGTCGGGCTCGCGGACCTCGTCCGGCCAGACCATCGTCTCCAGCACCAGCACGCCGTCGCGCACCCGCAGCGTGGCCAGCGTCTCCCGGGTCCTGATCGCGACCTTCACCAGCGCGACCGAGTCTGCCCTGGCCAGCGCGTCGCGGAGCAGCACGTACGGCTTCGTGGCCGTCTTGTCCGGCTCCAGGTAGTAGCTCTTCGCGAAGTAGATCGGGTCGACCTGCTCGAGCGGGACGAAGGAGAGCACGTCGACCATCCGGGACGACGCCAGCGGCAGCTCGGCGAGGTCCTCGTCGGTGATGACCACCATCTCCCCGCTGGGCAGCTCGAACCCCTTCGCGATGTCCGAGTACGGCACCTCCTCGCCGTCGAGCTGGCAGACCCGCTTGTACCGGATGCGCCCGCCGTCCTGCCGGTGCACCTGGTGGAACGATACGTCCCGTTCCTCGGTGGCCGTGTAGAGCTTCACCGGGATGCTGACCAGTCCGAAGGAGACGGCACCCCGCCAGATCGCCCGCACGGCCCTCACCTCTTCCCCGACTCGCGGCGCTGTGATCAGCCTGCCGGTTGCGGCGCGTGATTGCCAGTCCCTCACCGCACGCCGACCAGCGAGGATGCCCGGCAGCCGGGCAGGATGAACGCCGTGCAGCCCATGCTCGCGACCGCCGGCCCGCTGCCCACCGGGCCGGGCTGGGGGTACGAGTTCAAGTGGGACGGGGTGCGCACGCTCGCGGACGTCTCCTCCGCCGGGCTCACGCTGACCAGCCGGCTCGGCAACGACGTGACGGCCGCCTACCCGGAGCTGGCCGGGCTTGCCGAGGTCGCCGAGGACGTGCTGCTCGACGGCGAGGTGGTCGCCTTCGTCGACGGCCGGCCGTCGTTCTCCGCGCTGCAGGGCCGGATGCACGTCCGCGCCGCCGCCCAGGCCCGCCGGCTGGTCGGCCAGCTCCCGGTGACCTACCTGGCCTTCGACGTGCTCCGGCTGTACGGGGTGGACCTGACCGCCAGGCCGCTCGCGGAGCGGCGGGCGACGCTGGAGCGGCTCGCGGTCGCCGGTCCGCACTGGACGGTGTCGCCGCTGTTCGACGACGGGCCGGCCACCGCACAGGCGGCCGCGGAGAACGGGCTGGAGGGCGTGGTGGCCAAGCGACTGTCCTCGGCGTACCGGCCGGGAGTCCGCACCAGCGAGTGGGTGAAGGTGCGCTTCGGCCGGCGGCAGGAGTTCGTGGTGGGCGGCTGGGAGCACGGCGAGGGCGGCCGGGCCGGCGGGATCGGCGCGCTGCTGCTCGGCGTGTACGACGAGGACGGTCGCTTCGTCTACGTCGGGCAGGTCGGCACCGGCTTCAGCGCGCCGGCGCTGCGGTCGATGCAGAAGCGGCTGCAGCCGTACGCCCTCGACCGGCCGCCGTTCGAGTCGGTCCCGCCGGACGTGCGGGGCCGGCCGATCACCTGGGTGGAGCCCCGGGTGGTGGTCGAGGTGGAGTTTGCCGAGTGGACCCCGGACGGGCGGCTGCGGTTCGCCAGCTTCCAGGGCGTCCGCACCGACAAGGAGCCCGTGGAGGTCAGGCGTGAGCGCTAGCACGGTGCCGGTGGAGGTGGACGGTCGCACCCTGCGACTGTCCAACTTGGACAAGGTGCTCTACCCGGACGTCGGGCTGACCAAGGGCGAGGTGATCCACTACTACACCGAGGTCGCGCCGGTGTTGCTGCCGCACCTGTCCGGCCGGCCGCTGACGGTCAAGCGCTACCCGAACGGCGTGGACGGCCCGTTCTTCTTCGAGAAGAACGTCTCCCGCGGCAAGCCGGACTGGGTGCGCACCGTGGTGCTGCCCGCGCCCGGCAGCACCAAGAACCGCGACGAGATCGAGTACGTCCTGGTCGAGGATCTGGCCACGCTGGTCTGGCTGGCCAACCTGGCCGCGCTGGAGCTGCACACTCCACAGTGGAAGGTCGGGCCGCGCGGCGGGGTGCGCGGCGCGGACCAGCTGGTGCTCGACCTGGACCCGGGGCCGCCGGCCACGGTGGTGGAGTGCTGCCGGGTCGCGCTGCTGCTGCGCGAGCTGCTGGAGGCCGACGGGCTCACCCCGGTCGCGAAGACCAGCGGCAGCAAGGGACTGCAGGTCTACGCCGCGGTCGCCGAGACGCCGGCCGAGCGCACGTCGGAGTACGCGCACGAGCTGGCACGGCGGCTGGAGGCGGAGCACCCGGACCTGGTCGTGTCCCGGATGACCAAGTCGCTGCGGCCGAACAAGGTGCTGGTGGACTGGAGCCAGAACAACTCGGCCAAGACCACGGTGAGCGTCTACTCGCTGCGGGCGCGGCCGACCGCGACGGTGTCCACGCCGGTCACCTGGGACGAGGTGGCGGCGACCGCGGACGGCGAGGCACCGCTGGTCTTCACGCACGCGGACGTGCTGGAGCGGATCGCCGACGGCGACCTCTTCGCGCCGCTGCTGGCGCCCGGCCGCCGGCCGAAGCTGCCCGGCTGAGGCCGGATGCAGCTCCGTCCGCGACGCCGGGCTGGGTCTCTCGGCCCAGTACGGGCGGGGCCGGGTGCAGTGTTCGTGCTGCCGATCGTTGCGGAAGCTCCACCTTTTCGTCACCTCCGCATAGGGTTGGCGGCGATGGGTCCCGGACCTCACCCGGTCCCGGGACCGGCAGCGCCGGCGGCGCCGGCCACCCGCACCGGCGCCCGGCGGCGGGAGGAGGCTGCATGCGCACGGTCTTCGTGACCGGAGGATCGGGTTTCGTCGGCGGTGCCCTGCTGGACGCGCTCGCCGAGCGCGGGGAGACAGCGCGGGCGCTGGCCCGGTCGCCGGCGGCGGAGGCGGCGGTGGCCGCCCGTGGCGCGGTCCCGGTGCGCGGGGACCTGGCCGACCTGGACGCGATGACGGCCGGCATGCGCGGCGCCGAGCTGGTGGTGCACAGCGGCGCGCGGTTGAGCGGCGGCTGGGCCGACCTCGACGCGTTCCTGCGGACCAACGTGGACGGCTCCCGCACGGTGCTGCAGGCCGCCCGCTCGGCGGGCGTTCCCCGGCTGGTGCTGGTGTCCACCGAGCAGGTGGTGCTCGGCGAGCGGCCGCTGGTCGACGCGGACGAGACCTGGCCGTACCCGGCCCGCTGGCCCGGCCCGTACGCCCGGACGAAGGCGGAGGCGGAGCGGCTGGTGCTGGCGGCCTCCACCCCGGAGCTCGCGACCGTCGCGGTGCGGCCGCGGATGGTGTGGGGCCGCGGCGACACGACGCTGCTGCCCGCGCTGCTGGCGGCCACCCGGTCCGGGAAGCTGCGCTGGGTGGACGGCGGCGGCCACCTGACTTCCACCACGCACGTCCGCAACGCGGTCGAGGGGATTCTCGCGGCGGCCGAGCGCGGCCGCGGCGGCGAGCCGTACTTCGTCACCGACGGCGCTCCGATGCCGTTCCGGGAGTTCGCCACCGGGCTGCTGGCCACGCAGGGGGTGGCGGCGCCGACGGACGTCGTCTCCGGCCGGGTCGCCCGCGCGGTGGCCGGCGGCGCGGGGGCGCTGTGGCGGCTGCTGCCGCTGCCCGGCCGGCCACCGGTCGACCTGACCTCGGTCCGGCTGGTCGGCGAGACCTGCACGCTGAAGGACGGGCGGGCGCGGCGCTGGCTCGGCTACGAGGGGCATGTCACGCGTGAGCAGGGGCTGGCCGAGCTACGGTCGGACCGGAGCCACGCGGGTATGCCACCCACCTCCCGGCCGTCGACCGGGAGCGCCGGACCGGAGGGGGCCGGCTGATCGGGCCACCCGCGGCCGGCGCAATATCGGAAGGCAGGGAAGGAGCACGCCGAGTGACCGTCACCGATCCCGGTGCCGTCCGGACCGCCCGGCTGTCGAGCGCGCCGCTCAAGCCGGTGGACTCGTCGATCCCGCCCTGGCCGGGTGAGCTGCGGCGGGTCCGCGGCGTGGACCTCTTCGTCCGCCGTACCCCGGGACCCCCGGGCGGGGGCGAGCCGGCGCTGTACGTGCACGGCCTCGGCGGCGCGTCGACCAACTGGACCGACCTGGCCGACCTGCTCGCGACCCGGCTGGACGGCGAGGCGGTCGACCTGCCCGGCTTCGGCCGGTCCGGCCCGGTGCCGCGCCCGGGCTACTCGGTCACCGGGCACGCCCGGACGGTGGCGGCACTGCTGGACCACCGCGGCGCCGGCCCCGTGCACCTGTTCGGCAACTCGCTCGGCGGCGCGGTGGTGGTGGCGGCGGCGGCCAGCCGGCCGGACCTGGTCCGGACGCTGACCCTGATCTCGCCCGCGCTGCCGTCGCTGCGGCCCCGCCGCGGCTCCGACGTGACCCTCCCGCTGTTGCTGCTGCCCGGGCTCGGCAAGCTCGTCGAGCGGCGGCTGGCCACGCTGCCGCCGGAGACCCGGGCGCAGGCGGTGCTCGACCTGTGCTTCGCGGACCCGTCGGTGGTGCCACCGAACCGCTTCGAGGAGGCGGTGGAGGAGGTCGTGCGGCGCCGCGACCTGCCGCACGCGATGGAGGCGTTCACCGCGTCGTTGCGCGGGCTGGCCCGGTCCTACCTGGCGCCGGGGGAGCGGTCGCTGTGGCGGATGGCGGCCCGGGTGTCCGCGCCTACGCTGGTGGTGTGGGGGGAGGCGGACCGGCTGGTGCCGGTCGCGCTGGCGCCGCGGGCCGCGGCGACCATCCCGGACGCGCGGATGCTGGTCCTGCCGCGGGTCGGGCACGTCGCCCAGCTGGAGGAACCGGAGACCGTCGCACGGGCCTTCCTCGGGCTGCTCGAGGACGTCGGCGAGCCGGCCGCCTGAGCCGCCGAGGCGGCGGACTGTGCGATCCTGTCCGGCGTGACGGGGCCAGGACGGACGACGCACCCGCGCCGCGCCGCCCCTGCCGACGCCTCCGCGGCCCGTCCGGACCCGTCCGCCTCGCCGCCCGCTGGCAGCCGGGCCGGGACGGCGGCCCGCGGGGAGCGGCGCGGTCACCCCGGCCGGCCGGAGGATGCCGGCCGCGCCGCGGGATCGGCGGGTCGGCCGCGGAACGGGGCTCGGCGAGCGGGCTCGGCGAGCACGGGTGGTGCGGACCGGTTCGTGCCGCCGTACCAGCTTGTGACGCTGCGGACGCCGGACGGGCCGCTGCGGGCCCGGGTCGACCCCGGCGCCGCGCCGCCGCCCGGGCGCCGGCCGATGACCTTCGCCTCCCGGGCCGGGCGCCCGCCGAGCCGGGGGCCGGTCCGCCGGTTCGTCCGGGCGTACGGCTGGCGGGCGTACGCCCTTCCGGTGCTGACCGTGCTGACCTTCCTGTGCGTGGTGGACGTGGCGAACTCCTCGACGGGAGGGCTGCCGCTCCCGGTCGGCGGCGACGGCCGGCAGGCGGGCGGGCCGCCGGACCGGGCCACCGGCCCGGGTGCCGCCGGTCCGGACGGGTCCGCCGTGGATGCCCCGCCGCAGCCCAAGTCCACCGGCATCTACGTGGACGACCCGGGCGGCGGCGCCGCCCGCCCGCTGCCGCCCACCGCGCTGCCGGCCGGTGGCGCCTACTCGCAGCGCGGCGGCGGCCGCTACGACGTCGTCCCGGGCACGTCGAACGTGTCCGGCACCGGGCCGCTGCGCCGCTACACGGTCGAGCTGGAGGCCGGCGTCGCCGAGGACGGGCCGGCCTTCGCCGCCGCGGTCGAGCGGACGCTCGGCGACACCCGCAGCTGGGGTGCCGGTGGGCGGATCTCGTTCCAGCGGGTCGACTCGGGGCCGGTCGACTTCCGGGTCAGCCTGACCTCGTCGCTGACCGTCCGGACGATCTGCGGCTACACGCTGCCGTTCGAGACGTCCTGCTACAACGGCGAGGTCGACCAGGCGGTGATCAACGACGCGCGGTGGGTGCGCGGGGCGGTCGCGTACGGCCGGGACCTGGCCGCGTACCGGGCCTACGTGGTCAACCACGAGGTCGGGCACGCCCTCGGCCACGGGCACGAGCCGTGCCCTCGGCCGGGCGCGCGGGCGCCGGTGATGATGCAGCAGACGCTCGGGCTGGACACTGCCGGCGTCGGCCGCTGCCGGGCGAACGCCTGGCCCTCCCCGTAGCAGGCCGGGTGGCGGGGCGGCCGGGGAATCGGCAGGTGCCGCCGGCCGTTGGGCTGGTCGAGGAACGAACTGAAGGAGACCGCCGTGTCGTTGCCGCCCCTCGTGGAGGCCGCCACCGAGCTCACCGTCGACGAGGTGCGCCGCTACAGCCGCCACCTCATCATCCCGGACGTCGGGGTGACCGGGCAGAAGCGGCTGAAGAACGCGAAGGTCCTCGTCGTCGGTGCCGGCGGCCTCGGCTCCCCGGCGCTGCTCTACCTGGCCGCGGCCGGTGTCGGCATGCTCGGGATCGTCGACTTCGACGTGGTGGACGAGTCCAACCTGCAGCGCCAGGTGATCCACGGCGTCTCCGACATCGGCCGGCCGAAGGCCTCCTCGGCGCGGGACAGCATCCGCGAGATCAACCCGTACGTCGACGTGGTCCTGCACACCGAGCGGCTCGACTCGGACAACGCGCTGGACATCTTCCGGCCGTACGACCTGGTGCTGGACGGCACCGACAACTTCGCCACCCGCTACCTGGTGAACGACGCCTGCGTGCTGCTGGGCAAGCCGTACGTCTGGGGCTCGATCTACCGCTTCGAGGGCCAGGTCAGCGTCTTCTGGGACGAGTACGGGCCGAACTACCGCGACCTCTACCCGGAGCCGCCGCCGCCCGGGATGGTCCCGTCGTGCGCCGAGGGCGGCGTGCTGGGCGTGCTCTGCGCGTCGATCGGCTCGATCATGGTGACCGAGGCGATCAAGCTGATCACCGGCATCGGCGAGCCGCTGCTCGGCCGGCTGATGGTCTACGACGCCCTGGAGATGTCGTACCGGACGATCAAGGTCCGCAAGGACCCGGCCGGCGCGAAGATCACCGAGCTGATCGACTACGAGGAGTTCTGCGGCGTCGTCTCGGACGAGGCGCAGCGGGCGGCCTCCGGCTCGACGATCACCGCGACCGAGCTGAAGGAGATGCTGGACGCCGGCAAGGACCCGTACCTGGTCGACGTCCGGGAGCCGGTCGAGTACGAGATCGTCAAGATCCCCGGCGGCGTGCTCGTCCCGAAGGACCGGATCCTGTCCGGCGAGGCGCTCGCCGAGCTGCCGCAGGACCGGCCGCTGGTGCTCTACTGCCGCACCGGCGTCCGCTCGGCCGAGGCGCTGGCCGCGGTGAAGGGCGCCGGCTTCCGCGACGCCGTGCACGTCCGGGGCGGGGTGACGGCGTGGGCCACCCAGGTCGACCCGTCGCTGCCGACCTACTGACCCTGACCTGAGCCGGTCCGTTCCCGCGGCTGGTCGGGAGGGCCCCGGACCCGGTCCGGGGCCCTCCCGTCAGCTCAGCGTCCGACCGCCTCGGCCAGCGCCGCCCGTTCGGCCGCCGAGGCAGCCGCGGCCGCCGGCTCGAACGGCAGGGAGTCGGGCTGGCAGACGGTCCCGGCCGGCGGCACCGCGCCGGTCAGGATGTAGTGGTCTGTCTTCTCGTCGATGCACGTGCTGGACAGGATCGAGGTGTGGCCGTAGCCGGCGAGGCTGAGCAGTCGCGCCCGGCGCAGCTGCCGGGCAGCCCGCTGGGCGAACAGGTACGGCGTGGCCGGGTCGTAGTAGGTCCCCACGATCAGCAGCGTGTTGGACGTGCGCCGGTTCCAGGGCCCGGCGTACCGCTCGCTGGTGACGACCGGCCAGGTGGCGCAGACCGCCGACCCGTACGCCTGGTGGCGCCCGAACGTGCGGTGCACGGCCTCGAAGCCCTTCGCGATCGCCGGCCACGCCGTCTGCCGGCGCGGCAGCCGCTTGTCCACGCAGTTCACGGCGTAGAGGGCGTCGGCGGCGTTGTAGGAGTACGCCTCGGCGAGCGGCCGGAAGCTGCCCGCGGCCCGGGCCGCCGCGGCCGCCCTGGCCTTCGCCGCGGTAGTGGTGCGGCCGGTAGCGGTCGTCGCGGTGGCCGGGAACGCCACCGAGTACCACGCCTGGAGCAGGGTCGCGAGCTCGGTGAACGCGCCCGGGTCGTAGAGGTCGCCGGCAACCCGGTCGGTGAGCGCGCTGATCGTGAGCGTGGCACCGCCAGGCAGCGCCACCGGACCCCGCCGCAGCCGCTCCCGCAGCGCGGCGAACTTCGCCCTGGACCCGCCGGCGGAGAAGGCGCAGCCGGCGCCGGAGGCGTCGCACAGCTCGAGGAAGCCGCGCAGCGCCGTCTCGAAGCCGCCGGCCCGGTTGAGCTCGTTGAGCAGCGAGCGCCGGGTCCGCTCGGCCGGGTCGACCATCCCGTCGAGCAGCAGCGCCCGCACCTTGTCCGGATGGATGTTGGCGTAGGTGGCGCCGATGAGCGTCCCGTACGAGTAGCCGGCGTAGGTCAGCTTGCGGTCGCCCACGGCCCGCCGGAGCAGGTCGAGGTCCTTGGCCACGTTGAGGGTGCTGATGTGGTGCAGCAGCGGTCCGCCGTTCGCCCGGCAGTTGTCCGTCCAGGTCCGGTGGGCGCGCAGGGTGAGCGCGATCTCGTCGGCGCCCAGCGGAACGCTCGGCACCGGGCCGAGGGTGGCCTCGAAGGCCTCGTCGGAGGGGAAGCACTGCACCGGCGTGCTCTCGCCCACCCCGCGCGGGTCGAAGCCGACGATGTCGAACCTCCGCCGGATCTCGTCGTTGAACAGCACTCTGGAGGCGCCCCGGGCGAACGCGAGGCCGGCACCGCCGGGACCGCCCGGGTTGAGGAACAGCGAACCGACCTTGCCGGCCTGGTCGTCCGCGGGCCGGCGGGTGAGCGCGAGCTCGATCGAGGCCCGGCGCGGGTGGTCGTGGTCGAGGGGGACGCGGTAGGTGGCGCAGTCGTAGCCCGGGAAGCCCGCGCAGGGGCTCCACGCGACGGCCGGCACGCCCTCGCCGGCGCCTTCGGCGCCGGTCTCGGCGGCGGCTTCGGCAGCGGCCGGCGCCGCCGGCGCGGCCCCCACCGCCCGAGCCGGCAGCACCGCGGCCAGCGGCACCACCAGCGCCGACGCCGCCACCGCGGTGAGCCCGCGGCGCAGCCGAGCACCTCGTGACATCGTCGTCCTCTCCCCGATCGTTGTCCCGGTGCCGCGGATCCTTCCGGCCCCCGGGGCGGGAGCAAAGAGACGATCGGGTATCTGTGGACCGTCCATTCGCCTGTGGACAACCGGCTTCGGCGGCAGCCGGATCGGCGTACGGTGGCGCCGTGCGGGAGCGAGGGGGGACGGGGCCGGCCAGCCTCTCCGCCGGGCTGGGGACCCGGATCGTCATCGGCGGCCGCCCGACGGCGTACGCGGCCCGCGTGCTCGAGGTGGTCGACCGGATCCCGTCCGGGAAGGTCCTCGCCTACTCTGACGTGGCGGAGTGCGTCGGCGCCGGCTCCGGTCGCTCGGTGGGCGCGGTGATGAGCCGGTACGGGCACGAGGTGCCGTGGCAGCGGGTTGTCCTGTCGACCGGCGAGCCGGCGCCCTCCGCACCGGACGAGGCGTTGCGACTGCTGCGCGCGGAGGGGGTGCCGATGCGCGGCGACCGGGTGGACATGGACCGGGCCCGCTGGGACGGGTCCGACACGGGAGGATGA
>Ga0210378_10001161_pt1 | contig 13748 bp, 29 predicted proteins | sample PLM1_60_b1redo_FD_155465 | JGI IMG/M metagenome (GOLD analysis project Ga0210378, IMG submission 155465) | Groundwater sediment microbial communities from an aquifer in East River, Colorado, USA - PLM1_60_b1 redo | ecosystem: Environmental > Terrestrial > Soil > Riparian zone | place: USA: East...
TGCTGCCGCCGTATCGCGGGGTGGCGAGCTGCTCGCCGGCGCCGGCGGGCGATCCGGAACTTGGGGCGGCCGCCGCACCGCCGGCGCCGCGGCCGCTGAGCATTGGTTAGGGCCCCGATCTCCATCGCGGAGAGATCGGGGCCCCAGTACTCCCGGGCCGGCCGCGGGTGAGGGCCTCCCGGTTGACGGCCGGGGGATCCCGCTGGCGCAAGGTGTCAAAGTCCCGCGCGTGGCCGGTCGGTAAGCCGCCGCCGACGATACCGCCGGCGAATGACCAAATCGACTACCGGCGCGTCGTCCGTTCGGCCGATGTTTCCCAGCTCAGCGAGTTTCCCGCCGCGGGCAACTGTCCGTTCTGGGAAACATCACCCGAACGGACGACGCGCCGGTAGTCCATTCGTCCACTCGCCAAAACTCGGCGTGTCGACACGCCAGAACCTCGCCAGAACCTCGCCAAAAAGGTTTAGCGTCGAGGCATGACGAACGAGAGCGCCGATGGCGCCGATAGAGGTACTCCCACTCCGACCCCCGATAAGTTGCAGCCGCTCGGGCTGCGCCGGCTCTCCGAGCTGCACTACGCCCTGAGCATTCGCGAGCTGGTCGCGCGCCGAGTGGGGACTGAGCCCCAGCTCGCCGAGCCGCTCAGTGTCGACGAGCACCTGGAGCTGCTCGCCGTGGATACGGCGATCGCCCGGCTGGTGACGCCCGGCATGTGCGTCCTGATGCATCACGCGCTGCTCGCCGGCGCCGAGTGGGCGGCGATCGCCGCGGCGCTGGGCCAACGGGACGAGCACGAGCCGCGGGAGCGGTACGCGGAATGGGTCGAGCAGCAGTCGGCCCTGTGGGATCGGCAGATCGCCGACGGTGCGCACCCGTACGGGATGCCGCCGCACGAGCGCGACCAGGCCCGCGCGTTCGCCAAGCGGCCGCCCAAATGCGAAGCGTGCAACGACGCGGGCTGCTCGGCATGCCGGCCGGTGCCCGATCACTCGGCGCGGCGGACCGACCAGGCCGAGGTTATGGACGAGAGCTACCTCGACAACGCCTACGCCAGTGATGACCCGGACTCGCTGGGTTACCAACCGCCAGAGAGCGTGGCCGCGTTGCCGCAGCGCGAGCCGCATACGCCCGACTGGTGGAACACGGGTAGCGATGACAGCGCGCCGGTGTCGCCGATCGGGCCCCAGGTGTTCGACCGGGCCCTGATGCACTCGCGGGGAGCGACGCCGTGAGCAACGACCTCAAGCGCTACGACGATCCGGAGCAGTACGCCAACGCGCTGCAGCTGCTCGCCGATCTGGTGCGAAGCGGGATGCCCCAGGTCGAGTACGTCCATATCCAGCACAGCCGGATCGCCGCGTCGATGCATACCAACCCCGACGGGCTCCGCGCCTGGGCCGCGCTGCTCGGTGTCGAGCCGGGCCCATGGCGCAGCCTCAGCACCAATTCGCGAGAACGGCTGGTCAACGGCGTGTACGCCTCGCATGCCATCCACATCGTCGCATATGACGACCTGCCCGGCGTCGTCGTCGTGCAGGTCGACGACACGAAGCTGCAGCAGGCCGAGTCGGTCAAGGGCGAACGGTGGGACGGCGAGCTGCCGCAGGGCCTCTGCCGGGAGGAGCGGTGAGCGCGAGCTACTGGGTGCCGGCGGCCGCCGATGGCCCGGGCCACGGGACGGGTTGCCGGGGAGACTGCGCCACGTGCCAGCAAGAGGAGCGGGCCCGGCTGCTCGCCGAGGTCGAGCGCGAGCGCCCCGGGTACGCCGAGCTGGCCACACGCTGCGAGCGGAGAGGTTCGGAACTGCATGACCAACGGAGAGATGCGACGGGCGGGCGGCCGCCCGCCCGTCATCACGCCCGAGCTGATCGCCCGGGCGCGGGAATTGAGTAGCGAGGGCAAGACGCTGGCGGCGATCGCCGCCGAGCTGGGCTGCTCGCCGCGGACGGTGTCGCGGATGCTGGCGATGGGAGAGGCGAATGGTGGTCAGACCTAAGAACGGCGGGCCGCGCCTGCCGCGGTGCGGCGAGTGTGAACGGTCGTTCGAGCGGTGCCGCTGCACGACGGCTTACGCGGCGGCGAACCCGAAGACGAGCGGGCCGACGCTGCCGATCACGAAGGATGAGGGGCGCCGGTGAGTCCGCGGAAGTTCGTGAAGGGTGAGCCGCGGCGTAGCCCGCTGCAGGACGTGCCCGGCGGCGATGGTCGGGTGCGGCCGCGCGGGACGCGGGAACGTCCCGAGCCCGAGACGCCGTGCGGCGAGCAGGGCCATTGGGGCGGCATCTGCGCCTGTACCAACTACGGCGCCTCATGAACAGGGCAAGGGCGATCGGCGTCATTCAATGGTGCTTCGTTGCCACCCTTGCCGGCGCCGGCATGTCCGCAGTCGGTCACAACGGCGAGCTGCCGGCCATTTGGTACCTCTACACGGCCGCCTGGTACGTCTTCTTTCATTGCACGGCCGCCGTCGACCGCTTGGCTACCGCGCGGGATGCCAGGAACCGGGAGGGAATCGCATGACCGAACTACTGACGCTCGTCCTATCGCTGATCGCGATGGCATTCGCTATCGCCGGGTTGTTCGGCGCCATATTTGCCCGGCGTTGGGTACTTGAAGCTCGCCGGCTAGCGCACCGCGAGATCTCGGGATGGGGCGGCGTGCCCGGTGAGTGCGGCGTCCAGTGCGTCTGTGGCGTCACGTATGACGGATTCGACAGTCTCGCCGAAGCCTCCGCGCTACTCGCCCGGCATATAGCCGGGGAAAGAGGGGAATAACGAATGACGGCCGGTCACGATCCGCTCGGGATTGCCTACGATCACACCTGGACGGACAGCTACGGCGAGCAGCACTATGAGCGCAACCACGCCGCCGGCGGCGCTCACGGCCCCGCGCACTGGTCCAGCGAGCACGACTGCAACCCCGATCTGCGGGTGCCATCTGGTGGCCAAATGCCTCGGGTGCAATGTATGTACCTCGTGCGATGGCTGCTATTGCCGAGAGGATAGTTGGTGAGCGTTAGACTCCTGATCGGTTCCTACGACAGCATTGCACATCGCGTCGCATTAGTGGATTCAGTGACCGAAACCGCATTCGGGCCGCTATTCGATGATGAGGACGACGCCGCGGACTTCCTAGATTGGCTGCCCAGAGACGCGCGGGAATATGACGCGGGAGAGCTGGCGCGGTTACACAGTCGCTGGCACCTATTCGGGAAAGGCCCGTGAATCCGCGGGTGATCGCATGGGCGGCGTTCGTGCTCGGCGCCGGCGCGAGCGTGGCGGCGAACGTGGCCCATGCGCGGGCCGAGACGGGGCCGCGGTTGGCGTCGGCGTTCGCGCCGGTGGCGCTATTGCTGTGCGTCGAGCTGGTCGCACAGGTGAGCTGGCCGCAGGGTCGGGCCTGGGCCTGGGGCCGTTGGCTGGGTACGGGCGTGGTGGCCCTGGTCGCCGGGGTCACGTCCTACCTGCACATGCGGGGGCTGCTGGTCAGCTACGGCGAGACGCCGTTGGTGGCCACGCTGCAGCCCCTCGCGGTCGACGGGCTCATGATCGTGTCCTCGGTGGCCCTGCTGGCCCTGGGACGGTCCCCCGCGGTCCCCGTGGCGGGGACCGTGAGGACCGACGTCGACGAGCTGCTGTTGGTTGGGCAGGCCGTCGCCGGCGAACTGGCCGCGCGGGGGGACAGGCTGACCCGCGCGGCCCTGATCCGGGGTCTGCGGTCCCGTGGGCACCCGATCTCGACGACGCGCGGTAGCGAGCTGCTCAAGGCGTTACGCGACGCCGCCTGATCTTTGACACCTACACAGGGTCCGCCGCCGCCGCCAGGGCGGCCGCCATGTCGCGGAGGTGCTCGTCCGCTTGGGCCAGCACAGCATCGCGGACGGCGGCCGCTTCCTGGCGGACGGTGGCGAGGATCGCTGCTGTCTCGGGGCTGCCGGCGCCCTCGCGTAGCAGCTGGTCGGTGGCGGCGTCGCGGACCTGTTCGGCGGCGATGAACGCCCGGAGCGCCGCGTCGACGCGGGTGATGTACATGTAGGTGCCGTGCCAGAGGTAGGCCGCGGAGGGGGTGTAGGTGCCCAGGTAGGCCGGGAGGTTGCCCGGCAGGGGCACGGGCGTCTTGGGATCCATGTCGTCCTCCTGAACGATTTCACGGTAGTAGTCGTCGAGCGGGTTGACCGCGGCGTCGACGGCGTCCGGCAGGTACGACCAGTGCAGGTGGTGATCGTCGCTGGTCTTCTGGTAGATGCCGGTCCCGGACCATTGGCGGCCGTTCAGGTTGACGAACTTACAGCTCTCCCGGTACTGGCCGGCGCGTAGCTGTGTGAGTAGCCACGGCTCGAATCTGGCCATGCTGTCGGGGGTCCAGTCGAATGCCTTGACGACGCCGGGCGGGCCGTCCTCGCTCCATGCGGTGTGGTCGCCGTGCCGGCGACCCTGCGCCGGATCGCCGTTGATCCACTGGTGGAAGGCGTTGCCCATGTCGCCGAGCCAGGTCCCGAGCCCGTGATCGGACACGGTCGCTTTCGCCAGGGCCACGCCAACGGCCAGCGAGTAGGTGATGGTGACGCCCTCGATCGTGACGGTGGGCAAATTCCCTCCTTCTGCTAGATGCTGAACGCGTCCGGGTAGTCGCCGTAGGCGCCGATGTCATACACCTTGACCCATCGCGGGAACGTGCCGCCGCCGGCGCGGGTGACGGTACCGGCGGACGCGGTGAGGGATAGGCAGACCGGGGTGTTGACCAGGTCGCCGGAGGCTAGGAGCCGGCGGACGAATCCGGAGCTGTTGCACTCCACAGCGGCCGGCCCGCCAGCTGGCAGCGTGAACCGGAACTGTCGCCACAGTGTGCCGGCGACGTTCGTCGCCCGCAGATTGACGAGCATCTGATTAGCGACAGAGCCGAAAGCTAGGCCGCCGAACTTGATTTCATAGGCGCGGCCCGCTTGCCAGTCGAACGTCGCGGTAGTCGTCTGGTCTGCGGTCTCGCCGCCGATAGCGGCGCCGTTGACAGCAGAGAAGACATGATCTTTCAATCCTCGGCTAGCGGATACGCTCGCGAATTGGAGATCAGCGTTAGCGCTGTCGAAGTTCACGACCGAATCGTTGACGTAGCGGTTTTCTGCGAAGTTGGTTATGCCCGCCAAGTCCGGGATGACCCCGACGGAGAGCTTGACCGAGAAGGCTTTGTAAACTGTGCCGGCTTCTACGTGGCCGCATTCCATGGAACCGCCCGCGCCGAATGAGCGGATAGCGAGATACTGATATTCCGCCGCGGTCGAGTAGAACACGATCGCAGCCTCGTAGAGCGCGCTTTCTGCGAACAGCTCGGGCGGGAAATCGGGATCATCGCGGGGGCCGATCCAAACGCCGGGGATTCCGCCGACGTCCAACGATCCCCGCGCGATCAGATCGAGGAACTCCGCGGTGCCATCCCGAGCGATGCGCCAGCCCGAGACGCCGGCGACGAAGTTAGGGGACTGGAGTTGCTCCTTGATCAGTCTGCCGAGATAACTCGCGATCGGGTTATCAAAGCCAGCTTCACCCATCACGTGCCCCCCGCGTACGCGGCGATGCCCTGCCCTGAGGGGTAGGAGATGCCCTCGACGATGAGCGTGGCGAGCGCGTCGGCGGGGCCGCCGGTCCACACAGCGATGAGGCTCTCGCCGGCGGTGAGCAGGATCCGCTGCCCTGATGTGGCGCTGAATCCCGAGGAGCTGCTGTCGATCTGGTTAGCCGGCGACACCGACGAGCGGTAGGTGATCAGCTCAGGCTCGGGCGAGGTCGGAAGCGGCTGCACGCACGTGATCCGGGTGGTCCTGATCAGCCAGTCCTCACCGGACGGCGACAGTTCAAGCTGCACCGTGCCGGCCGCGTTGAGCTTGCCCGAGTTGGCGCGACGGAGAAGCTTCGGCTTCACCGGGTCACCACCACGTGAACGGGCGTAGCGGGCCTGGGGTGCGCTGGCCGCGCCCTTCGTACGCGTCGTACAGGCAGAACCAGGCCGCGCCGGCGGCCGCCAGCCCGAGCGCGAGCGCTACGCGCGGGTCGCGGAACCAGGGCCCCCGGCGGCCGGTCATGCGAACCGCCGGTAGTGCAGGACCGGGGCGCCATAGTCGTCGCCGGCGACCATGGCGCCGGTCGTCGTCCGGATCCGGTAGCCGCCGAGCAGGGTGAGCCGCGGGAACGAGCCCTGAACGTTGGCGCTAGCCGACGTCTTTTCGTAGCCCAGGTCCGCCATCCAGTTGTAGGCGACGGTGAGGCTTGCGGTCTGCGTCGACGCCGCGGCGATGCGCAGGATCGTGTTCGTGCCGTCGTCGATCAGCAGGGACGGCGCCCTGGTCGCCACGGTCGCATCAGTGACCAGCGTGAACCGGACCGCGAGCAGCTCCCATTGCTCGCCGGCGGGGACCGTCTCGGAGATCTCGGCGCCGGCGGCCGGATTGCTGCCCACGGCGGTAGTGACAACGCCGGCGTTGCTGGCGATCAGGCCCGCGCTCGGCGGTTGGGACTTCGCGAACACCTGCAGGCTGACGTACTCGCCCGGGTTGCCGTAGACGGTCAGGTTGGCGCTGGCGAGGTTGATCACGGCGTAGCAGCCGGCGGGGATACGACTGAGGCTGATGCCCTGCTGCGGGGCGCCGTTGCCGGGTGCCGAGCCGGACACGGTGAGGTCGCCCGAGCCGTGGTTGGCGACGTAGACCGATCCCATGGGGACGCGGAAGCCGCCCGACCAGATGCCGTCGGTGTTGAGCGCGTACAGGCCGGCCTGCAGGACCGAGTTGGTCATGCCGCCGCGGAGCTGGCCGATCAGCTCGGTACTGGTCGCGTCGAGCTTGCGGATCGCGTCGAGGAGCTCGGTAGCGAGCGCGTTCTGGAGCTCGCGGCCGCTGGGGGCCTTGGCGGCGATCGCCGCGCGCTGTCCGGCCGGGCTGTCGGTGGCCTTGATGGTCGCCGGCTTGCCGAAGATGTTCACGTGACGATCTCCCCTACGGTTCGCCGGACGGGGCCGGTGGCTTTGTACAGGCCGAGCGCGAGCAGTCCGAGACCGAGCGCGGCGATCAGGCCGGTGAGGACGACGCCGCGCATGTCCTCGACGATGTCGAGCAGGCCGGCGTTCTGGATAAGGCCGCTGGTGTAGCCCGCTGGGGTGAGGTTGAGCGCGCCGGGGCCGAGCTGGTCGACCAGGTAGCCGGCCGGGTTGACCGCGGCGCCGTTGAACCGGACCTCGAAGTGCAGGTGCGGGCCGGTGCTGTCGCCGGTGGAGCCCACGCGGCCGATGACCTGGCCGACCATGACGCGCTGCCCGACGCTGACGCTGATGCTCTGCAGGTGCCCGTAGGCCGTGGTGAGCAGCGAGCCGCCGTTGCCGAGCCGGCCGTGTCCGATCCGGACGTAATTGCCGTAGCCGCCGTTCCAGCCGGCCGCCTCGACGGTGCCGGGCGCGGCCGCCACCACGGGTGTACCGGCCGGGACGGCGATGTCCAGGCCGCGGTGCATGGTGCCGCCGCGGGGCCCGAACGGCGAGCTGATCCGCCCGCCGACCACGGGCCGCTGCAGCTCCATCTAGGGCGTGTCCTCATCCTGGGTTTTCTTGAGAAGTGCTGCGCCGGCGGCGGCGTCGCTGACGCCACTGGACACGGCATCGGTGATCGCCGTCTCCAGGAGGTGGTTGGTGTTGGCCCGGATCTGTTTGATCTGCTCACCCTGGTGATCTGACTTGACCAGTAGGGCAATCAGCGCGGTGCCGAGGGTGGCGAAACTGCCGAGCAGCGCGACGACGTCGACGACGGCGGTACCGGTACGCACGAGGTAGAACGAGCCGGTGATGATGAGGCACGCGACCAGCGTTGCCGAGATCAGCACGGTTGAGACTTTGCCGGTCATAGGACCGCCCCCTGTACCTGTTCTTGCAGCTGGTTAACCCGGGCCCGAGCGGGCCCAAGCAGGCGGGCCGCGCCGAGCGCGAGCAGCCCCAGGCCGAACGCCACGAACAGCGCTTCAATGCTCAGCTTGCGGACGACGTCGACCGGGTTAGGCAGACCAAACAGGCCGGCGGTCTGGATATCGGCGGTGAGGCCAGGGGGAAGGCTGGCCCCCCCGCCGCCCCCGGCGGCCGCTGCTTGGGCCTTCGCGAGGTTGGCCGCCCAGCTGCTACCCGGGTCGTTGCGTCTGTTCCAGACAGTCCAGTCCGACCATTTACGCCCGCCGCCGCTGATCGTGTACGCCGCGCGAGCGTTGAACAGCGGATCGGTGAGCCGCATCTGGTCGCGGGTACCGCCGGTGCCCAGCTCGCCGCGGAGCGACCGGACCTGGGAGATACCCACCGATGGGCCCCAGGTCCCCGTCTGGAGGCCGACGTCGCCGAGCGCGTCGGTCCGCCCGCCGGACTCCCCGAGCTGGATCGCCGTCATGATCACCGCGGCGGCCGGGCTGAACCCTGCTTGCCGGTTGATCGTGTACAGCTGAGCCGCGGAGAGGGTCATGGGGCATCACAGCATGGCCGGCAGGGTGACCGGCTGGCCGCCGGCGACGGTGGAGATCGTGTAGGGCATGTTCGGGCCGGGTGGCTTGCCGAACCAGCGCGATTTGTTGGCATCGCGGAGCTTGTTCGCATACGCCTGTTTCTGCGCCGCGGACATGCCGGTCAGGTTGTACCAATACTCGGCGAGGTTGAGCCAGGACCAGCGCCCGGACGTGGGCAGCGTCTTGACGGAGCCGAGCGCTACCTTGCGCTGTCCGGGCTTGAACGGGCCGGGATTCTTCGGCGGGGTTGTGGGCCCCGGTGTGGCCGGCGCGCCGGGGAGCTTGCTTTGCACGTCGGTGAGAATCTTGACCAGTTCACCCCAGCGCTCGTCGGTGCCCGCGTAGAGCGCCTGCAGGCCGTTGTAGATGTCGCTGCCGGTGCTGTCGTAGGTGCCGGGCTGCAGCGTCGTCGTGCCGGCCGGCTCGCTGCTCGGCTCGCCGGCGCCGGGCTGGCCGCGGCGCATGACGAGCACGACCAGGCCGAGGGCGGCCGCGCCGCCGACGCCCAACATCAGTTTCTTGTTCCGGAGCAGCTCGCGCCAGTTCACGGCGTCACGTCCGCAGGATGTTGGGGAGATCCATGCCCGCCAGCGCGGACCGGATGGACGGCGGCGTGTTGTCGCCGGTGCCCGGGAAGGCGGGTTGCGAGCCGGGGCCGCCCTGCATGCCGAGCCGGTCGCCGCCGATCCCGCCGCGCCCGATCAGGGCCTTGCCGCGGAAGTCCTGCAGGGGCCCGATGTCGCGGGTGTCGCGGTTCTGCAGGGCCCCCTTGTCGCCGGGCCGGAACCGGCCGGACGCCGCCGGCGAGACGAGCGTGGTGGCGGCGAACAGGCGCCCGAGCCAGTTGCCGGCGATGGGGTCGGGGACCAGGCCGATGATCTGCATGGGGACGGCGTTGCCGCCGATCTGCTGCCCGGCCGGCGCGGGCTGCTCGCGCGGCCGGATCTCCTTGCCCGCCTTACCGGGCTTACCGCCAGCCATTAGCGGGCCTGCAGCGTCTTGATCACGCCGCTGCCGGCGGTGCCCGCGGACTTGAGCACGTTGCCCAGGCCGGTCGCGTGCGCGACGGCGAGGTAGGTACCGATCAGTACGGCGGTGTAGAAGAGCGCCTTACGTCCCATCGGAGGCCCCTTTCAGACCAGGAGTACGGGGGAATTGGCCGGGCCGAAGGTGGGCCGTGGCGTGGGGCCGGGCGTGGGGACCGGCATGCCGGGCGCCGGCGGTGTGGACGGCGTCGGCGAGCTGGCGCCGCTGCTGCCGGTGATGTTCGGGACGGCCGGGACGCCCGGCTCCAGAGCCCGTTTAGCGCCGGTGGCGATCGCCCCGAACAGGCCGGTGACGTTCTTGGAGCCGCCGCGGGAAACGAACACTTGCAGGATGATCAGGGCCATGAGGCCGCCGGCGACGCCGCGGACGCTCATGACTTCACGATCCCGAGCCGACCGAGCGCGTTGCCGCCGAAGACCTGCGTCAGCACCCACACGCCGGCGATGACGAGCACGATTCCTGATGCGTTCACGGTAGGAAACTCCCGTCGGGTGCGCGGTTGAGGAACTTGGCCATGAGGACCGCTTTCACGCGGGACTTGCCGCCGACGATGAACGGCAGGACGAAGTAGGCCCAAGTGATGAGGACCAGGATCACGGTGGCGCCGTCGTCGACGACACCGCCGCCGCCCCTGCTCGGCGCCGAGCGCGGCGCCGGCGGGGGGCCCCCCCCCGCCGGCGCCGCTTTCTTTGTGGGGGCGCTCTTCGGGGTCGCCGCCGGCGCCGGCGTTATGGGGTCCGCGCTCGAGTTACCGTTCGGGGCCGAACGGTCGTCGAACTCGTGCGCGAGGCCGGACGTTGCCTGGGGGATCCGCTTGGCGCGGCCGCCGGCGGCCGCGCGTCCGGCCGCCGCCGACTTCGCCACGCCGCTATCCGACCGGGATGACGTCGCACTCGTGCCGCTGGGGCGTGCCCAGCACGAGTACCTCACTGGGGCCGGTGACGAGTGCGTAGGCGCCGCTGGAGTCGGCGAGCCGGACGTAGGTGCCCGGCTCGACGTCGGCGATCTCCACGGTGGGCACAGCCTCGACGTTGACCGGGGCGGCGTCGACGGGGACGAGCCCGCGTAGCCGGTCGATCTCTGCCTGCAGGTCTGCCTCACGCCGCGCCGTGGCTTCGCCGCGCAAACGGTCGATCTCTGCCTGCAGCGCGGCCGGGTCGAGGACCGGGGCCGGCGCCGGGGGCTGCTCGTCGAGGACCGGGGCCGGCGCCGGGGGCTTGCTGGTCGCCGCCTTGGTCGCCGGCGCCTTCTTCGCTTCTGACATGGTCTACGCCTTCCCGACTGCTGCGGATACCTTGGCCTTGCCGAGCCGCACGCTGCCCGCCACGGAAGCGAACCCGACCGTGACGAGCAGGAAGCCGCCGAACCACACGAGCGGGTTGCTGGGGTCGAGCAGCGCGCCCCAGCCGCCGGGCTCGTCTTCGGTGGCCATGGCGTACGTGGTGTTGCGGGGCCCGACGCCGGCGTTGACCGCTGGGGGGGCGAGCCCGACCTGTGCGTATGCCGAAAACGGTCCGTTCATGTCCGCCCCCTACGCGCCGACTGGGGCGGCGAAGATGGTTTCCTGGCAGACCTCCAGGTAGGGCGTGGTGGGGCTGGCGACGAGGTTGATCAGCAGCCGCAGATCCGACGTGGTGCCCTCGTCGACGCTGTCCCGGAATGCCCACTCGTTCGCGAAGTCCCAGCACCCGTAGCCCCAGTTGCGGCCGATGTCGCTGTTGAACAGCCGCTCGTTCAGGTAGCGCAACTGCTGGCCGTTCTGCACCAGTTCCGGCGTGTCGTTGCCGCCGTAGCGCCACGCCTGCTGGCCGAAGTTGGCGGCGTTCATCGCCAGCGGGGCGCCCGGCGCGGTGCCGGTGTACACGGAGTAGAAGACGCGCATGAGCTGCCGGCCGATGCCGGTGCCCGGCAGGATGAACTCGTTGTCGCCCTGCCCGAGCGCGCTCGTGCGCGTGGAGATCATCGAGTGGAACGCGCTGAGGTCCGGGACCACGAACTTGCCGCCGACGTTCGGGATCGAGTACACGATGCCGTTGACCTGGTAGTTGAGCGTGGTCGCCGGGTTGGTCAGGGTCGCCGAGCCGCCGAGGGTGACGAGGTTGGCCTGGGTTTCCCAGTCGATGTCGAGGGAGAGCGCTGTGGCCGCGGTCTGCGCGTAGATCGCACCGAGCAGCGTTTTGCTGTCGAACGCGAGCGGGACGAAGAACGACAGGTCGACGGTGTAGGTGCCGATGGCCGGAACGGTGCGGTTCGGACCGAGAAGGTTCGTGGTGCTGGTGCCCCAGTCCTCCGCGGCGAGGGACAGCGTGCCCTGGTCGACGCCGGTCACATCGTTGACGACGCGGGTCACGCCGCGGTCCTGGCTGTCCGGCTGCATGACGCCGCGGGCCTTGAGCTGGCCGCCGTTGCAGTTGATCAGGTTGGCCTGCCCGTTGGCGCTCACCTTGCACGCCTTGATCAGGTTGTACGGCCAGCGCCAGGACATGATGGTGCCGGTGATGGTGCCGCCGAACACGAGCGTGCCGGTGACGCGGATCTCGAGGCCGGCGATGATGCCGGTCTGGCGGAGCTGGGTCGGGTTGCTGGAGCCCAGGCCGGCGATCGGCGTGATGGACTGCATGGGGTAGAGCAGGCGCCGCGTGTTGCGGAAGAACGCTTCGGGATCCACGGACGCGACGGGCGTCTCAATCCCCTGCATCATGACGGTCGGCTGGCCGGCCTGGGACATCAGTTGCCCCCTTCTGAGGCAGGGCCTCGGTGGGTGTAGGCGACGAAACGCGAGAGCCCCAGCGAGGGGACCTTGTCGGCGAGCAGCTCCAGCGCGAAGTTGGCGAGGATGCTGGTGCCGGCGACGGCGAGCCAGAAACTGGCCTTCTTCCCGAACATCAGCGGGTGCCGGCCTTCTTTTGCATGTACGCGTAGAACCCGACGGTGACCGCGAGGGCGATCGCCGTTGTGATCGCGAGCTGCTTTCCGCGCATGGCGGGACCTCCGGGCTGGTGAGACGTCTAGGAGCCCGAAGGGTAACCCTCTAGTTCACCTTGAGGGTTGTTGTCCAGTACCGCCCGCCTATTCGGCGTGTCGCGCCCGCCGCCGGGCTCGTTGTGTATTGGATCTCGTACATGACTACGAGATCCGAGGCCGCCGCCGCACGGTGGGCCGCCATGACCCCCGAAGAGCGCGCCGAGTATTCCCAGCGGGCCGTGCGCGGCCGCCGGTACGGGGCGATGCAGCGCCACATAGACCGCGTCCGGGCCGAGCTTACGGACGAACAGCGCGTTGAGCTGGCGTTCTACCTGGCACCCGAACTTCGTCCATGACCTCACCGGATGACTACCCGCGCGACGACTGGCTCGCCGCGCTCTACACGCACGGGCCGCGCGGTGCGCCTCGGCGAGCGGTCGCCCGCGTGTTCGCCGATTTCGCCCGCGGCGATCTCACCTGGTGCCCGATCGAGCGGATCGAAAAGAGAACCGGTCTGGCTCGTCGAACCATCTACTACGCGTTGTACGGGTACCCGGAAGTACCGGCGCGACCAGGTCGACGAGCAGAGCGGGCTCTGCCGGGCCTGATCCAGCTGGGCTGGTTGGAGCCGGTCACGAAACGGCGCCAGCACTACTCGCCGCGGTACCGGCTGACGATCCCAGAGGTGCAGGAGCTGCAGCCGCCAGAGGTGCAGGAGCTGCCGCCAGAGGTGCAGGAGCTGCGCGCCAGAGGTGCAGGAGCTGCAACCAGAGGTGCAGGAGCTGCAACCAGAGGTGCAGGAAATGCACCCGACACCAGCCACACACCAGCCACACCACCAACACCAGCACCAACGGCGGGCCGCGCGGCGTCGCTATCGCCCGGCCGGGAGATGGCTGACGAGCTACTGGTGGTGGTGGGATCCCGAGGCATACGACCAGACCGGCGCATCGTGGTCCGGGAGTGTCAGCAGCTCGCCGAGCAGTTCCCGGCGTGGACGCCGAAGCTGATCGCCGCGGCCGCGCGGCGTCACGATTGGAACGGGGCCGGGCCCGGCGCGGTCATCGGCTGGATCCGGGGCCTAGAAGAGCCCGAGCCCGACCAGGCAACGTGGACAAGCGGGCCGCGGGAGAAGTGCCCGACGCACCGACAGGAGATGCCCTGCCGGGGATGCGCAGCGGACCGGCTGGCCGGTCAGTGAGGCAGGAGGATGAT
>Ga0210378_10001162_pt1 | contig 13748 bp, 13 predicted proteins | sample PLM1_60_b1redo_FD_155465 | JGI IMG/M metagenome (GOLD analysis project Ga0210378, IMG submission 155465) | Groundwater sediment microbial communities from an aquifer in East River, Colorado, USA - PLM1_60_b1 redo | ecosystem: Environmental > Terrestrial > Soil > Riparian zone | place: USA: East...
CAACTGCGCCAGCCTGGCGCCGCAGCTCGAAGCGGCCCGCCAGGCGGCAGAGGTCGCCTGGCGGCGACGCGCGCGCCCGTGGCTGGTCGGCAGCGACGACTGGTTCACCGAGGCCGAGGAACGCCGGACGCTGTTCGCGCGGCGGACCGGCGCCACCGTCGCCGCCGTCGGGCGGCAGGACGGGCAGCCCTGGGCCGAGGCCGTCCTGGACGCGCTGGACGAGCGGACGGCGGTCGTGGCCGTGCTCGCGGTCCACTGGACCGACGGCGCGGTCGTGGAGCTGGGCGCCGTGGCCACCGGGGCCCGGGCGGTCGGCGCCGCCCTGGTGGTGGACGCCAGCCAGGCGCTTGGGGCGATGCCGCTCGACCTGGCCGCCGTCCAGCCGGACTACCTGGTGTCGGTCGGCTACAAGTGGCTGCTCGGCCCCTTCGGCCTGGGGTACCTGTACGTCGCTCCCCAGCACCGCGACGGTGTCCCGCTGGAGGAGAACTGGATCTCCCGCCTGGGCGCGCAGGACTTCGCCCGGCTGGTGGACTACGAGGACCGCTACCAGCCGGGCGCGCGACGCTTCGACGTCGGGCAGCGCAGCCACTTCGAGACCACGCCGATGGCGATCGTGGCGCTGCGCCAGCTCCTGGAGTGGGGCGTCCCGCGGATCGCGGCCACCCTCCAGCGGACCACCGGCCGCATCGAGCAGGAGGTCCAGGCCATGGGCCTGTCGCTGACCTCGCGGGACCGCGGTCCCCACATGCTGGGCGTCCGTCTGCCCGCGCCGGCGCGGCGGCGCGTGGCGGCGGCGCTCGCCGGCGCCAACGTCTTCGCCGGGGTCAGAGGGGCGTCCCTGCGCGTCTCGCCGCACCTGTGGACGACCGACCGGGACGTCGGCCGGCTCGTCGCGGCGCTCGCCGACGCCCTGACCTGAACGGCTACCGCCGGGGGACGGCCTCCAGCGGGACGGGCGGGGGCGTCCCAGTCGATGTGGTGGTCGTAGATCCACGCCTGGGACCTGTCGGTGACGAGGACCTTGAAGACGACCGGCAGCAGCAGGTCGCGGACGACCCGGCCGACCGGTCCGGGGGTCTTGCTGCTGTTGGTGCGGGCGCCCTGGGCGACGATGCGTTCCACCCGCTTGCGGCGCAGCCGCTCGTAGGCGGCCAGCGCCCTCGGGATGTCGGGCAGGTCACGCAGGCACTTGGCGAGCACCACGGCGTCCTCGGCGGCCATGGACGCGCCCTGCCCGGAGGTCGGCGCGGGGGCGTGCGCCGCGTCGCCGATGATCACCATCGGGCCCTTGTGCCAGGTCGGCACCGACGGCAGGTCGTGGGTGTTGTCGCCAGCCAGCTGGAGGGTGCCCGCGGCGATCAGGCCGCTGGCCGGGCCGTGGTCTGAGGCGAACAGCTCCACGAGCTGCCGCCGCCACTGCTCGGCGGTGGTGGCGGCGCGTTCGGCCTGGCTGACTTTGGCTCTGGGGGCGTTGACGAACCAGACGGTCCCACCGTCGGGGTCGACGACGTAGCCGAAGAAGGCGCGCCTGCCAAAGATCATGTGCCAGACGCCCGGCTCGGCACCGGCGGCGACCTCGGGCGTGTAGCCACCGAAGTTGACCAGGCCGACGTAGCGGCCATCCGGCGCGGCGGGGTCGATCAGCCGGCGGGTCACCGAGTGGACCCCGTCGGCGCCGACCAGCAGGTCACCGGTTGCCTGGGTGCCGTCGTCGAAGCGGGCGAGGACGCCGCCGTCCGGGGTGGCGTCGGCGTCGACCAGCCGCCTGCCGACCTCGATGGGGATACCGCGGTCGGTGGCCGGCTGGTGCAGCGCCTGGTACAGCCGCGCCCGCTTGATGGTGTGCGCGGTGGTCCCGTCCGCCAGCGTGCCGCCGTTGGAGACGGCGCCGAGCCGCCTGCCGGTGCCGCTCAGCAGCACGTTGGTGGGGGTGGGGAAGCCGGCGTCGAGCACCGGGGTATCGGCGCCGATGGCGCGCAGCGCGTCGATGCCGTTGGTGGCGACGGTGAGGTAGGAGCCGACCTCCTCGGCGGTGGGGGCGTACGCCTCGTAGACGACCGCGTCGATCCCGGCGCGCTGGAGCGCCATCGCGGTCACCGGGCCGGCGACGCCGCCCCCGATGATCAGGGCCTTGGTCATGCCATCCTCCCGTATATATTTCGTTTGGCCGAACGAAATATAGGCTATACTCCCGGGCATGGCAAGGCCTCGGGAGCATCGAGATCCGGATCGTCACGCCGGGCCGTCTCCCCGCCGCGCGGGGCTGCTCGAGCAGCTGATGATGGCGGGCCGTGTGCAGAGCGAAGCGACCGTGATGTTCCACGCCATCGTGGCTGCCAAGCAGGGGCTCACGGCCACCGAGGAGAAGGCGCTGGACCTGCTGGACCGCTCCGGGCCCCTGACGGCCGGCGAGCTGGCCAGGCGCTCGGGGCTGGCGCCGGCGTCGGTCACCGGGCTGATCGACCGGCTGGAGCGGAAAGGCTTCGTCCGGCGCATCCCCAACCCGAGCGACCGCCGCAGCGTCCTGGTCGAGGTCGACGCCGAGCGCGTGTTCGCCAGCATGGCGCCGTTGTTCGCCGACTGGGTGCGCTCACTGGAGGAGCTCTACGCGGGCTACACCGACGAGCAGCTGGAGACCATCCTGCACTTCCTGACCGAGGTGGCCCGACGGCAGCGACAGGCCGCCGTCGACCTCAACAGGTGACCGGGTGCAGACGGCGGCGCCGCCCCGCCGGGGGGGCCGAGCGGGGCGGCGACGTCCGCACGCTCTGTACCCATCTGCTCGACTTGTGAAACCGCATCCCAACTGCCCGGCCGGCCCGATTCCGCTCGGGCCTCCCGCTCATGCAGGTTGCGTATCTCCGCGGGTGACTCAGTTTAAGCAGAACAGCCGATTCAGTCGTCCCGCCTGTACCGATACTGTCCCCCCATCGGGGGACAAGAACCAAGGGAAGGGGCAGCCGTGGCCCGCACCACCGAACCGACCTACCTGCGCACCGCACAGGTTGCGGAGCTCCTGCAGGTCTCGCCGAAGACCGTCGCGCGTTGGGCGAAGGAAGGGAAGCTCCCGTTCCTGCGCACCCTCGGGGGCCATCGACGCTACCCCGAAGGCGAGATCCGGGCGCTCCTGGACGAGCTGTCGACCCCGGTCGAGTAACCGGGCAAGCGAAGACCCCACCCGGCAAGCAGGTGGGGTCGGTCCAGCCGAGGGCCGCTACTGGGCGGTCTCCACCGGCCGCACGTTGGCGGCCTGGGCGCCCTTTGGTCCCTGGGTGATGTCGAACTCGACGGTCTGCCCCTCGTTCAGCGAGCGGTAACCGCTGGCCTGGATCGCGCTGAAGTGCACGAAGACGTCGTTGCCCTCTTCGGGGGTGATGAAGCCGTAGCCCTTGTCAGCGTTGAACCACTTGACGGTTCCAACAGTCATGGATGTCGTCCCTCCCTCCGTCAACTCGGAGGTACCGCGATGATGCCGACGCCAGTTGGCGCTGGCGGCAAGGGACAAGCTCGACTGCCGGGTTGCGAAGCCAAACGTGAACCTATGCTGCCCGGAGCCTAGCACGACCTTGACGCGCGGCTCCACAAGGCGGTCTGGTACTGGGGAAGAGCCGTTGGGCTGGAAGGGAGGCCGGAGATGGGCGACTCTCGACTGCCGACCGAGGTCGAGCTGGTCTTCGAGGTGATGCCGTGCAATGCGCTGCGCACCGCGCAGGAGCCGGGACGGGCGCCCCACCCGTGCAGCTACTTCCGGCGTTGGGGCGGCTACCACAGCTACGACTACGCCAGCGACGGCCCGCCGCCGCAGCCGGGCATCGTCCACGACTCGGTCTACCGCGGCCGCGGTCCGCTGGCGCCCGAGGTCCTCAGCGGGTGCCGCAAGGCCCCGATCCTGGCGGTTGGGATCAACCCGAACCTGCCCGGATGGTGGCGCTGGACCCGCAGCTCGGTGAACCCGCTGTTCGACGACTACCAGCAGTACGCGCACTACTTCCGGTACCGGGCGATCTCCAAGCTCCAGATCCCGGAAGCGGCGTACCTGGCGTTCGGCGGTGGACCGCACGACACGCCGTTCTCGGACTTCGAGCTGGATGTCCCGGTCGACCAGCAGGGGCGCCGGGCCATCCCGGTCGAGGTGCAGCCGGTGACGGTCTACGAGACCTACCAGAGATTGCTGGAGGCGTTGGCCGATCGCATGGGGTGGAGCCCGCACCAGCTCGCCGTCGGCGAGGACCTCGCCTACGGGAACATGGTGGCCTGCCCGTCGGCGACATGGACGACCAAGCCGTCGCCGACCGACCCGACGCTGCCGCCGATGACCGACCAGGAGCGCACCGGGATCGTCACCGAGTGCTTCCACACCCGCCGGTACTTCCTGCGGCAGCTCTTCCAGTCGCTACCGGCGGTGATCCTGATCCTCAGCCAGTCCACCGCCAACGCCTTCAACGCCGAGCTGCAGGGACGCTTCGTGAAGGGAGCGCCGCAGCCGGACGAGCCGCTCGAGCGCCTGATGGACCGGGAGGTCCGCCTGTCCTACGGCGAGCTTCCCGACGGGTCGACGCTGGACGCCCGGGTGGTGTTCTCTCCGCACATCACCGGCGACCCGCGGCACTTCCAACGGGCCCGCGACCGGGTCGTCTCCCAGATCGTCGAGGAGGCACGGGCCGGGCGCATGGTGTTCGACCAGCGCTCCGGCCACCTCGGCCGCCCGCCGGGGGCGTGCGTGCTCTGCCCCATGATGGAGATCGGCCCGTGCGACTACGTCGACGACCTGCGACCGCTCTCCACGCCGGCGCGGCTGACGGCCGACTCGCCGGCGACCCTGCTGCAGGACGAGAAGCAGGTCCAGGCCGGGCTGCTGGCGCAGGTGCTCGAGGCGGCCCCACCGGTCGAGCTGGCATGGGCGGGAACCGACGAGCAGGCTCAGCGTCCGGGCTCGTAGAGCCCGAAGACGAGCTCCGGGTCGCCGGGGCGCCAGGTTCCTTCGAACTGTGACTTGTCGCCGTTGCGACGGGTCCGTTCCAGCACCGCCCGTCCGACCGCGAGCTGTTGCCGCTCCCACCGCGGCAACGCCGCTGCGACGTCGCCCCGCGTCGAGGCGAGCGCCTCCGCCAGCGCCCACGCGTCGGCGGCCGCCTTGGCGGTCCCCGCGGCGGCGTGTGGACGCAGGGCGAAGGCGGCGTCGCCCGTCAGGCAGACCCTCCCGAAGGCCATGCGGTCGACCTCGATGTCGAAGATCACCTGCACGAAGGGCTGCTCGGTGCGGTGGACGACCTCGGCGAGCTGCGGGGCGAGCTGGGCGGCGGCGAAGGTCCGCAGCTCTCGGAGGTGGCCGGCGCTGGCAGCGCCCGGCGGCAGGGTGATGTCGCGGCGCATCCCGTCCCGGTCGGTCATGAGGTCGTCGAGCTCCTCGCCAGCGCGGTAGTTGCGGTACCAGACGAAGTTGGCCAGGCGCCGGCCCGGCTCGACCGACCCGTCGAGGGCGGGGATCGGGTAGAGCAGGATGTGGCTGCCCGGCATGACCTGGTAGACGATGGAGTCGGCCAGCAGGTCGCTGGCGTCGCGGCCGAGCCGCTGCTCGGCGACCGTCCCCCGCCACGCCACGTAGCCCGCGTAGGCCGGCCGGGCCCGCGGCTGGAGCGCGGCGCGGGCGCCGGAGGTGATGCCGTCGGCGCACACCACCAGGTCGTAGGAGGCCGTGGAGCCGTCGGCGAACCTCACGCGGACCCGCTCGCCCCGCTGCTGGAGGCCGGCCATCTGCCTGCCGAGGTGGTAGCGATCTCGCCCGAAGCAGCCGAGCAGCGCGCGGTAGACGCTGTGCCAGGCCGAGTACCGGTAGCGCCGCGGCTCCTCGTACACGATCGAACCGTCCCTGCCGAGGTAGCGCAGGAAGCCCGTGGAGGTGGTGATCCGGTCCACATCGAGGGCGGTCCGCTCCCGGAGGTAGCGGATGGTCGTATCCAGCACGACGATCCCGACGCCGCGGCTCTCCAGCTCCGCGGTCGACCGCTCGAACACGTCGACCTCGCAGCCGAGGTCGCGGAGGACCAGCGCGGCGGTCAGCCCGCCGAGCGAGCCTCCGACGACCGCGACCCGCGGCCAGGTCCCCGCACGGCTACGGCTGCCCGAAGACGGCGACACTGTCGACGCGGCACTCGAACAGCACACGCCGCTCGTCCATGGCGGGGTCGCGGAGGCCGTAGGGAGGCTCGGCGCCGGTGTACTTGGTCCACGCCTTGTCGATGGTCTCGGTCGCCCGGTGCCCCTCGGCGGGGTCGTCCTCGTGGGTCTCCCGCTCGGCGGTGGCCTTGATGGTCAGCCAGTGGTAGGGGTTCTTCGGGTTCATCAGGATCATCGTGAACTGCGGGTTGCGCCGGATCCACTCGGTCTTGCGGCGGTGCTCGGCCAGGTTGAGGAGCACCTTGTCGCCGGAGTAGTTGAACCAGACCGGCGTCAGCCAGGGACGCCCGTCCCCGCCCAGCACGGCGATCACGGCCGTCACCGGCTCGTCGAGCAGCTGGCGGTACACCGGGTCGAGGTCCTCGAGGGAGTCCTTCTCCTCCCGAGCCACGACCGTGAACTGGTCCTCCTGCACCCCCTGGGCGACGTCGAGGACCTTGGCGACCTTGAAGGACACGGCATCCCTCCTGTTCAGACGAGCAGTTCCACCGTCACGAACCGCAGCATGGTCTGACCGACGTTCTCCAGGTCGTGGATGAGCGGGTCGGCCGGGCCGTGCTCCGCGTACTGGGTGTCGCCGACCTCGTAGCGCCGGACCTTGAAGGTGCCGTCCGGCGACCGCTGCCGGCCGCTCCCGGCCTCCACGACGGTCCAGAGGTACCGCCGCGTGTGGGCGTGGAACGGCCCCCGCTCTCCCGGCGCGAGCCGCACCTCCCACACCCTGACCCGCTCGTTCTGGAACCACAGCCGCGTGCCCACGTCGAGATTGCTCGCCGCGACCGCCAGCTCGTCCCGGAACCGCGCCGGGTCGAAGGTGCCCTCCTCCACCACCTCGGCCACGGGCCAACTCTAGATCAATCCGAAGCCGGCGTGCGCGCCGGGCCGGGGACGAGCGGGACCATGCGGCCATCCCGCCAACGGATCGTCGTCACCCGATGGCCGACCTGGCGCCAGGAGCCGTCCAGGGCGAAGTCGCCGAGCAGGGTCGAGGTCGTCCACGCCGGCACGTCCCCCGCCGCCAGGCCCAGGTGGTGGGCGGCAAGGGCGAGGTAGCCGGCCGCCGCGGCCTGCGCGGCCACGTAGGAGGGCTCGTGCCCGACCCGGCGCCGGTAGCGGGCGGCGAAGTCGGCTCCCGACGGCCCCACCTTCGGCGTCCGCGAGACCGGCCACCATTGCACCGGCCCGAGCACGCCCTCCGCCGCCGCCCCGAGCTCGCCGAAGGCCGGCAGGCCCGCCGCCACCGCGCCGAGCACCGCAGGGCCGCGCGCCCGGCGCCGCAGGAGGCGGACCAGCGCCACGTCCTCCTCGAAGCGACCGGCGACCAGCACGGCGCCGCCGGCGGCGTGCCCGGCGGCCGGCGAACCGGCGTCGACCGTGCGGGCGTCCAGGCCGCGCGCGGCCGCCCGGGCCACCGCGCCGGCGGCGACGGCCCGCGCGAACGGCCCGGCGCCGCGGACGACCAGCAGCCGCTCGACCCGGCACGCCACCGCCTCGTCCACGGCGCCGTCGAAGTAGGTCGAGGCGGGCGCCGGGAGCGACACCAGCCCGGGCCGCGCGAGGTCGTCGGCGGAGCCGCCGTGGTTCCACAGCAGCCTCCCGGCGCCGCACACCAGCGGCGCCACCGCCCGGACCAGGCCGCTCGAGTACGGCCCGAGCAGCAGGTCCACGCCCGCATCCAGCCACCCGGTGTAGGCGCGGATCGCCGCCGCCCGCGCGCCGCCGTCGTCGACGACCGTCAACCGGACGCCGGCCTCCTCCGCCCACAGCGCCAGCCCCTGCGCCGCGTCCCGCCCCTGGCGGGCGAACGGCCCGGTGAGGCTCAGCGTCACCGCCGCGTCCATGCTGGCCATCATCCCCCTCAGGCCGACCCGGACGAGGACGCGGTCTGGCCGCCGAGGTCGTACACCGTGGTGCCTGCGACCGTGGTCGCGGTGAAGGTCTGCTCCACCCAGGCGCTGATCTGCTGGGCGGCGTTGCTGCCATCCCGGGAGCCGCCGAAGCCGCCGCCGCCGATGAAGTAGTGGATCCTGCCTTCGGCGACGTACCGCTGGAACTGCTCGAGCGTGGGCGCCGGGTCGCTGCCGTTGAACCCGCCGATGGCCATGACGGGCTCGTCGGTGGCGAGCTGGATCCCGGCGGCGGAGTTGGCCCCGACCGTCGCCGCGGCCCACTCGTAGCCGTCGCCGCCCTGCTGCAGCAGCGCGACCAGCTCGGCGCTCGGCGTGCTGCCGTTGAGCAGGCTCCCGATGCCGCCGCGTGTCCCGGCGCCGGGCCCTCCTCCTTGGGTGGCGCCGCCCGGAGCGCCGAACTGCATCCCGCCGTCGGGCCTTCCCCGCGCCCGCCCGTCGAACCGGGGGGCCGTGCCGCCGCGCGGGCCGCGGCCGAAGCCGCCCGCCACCGTGGGACCGGCCGACGGGATCGCGCCGCCGTGCGTGGTCGCGGCGGTGTCGACGGCGTAGGCCGCGGGGCCGGCGAGGCCCACCAGCAGGGCGGCCGCCGCCACCGCCGCCGCGGCACGCCCGCGACGCGGCAGGCCCACCAGCAGCATGGCGACGCCGAGGCCGGCGACCAGCACCAGCGGTGCCAGCCACGGGTGCCAGTCGGGGGTCCGCCGCAGCAGCACGAACGACCACAGGCCGGTCGCGGCAACGGTCCCCGCGAGCAGGTGGCGCGCGAACGGGTGCTCGCGCAGCCGCCACAACGTCGTCGCGCCCATGCCGACCAGCGCCGCCACCGCCGGGGCCAGCGCCACGGCGTAGTAGGCGTGGAAGATGCCCTGCATGAAGCTGAACACCACGCCGGTCACCAGCAGCCAGCCGCCCCACAGGGCGAACGCAGCCCGGGTCCGGTCGGTGCGGGGCGCCCGCCGGGTGATCCACAGCCCGGCGGCGAGCAGCAGCATGGCGGCTGGCAGCAGCCAGGCGATCTGGCCGCCGACCTCGGCGCCGAGCATCCGGGTCCAGCCGGTCTGGCCCCAGCCCATGCCGCCACCGACGCTGCCGGTCTCGTTGCCGGTGAGCCGGCCGAACCCGTTGTAGCCGAAGGTCAGCTCCAGGACGCTGTTGGTCTGCGACCCGCCGACGTAGGGCCGGTCCGCGGCGGGCAGCAGCTCCACGACCGCCACCCACCAGCCGGCGGAGACGACCATGGCGACCCCGGCGACGACCAGCTGGCCGAGCCTGCGCCGCAGCGACGCCGGAGCGGCGGCCAGGTAGACCAGCGCGAACGCCGGCACCACCAGGAACGCCTGGAGCTGCTTGGCGAGGAAGCCGAACCCCACCAGGCTGGCGGCGAGCACCAGCCAGCCGGTGCTGGCGCGCTCCAGCGCCCGCACGGTCGCGTACGCGCCGAGCACCAGCAGCAGCACCAGCAGCGCGTCGGGGTTGTTGAAGCGGAAGATCAGGGTCGCGACCGGCGTCAGCGCCAGGACCGCGCCCGAGACGAGCGCGGCGGCGGGCGGGAACCAGCGCCGCACGGTGGCGTAGAGGACCCCGACCGCCGCGACCCCCTCCAGCGCCTGCGGGACGAGCAGGCTCCAGGAGTTGACGCCGAAGATCCGGGCCGACAACCCCATGACCCACAGCGACGCCGGCGGCTTGTCGATGGTGATGAAGCTGGAGGCGTCGGAGGACCCGAAGAAGAACGCCTTCCAGCTGCTGGTCGCGGCCTGGGCGGCCGCCGAGTAGTAGGCGTTGGCCCATCCAGAGGCGCCGAGCGCCCACAGGTAGAGCACCGCGGTGGCGGCCAGCAGCAACACCAGGGCGGGTCGGGCCCAGCGTGGGTCCTCCTCCCGGCCGCGGGGCGCGGCGGCGTTCGCCGGTCGCTCCAACGTCGTGGTGGTCACGGTCGCGTCCTTTCGGTCAGCGTCGGGATGCGTCGAGGATGGAAGACCCAGGACCGCAGCAGGACGAAGCGGAGCAGGGTCGCGGCGGCGTTGGCGGCCAGGAGCACGGCGCTCTCGGCCGCCCGCCCGGCGTCGCTGGCGGCCATGTCCAGCAGCCACAGCGCGCCGCTGGTCAGCGCCAGGCCGAGGCCGAATACCGCCAGCCCTTCGAGGTGGTGGCGGAACCGGGCCCGGCCGTCGCGGACGCCGAACGTCCAGCGGCGGTTGGCGGCGGTGTTGGCCGCCGCGCTCACCAGCAGGGCGGCGGCGTTGGCCGCGAGGGGGCTGGTCCAGGTACGCAGCAGCCAGTACAGCGCCAGGTAGCCCAGCGTCGAGACCACGCCGATCGCCGCGAAGGTGGGAAGCTGGCGCGCCATGCCGGCGGGCAGCGGCATGCCAGGCGAGTGCCCCGCGGTGGCGAGCAGGCGGCGCCCGAAGCGGGCCATGCCGCGCAGGTCGTCCAGGGCCGTGCGCAGCACGTCAACGCGGCTGTCGGGGTCCTCGACCCAGTCGACCGGCACCTCGTGGATGCGCAGCCCGCTGCGCTCGGCCACCAGCAGCAGCTCGGTGTCGAAGAACCACGCCTGGTCCTCCACGGCGGGCAGCAGCGCCTGGACGACCTCCGCCCGGCCCGCCTTGAAGCCGCACTGGGCGTCGGAGAACCGCGCCCGCAGGGTTGCGCGCAGCAGCAGGTTGTAGCAGCGCGAGATCAGCTCCCGTCTGGGGCCGCGGACCACCGCCGCGCCGTGGGCGAGCCGGCTGCCGATGGCGAGGTCGCTGTGCCCGGACAGCAGCGGGGCGACCAGCGGCAGCAGCGCCTCCAGGCCGGTGGACAGGTCGACGTCCATGTAGGCGACCACGTCGGCGTCGCTGCTGCTCCACACGTGGCGCAGCGCCCGTCCCCGGCCCCTCTGGTCGAGGTGGACCGCACGCACCCTCGGGAGCTGCTCGGCCAGCCTCCGCGCGAGCGGCCAGGTTGCGTCGGTGCTGGCGTTGTCGGCGACGGTGATCCGGAAAGCGAACGGGAAGTGCGCCGACAGGTAGCCGTGCAGCCGCCAGATGCTGGCTTCGAGGGTCCGCTGCTCGTTGTGGACGGGCACCACGACCTCGACGAGCGGGCGGGCTGGCGCGGCCGCCGTGGGCGCGACGCTCTGGGCGTCCAGGACCTGGGACGGCTTGTGGATCGTCATGCTTGCCCGCCGGTCAGGCGGTCGACGATCTGCGCGGCCTGGTTGCCGGGGATCGCGAAGCCGACCCCGATGCTGCCGGCCTCCTCGCTGAGGCCGGCGTTGGCGGTGAGGATGCCGACAACCCGGCCGTCGGCGTCGACCAGCGGCCCACCCGAGTTGCCGGGGTTGATCGGCGCGTCGGTCTGGATCGCGTCGCCGATGGTGACGCCGGCGCCGTCCACGCTGCGGTGCAGGGCGCTGACGATGCCGGCGGTGACCGACCCTTCCAGGCCGAGCGGGCTTCCGATGGCCAGCACGGTGTCGCCGACCTGGAGGTCGTCGCTGTCGCCGAAGGTGGCGGCCTGGAGCCCGGAGACGCCCTGCGCCTGGATCACCGCCAGGTCGGCCTCAGGGTCGGTCCCGACGACGCTGGCGGTGGCGGTGGTGCCGTCGCTGAGCTCGACGGTGATCCGCCCGCCCCCGGCCGCGTCCTCGACGACGTGGTTGTTGGTCAGGATGAGCCCGTCGGACCGGACGACGACCCCGGAGCCTTCGACCTGCTGGCCGCTGCCCCGCACCGTGATCGACACGACACTTGGTTGGACCGCGGCGGCGACAGCGGCCAGGGAGCCGGTGGTCGTGCTGGCGGCGCTGGTGCTGGTGGGCGTGGCCGCGTTGCCGCCGGCGACGGTGGGGTGGTCCAGGGCGACCACCGCGACGGCGCCGGCGGTGCCGGAGGCAAGCGCCAGCCCGAGCGCGAGGGCCGCGACCCCGAGCCTTCGCGGCCTGGCCGGCGGCTCCGGTCCCGTGGCGGGGGAGCCAGGGGCGGGGGGTTCGAGGATCTGGGTCGACATGGCGGCCTCCACACGGGGCGAGTGCTGCTTCCGCCTCGACGTTGGACCGCGCACCTTCGGCCAGCCTGGGACCCGGCTGGATGTTTACCGTGAACGACGCCCTTGGTCAGCCGGCCGGCGCGCCGGGGTCCAAGGGGAGCAGGACCCGGAACCTGGTGCCCTGCCCTGGGACGCTGCTCACCTCGACGGTTCCCCCGTGGGCCGCGACCAGCGCGGCGACGATCGACAGGCCGAGCCCCGTGCCGCCGGCCGCGTGCGAACGGGCCGGGTCGGCCCGGTAGAACCGCTCGAAGACCCGCTCGGCCTGCTGCTGGGTGAGGCCCACACCGTGGTCGACGACCTCGATGGCGGCGTCGCTGGCGCCGTCCCCGCCGCGGGTGCCCGCCCGCAGCTCGATCGGGCTGCCGGCGGGCGTGTGGGTGAGCGCGTTGCTCATGAGGTTGGCGATGACCTGACGCAGCCGGTCCTCGTCGCCGAGGACGACGAGCGGGCCACCGGGGACGCCGTCGCCGTCGGCGCCGAGCTCGAGCTCGATGCGCCGGTCCGGGGCGACGGCGCGGGCGTCGTTGACCGCCTCTGCGGCCAGCGCCAGCAGGTCGACCGGGCGCCGGTCGAGCGGGCGCTGCTGGTCGAGGCGGGCCAGGAGGAGCAGGTCATCCACCAGCAACCCCATCCTCGCCGCCTGGTCCTCGATGCGGCGCATCAGCCGGTCGAGGTCGCCGGGCTTGCGGGACGCCCCTTGCCGGTACAGCTCGGCGAAGCCCCTGATGGTGGTGAGCGGGGTGCGCAGCTCGTGGCTGGCGTCGGCGACGAAGCGGCGCATCCGCTCCTCCGACCTGCGGGCCGTGCTCTCCGAGGCGGCTCGCGCGCGGAACGCCGCCTCGATCTGGGCGAGCATGCTGTTCAGCGCCGCCGCCAGCCGGCCGACCTCGGTCCGGGGGTCGCGGTCGGGGATCCGCCGAGTGAGATCGCCGGCGGCGATCGCCTCGGCGGTCTGCTCCATCTCGACCAGCGGCCGCAGGCTCGCGCGCACGATCACCACGCCGACACCGGCCAGCGCCAGCAGCACTCCCAGGCTCACGAACAGGTCGAAGAGCTGCAGCCACCCGACGGCGCTCTGGATCCCGGCGAGGCTGGCGGCGACGACCAGGCTGCCGGCGGAGCCGTCCTGGCGCGGCTGCACCAGGACACGCCACTGCCCGCCGCCCTCGGTCGCCGGCACGGTCATGGGTGTGCCGCTGTGGGCCTGGAGCCAGTCGGCGTCGTCGGGCAGCCAGGGTGACCCCTGGCCTTCCTCCAAGAGGTCGGCGCCGGACTGGTCCTCGACCGCGCCGCTCGCGTCACGGCGCTGGACCAGGTACGGGCTCGGCGGCGGCCTCCCGCCCCTCGGACCGCCGTAGTGCGGCTCCCCGACGGATCGGCGAGCCACCATCCCGAGTTCGGCGTCCAGGCGACCGACCAGGTAGCCGCGCAGGGCGGTGACGCTGGCCAGGCTGATGAGCGCGAGCGCCACGGTCACCAGCGCCAGCACGGCGACGATCAGCTTGACGCGCAGTGGGGTCCGCTCCAGCAGCCGCACGCCGGCCATCTCCTAGGCGTCGGGGAGCCGCAGGACGTAGCCGACGCTGCGGATGGTGTGGATCAGCCGCGGCTCGACCGCGT
>Ga0210378_10001163_pt1 | contig 13745 bp, 9 predicted proteins | sample PLM1_60_b1redo_FD_155465 | JGI IMG/M metagenome (GOLD analysis project Ga0210378, IMG submission 155465) | Groundwater sediment microbial communities from an aquifer in East River, Colorado, USA - PLM1_60_b1 redo | ecosystem: Environmental > Terrestrial > Soil > Riparian zone | place: USA: East...
GGCGACGTGCTGTCCGTCCTCGGCCGCCCCGGCACGGCGACCCGACACGGGACCCTGCGCGCCGCCCTGGAGTGGAGCCACGACCTGCTCACGGTGGAGGAGCAGTGCCTGCTGCACCGGCTCGCGGTCTTCGAGGGCGGCTGCACGCTGGAGGCCGGGGAACGGGTCTGCGCCGGCGATCCGGTGCCTCGGGACGAGGTGCTCGACGTGCTCGGTCGGCTTGTCGACAAGTCGTTGGTCCAGGTGGGCCGTAGTGGTGGTCGGTCGCTGGAGACGGTCCGGCAACTGGCCGTCGAGCGGCTCGACCGGGCCGGGCAGACCCGCGGCCTGCGAGACGCCCACGCTGGCCTAACTGGCCGAGGCCCTGCACGGGGAGCTGGTGACGCCGGCGAGCGAGCAGTACGACCAGGCCCGGTCGATCTGGAACGCCGCGCACGACGCCCGGCCGGCGCTCATCATCCGCTGCGCCGGCGTGTCCGATGTGGTGCGCGGGGTGGAGTTCGCCCGCAGCGAGGGACTTCCGCTCGCGGTACGCGGTGGCGGCCACAGCATCCCGGGCTTCTCGACCACCGACGGCGGGGTCGTCCTAGACCTCTCGCCCATGAAGGGCATCCGAGTCGATCCGGCGTCCCGCCGCGTCGTCGCGCAGGCCGGCTGCCTGTGGAGCGACCTCGACCACGAGACACAGGCCTTCGGGCTCGCCGTGACCGGGGGGTGGTGTCGACGACCGGGATCGCCGGGTTCACCCTCGGCGGCGGACTCGGCTGGCTGGTCCGGCGCTGCGGCCTGACCTCCGACAACCTGGTCGGCGCCGACCTCGTCACGGCGGACGGGCAACTGGTGCACGCCAGCGCGGAGGAGCACCCTGACCTGTTCTGGGCGCTGCGCGGCGGCGGCGGCAACTTCGGGGTGGTCACCGCGTTCGAGTACGCCCTGCACGCCGTGGGCCCGACGGTGTTCTCCGGCGCGGTCTTCTACCCCGCGGAGGCGGTCGGCGACCTGCTCCGCGGCTACCGCGAGGCCTGCGCGGCGGGCCGCGGAGGAGCCGCAGCATGTCCAGTGCATGATCAGTATCGGTGGGCTTCCCGAAGATGCGCCCGTCCAGCTCGACCGTCGTGTCGGCCGCCAGGACCACCTCAGCCGGCGCGGCCACTGCGGTGGCCTTGGCGATAGCCAGACGCTCGACGTGCGCGCGGGCGTCCTCGTCCGGCAGCGCAGTCTCGTCGAGAGCAGCGGGTCGGACCTCGAACTGGACACCGAGCTGAGCCAGCAGTTGCCGCCGGCGGGGGGAGGCCGAAGCCAGCACGATCCGTTCCGGCCAACCCGGTGGGGGCGTCGCCACGTCAGGGCCTTCCAGCGAACGGCACGCGGTATTCCTTCCGTTTTGCCGGCCGTCAGTCGGCCGGGGGGTATGCGATCGTCGATGCCTCCCGCCCGGAACCCGCGAACGGTGGCGCCCCGCTGGCGACACGGCGAGAGGGAGCCGAGCCGTAAGGGGCAGGCTAGCCGGTACCGCAGGCGCCGGTTCCCCGCAGGCGCCCGGTTCACCGGCAGACGCCCGGTTCCCCGCAGACCCCCGGTGGCGGGGGCCTGGGCGCGAGAGCGTCGGCTCAGCCATTGGTCGGGATACGGGTGCACCGGCAGGGGTTGTGCTGGCGAGCGACGCCGAGCTGCACGAAGGCACGCTGCACGAGTACGCCGCCGACCGGGCTGTTCAGGTCGGTCGTGAGCGCGTCGGTGAGGCGGTCCTCGGTCTCGGCGCGGTGGTCCGGCGTCCGGTCACGGACGAGCCGGCGCAGCCGCTGCTCGACCACGGAGCGGAGCTCGCTGCGGATCTCCGTGCCATTGTCGATCACTAGCCGGGGGTCCACGATCCGCCACACGAGCTGGATCACCGTGTCGAAGCAGTGTTGCCCGTCGGCGCAGGGAAGCGTGCAGCGGAACGTGGTGCGCTGTTCCGACACGTCGACGTCGTAGCGGAACCGGAACCGACCTGCCAGCCGCCCGCTCACCGGCAGCCGCCGAGCCATCGTGGACAGGTGGAGCCGGCCGTGGGCGTCCCGAAAGACGATCGTCCGGGCCTCGTCCGGGACCGGGCGGCAGCGCAGCAGCCGCAGCGGGGTCACCGGCGTCGGGCCGACCACGAGCGGCAGTGCCGGCGGCCGCAGCCCGGCCATCGGTCGGGTGCGCCGGCCGGCCGGCGGTCGCGAGGCACCGGGCGGCCGGGGCGACCGAGGCGCCGGCACCAACGCTGCCGCGGCATGGGCTGCGGTACCGGCGGGGATGTGGCGTGCAGCGGACACCGCGGCCAGCAACCTGCCCAGCGGGCGCGACAGCGCGGGGTCCCGGTCCGCGGCCAACACCCAGCGCTGCCGCACCCGGACAGCCACGTCCCGGGTGTAGCCGGTGTTGAGCAGGCGCCGCCACAGCACGGCCAGCTCGTCGAGGCACCGCTCGTCCCGGTCGACGAGCCGCAGCAGCGCGGGCCAGTACTCACCTCGCGGTCCCGGACTCGAGCTGGCTGACAGCGCGAGGAACGCGTAGCGGCCGACCTGGGCCCGCGCGGCGCCCGGCTCCGCGGTCCACTGGACCAGGGCCCGCAGGACCGGTCGCTGCCGCCCCCGCTCGAACAGCTCGACAACCGCCGCTACTACCGCCGTCTGCACGATCGGATGGCGCGCGCTGGCAAGGGACCGCAGCGCGCGCAGCGCGCGGTCGGGGAACAGCGGACCCACCATGTCGCCGTAGGCCCGGGCCGCGGTGGCCTGTCGTTCTGGCGGCTCGGTCCGCCGCGCCCAGCAGCGCAGGGTCTCGAGGACCAGCGACGCGGAGGCGTCCTCCTCGGCCGGTGGCCGCAGGGCCACCGCAGCCGACTCGCGGCACCTCGGATCCGCCGATCCGGCCCATCTGTCCAACACCGCTTCCCGTATCCTGCCGAACGCGGCGTAACTGACCAGCGTGCCGACCGCGACGGCAGCACGGACCCGGACCCGCAGGTCGACGTCGCCGCCGAGTTCCCGCAGCCAGTCCAGCAGCGGCTCCCGCTCGTCGTCGTACTCCTGCCAGACGGCGCGGAGGACCTCCGCGGGATAGCTCGGGTTGACGAACTCGAGCGTCTCGACGACCGGCGTCCGGCCGGCGCCCCACGGGCGGGAAAGCGGCACGACGTGTGCCCGGGCCTGGGCGAGGCGGGTGGTGCGGTCCGCACCGAACGCTGTGCGAGCCGGCCGGTCAGCCGCGACGGCCGGCCCGGCTCGCCGCAGGTGTTCCTCGAGCAGCCGTGCGACCCGCAGGACGGTCTCGTACGCCTCCCCGTTACAGACGGCCAGGGCGATGCGGAACGCCCACGTCTCCAGCGGCGAGTGGCGGGCCAGCCAGCTCGTCACCTCCTGCCGAACAAAGGTGCCGAACAGCGCCGGCGCCTGGTCCTCGGCGACCCGGCCCCGGTGAACCGCATCGAGCACCCGGGCGAGGCGCTCGACGTCCCGGGGTGCCGGGCAGTTGCGCAGCCGGTCCTGCACCCACGGTCGCCCGGCCAGCGCGTCCCGGGCCTCGATCCGGTCCGGGCCGAGGAGCGCGCCGAGGTGCCGGCGCAGCACGAGTTCCGGGTCCGGCACCTCGTCGCCGCATTCCACCACGTAGCCCTCGACGTCCTCACCGACCGGGAGGCGGTCGTCGGCCGTAACGACCAGGTAGCTGCCTCGTTCGCGCAGCAGGTCACCGATCCGGACCAGATCGAAGCCGCGGATTCCGTCCAGCTCCGCGGGCCGGATCGCGTCGATAAGGTAGCCGCGGTCGCTGCCGACGTCGGCGGGATCCACCCGGCGGACGTCGATGTCCGGATCCACCAGCCACACCCGCGCCGGCCGCAGTTCGTCGAGTAGCCGCAGCCCGGTCGTGCCCTTCCCGCGCGCGGACCGGCCGCGTAGCACCACGACGCGGCGGCGGCGTAGCACCGCCTCCGCCCGCTCGTAATAGGACGGTCGCACGTGGACGGCGGCGACATCCCGCAGGCGATCCTCGGCGACCCGTCCGGACCGGACGACCGTCGCGCGGCTCCCGTCGCCCTCGGCCAGATCCCGGCCGACCAGATCCCCCCACACGGTCGTCGGGCCGAGGATGAGCGTGCCGTTGATCGAGTCCACGCCGAGGCGCAGCAGCCGCCCGAACGGGTCACCCTGCGGATCCCAGCCCAGCTGGTCCGCCAGACGGCTGTCGACGAACGCCTCCGGGCCGTCGACCGGCCTCCCCAGTGCCGGCTGCTGCCCGCTCACCGGGGTTCCGCCGACTCGTACCGCTGGCGCACGTCGCGGCCGGCGAGGGAGTCGACACCGCTGACCGGCCCCACCACCGTTGTGCCGTGCACCGCTCCGATCGAGACGTGCATGCCGGCAGGTGGGCCGCCCGGCCCGGCTGCGGACCGCTCGGCGGACCCGCGGGGCGAGTGGTCGCGCGACGACGGCTCCGACGACCCGGACGGCTCCGCCGGCTCGGACGGCTCCGCCGGCTGGGACGACTCGAGGGCCGGCCGGCAGACCAGGAGCCAGGCCCGCGCGCTGGTCTCCTTGACCTCGACGCCGACGGGGCAGAAGGCGGCCGGGTCGATCAGGCCGTAGTCGTGGCGGACGATCCGGTCGTATAGCGAGTCGGACACGAGCACCGCCAGGTCGGCCGAGGTCGCGTCCAACTGCAGGCGCAGCGGCGGAGCGTCGAGCAGCCGAGCCAACTGGACCATGGGCACACCGGTCACCCCATGGTGACTGAGGTGAACCGGGCCGGAATGGGCCGCCATCCGCAGCCGGATGCGGGCCAGGTCGCTGCTGCGGCGGTTGTACCGACGCAGCCCGGCCGCGAGGTGAAACACGAGCGGGTCCACCACGCGAGACTCGGACTTCGCGGGCGCGACCAGTACCCCGCCGTCGCCCCGGTCCAGCCACTTGCACTGCGGCCAGCCGATCGACGCGCAGTCCACCGCGTCGCGAACGATGAAGCGAACCGCCGAGATGGCGGCCTGTTGGATGTCGTTGGTCTTGGCAGGGTCGCCGGACTTCGCAATGTCGAACGCGGCGAGGGCGGCGTGCACCGGTGCACCGGCCATCGGGGCTCTCCAAGGTGGGGGGATCTGTGGCCGCGCACACTGACACCACGTCACAGCCGCTCGGTAACCTACGTAACGCACGGCACACACCGCGCCGGCTAGTCACCCATGCGGCGCAGTTCCCGGGGCCGGAGTATGACGATTCGTTGACGCTGAGTAGTCAAAATTCCCTGATCGCTCAACTCGGCGAGCGATCGGTTGACCCTGCCGCGGGACGCGCCGACGGCGCTGGCGAGGTCTTGCTGCGAGAGTTCCATCTCCAGGAGGACCTGGCCGTCCCGCCACTTCCCGTACTCGATGAGCCCGGTGAGAAGAGCCGCCACGCGTTGCGTCACCGAGGCCCCGCTGCCGTACTGGAGCCGCTGCCGGTCCGCCTCCCGCAGTCGCCGCACCAGCACCGTGAGCAGCGCGCGGGCGGTCGACGGGTGGAGCAGCAACTCGTCGAAAACCGGCGGGTCGAGAACCAGCGCCTTGACCGGATTCAACGCGGTCACCGTCGCCGAGCGAGGCCGGTCGTCGACTGACGACATCTCCCCGAGGATGTCCCCGGCGCCGCGGATGGCGAGCACCGACTCGATGCCACCGGCAGACCGCGAGGACACCTTGACCAGACCGGCCTGGATGATCACAAGCCGGCCCGGCGCACTTCCCTGTTCGAAGAGCAGGTCGTCCTTGTTGAACTCGCGCGTACGGGCCCGTGCCTCCAGCGACGCCCGGTCCTCCGGCGGCAGCAGGTCGAGGAACGACTCGCGGGCCGTCCGAGGTCGCCATCCCGATCCACCGACCACGCTGCCGTCACCGTCCCCCTCGTCAGTCCTGATGCGACATCAATCACAGTGTCCGATACAACGTGGCAGCTTTGCGATAGTCAGAGCGGACAATCTTGCTGCGTGTAGCAGATTAATTGCGCTATGCAGAAACGGAGGCGATGTCTCGAGACCAGCGACGCGCAGCACCGGAACCGGACGGGCAGCGGTGGGCGGAGTTCGGCTGGCAGGCGCACACGGCTCGGGAGGCCCGGAAAAGCCGGGTGGACCGCGAGGTCACGACCTTCGTCATTGTGGAGTCGGCTGTGCTCGCGGTGCCGCTCGTTGCGTGCCTGGAAAGCCGGCTGGGTGGCCGGCCGGCTCGCGCGCGTCCCCGCCGGCGGCGCGGCGCCGTCCGTGGATGCTGCTCGACGATGTGGTAACCGCGTGAATCGAGTTAGTCACCAGAGTCCGGTGGGCCGCCGCGCAGGCGCGAAAATGGCGACGGACTGTGGTGCTCCGGTCGACGCAGCGTTCTTTTCCTGATCAGGGGGTTTCGGCGCCGCCGATCTCCTTTGTTGGTGGAGGCGGCTGGGTCTCAGAGTCCTGGTCTGCCGGTGCAGCGGCGCGCCGGGCCCGGAGCCGACCGCGCAGGTCCGCACCGAGTTCGGTCATGGTGGCGTCGAGTGCATCGGCGAGGGTGCGGGCGGCCCGCTGCGCCGATTCCCGGACCACTGGATCCCGCACGGCCTCGCCCGCCTGCTCACCGAGTTGCTGGGCGGCCTGACCGAGCCGGCGCAGCGCGTTGCGCATCGCCGCCTGGTCACCGGCCCCGGACGGGTCGGAGGGCGTGCCCGTCCCGCCCTCGGCGGCCGGTTCCGGCTCGCGGTCGAAGTGACCGCGCAGTGTACGGCCGAGTTCCTCGAACTGCCGCCCGACCTCGCTCCAAGCCTCCCGAGGCTGCTGCGTCGACTCGGTCACCGGCATCTCCTTCCGGTCGTTTGCCGGCTGCTCAGCAGCCGGGCGAGGCGTCGGGACGGCTCAGGACCAGGCCCGAGCAGCCGGTCGCCGCCGAGCCAGCGGCACGCCGCACCCCAGGAGGAAACGGCACCATGACCGACAGCGTCAAGGCCCAGCTACCCAACTGCTCGACCGCGGCGGCCATTTCGCCGCCTTCGGGCAGCCGGGACTCTTCGTCGACCAGGTACGGCGCGCCTCCCGGTCGATGCGCTAACCCAGTTCGGGCCCGGCTGCGGGTGGGGACGGGGCGGCCGGGTCGGGGCGGCCGGGTCGGGGCGGCCGGGTCGGGGCGGCCGGGTCGGGGCGGCCGGGTCGGGGCGGCCGGGTCGGGGCGGCGCCGAGCCCGATAGCCTCGTCTGCCGTGCTCGCCGTGCCGGTACCGGTCCGGGCCACCCTGGCGCGCCGGCCGGTGCTGTCCACCACCGTGCTGGCCAGCCTGCTGGTGCTCGGCTTCGTCCTGCTGCGGCTGGTGTTCGCGACCTCGCTGGGCGGTTTCGTGGTGGCCAGCGAGCGCTTCGTGGACCCGACCCGGACCCCGGAGCGGCTGGAGGTGGTGGCCGAGACCGGCGGGTACGACGGCCAGTTCGTGTACCGGCTCGCGGTCGACCCGTGGACGGTCCAGCCGACCGAGCACGGCGTGCGGCTGGACAACCCCGCGTACCGGCAGCAGCGCATCGCCACCCCGGTGTTGGCCTGGACGCTGGCGCTGCTGCCCGGGCTGTCCACCACGCTCGCCCTGGTGCTGGTCAACGTGGTCGCCCTGCTGGTGGCGGCGGGGTACGGCAGCCGGCTGGCGGTCGAGTCCGGGCGGCACCCGCTGTGCGGCCTGCTGCTCGCGTTCCCGGCCTGCATGCCGATCTCGCTCGGCCGCGACCTGACCGAGCCAGTCGCGTGGGCCGCGGTGCTCGCTGGCCTGTGGTACGCCCGGCGCCGACGGTGGGCCGCCGCCGGAGTGGCGCTGACCGTGGCCGTGCTGGCTCGGGAGACCTCACTGGTCGTGGTCGCCGGCCTCGCGGTCGGTGCGGTCGTGCAGGCGGTCCGGTCCGGGGCGCGGCGTCGCGGCGCACCGGCGACCGCCGGCGTCGGCAGCCGCAGCGCTGCGCTGGCCGGGCCTGGGCCCGAGCCCGGCGCGCCGAACGGTACGGCCGCGCCAACCGGCTCAGCCGGTTGGCTCGCGGTGCCGATCGCGATCGCCGTCGGCTGGCAGGTCCTGCTCTGGCAGATCTGGGGCACGCTGCCGCTGCGGTCCGGCGGCTCCGGCAACCTGGCCGACCTGCCGTTGCTCGGGGTGTTCCGCTCGCTGGTCGCCGACCTGCCGGACTTCACCAGTTCCACGATCAGCAACCCGCTGGTCGGCGTGGTGGTGTTCGGCGAGCGGTTGGCCGTGCTGGCGCTGTTCTGCTATGCCGGGCTGGCGTTGCTGCGTGGCCGCGGGCGGCTCGGCACGGGAGAGGCGGTTGCCTGGGCGCTGTCCGTCGCCATAGCCATGTCGCTGTCCGCCTGGAGCACCGACGTGCAGTTCCTGCGGGCGGCAAACGAGGCGGTGGGCCTGTCGCTGCTGGTCGCGGTCGGCGACGAACGGGTGTCCGGGCGGCTGGCCCGGGCGCTGGGCGCGGGGCTGGTGGTCTGCGTCGCGCTGATGTACGCCGTGCGCCAGTGAACGCGCGCGAGGACTCCGCGGCGCGAGGCGCATCGCCGCGCCGTGCTACGGTGCTGCGCCGGCGGCTGCGCCGGGCCGGAGCCGTGTTGGCTCCGGCCGGCAGAGCGCGACCCCTTTCTATGCCCGGCGGGTCGTGAAAATCGCCGCGGCGCCGGCCGGCAACCGGTAGGCGTTGGTCGTGTCTCCCCAGGACACGTCAAATGTCGCAACAGAGTGACCGGAGTTGTACGCGACGAGAAGCTGGGTGCCGTCGGGTAGCACGGCCGTCTTGCGTTGAACGCCGCTGTCCGAGCGTGCCGCAACGCTCGCCGCACCGTCGGGCGCAAGCACGTTCAGCTCGTGGATCGACCACCAACTGCCGGCACTGCCCTCGTTCACCACCCGGATGTAGCGTCCACCGACCTGCGGAAAGAGGATCTTGGTCACCGTGCTGCCCGGCCCGGTCGCGATCGGCTGGCCCCAGTTCGTGCCGTCGCCAGACACGTAGACCTGGTACTGCCGGACGAAGTCACCGCTGCTTCCGCTGGTGTCCAGCACCAGCTGGTTGAACGTCTGCTGCGAGCCGAGGTCGAGCTGGAACCAGTCGCCGGGCAGCATGCCGTGGCCGGTGCTCCACCGGGTGGCCGGGTCGCCGTCGATCGCGTTGCCGGCCGGGTCGTTCGGGCTGGCCGCCGACGCCGAGGCCGTCCAGCTCTCCCGGGGCAGCGTCACCTCCGCCGTCGGGGGTGTGAGCGAGGCCCCGGTGGGCAGCGTGTAGCCGAGCCACTGGTCGCCGACCCGCACCTGAGCCTGGGAGGCCAGCATCCCGCTGTCGTAGCTGATCAGCGCTCGGCTGCCATCCGGGTTGTCGAACGGAATGTCGACCGAGCCGATCGCAGCCGGGTCCACGGTGCCGTGCTGGGTGCCGGTCCAGGTGAACGTCGCTGCCGCCCCGCCGGCCAGGCTGTAGGTGAACCACCGGTCGCCCCACCTCACCCGGAACGTTTCCCGGCCGGTGCCCGAGTTGAATGCGACGAGCGCGGTGGAGCCGTCTGGGTTGACGAACGCGACGTCTTCCACGTTACCGGCGCCGAGGGTGTTGGACGCGGCCCGGCGGGCGCCCGGACGCACGAACTTGCTGGCCTGACCGAGTGCCCAGTAGTCGGCAGTCTTGGTGTACGACCAGTGGCCCTGCGTGTCCGGCTCGACCGTGACCACGCCGCGACAGGTCAGGCAGCCGCCGTTGGTGGGCCCGTTGTTCTGGTCCAGGGCGATGTTCCAGCGGATGACACCCTTCGCCCAGTCCCGGGTGGCGTTGATGACCAGGCCCAGCGCGGCGGCGAAACCGGCCTCCGCGTCGCCTTCCCATTCGCCGCCCGAACACTCGGTGTGAAACGCCGCCTTGTTGGGGTAGTTGTTGTGCGATACGGCCTGGGTTCCCACCGCACCGCCGTAGCAGTGCCACGCCGTGCCGGCGACGAACCCGGACGCGGCCGGGTCGGCGTACATGGACTCCGGATAGCCGATGACATCCCAGTTGTGGTCGTAGCCGAGGACGCCGGTGGGCAGGTCGTGGTCGCGCAGCTCGGGGCCGAGGTAGTTCTTGATCAGGTTGTTTCCTGCTCGGCGCTGAACGACATACCCGGATATCCGGCCGGTACGTACAGCGGCTCGTTCTGGGGCGTGATGTAGCGGACCGGCACCCCTGCCGCCGCGTACGCTTCGAGGAACTTCGTGAAGTAGTCGGCCAGCGGCCGGTAGGCGTCCGGCTTGAGCGTGCCGCCGATCATCGAGTCACTCGTCTTCATCCATCCCGGTGGGCTCCACGGCGTGGCCATCACGGTTAGCTGCGGGTTGAGCCGGCGGGCCTGCCTGAGCAGCGGGATCAGGTAGGACCGGTCGTGGTCAATCGAGAAGTGGGTCAGGGTCGGGTCGGTCTGGCCGGCCGGCAGGTCGTCGTACGAGTAGTTCCCGTTCACCGCGAAATCGCTGGCGCCCATCGGCTGGCGCAGGAAGCTCAGGCCGATGCCCTGACGGCTGAACAGGTCACGCATCACCGCGTCGCGCTGCTCGCTGCCCAGCCTCGTCCCGACGAGCCAGGCGGAAGAGTCGGTGAACGACGCCCCGAAGCCGGTAATCTCCTGGTACTGCCGCCGGGTGTCAACCGTGATCGTCGGCCCGTCCGCGGGTTGCCCGCCGTGCCAGGACACCGTCGGCTGGCGCGACAGGTAGGTCCTGGCGCCGAGATCGGTGAGAAACACCGACACCCCGGCCGGCTGGCTCGCTGCCGCGGACACCTCGGGCGGACAAAGCGCGAGTAGGGGTAGTGCCGCCGCTAGCGCGACTCCCAGCCATCGTCGTGACATGTCTTGATCCCTTCCATCGCACCTGGTTCCCCGGCGGGCGGTTCCCCGCAGGACTCCCGGACGGTCAGGCGGCTCGGCAGCACGGCAGACCCGCCCGTTCGCAGCATCCCCGCTGCGGTGACCGAGCGAAACGGCGCGACAGCCACCACCCGCCGCCGCCCGCGGGTGCGCCCCGTTAGCGGGCCGGCCGGATTAGACGCACCCTGCTCCGCAGTCTCTGCAAGGTTGATACACCCAAGTGGTGGAAGCGGTACTCTCGGTGCGGAAGCGGCATGACACGCGCGCAGTGGACAAAACAGTGCTGGTCAGCCGGTAGGCGGCACTGGGCAACGGGATCCAGGCGTGCGGGAGGGCGTGGGGAGGTTCGGTAGATGCAGGAGAGCCTGCTGCTGCGCGGCACGGTCGGGGACGGGTCGCCGCCATGACCACGGTCGCGCGCGTCCCGCAGCCTGCTGCGTCCGGACCGGTCGTGCCGACGCTCGCGTTCGACAGGGTGAGCAGGCAGTTCGCCGACGGGACGGTCGCGCTGGACGGCGTGGACCTCCAGCTGATGCCGGGCGAGTTCGTCGCTGTGGTGGGTCCGTCGGGTTGCGGCAAGACCACTCTGCTGCGGATCGCGTCGGGCCTGGAGGCTCCCACCGGCGGCTCGCTGCGCGTCGCCACGAGCAAGATCGGTTACGTCTTCCAGGACCCCACCCTGCTGCCGTGGCGGTCGGTACAGGCCAACGTCGAGCTGTTGTGCGAGTTAGGGGGCGTGCGAAAAGCGGAGCGGCGTCGACTCGCGCGCGAGGCGCTGGAGCTGGTCGGCCTGGAGGGCTTCGCGCGGCACCTGCCGCATGCCCTGTCCGGCGGCATGCGTATGCGGGCGTCGCTGGCGCGGTCGCTGACGCTGCGGCCGGAGCTGTTCCTGTTCGACGAGCCGTTCGGCGCGCTGGACGAGATCACCCGGCAGCGGCTCAACGACGAACTGCTGGGGCTGTTCACGGCGCGGCGGTTCGCGGCATTGTTCGTTACCCATTCGGTCCGTGAGGCGGTCTTGCTGTCGACCCGCGTCGTGGTGCTGTCGAGCCGGCCGGGGCGCGTGCAGAAGGTCTTCGAGGTGCCGTTCGAGTACCCGCGGACGCAGGAGCTGGTTTACACCGAGCCGTTCACCCGCATTGCGGCGGCCGTCTCTGCCTGCCTGCGCGAAGGACCCCCGTGATGCACGTCGAGCTTCCGTCCTCCGACTACCCCGGGGCGGGAGTTCAGGGCTGGGAGTTCAGGGAGTTCAGGGCAGGGAATCCGCCGCGGGAAGGAGATCCATGTGCGGGAACCGCGCGATCACCTTGCTGGCGGGCGCGCTTGCGCTGGCGCTCGCCGCCGGCGCCTGCACCGGCTCCTCGGGGACCGGTGGCAGCTCGCGCTCCCCGTTGCCGGCGGCCGGACAGACGCAGCGTCTCGACGGCGTCTGCCCCAACCCGTTGGTGACGCAGACCGACTGGAACCCCGAGTCCGAGCACGGCTACCTCTACAACCTCGTCGGCCCCGGATACACCATCGACGCGACAAGGAAGCGCGTAACCGGACCGCTGGTCGCCTCCGGCAAGGACACCGGTGTGAAAATCGAGGTTCGAATGGGCGGGCCGTCGGTCGGCTACCAGCCCATGCCGGCGGTCATGTACACCGACCGCTCCGTCCACCTCGGCTATGCCGCCACCGATGAGGCGGTGCAGTTCTCCGCTCAGCAACCGACGACGGCTGTCATCGCGACCATGGAGATCAGCCCGCTGGCGATCCTGTGGAGCCCTGACGTCCATCCTGAGCTCCACACCATCGCCGACGTCGGCCGGAGCAACACCAAGGTCCTCTACAGCCTGGGCCTGACCTACATGGAGTACCTGGTGGGCTCCGGGCTGCTGCACAGGTCCCAGCTCGACGGATCCTACGACGGCTCCCCGGACCGTTTTGTCGGCGAGCGCGGCCAGGCCGCGCTGCAGGGCTTCATCACGGCCGAGCCGTACCTGTACCAGAACGAGATCAAGCAGTGGGGCAAGCCGCTGACCGGCCAGCTGGTCCACGACACTGGCTATCCCGCTTACATCTCCGCGCTGTCGGTGCGCTCAGCCGAGAAGGCGAAGCTGGCGCCGTGCCTGAAGAAGCTGGTGCCGATCCTGCAGCAGTCGCAAGTGGACTTCACCCGCGATCCGGAGCCGGCGATCAAGCTGATCCTCCAGCTCGTCGACGTATACAAGACCGGCTGGGTCTACTCGCGTGGCCTGGCCGAGTTCTCGGCGAAACAGATGGTCCAGCGGGGCATCGTCAGCAACGGCACCGACAAGACCCTCGGGAACTTCGACCTGGCACGCGTACGACGGGTGATCGACATCGTCGAGCCGATCTTCGCGGCTCAGCACAAGCCCGTCCGGCCCGGGCTCGAGCCCCAGGACATCGCGACCAACGAGTTCATCGACCCGCGGATCGGGTTGCCGTCATGACCAGCAGCCCGCCTCATCTCGCCCTATCCTGCTGCGGACCGAGCCCGGTGCAGTCACCGAGCTCCCCCAACGTGAACTTCGCCGGGCTCCGCGGCGGGCCGCCACCCGGACACCGGGATGGCTCAGCCGCAGCCGGAACGAGCAGCCAGGCCTCCACTGCGCCGACACCGGCGGCGCCTGGCGCTGTGGGATGGTGGTCGCGTGACGTTGGAGGACCTCGTCCGGCTGCGCCGGGCCCGTGACCTGATGGACCGCGACTACGCGAAGCCGCTCGACGTTCCGGCGCTGGCGCGCGTCGCCCTCATGTCGCCGGGCCATTTCTCCCGCAGCTTTCGCGCTGCCTTCGGGGAGACGCCGTACAGCTACCTGATGACGCGCCGGATCGAGCGGGCCAAGGCGCTG
>Ga0210378_10001167_pt1 | contig 13733 bp, 12 predicted proteins | sample PLM1_60_b1redo_FD_155465 | JGI IMG/M metagenome (GOLD analysis project Ga0210378, IMG submission 155465) | Groundwater sediment microbial communities from an aquifer in East River, Colorado, USA - PLM1_60_b1 redo | ecosystem: Environmental > Terrestrial > Soil > Riparian zone | place: USA: East...
GCACGCGGATGGGCATAGTAGCATGACCGCCTACGCATCCGAGTTTGGGTCACTGCTGACTTCGTCAGGTATGGATATGGTAACCTTCCTGACAGACATCTACGATTGTCCCACAGAGTGGGCACACAAGACGAAGATGGGAGGGACGAATAAGATCAAGGCTCCCTGGCTGAATCTCTACGGAGGCACGACGCCAGACTGGATTGCAAGAGCACTCCCCCTCGATACCGTAGGTATTGGCCTTACGAGTCGCATTATCTTTATCTACCAAGACACTCCGCGTGTGCGGAAGGCTTTTCCAAAGCTCTCAGACGCGCAGAAGAAGCTCGGAGAGCTGTTACTCAAGGACCTGGTTACGATTTCGCTGATTTCAGGTCAGTACATTCTAGGACCTGACGCGGAAGAGTTCTACGAGGCATGGGACTTGAAAAACCAAACTGAAAGGATGATAGACGATCCTAGATTGTCCGGCTACTACGAGCGTAAACCTATGCATATCATCAAGCTCTCAATGACACTTGCGGCGGCAGAAAGAGACGAGACTGTGTTAAGGAAGGACGACATTGAGAAGGCAATCGAGCTCCTCGATAGGATAGAACCAGCAATGGCAAGAACCTTCTCAGCCGTTGGCAAGAATCCCTTAACTCTCGATATTGAGCAGGCGTTGGTAGCGATAACTATATCTGGAGAAGAAGGCATAAGCTACGGCGAGTTGCTCAATAGGTTTAAGCATAGCGTCCGCAAAGACGAGCTTGATGAAGTTCTTAATACCCTTCAGCTCATTGGCGCAATCAAGGCTGTAGCTAACGAGAAAGGAGTTCGGTATTACCGAGTGCTATGACCAATCTCAAAGGCCCGATCTACGTCTCAGGTCCAATGTCTCACTATCCAGACTACAACTTTCCAGCTTTTCGCTGGGCATGTCTGGAGCTCCGAGGGCGCGGCTTCGAGGTTCTATCTCCTCACGAGAACGGACAGCCTGGGCCTGAGATTAGCCCAAACGATGCATGGATTTACTACATGCGTCTAGACATTCAGCTGATAACTAAGGCTAACCTCGTCGTAGTTCTTACCGGCCGGGAATGTTCTCGCGGAGCGAGATATGAAGTAGAAATCGCTCATGCGCTACACATTCCCGTCTTGCCTATAGGCATCGCTCTTTCAATTATAGAAAGCGCCCAGGCGACCCGAGGCGGGGGAGATCGGTGAAGACGGTATCCGCGAACAAGTGGACTCTCATATGCCAGAACTCTCCCGAGGACGCCCTGGTGAAGATGCTATCTTCGCCCCAGCTCGAAGTCGCCTACGCTGCCCAAGCAGAGCTTTCTCGGAGGTCGGCGCCGAACCCTTGTCCGATGTTGGACAAGTGGAGAAAAGAAATGAGGGACGGGAAGCGAGACGCTTACGTCTTCGACGAGCTCTGGAAGAAAGCCTGCGAGGAGACGAATGAGATGGAGAAGCCCAGACAGCTTATCACCGGATAGCAGTTCGACAATCTCACCATGCACTCGGGTCGCCTGAAAGGAGAAGACTATGCCGAAGTTTAGCGCAGCTTCTAACATAAAGCTGATGACTTGTCATCCTGATCTTGTTCGATTGTTCCGCGCTGTAGTTGTCGACTATGATTGCACCATCCTAGACGGAGCCAGGACTGAGAGCGATCAGCTGGACAAAATCAAGCGTGGCCTGTCAAAAGTCACGAACGTCGCGGATTCTAAGCATGTGGTAAGCGATGAGCGCCCGCTATCAGACGCGGTGGACGCGGCGCCATATCCAGTAATCTGGCCAGACTCCTATGGAACCACAGCTGACCACAACCATCAGGTAGGACGGTTCTATCATTTCGCTGGCTACGTGAAGGCGAAAGCTAACGAACTCGGCATTAAGATTAGATGGGGCGGAGACTGGAACTCTGATGGTACGTTCACTGACCAGAAGTTCGATGACCTTGACCACTTCGAGCGTGTCGAATGATAGGGATAGCGCTTTGGTTTGTGTTGGTCTTTACCATATGGGGCGCCTATGATTCATGGGCGCTCGGGCTTTTCGTCGCTACGGTACTAACTAGCGTAGCATGGGACTTTGAAATAAGGAGGCTGGTATGCGGGTTCTGGCAACGCCTTGGAAGGTGGTAGAATCTGACTTCAACGACGCTGAAGCTGTGTTTAACCGTCAGGTGCGTTTTCTTAAGCACAGGGAACCTCCACATCGTAAGTGGTGGGAAGTGAAGGTAATTCGCGTAAAGACTGGTGCTAGCGACACTGTCGAAATGACAGTAGACGACGGTAGCTCAATCACTCAAGGACTGAAGAATGCCCTTGGTCTGACTGAGCTACCCATGCCGCCTGATCTCGAAATCGGCTTTCTCGCTGGCTTCTGCGCTCGCGAGATGTGGCAGATTCAAGACAACTTCGATCAGTTAAAAGTCCGCTAGGATCTTTCGGCCTCTGTCCCAGAGCCAGTCTTTGCTGAAACCGAGCGGATGCTGGATGCCGTAGTTTCGCTGGCGATAAGCGAGGTATGTAATCACTCGATTATCAATCAGGTCCTGCCCGCTCAAGATGTTACTACGTAGCAGTCGGCTTAGCTCAAAGACGAGATACTCATTCCTCGGTAACCCGCTTCGAGTGAGTAGCTTCTCCGAGAACCGAGCAACTGCTGCGTCCATAGGACGAGGTAGCGCGGATACGTTAAACGTAGCGCTTATGCCACTGACTCGCTGAGCAAACTCTCCACCAGAGATTGACGGCGAACCGGGAGTAAGCGCCCGCGCTCCGAACTCAACTGTTTCCGTAGGCGGGCCAAAGCTCCGAGCGAGGTTCTCTAGCCGCTGCGGATAAGTCATATCTCGGCCAGCAAAGTCTCTGCCTGTGATTGTCTCACCGGCGACCTTGAAGGCTGGATTGAGCCTTCCGAGCAAATACTCAAGCGGGTTGTTAAAGAGCTTCAACTCGTCCTGCCACCAACCGAGAACATCCAGCCCCATCTCACGACCAGTTGCGTTGCGCCAGCCAGTGCGCGCGTAGAACTTCGTCGTGTTAGGATTGAACTCAGGTTCCTTACCCGAGAGCATCTTGCTCAATGTCCACGTAACAGCGATGGTAGCTGCAACCTGCCGCAATTTGAGAGGCAAGTACATTGCATCGCCAAGCTTAAGCTCACCAGCAGCGAGCTGTCCAAGCTCTCCAGCTGCACCAGCAGTTAGTGCAATCCGAGAGCTCGTCCACTGCGGGCTGAAGAATGCCAAGCGCATAAGCTGCATGAGCTGTGGATTAGCGAGCTCTGTCGGAACGCGACCATAGACAGTGTTGGCGAAGTCGGCTGCGCGCCTTGCTGCAGCAGTATACTCTGCTGACCCTGGAAGGAACTTACCACTCGCACCTTCCGCCCACTGGAGCATCTTCTGCGAATACGTAAAATACTGCATTGACGGCACGATCTGATCCCAGAGCAGGCGGTCTTGCTTTTCAACAAGCCAAGCGCCACCACGCTGAAGTTTCCCGAGAACAGGGATGTTCCCTACACGTTGAACAAGCTCCTCCATTGCTTTAGCATTGCGAAGGCCGTAGTCTGTCCGTGCTCGGAGGTTGAGACCGTACTTCGACGCCTCTAGAACTCCTGGATCAGCGTCATGAACTGCCTTCCATGCTCGGTTCATAGCCAGCGGATTCAGCCCTGTCAGCGCCGCAGCTCGCATGCTATTCAGCCCATGTTCCCAGAACCAGAACATGATGCCTCTCATCCAGTAGCTCTTGAGCTGGTCGGCAGCGTTTAGAATGTCGCTGCGTGAAGCAATAGGTGACGAGAGGTTCTCTATGGCCTTTGCAACTGCCTCTGGCGCGATCTTCTCTCTCAGCGCTGGCACGCCTCGAATGACACGCCAGTATTGAGGCATGGCTTCGTTAATCGTCTTTGGCCCATCTTTGATAAGCCCAAGGCCTGTCATCGTCTTCCGCATCCTGACATTACCAATAGCGCGGTAAGCCTCGGTGATGCGAAGCGCTTGAACGTCAGCAGGACGAATAGTCGGCGCCGGCAGGCCGTGCGCTTGCGCGAAGTCCTCGAACTCACGAAGTGTCGTTAGACGCCGCCTCGTGGTCGGATTGACTTGACGATACCCCTGCTGTCTCCAGCGATCGAAGGTCTCAGCAGGCAAGACGCGCCTTGCGTAGTTCTGAGCAAACTCTTCCTCGATTCCTTCAGCGCGCATAAGCTGCTGCAACCGAAGGTTAAACTGATTCGTCGCGACAGCCGCACGCTGCTGTGCAGGTGTTAGCGCGTGATACTCCGCAGGGAAAATGCCTTTCACTGCGTTCATCTCATCTACCGAGAGCATGAAGGCTCGTTCAGCTTTCTGCGGAATGAGCTGCAAAAGCTTCTCTCGGTAGTTGTGTGCTATTTCCCTTGAGTAAGTGATCGTCTCAATGAACCGGCGAGCGCCTTCCTTCGCTCCAGCATTCCGCATAAGGAACTGCGGCGCGGCGTTGAGAATGAGCTTCTGTGTATAGCCGCGAAGGAACTTGCTCATCGCATTCCCTACATCAGGTCTCTCTAACGCCCAGCCTTTAATGCCCTGATGTAGCGCAGCTGCTGTCAACAGCCCACCTAGCATCCAGAAGACATTCTTTGCGCCGTTATCTTCGTCCATGTTAGCAGCGCTAATCATCAGCCCTGCTCCACTGCCTCCAAGCGCTACGGAAGAAAGCAGACGTGGAATAGCAAAGCCTCCACGGCTCCCTTTCTCGGCTACGCTCTTAGCGTACTCCCTCGCAAACTCCGCTTCGGCAGAGCCGATCTTCTGCATATCTGCCTTGAGCAAGTCGAGTCCTGTAACTGGCGGTGGCTGGTCAAGACCAGTCATCTTCATGAACTCGCGCTGAAGTGCGTCAATTTCCTCGTCGTGCATCCTCGCTGCCGCATTTAGCGCGTCTAACCCAGACTCCCCAACTTGTCCTTCAGGTTGTACCTCTCCCACCAGCTCCACGGGGTCTATCCTATCCGGAGGTACAATAGGAGGTTCTTTCGCAGTCTCGATGACTGTCTTGATCTCCGGCGAAGAAACATCCTTAACAGGCGTGCGGTCAACTGCATCCTGCACAGCGATGTCGGCCATAGCTTCAGGAGTGATACCTGTCGTAGGAGTCTTTGGGTTCAATGCACTAGGCCCAAAGCCCTCAATGTCGAAGGAATGGAGTTTACTTCCTGCTCGCGAGGCATCACGCTGCGCTGCTTTATCTGCAACACGGCCTGCTTCCGCTCTGCCAACGAAGTCACGAAGGTTAGTGGAAGCACCCATGTTATCTTCGAGATTGTACGGATGATTTCCTGTCCCCTCAAACTCCGACCTGGGCACACCGCTATTAACTGCGTCTGCTAGCGCCTGTGGATGCGTAGTGCCCGGATACGTCTTGCCACTACGCCCTCGAACAACAATGCCAGTGATATGCTCTTCTGCCGTCGGCTCGAAGCCCTTTGGCTTCCGACCTTTGGGCAGTCTCGAAGGCGGCTCAGCAATCGTAGGTTGGAGACCGACAAGCTCCGCAGTGCCGCGCTCAACGTCTGTCGTAGCAGCGGCAGCAGTTGGCTCAAAACCTTTCGGTGGAGCTTCTAATGGCTCCGCAAAAGCGAATGGCTGGTCAGGATCAGGCAGTAGCGACTTCTCGTGCGGTGAGACTGGAGGTCTATCCGCGTAGCCTTCCAGCTCATTCCGCAAAAAGCCTTCGACTCTCAGTGGGTCATGCTCAAGCTCTGCAACTGTTCCCTCGTAGACGTCTTTGAGAATCTGATCTCTTACCTGCGGTGGTAGCGCGTCGAAGCTCGTGCCAGAAGCGACAAGCTGCGCTTTGACTGCGTTCAGCTTCTCTGTCGCACGAGCAACGCCTCGAATACCGAGATTCGCAGTAATGTACTTCTTGAATCCCCAGGCGAGCGCGCTTGTTGCTGCATGGAATACTCCACCAGCTGCAGCAAAGACTGCACCCTCGGTGAGTATGTTCTTTACGCGAGATTCTCCTGGTGCTAGTGGCTCAATGGCTCCATAAGTCGCACCGCCTAAAAACTCTCCGGCAAGAAACGTCGCTGTTCTTGCTGCGACAGCCCTAGCTCCAGTCGTAAGACCTACTCGCGCAAGCAATGGCGCAGCAGCGTCGCTGACTAACCCGGCCGGTAGAAACGACGCTGCGAGTGCGAATCCTCGCTGCGTGCGCTTGAGCTCTTCTGGGGGTAGCGCTTGAATATACTGATTGATCTCTCGCCCTGCCTGCTCTTGATAAACTGGTGACGGCATTCTCCCTGCTGCACCACTCCGAAGACCATGATAGATGAAGGTACCAAGGTCTCTTATCGGCTCGACGAAAATCGCGTTTAGAACCGGGTGTCTGACCTTGAACGGCGCTTCCTCAGGCTGAAACAAGCCGAGCGTCGAGGTCGCATCAGAACCAAGACGCGCTATCTCAGGAAGGCCCGCAGTAGCTGGCGGTTTAGCGTAATAGTCTTCAGGCGGCTTTGGCGCGGCGTAGAAATCCTGCGTTGGAGCTGCAGGCTCTGTCGGCTTGACCGAATAGAAGTCTGGCTGCTGTGGACTAACGCCGCCTGGTTGAGTCACGCTGCGCTCCTTGTAGCATGCTCCGGAACTGGAGAATATCCAGCTGTGCGTCTAGTGGTGCTTGCGCACTCCCACGAGAGCGGTAGAAGATCGTGATTTCTTCCTCCGCTTGCTGCGCCGTCTTCTTGCCTGAAAGAACTTCGTTTACACGCTGCTGCAGCGCTTGTACCTTGGCCGCAGGAAAGTGTTGTGCCTCAGCCTCACGCACAAGCCCAACTGTCTTATCCAGCTCTGCGTTATATTGCTCAGGCGTCAGCCCCCGTTGCCTTGCTGCTTCCTCCAGCAGTTCTTGCTGCACAGCTTGAAGCGTCGGCTGAGGATTGTCTTTTTCCCACTGTTTGACGAACTCCTTATCTTCTTCATGGCCCAGCGTCTCGACTGTCCGTCGCTGCTCCCATGCCTTTATTCTCTGTTGCCAAGTAGGAGCAGCATTATCTAACGGCTCGAAGAACAGCTTGAACCTATCCGCATTCTGCTGTCGTTCAAGTGCATTGTTTCCGTACCTTGTCTGAAGCAAGACAGAGTAGTATGGTAGCGTTCCAGCTGCTGCGCGCAGCGCTAGCAAGCCAAAGCCCTTCTCTGGGTCTTTTGCTTCTTCCGTGACGAGCTGATTGATTCGTGTTCTAACCCCCAAGTCCGATTCGGCCGCTGCAGCGGTTGCAGTAGCTTGCCGTGCGCCCGCTTCAGCCGTTGTCAGTCCAGCTTCAGCCGTTGGCCGAGCAAACTCAGCACCGACTTCTGCAGTTGTCGCTCCCGCCGCTTCTTTTCTCCCTGTTGACCGCGAAAGCTCAAGCTGTATCCTCGCTCGCTCCGCAGGGCCAGTGAGTAGTCTTGCTCCCTGTCCAGGCGGAGCTAGCTTCAACCGCTCTAGCGCCTGCCCTCCAGCCGCGAGAAACGGCGCTGGCTCAGCTCCAGCATTGATTAGCTGAAGAATATCACTGAGCCTCGCCCTCGCCTCCGTATCGAGCCGTGTCCTCTTTTTCGCTAGTGCTTCTCCAATGTCACCAACAGCTTGGCCAGCTTCTTCTAAGAAGCTAAAGGGTCCTGGAACGATAGGAATTGTCATCCGAGGTCTCCCAAGTTATAACCAGCATCACTCCATTCTGATCCACTACTACCACTGCTACCGCCGCCAAAAGGATCATCCGGATTGTCCTTGCCCGTATTTATGAACTTAGACGCGAGCGAAGCACCTTTGAACAGATAGTCCAGGAATCCAGGCTGATGCCCCATTCCTCCTACATAAGCCGCCGGCAGACCTAGCAGTCTCAGATATCTATCAGCTGAAGCCTGCCGCGAGTGCTCTTGGAGTTGAGCTAAGAATGAGTTCTCGTCACTCACCGATCGTCCCGCAGCTGCGCCATAGATGTTAGCGAAGCCGCTACCAGTCAGAGTCCCAGCGCCTTCCTTCGCCTGTGCGAGCGTCTCGGCTCTCCGCTGCGCGAACTGCTGACGATAAGCGTCAAAGTTCATGTTTTCGTTAGCGCCAGTGAGCGCTGTTCCGAGTCCTTGGCTGCTTAGGAAGTCGAACAACTGCTTCCTAAAGCCTTGAACGTCTTTCGGAGACGTCTCGACCTGTTTACCTGTCAGAAAGGGCATGGGCAGCTTCCTGTCTGGTTAGTCCAAAGATGTAAACATCCACCCACCTACCACCGAGTAACAACGCCTGTCGCTTCTTGCCTTCTTGCTTGAAACCGATATTTCTCACTAACCGAATAGCTGCGTATGCCAACTGCGACGGCTCGACAGTGATTCGCTGAATCGGCAGCGTCGCGAAAAGCCAGGCTGTGATTGCTTTGCATACAGACACTCGGCCAGCAACATCTCTGTCGAAAAAGAGAATATGCGCGTCTATGTCAACTACGCGATGCAAGCCCTCGCACATGAAGATGCCTATCAACTCTGGCGGAGCATTTGGCCGCTTCTCTTCCCAAATCTCTAGCCATAGTGTCGACTCGTTACCGATATAGCGAAGGAAGTTGTCCAAATCGCCCTTCGTTAAATCGGAGAATAGCGTCCGAAACTCCTGAAGCCGCTCCCAGACAAGACGAAGCTTCGGCCAAGTCATGCTAAGATGCCTGACTGTGAACCTGCCTTGGCGCAGAACTACGTCACTATGATCAGTGTCAGCTTTACGCTGCTTGCTGTGCACTTCAAGAACATCTGCTGAGTTGTCCAATTCACTCTCCTTGAGTCGTACACAACTGCGTTCTGATCTACGTTCCAGATATAAGCTGTCGGCTTGACGCCGAGATTGTGATTGATCGTGAACTCCGTATTCGCTCCCGCAGGCGTAGTCATACTCACGATGATCTTCGCCTGGAAGTTATCAACAAACGTTAGATTGTTTAGCAAAGCGTCAATTACCTTGCCGAGCGAAGTCTGAACGTCTGCTATAACTCTATCTAACCTCACGGCTTGATCTTCCCTCCGAGCGTAGCGAATACGTGTAACGAAAGTAGCGATAGCTGGCCGAGCGTCGTGCTACGGCATCTAACCTGCATTTTCTTTCCGCTAACTGTTCTCCTCACTGACAACACCTCAGGTCCGCTTGTCGGCACGATGTCGATGGTACTATACTGCAACCACGTCTCTCCAGCATCAGTTGAGTAATCGAAGATCAACGTCTGTCCGATATTCGCCTCGTATTCCAGCTGAACTTCCGCTACCTCAACTCTTTCTAGCGGTGATTTTGGCAGAATCAGCCCCGTCTGGATTTCAACTGGAGCGTCTATAGCATTTCCTGATGTGTTCACATCCTGCGTTCTCGTTGTATCTTCTCTGACAACGTAGCTCGGTTGCGTCAGATACGCTCCGCCCCTAATAACCGCACCTCCACCAAGCTCGTCGATCGTTCCTACGAGACCATCTATCGTTCCGACTAGCTCGTCGATAGTAAGACCTCCAGTGGTATAACGACCAACGGCCTCAATGGTTCGAGGTACGAACGAATACTCATCCCTTGTCCATCCCTGGTCAGGAAACGAGTACCGCCAAACTGCGCTATCCTCTTTGATAATACAGCGATATTCATTTCTGTACGCATCGTAGGTTCCCCACATGTCTCTTGGGCTCGTTATTAGCTCGCGCAGCCTGTCTGCAATCTGCGTACCGACAGGCGTAACGCCTGTATGAGAAACGAAATAGAAGTCGTTCTCATACCAGCCCATGATGCCGCCGTGCACAGCTACGATACTGTACGGCGACTCCGTGCCGAGCTGATCGTGCAACATGCTGAATCTAAAAGGCGCATCAGCTATGCCAGTCACTGAGATCAGATAAACACTACGGCGTCTGCTTAGTAGTGCTAGCTCATCAGTTACTGGCAACGTCGCATGACAGACATCTGCATCTGGATTTGGAGACGACGTTACATCCTCAAATCCTGAGCCTAAATCAACAGCAGGATCCCACTTCGTATGGTCGAACTTCGCTGACCACCGAACGCGACCTCGCTTCGTGCCTGAGGAATCTATCACATTTGTCGCTACTACACGGCCAGCAAAGGTCGTTAGATGTCTTGCTTTCGGAACCTCTGCGCTTGTCGTAATTTGAGAGACGGTTACTGCCCCTGGATCAAACACGAACAGACCGTCTACTCCGTTACTGAATACAAGCCTTTCACCGAACGTAGTGATCGTAAAGAAGTCACTAGTCGTACCAGTGAACGTGGCTCCTGCTACATCGCTCCACGCCGAGCCAGCTAGCCGTTGAAGCTTCTTCGTGGTGAATCGTAGAATGAATACCGTCCCGTCAAGTGCTCGAAACTCAAACGCATGCATGACAGGATCAACTGACGCACCACCGACAACGCCAACTGGCGACCGTGACTTATTATGCCCGCGGTGTAGAATGAAGTTCTTCGTAAAGGGAGAAAACTCCCGCGGTATCATGCTCAGTGGTGCTGCTACATTCATGCCCTTCGCAGGACGAAAGAACGACAAATCCTCCGGCGCCAACTGATTGTCAATCGGCGGTCTCATCGTCGGTACTTGCCTATGTCCAGCAGCTCTAGCCATTTTCCACCACTGAAGAAGGTATCTGCACAGGCTCATGCAGCGCGAAGCAGTTCCACGATAAAGAACGTGCATTCTACTTCATCCGCGGCGTTTGCAGTCTGCCCAGAGATAGCTACATCCTGTGCGACTGTTGTATCCTGCGCGGTGGTTTCGCTCCCACCGTTAACGCCTGAGTGCTGCAGCCCGGTGTTGTCGCTAGCTGTAGCATGACAGAAGACTTCCTGTGAGTTCGTAGCTCCCTTGTTGTAAATGAAGAACTCAGCGATACCGTGGATAGTCTCACCGGCCGCCCACGTATCTACGTAAAGCGAACCAGCGCCAAAGTCTAATCGAAGAGTCTTTGTTCCTGCTGCACCAGTGATCTTGAATCCGACAGTAATACGCAAAGCGCCGTTCGGCCCCATTGCGTTAGCAGGTACAGTAACTGCCCGAAGTTGGACAGTACCAGTCGACGCACCTGTACCAACAGTCGTAGTGAACATCCCTAGCAGCTTGATCTTTGGTCGAACTGGATCGACTGTAAAGTCTATGACTAATTCAGCGATCCGTTCTCTAAGATCACGCTTCAGCTGCCGAAACAGGAGATCAATGTCACTCGCCTGCGTAGCGTCGCCTAGTGGTGCTGTCTCATCCCACGGTGCCGTGTATGCCATACATGCTCCTCAACGAAAAGTTGTCCGGATTCGGACAAGGTTCGACTGCGTTAGCTACTATGGTCAAAGTCTAGGCGTTTACTCGATCCTTGAGAAAGCGTCGGAAGCTCGACTCCTGAGTCAATGTCAACTGCTTCCTCTGCGATCTCGTCACGCTTGGTTGACGCCCAGGTAGAAAACTCGTTATAGTCAGAAGACGCCTTAGCTCGGTCTTTGTTCTCGTCCGCGTAGTACAAGTACGACGCATAGATAGCGATACCTCTATGCCATGCAGGTGGCATTTGAGGTACATCCCCGTCGTTGACGAGTGCTACCGGAATAGCGTGATAGTAGAACTCGATTACATAGACGCCATCAGGGATCGGAATTAGCTGAATGTATCCCTGGAAGCGTGCGTACTTTTCCGGCTTTCCTCGAATCTGGGCAGCCAGGCCATCCCACTCTGTATCAGCCACAGTGCGCACTCCGACCTTTTCCAGCCGGCGGTTATTCGTCCTGTCCCAAACCTTGAGCACAGCGTCTGCTACGGAGTCGACATGGTACTTATCAGCTCCAGCGGTGGTCGAGAACTTCGCTCTATCCCTAGCCTTTGGCGTCCTGTACCGATCCATCAGTTCAACTACCGAGTTGTTCAAGTGCTCTGTTAAGTTAGCATCCGGTACATCCGTTAGCGACGGACTACCGATTCGCTTACGTAACAGAGTTTTTAGCTGTAGATGATTCATCACTCCCCACAGTCAGGCGTAAACGCCGGTGTGAGTGGCGTCTGAAAGGATAACGTAGGCGTAAGACAGTCAGCAGCTGGTAGAATGACATCTACGACTTTCTTGACTAAGAAAGCGTCAAAGAACGGGCTCGTCGCTATTGGCGGCCTTGGTGTGATTCCTACGGGGATCGGTGGTCCTACGCCCTCGGTCGGCAGCGTAATATTTCCGCCTCCGTATGTTCCGCTTAGCACAGGCTCGCCAAAGATGTCTTGCACGTTGTAAACCTCGAACTTGTCTCCAACGGCAAGGATCGAAGACACGTTCACCTGCACCGTCGGTGTCATCTCCCAGTTGAAAAAGCACACATGGCCATAGCCTGCGTTGTACTTATTTACTGAAATCACGAACACCTTTGTTACTGTCGGCTTTGGCAGATCAGCTACGTCGGACGATCCAAGGCCTGTATCAGCCTTCCACGTAGCAAAAGTCTTATTAGTTCCTGCCTGTCGCCAGCCAGCAGTCGCGGAGGCGTGATGCCACTTGTTGTCCACCCAAGCAGTATACGTCAGCGCGCCAGCTTGCGTGTTCTCTAGGATATTGGCGTCATGCAGAGGAATGACCTCGTTCCTCCTGAACGACAAGCTCGCACCAGCCAGCTGGAACTTAAACAACCTGATTGTCGCAAAGGTCTGATCCCAGCCTCCACCGACAATGTAGTTGTCATCGCACTCCATCCCCTCATTTGTTTCATTGCTCAGCCCTCCAACAATGAGCTGAGCTGACGACCTTGCGTCTTGTTTTAACTGAAGCAGAATGTTCCTCTTGCATGTACAGCCCCTAATTGGCGCTCCAACGCCGTTGGCTGCTGCAAACAGTATATTCGCAAGCACATCACCTGTAAGACTACCAAGCACACCTGCCCCCCAGATGATGTTGTCTTCCGACTCGATATTACGCAGTCCATCAGTGTGCTCTGACCAGTGATGCAAGCCGTAGCCTATCTGATTGAACAAGATACACTTACTCACCTTCGCCTTAGTTCCACTACCTTGGTGCCTGAGGTAGAATCCATGCGTGGTGAAGACGGCTGATTCTTCGCCGTTGTTGTAAGCGATGACTCCATACAGCTCCATATCTCCATAGTCGTAGTCAGGATTGAAGCCGCCATTAAGCACTCCGTTAGACCCATCACGCGTGATGACATGAATCAGCTTATTTCCTGTCTGAGGCGTGAACCCGAACCAGATGTTGGTGCCTCTGATGTCATTACGCACTAACGTGTTGCGCCAGAACTCAATCCCTTCAGCTCTACCTAGCGTAGCCCAGAACCAGTTGTAACTCCCGTCAACCCGAATGACCTCGATGCCTGCATCAGTTGTCGTTATACTAACAAGCTCACGCGGGAAGTTCCTCCACTTGATCTTGCCGGCTGGATCGTCTAATCCAGTACTCAGAGCACCACTTGGTGCTACAATGAACGTAGTACCTTGCGTGTACGTTCCACCGCGTAGCCAGATCGTATCTCCTGCAACGATCACTCCTCCTGCACCCGCGAGCGCGTACAAAAACGACCACGGCTGTGTGACGCTACCAGGATTGGCGGCTGATCCAGTTGGAGAAACGTAGTACTCAGCCACGAGAGCCTTTTCGTAAGAGAAGCTCAGCAATCTTGTCGAGCTTCTGTCCAAGTCGCTCAGTCTGATTGTCAACAGCTTCGCTAAGATTCACTTGAACAGTCATCAAGTTACCA
>Ga0210378_10001168_pt1 | contig 13732 bp, 10 predicted proteins | sample PLM1_60_b1redo_FD_155465 | JGI IMG/M metagenome (GOLD analysis project Ga0210378, IMG submission 155465) | Groundwater sediment microbial communities from an aquifer in East River, Colorado, USA - PLM1_60_b1 redo | ecosystem: Environmental > Terrestrial > Soil > Riparian zone | place: USA: East...
GCGCACGTCGGCGAAGTCGAGGTTGATCTGGCCGGGCACGGTGATGATGTCGCTGATGCCCTGCACGGCCTGGCGCAGGACGTCGTCCGCCACCCGGAACGCCTCCGACACCGGCGTGTTGCGGGCCACCGTCTGCAGCAGGCGGTCGTTGGGGATGGCGATGACCGAGTCCACGCAGTCGCGGAGCTGGGCCAGCCCGTCCATGGCCTGGGCCATCCGCCGCTTGCCCTCCAGGCTGAAGGGGAGGGTCACGACGGCCACCGTGAGAACGTTGCCGCTCTCGCCGCCGAGCTGGCCGGCGATCGACGCCACCACCGGCGCCGCGCCGGTGCCGGTGCCGCCCCCGAGCCCCGTGGTGATGAAGACCATGTCCGAGCCCTCGAGGGCGTCGCAGATCTTCTCGGTGTCTTCCACCGCGGCCTGCCGGCCGGTGTCGGGGTTGGCCCCCGCCCCCAGGCCCTTGGTGAGCTTGCCGCCGATCTGGATCTTGACCGGAGCGCGGTTGGCCTTCAGGGCCTGGAGGTCGGTGTTGATGGCGATGAACTCCACGCCGCCCAGGCCGGCCGCGATCATGCGGCCGACGGCATTGCCGCCCCCGCCGCCCACTCCCACCACCTTGATGTGCGCCCCGCGGCATTCGTCGTCGGCGAACGTGATGCGGCTCGCGCCGTCCTTCTCTCTGGACATGAAACCTCCTATAGCCCCTCGGAACAGCCGGTCATGAATCCACAGCGGAGGCAGATGCGCTTGCAGTGCGAGGCGACCACCTCGGCTCCGCACATCTCGCAACGGGGCTCGCCCATCCCTTCCGTGATCTGCGCGCCGGAAAGGGGGACGGGGGGGAAAACCAGGCCTTCGGGCTTAGAGTCCATAGTCGTCCGCCTCCTCAGAAGAAGTCGGAAAGCCAGCCCATGAGACGCCCGGTGACCTTCCCGAAGGTCCCCGTCGCCGCGGGCCGGGAGGCGGCGATGCCGCGCCCGGCCCGGTTGCGGTATCCGTAGAGCACCAGCCCCACCGCGGTGGAGTAGACGGGGCTCGCGACCACGTCCACGAGCCCGCCGATCCCGGAGGGCGTCCCCCGCCGCACCGGCATGTCGAAGATCTGCTCGGCGATCTCGGGCATGCCCTCCAGGATCCCGCCGCCGCCGGTCAGCACCACCCCGCTGTTGAGCGAGCGGTCGAACCCGGCGCGGCGGATCTCGTTGAAGATCATCTGGCAGACCTCTTCCGCCCGCGCCTGCACCACGTCCCCCAGCACCTGCCGGGCCATGATGCGCGGCTTGCGCCCGCCCACGCTCGGCACCTCGATCGAGTCCTCGTCGGGGACCATCGAGGTGAGGGCGCAGCCGTGCTTCTTCTTGATCTTCTCGGCTTCGTTGACGGGCGTGCGCAGCGCCACCGCCACGTCGTTGGTGAAGTGCTCGCCGCCCACCTGCAGCACCCCCGTGTGCCACAGCGAGCCCTTCTCGAAGATGGCGAGGTCGGTGGTCCCTCCGCCCATGTCCACCAGAGCCACCCCCAGCTCCTTCTCGTCGGGGGTGAGGCAGGCCTCGGCGGCGGCGAGCTGCGTGAGCACCGTGTCGGTCACCTCCAGCCCCGCCCGGTTCACGCAGGTGATGGTGTTCTGGCACGCGGTGGAGGAGCAGGTGATGACGTGGACGTTCACCTCCAGCCGGGTGCCGGTCATCCCGGTGGGATCGCCGATGCCGTCCTGGTCGTCGACCACGAACTCCTGGGGCAGCACGTGGAGGATCTCGCGGTCCAGGGGGATGGCGACGGCCTTGGCCGCCTCGATCGCGCGCCGCACGTCCTCGCGCTCGATGACGCGGTTGCGGCCGGAGACCGCGATCACGCCGCGCGAGTTGAACCCGCGGATGTGGGTGCCGGCGATGCCGACGTAGGCGGAGCCGATCTCGACCCCCGCCATCAGCTCCGCCTCCTCGATAACCTTCTTGATCGACTCCACGGTGGCCTCGAGGTTGATCACGACGCCCTTGCGGAGCCCCTTCGACTCGGCCTGGCCGGTGCCGATGATGTCGAGCCGGCCCTCGTCGGTGATCTCGGCGACGATGGCGCAGATCTTGTGCGTCCCGATGTCGAGGCCGACGATATAGCGGTCCTTTTTCTTCGCCACTTAATAACCCCCAATGACGTCGGCCACCGGCCTCGGGCGCTGCTTCGCGATGATGCGGTCGCGATAGCGCAGGTCGAAGAACTCGGTCTCCGGACAGCGCGCGGCCAGCTCCTTGCGCAGTCCGAGGAACGTCAGGAACTTGTCGCGCCACGGCGGCGGTCCCATCCGCACCACTTCCCCCGCGCCGCGCAACACCAGGCGCAGGTCCCCCGATTCCTCCACCTGCAGCTCCGACAGCTCCCGGGCCAGCTCGCCCAGGTCCCTCAGCAGTGCCCCCGCGCGCTCGGCCCGCTCCCGCCGCGCGTCCCCCGTGGTGCCCGCCGGCCCCCGCCCGATGGGCAGGTCGAAGCCGGAGGTGCGCGGCCCGTACAGCTCGATGAGCGAGCCGTCGCCGTCCATCAGGTACAGGCGGTCCAGCTCCGCGAGGGCGAGCGGCACGCGCTCGCGGATCTCCACCCGCAGCATGTCGGGCAGCGTGCGCGACACCGTCGCCTCCGCCACCCACGGCGACGAGCGCAGGCGGGCCTTCAGGGCTTCGATGTCGAGGCCGAGGATGTTCTCGCCCACGGCGGGACCAAGCAGCTCCCGCACCTCGCCCTCGGAGAGGAAATGGCCGCCCCTCACCTCGACCTTGTCCACCCGCAAGCGCTCGCTGGCCATCACCCGCGAGTACGAAGCCCACAGCGCGCAGAGAAGGACGAGCGCGCCCCCGGTCACTTCCACCATGAGGACCCACCGCCACACCCAGCCCCGCCTCGCCCGCCGCATGCGGGTGCGGCGGTTCGGCCGGAGGAAGGGCGCTTCTTCGGCGGGCGCCGGCAGCTCCACGGGCACGATGCGCAGGCCGCGCTGGCGCCGGTCGACCTGGTGGCGGCGGTCGCTCACTTCTGCCTCCGGCGCAGCAGCTCCTCGCCGAGCGTCCACACGCTGCCCGCCCCGAGGGTGAGGACGACATCGCCGTCCCGCACCTCTTCCACGAGCTTCTCGAGCGCCGACTTGAGGTCGCCCGCGTAGACGACCTGCCGGTGGCCGCGGGCGGCGATGGCCTTGGCCAGCGCCTCGGCGTTGACCTCGAGGATGGCCTCCTCGCCGGCGGGGTACACGTCGGCCAGGAGCAGCACATCGGCGTGGTTGAAGGCGCGGCAGAACTCGTCCCACAGCGCCTGCGTCCGCGTATAGCGGTGGGGCTGGAAGAGGACCACCGTCCGGCGGCCGGCCGCCCGCGTCCGCAGCGTCTCGAGGGTCGCGCGGATCTCGGTGGGATGATGGCCGTAGTCGTCGACCACCAGCACGCCCCCCGCTTCGCCGCGCACCTGGAAGCGGCGGTCGACACCGGTGAAGGAGGCAAGGCCCTCCTGGATCGCCGAGAACGGCACGCCCAGGTCGAGACCCACCGCCACCGCGGCGAGCGAATTGAGGACGTTGTGGGCGCCGGGCACGGCCAGCTCCACCTTGCCGAGCGCAGAGCCCTCCAGCACGGCCTGGTAGGAGGAGTCGGAGGGCATCAACTGCACGTCGCGGGCGGCGACCTGGGCCTGGCTCGCGATCCCGTAGGTCACCAGCCGGCGCTCGACGCGGGGCAGGATGTCCTGCACCGGCGGGTCGTCGAGGCAGACGATGCCCGCGCCGTAGAAGGGCACCTTGTTCACGAAGCCGAGGAAGGCCTCCTGGACGTCGGCGAGGTCGTGGTACGTGTCGAGGTGCTCGCGGTCGATGTTCGTGACCACGGCGAGGGTCGGGGAGAGCTTCAGGAAGGAGCGGTCCGACTCGTCCGCCTCCGCGACCATGAACTCACCCTTGCCCAGTCGCGCGCCCGAGCCGAGCACGCCGAGCCGGCCGCCCACGACCACCGTGGGATCCAGGCCGCCACGGTCGAGGACGATGGCGATCATCGACGTCGTCGTCGTCTTGCCGTGGCTGCCCGCCACCGCGACGCCGTACTTCAGCCGCATCAGCTCGGCGAGCATCTCGGCGCGCGGGATGACGGGTATTCCCAGGCGGCGCGCCTCCTGCACCTCCGGGTTGTCGGCGCGCACGGCGGTGGAGGTGACAACGACGTGGGCGTCGGCCACGTTGGCGGCGGCGTGGCCTTCGCAGAAGCGCGCACCGAGCGAGGCCAGCCGGTCGGTGGCGGCGGAGCGCTTCAAATCGGAGCCGGACACGGCGTAGCCGAGGTTCAGCAGCACCTCGGCGATCCCGCTCATCCCCGAGCCCCCCACCCCGACGAAGTGAATCCGCTGGATCTTCCTAAACATGCGCGGCCTCGAGCAGGTCCGCCACGCGGGCGGCGGCGTCGGGACGGCCGGCGGCGCGCGCCGCGTCTTCCATCGCTTCGAGACGGCCCGGTGTTTCCAGCGTCTCCGTCACGGCGCGCGCCAGCGTCTCGCCGGTGAGGTCCTTCTCCTCGATCATCCGGGCCGCCCCCGCCTCCTGGAGGGCGCGGGCGTTGCTGCGCTGGTGGTCGTCGGCCGCGAGCGCAAAGGGGACCAGCACCGACGCCTTGCCCGCGGCGGTCAGCTCGGCGCACGTGGTCGCGCCGCTCCGGCACACCACGAGGTCGGCCTGCGCGAAGCGCGCCTCCATGTCGTCGAGGAACTCCAGCACCTCGGCTGCGCGGGGGACGGCCGCGTACGCATCCGCGATCTTCTGCCGCATGGCCACGCCGGTCTGGTGGACGATGCGCAGCCGCTCCGGCCCCGGCAGGTGCGGCCGCGCGGCCACGAGCGCCTCGTTCAGCACGCGCGAGCCCTGGCTTCCGCCGAAGGCGAGCAGCGTGTACGGCGCGGCGTGGGTCTTCTTCGGCAGGCGGGCGAAGCCGCCCCGCACCGGGTTGCCGGTGACCACACCCTTGCTCCCGAACTCCCGCCGGGCGGCCTCGTACGAACAGGCGGCGATGCGGACGAACGGCCGCAAGATGCGGTTCGTGAAGCCCGGCCGGGCGTTGGGCTCGAGGATCAGCGTGGGCACTCCCATGAGGGCGGCCGCGAGCACAACGGGCCCCCCCGCATAGCCGCCCACGCCGAGGACCGCCTCCGGCCGCAGGCGGCGCACGAGCGCGGCGGCGCGCAGGAGGCCCCACGGAAGGATGAGCAGCCCCTTGAGCGCGCCCAGGGCGCCGACGCCGTTGAGGGGCAGGATCGGCAGCAGGACGAGCTCGTGGCCGGAGCGAGGGACGAGGCGCGACTCCAGTCCCTTGGGCGTCCCCGCGAACACGACGCGCGTGGACGGGTCACGCCGGCGGAGCTCGTCGGCCACGGCGATGCCGGGAAAGAGGTGCCCGCCGGTGCCGCCCGCGGCAATGATGAAGGTTCGCGCCACCTTTCAATCCGCATGCTGCGAGACGTTCAGCACGAGGCCCACCGCCAACAGGGTGAACAGAAGCGACGATCCCCCCGCGCTCAGGAACGGGAGGGGGATCCCCTTCGTCGGGAGGAGGCCCACCACGACGCTCACGTTGATGAAGGCCTGCAGCACGACCGCGAGCGTGAGGCCCGCCGCCAGCAGCGTGGCGAACGTGTCGGGGGCCATCCAGGCCGCCCGAACGCCGCGCCACAGGACCACGATGAAGGCCAGCACCACCGCGCAGGCCCCGATGAGCCCCAGCTCCTCCCCCACCACCGCGAAGATGAAGTCGCTGTACGGATAGGGAAGGTAGAAGAGCTTCTGCCGGCCCTGCATGAAGCCGACTCCGGTCACGCCGCCGGTGCCGACCGCGATCAGGCTCTGGATGATCTGGTAGCCGCTCCCGCGCGGATCGGAGTACGGGTTCAGGAAGGCCTCGATCCGGTCCCGGCGGTACGCGGCGGTCATGACCGCCTGGTAGAGCAGCGGCACGCCGAGGACGGCGAGGAACGCGAAGTAGCGCAGCCGCACGCCCCCGATGAGCAGCATCACGCCGCCGATCACGAGGAGCACGAGGGCGCTGCCGAGGTCGGCCTGGATGAAGATGAGGTAGGCGAACCAGCCGAGCAGCAGCAGCACCGGGAAGAGCGAGGGCAGGAACTCGTTGACGCGCTCCCCCCTCCGCTCCAGGTGGTAGGCGAGGAACAGCACGGAGGTGAGCTTGGCCAGCTCCGCGGGCTGGAAGGAGAGGCTTCCCAGGCGGATCCACCGGTGATGGCCATTCACCGGGCCCATGAACAGCACCAGGATGAGGAGCAGTGTCGTAAGGGCGACGGCCGAGTAGACCACGGCCGGCTGCCGCAGCTTGCGGTAGTCGAGCCGCATGGCCGCCCCCATGACGACCAGGCCGAGCGCGGCCCACACGACCTGCTTGACCAGGAAGTAGTACGCGTTGCCGTGGCTCTCCTCGGCCAGCGCCGAGGAAGAGCTCCACACCATCACCAGGCCCATTGCGAGGAGGGCCACGGTGACGGCGAACAGGGTCGTGTCGGAGGACAGCTTCTTGGCCACTAGCCCTGCGCCTCCGGCCCCTGCTGCTCCAGCCGCCGCACTTCGTCCTTGAACGCGCGGCCCCGCGCCGCGTAGTCCTCGAACATGTCGAACGACGAGCAGGCGGGCGCGAGGAGCACGGTGTCCCCCGGCTCCGCCTCCGCCCACGCCTTGCTCACCGCCTCGGCCAGGCTGGCGCAGGGGATGACGGGCAGCGACGATCCCAGCGCCGCGACGATGCGGTCCTTCGCCTCCCCGATGGCGAGCACCGTCTTGCCGCGGGTGGAGAGCGGGCCGGCCAGCTCGCGGAAGTCGCCGCCCTTGTAGCGGCCCCCCATGACGACGAGGAGCGGACCGGTGAACGCCTCGATGCTCTTCCTCGCCGACTCCACGTTGGTGGCCTTGGAATCGTTGAAGAAGGCCACGCCGCCGATCTCGGCCACCCGTTCGAGCACGTGCTCGACGCCGCGGAAGCCGCGCACGGCCGCGTCCACGGCCTCCGGCGTGGCGCCGAGCAGCCGCGCGGCGGCCGCCGCCGCCAGCAGGTCGCCCGCCAGGTGCGCGCCGGGCAGACGCACGGACGAGAGCGGGAAGAGGCTCTCGACCGCGCCGCGCCGGCGCAGGCGCGCCTCCTCCTCCGCGAAGAAGGCGGCCGACCCGCGCCGCTCCTCGGGAAGCGGCGCGTCGCGACGCGGGTGGAACGGCAGGAGTTGCGCGCGGCCCTCGCGCGCGAGCGCGAGCACGCCGGGATCGTCGGCGTTGACGACCGCCCAATCGTCCACGGTCTGGTTGCGGAAGATCCGCGCCTTGGCTTGCGCGTACTCCTCGTAGCTCGCGTGACGGTCGAGGTGGTCGGGGGAGAGGTTCAGGAACACCGCCACCTGCGGATGGAAGGCCTGGGTGCCTTCGAGCTGGAAGCTCGACACCTCGAGGACGAAGATCGTGTCCGCGGTGGAGCCTTCGACGAGGCCGGTCACGGCATCCCCGATGTTCCCGCCCACGCGCACGTCCTTCCCCGCCTGCTTCAGCATCGCGCCGAGGGCGGCGGTGGTCGTGGACTTGCCCTTGGTGCCCGTGATCGCCGCTAGGGTCCCCTCGAGACACCGGAACCCCAGCTCCAGCTCCGCCATCACCTCCACGCCGGCGCGCCGCGCGGCGACGAGCTCGGGCAGGTCCCAGGGGACGCCGGGGGACACCACGACGAGGTCCGCGCCGGTGAACGGCGCCGGGTTGTGGCCGCCGAGCGCCAGCTTCGCTCCCTTCTCCTTCAGCCCCGTCACCTCCGGCGGAAGCTCCGCCGCCGGCTTGCGGTCGGTGGCGACCACGCGCGCCCCCCGTCCGAGGAGGAATTCCGCCGCCGCGACGCCCGACCGCGCCATCCCGACCACGACCGCGCTCTTGCCCTCCAGCTCCACGGGCTCCTCACCTCAGCTTCAGCGTCGTGATGCTGAACAGCGAGAACATGAACGCCACGATGAAGAAGCGGATGATGATCTGCGGCTCCTTCCAGCCGATGAGCTCGAAGTGGTGGTGCAGGGGGGCCATGCGGAAGATCCGCTTCCGCGTCAGCTTGAAGGAGGCCACCTGCAGGATCACCGACAGCGCCTCGATCACGAACACGCCGCCGACGGCGGGGAGCAGCAGCTCCTGCTTGATGAGGATGGCCACCGTGCCCAATGCGCCGCCGAGGCTGAGGCTCCCCACGTCACCCATGAAGATCTGGGCCGGGTAGCAGTTCCACCACAGGAACCCCATCGAGGCGCCCACCATCGCGCCGCAGAAGATCGTCACCTCGCCCGCGCGGGGCAGGTAGAGCAGGTCGAGGTACTCCGAGAAGACCCGGTGGCCGCTCACATAGGCCAGTCCCGTGAACGTGGCGGCGGCGATGAGCGTGCAGCCGATGGCGAGGCCGTCGAGGCCGTCGGTCATGTTCACGGCGTTGCTGGCCCCGACCAGCACGATCACCGCGAACGCGACGTAGAAGACGCCCAGGTCCGGCATCACCGTCTTGAAGAAGGGCACGATGAGGCGGGTCGAATACTGGCTGGGCTGGGCGAGGGACGACCAGTACACGGCCGCGCCCACCGCGAGGGCGACCAGCACCTGCGTCAGGAGCTTGTCCCGCGCCCGCAGCCCGAGGTTGCGCTTCTTCACCACCTTCAGGTAGTCGTCCGCGAAGCCGATGGCCCCGAAGGCGAGCGTGGAGAAGATGAGGATCCACACGTTGCGGTTCGTGAGGTCGGCCCACAGGAGCGTGGGCACGATGATCCCGGTGAGGATGAGCAGGCCGCCCATGGTGGGCGTGCCCGCCTTGGTCTGGTGCGCCTGCGGCCCCTCCTCGCGGATGAACTGGCCCACCTGCAGGCGCCGCAGCCGCTCGATCATCCACGGCCCGAGGATGAGCACGAGGAACAGCGCGGTCAGGCTGGCCACCGCGGTGCGGAACGTGATGTAGCGGACGACGTTGAACCCGGTGACGTCGTGCCGGAAGAAGTAGAAGATGTAGTACAGCATTACTGAACATCCTGCGCTCGCTCGGAATCAATCCTCGCTCGCTCGTTGAGCTGGGGGGACCCTCCGGTCCCCCCAGACCCCCCGTCCGGGGGGAAGGCGGCGACGAGCGCGTCGACGACCGCCTCCATGCGCGCGCCGCGGGAGCCCTTGACGAGGACGGCGTCGCCGGGCCGGACGAGGCGCGGCGCGGCCGCGGCGGCCGCCGCCGAATCCGGGAACGCGGCCAGATCCTCGTCCTTCATCCCTGCCCGCCGCGCGCCTTCGACGAAGTGCGCGGCCAGCGGTCCGGACGCCACCAGGGCCTGCAGGCCGGGAGCGATGCGCTCGCCGGTCTGCCGGTGCAGCTCGGGACCGGTGGGCCCCAGCTCGAGCATGTCGCCCAGGAAGGCCACCCGCCGCCCCGGCGCCGCCATCCCGAGTGCTACGACCGCGGCCTCGACCGCGGCCGGGTTCGAGTTGTAGCAGTCGTCGAGCAGCGTGATGCGCTCGCCCAGGGCGAGCACCTGGCCCCGGTGGCGCGCGGGCTTCATCTCGGTGGCGGCTCGGGCAATCGCGTCGGCGCCGATGCCGAGGTGATGCGCGACCGCGGCCGCGGCCAGGAAGTTCGACAGGAAGTGCGGCCCGGGCAGGGGCAGGGCGACGTCGACGCTCTCGCCCCCCAGGCGCAGGTCGAAGCGCATCCCGTGGACGGTCCCCCGCCAGTTCTCGGCGGACACGTCGTAGCGGCGATCGCGGCCGAACCAGATCACCTGGCCGCGGTGCGCCCGGCCGATCTTCCCTTCGCCGATCTTCCGCACGAGCGGGTCGTCGGCGTTGAGGACGGCCGCCCCGCCCTCGCCGAGCCCCTCGAGGATCTCGGCCTTGGCGGCGGCGATCGACTCCAGCGAGTCGAAGAACTCGAGGTGGACGGGCGCGACCATCGTGATCACGGCGACGTCGGGCCGCGCGAGGCCGGTGAGGTCCCGCAGCTCGCCCGCGGCGGACATCCCCAGCTCCAGCACGGCCGCGGTGTGCTCGGGGGCCAGGCGAAGGAGGCTCAGCGGCAGGCCGTACTGGTTGTTGAGGTTTCCCTCCGTCTTGAGGACGGGCCCGCGCGTCGCGAGCAGGGCGGCCGTCATCTCCTTGGTCGTGGTCTTGCCCGCCGAGCCGGTGACGGCCACGACCGGCACGTCCGCGGTGGCGCGCACGTGGCGGGCGAGGTCGGAGAGCGCCTTCGTGGTGTCCGCGACGCGGACGAGCCCCAGGCCGGGCGGCGCCGCCACGTCCCGATGAACCACCGCGGCCGCGGCCCCCGCGCCCGCCGCCTGCGCGAGGAAGGCGTGACCGTCGAATCGCGGGCCCGCGATGGCGAAGAACACCTCGCCCGGCCGGACCGTCCGCGAGTCGATCGAGACCCCGGTGAGGTCACGCCGGCCCGGCGGCGCGGTCAGGCGCCCGCCGGTCGCCGTCGCCACGTCTTCGATCCTCATCGCGCCCACGGCCATCGCTGGCGCCCTCACCTCTTCCGGCCGCGCTCGGGGGGGTCTGGGGGGGCCGGAGAGCCCCCCCAGCTCACGAGCGAGCGCGGATTCACTCCGCGCGAGCGAAGGATCCCGGCGAGAACCTCGCGCGCCACCTGGCGGTCGTCGAAGGGAATCGTGCGGTCCCGCAGGACCTGGTACGTCTCGTGCCCCTTGCCCGCGATCACCACCGCATCGCCCGGCCCCGCCATCTCCAGGGCGCGGGCGATGGCCTCCCGGCGGTCGACGATCATGTGCCGCTCGCCGCGGCGGTTGCCGTTCATCCCGCGCTGGATCTCATCGAGGATCGCCTCGGGCGGCTCGCTGCGCGGGTTGTCGGAGGTGACGACCACGACGTCCGACAGCCGCGCGGCCACCGCGCCCATGAGCGGCCGCTTGGTGCGGTCGCGGTCCCCCCCGCAGCCGAACACGGTGATCAGCCGCCGCGGCTTCAACTCGCGCACCGTCTCCAGCAGGTTCTTGAGCGCGTCGTCGGTGTGCGCGTAGTCCACGATCACCGCGAAGTCCTGTCCCGCGCTCACGCGCTCCAGCCGGCCCGGGACGCCCGTCATCGTGAGCAGGCCCCGCAGGGCGACCTCGGGCGGGAGGCCGAGCGCGAGGGCGGCGGTGAGGCCGGCCAGGAAGTTCTCGACGTTGAAGCGGCCGATGAGCGGCGTGTCCACGTCGAAGTCCCCCACCGGCGTGTGGGCCCGGAAGCGCGTGCCCTTGAGCGACAGCGAGATGCCCGAGGCGCTCACGTCGGCCTGGTTTTCCAGGCCGTAGGTCCACACCTTCCCGCGCGAGGCCGCCGCGAGCGCGCCGGCGCGGTCGTCGTCGGCGTTGATGACCGCGTGCCCGCCCTCGCTCAGGTAAGTGTCGAACAGCCGGCGCTTGGCGACGAAGTAGCTCTCCATGTCGCCGTGGAAGTCGAGGTGGTCGCGGGTGAGGTTCGTGAAGACGGCGACCTGGAACGCACAGCCGTGAACGCGCTTCAACTCCAGCGAGTGCGAGGACACCTCCATCACCGCATGGGAGCAGCCCTCGGCGACCATCTCCTTGAACAGTCCCTGGAGGTCGGAGGACTCCGGCGTCGTGCGGGTGGCCTCCACGAGCCGCCCGCCGATACGGTAGTGGACCGTGCCGAGGAGACCCACCGCGTGTCCCGCCGCCCGCAGCGCGGCGTCGATGAGGTAGGTGGTGGTGGTCTTGCCGTTGGTGCCCGTAACCCCCACCAGGCGGAGCGACCGCGAGGGATCCCCCAGCGCCGCGGCGGAGAGCAGCGCCAGCGCCTCGCGCGCGTCGGGCACCTGAACCCACGCTCCGGCGCCGTCGGGGGGCTTCTCGGAGACGACCGCCACCGCGCCCTTCTTCCGCGCCGCGTCGATGAAGCGGTTTCCGTCGGTGAGCGCCCCCCGAATGGCCACGAAGAGCTCCCCGGGCACGATCTGGCGCGAGTCGTAGGTGACCTCCGTGACCGGCAGCGAAGGATCACCTTCGAGGCGGGCCTGGGGAACGCGCCGCAACAGCTCTCCCAGGGTCACGGCATGTTCTTCCGCTCGCGCGGAGTGAATCTGCGCTCGCTCGTCAAGCTGGGGGGACTCTCCGGTCCCCCCAGACCCCCCGTGGGCGTTCCCTCCCGGCCGGAGGTCCGGCTCAGGGTCAGGACGCACGTCATGACTGCATCAAGCTCCGTGCCAGGAGCGGGGGTTTGCGCCACCACCCGGCCCGATCCCTTCAGCTCGACGAGCAGGCCCTGGCGCGCGGCCAGGTTGGCGGCCTCCCGTGCCGAGAGCCCGCGCAGGTCCGGCATGCGCGTCGGCTCGGTGGCGCCGGCCGGAGACGGCGCCACCGGCGTCGGATGGTAGGCGGCGGGAGCGAGCGCGGATTCATTCCGCGCGAGCGTGACATTCGGGGAGTCGGCGCGGTAGGCGGCCATCCGCAGCGACCGGTCGGGATCCTCGGGCGGCACCGCGAGGTGGGCCAGGGCCTGCTCCGCGATGCGCGCGAAGACGGGCGCGGCCACGTCGCCGCCTTCATTGTGCTCTCCGCGGGGGGTGTCGAGGGAGACGAGGATGACGAGGGCGGGCCGCGCCGCGGGCACGAACCCGAGGAAGGAGGCGACATGGTCGATCATCGAGTAGCGGCCGGAGGCGTCGACCTTCTGCGCCGTTCCCGTCTTGCCGGCCACGGTGTAGCCGGTGACTGCCGCGCGCCAGCCGGTGCCCTTTCGCACGACGCCCTTCAGCAGATCGGTGACGATGTCCACGGTGCCCGGCTCGAGCACGCGGCGCACCGCCACCGGCCGCACCGCCTTCACCACGTGGCCGAAGGAATCCTCCACCTGCTTCACGACCACCGGCTTCATGAGGTAGCCGCCGTTGGCGACGGAGGCCATGGCGGCGGTGAGCTGCAGCGCAGTGACGCCGATCTCCTGGCCGAAGGAGAGCGACGCGAGCGAGAGCGCGCTCCAGCGGTTCGGGGGCCGGAGCAGGCCGATCGACTCCCCCGGCAGCTCCACGCCGGTGACGGCGCCGAAGCCGAAGTCGCGGATGTGGCGGTTGAAGTTCTCCCGGCCCAGGCGCTGCGCGACCCGGATCATGCCGATGTCGCTCGAGTGCGCGAGCACGTCGCGGAACGTGAGCTGGTGAAAGACCGCGTGGTCGTTGATCTGGGTCCCGGCGATCTCGATGACGCCGCCCCCGCAGTCCACCGTCTCGTCGGCATCCACGACTTTTTCCTGCAGCGCGGCGGCGGCGGTGAACACCTTGAACACGCTGCCGGGCTCGTAGGCGTCGGCCACCGCCCGGTTGCGCCACCGTGAGCTGGGGTATGCGTTGAAGCGGTTCGGGTTGAAGGTGGGGCGGCCGGCCATGGCCAGGACCTCTCCCGTGCGCGGGTCCATCACGACCGCGACCCCCGAGATCGAGCCGGTCTCGGCGACGGCGCGCTCGATCTCCTTCTCTGCCGCGTACTGGATCGCTTCGTCGATCGTGAGGACGACGGCGTGGCCGTCCGTGGCCGTCTTCTCGGTCGTCTCCATCGGCCGCCGGCGCGCGTCGATGCGCACGCTGACCTTGGCCGCCCGGCCCCGGATGAGGTCCTCGAAGGCGTACTCGATCCCGCTCATGCCGGTGTTGTCGAGGCCGACGTAGCCGAGCACCTGCGCGGCCAGCTCGCGCTTGGGGTAGTAGCG
>Ga0210378_10001169_pt1 | contig 13729 bp, 13 predicted proteins | sample PLM1_60_b1redo_FD_155465 | JGI IMG/M metagenome (GOLD analysis project Ga0210378, IMG submission 155465) | Groundwater sediment microbial communities from an aquifer in East River, Colorado, USA - PLM1_60_b1 redo | ecosystem: Environmental > Terrestrial > Soil > Riparian zone | place: USA: East...
CGTTCCCGTGCGGCCGGTCGCATCCCACGACACGGGTAGGCCGCACTCCCGCGACGCGGCCGCCTTCCATCCGGGCGATCCGGACACGAGCTTGCCCCGTTTGACGTCGCGGGTCACGGGGCAGCTAGGTGGTAGATGCTTGAACCAGCAGGCCTGTGTTCCTGAGGAGGCACCGATGGCCGCGTTCTTCCTGTTGCTCTTCGTCCTCGTCGCCGTGGTGGTCGGCGACGCCGTGGTCGAGAACACCAGCAACAGCACCTTCACCTTGTTCAACCGGTCGATCGACCAGCTCAGCGGTGGCGAGCTGCTGGCGGTGTTCGCCGGCCTCGGATTCCTGCTCGCCCTGTTCCTGTTCCTCGCCGTCGGGTCCTCGAGGACCCGGCGCTCGCGACGCAGGCAGCTCAAGTCGCGTCGTCGCGACGCCGAGGGCCGGGTCGAGGAGCTGGAGCGGGAGAACGCCCGCCTCCACCAGGAGCTGACCGGCACCCGCCAGGAGCTGGAGACCACCGAGCGCAGCCGCGCCGATGCCACCGCCGAACGCGACCGCGCCGAGTCCACCGCCGATCGCGTGCGCGCGGGCGCAGCCGCCCAGCCAGACCGGGCCGCCGCGACGGCGATCGACGACCGCGAACGGCTTCCCGAAGCCCACCCCTCGCGCACCGACGAAGTTGCGACCGCGGTGCCGCCCGAACCGGCCAGAGCCCGCCGAGAGCGCCTCGACGACCGCACTGGGGTCGCCCCGGTTCGCGATGAGCACGCCCGCGCCGCCGACGAGGAGGAGGCCCGCCGCCGCTGAGCCAGCACCTCGGGGACACAACCGGCTCGGCGCCGGGCCCGGAGCTGCCGCGACCGCTCGGCCCAGGGGACCGGCGACGAGCGGTTCGCCTGGTCACTCCGCGGCGATCGCGCGCAGCATGTCGACGCGGGCGGCTCGCCGGGCGGGCAGGTGACCGACGTGCGGATGCCGCCCGGCTTCACCGACGAGGGGCTCCGGGCGGCCGTCGCTCTCTGCGCGCCGCCCGCCCGTCGCTCGCCGTGCTGGTGCTCAGCCAGTACGTCGAGCAGACCTACGCCGCCGAGCTGCTCGACGCCGATCCGCGGCGGGGCCGTGGGGCGGGGTGGGCTACCTGCTCAAGGACAGGGTCGGCGATGTGGAGGAGTTCGTCGACGCGGTGCGACGGGTCGCCGCGGGGGGAACCGTCATCGATCCCGAGCAGCCCGCCATTCAGCCGCCCGATCGCCGGCACCAGGCCCTCGGCAACCGCCGCCGGCAGCAACACCAAGGTCCCGAAGAGCATGGCGTAGGTGGTGACGGTCGCCGGGCTGTCCACCGCCAGGGCCCGCTTCGCGATCAGGCCGTACAGCGCACCGAGCAGCCCGGTGAGCAGGAGCAGGCCGTCACCGAGCAGGCTCAGGGCGCCGCCGCCGAGCGCCCGCCCGGGTTCGAAGAACGCCAGGCCGATTCCCAACACCGAGACTGCGACCCCGACGACCTGGCGTCCGGCCAGCGGCTCCCCCGCGATCCGACCTAGCAGCGCGCTCCAGATCGGCATGGTGGCGGCGGCGGCGCGGCGACCACGGCCCGGGCGCGGGCGGTGACGGCGACTGTCAGGGTCCCTGGCGCGAGCCGCACCCGACGCCGGACGGTCACCACCGCCTGGACCGCCGAGCAGTCGCAGGCCACCAGCTCGGCTCCGTTGGCGGCCGCGATGTCGGCCGCCCGAGCCTCGCCAAACCGAGCAGCCGGAGGGACCACCGGACCACCCCGTGGGGTCAGCACCGCCAATGCCGCCATGTCTGCCGCTGTCTGCGCCGCCGCCCTCGCAGCGACCAGCCCACCAACGTCAACGGCCACAACCCCCACCAGCAGGATGAGCCCCGCCAGACCAAGCCCGATGAGCGTCGCCCCACCCCTCTCACCCGCCACCCCAAAGCCGCGTCTGACAGGTGGGGTCGCACGACCACCAGGTGAGTCTGCGGGGCCAGCAGCAAGCGTTGCGGGCCCCACCGAAGCAGTCTTGAGACCCACTGACGCGGTCGTAAGACCCACTGAAGGGGTTGCGGGGTCCGCTGGCGGGGTCTCGGGCTTCGCCGACAGCGGTTCGATCCATGCGAGAGGGGGCCGGGGTTTCGCTGCGCCGGTCACAGGCCTGCGGGGGTTGGGGGTGGCCCGGGCTCCTGCGCGGCGACCGCGTTGGCCCTGATCGTTACCAGGGGGGCGCCGAAGGGCAGGCGGACCGGGAGCTCGACCGACACCCGGACCCGGTCCGACCCTGCGGCCGCGACCACGACCCGGGCGGCGCGGCCGGGTGGAAGGGCCGCGCGGGCCGCCGCCGCGGCTCTGGTCTGGTCACCGCCGATCGCCGCCTCCCTGGCCCCCTCGCGAGCCGCCCCTTGGGCGAGGACCTGGTCCCGCGCGAGCCCGAGCAGGCTGACCATCGCCAGCGTGACGGCCACGAGCAGCGGGATCGCCGCCGCAAGCTCCACCGTGGCCGAACCCGCCGTGGCGGAGATCACCCTCCCCGGCTCGAGCCCCGGAGGTGGGGAGAGGGTGGGCATCACCCCATCCCGAAGAGGGATCGGACATGGTCGAGGACGCCGCTGAGCAGGTCGGCAATGGCGCCGTTACGCGCCCAGGCCAGCGCAAGGGAGGCGATCGTGGCGGCCACGACCATGATCAGCGCGTACTCGGTGGTCTGGCTACCGGTCTCGGGGCCGGACCGGCCGGACGACACGGTGAGGGGGGACGACACGGCGTGAGCGGGCATGGCGAGTCCTTCCAGAAGGGCCTAAGGGTCGGGATCGCATGTGGGTGGCGTTGGTCGGAGCCGTTGGGACGGGTCAGGGGGCCAGGGTGCGGAGGGACCCGGCCACCGTCGGGACGACGGTGAGGAGGACGAAGGCAGGGAGGAAGCACAGGACCAAGGGAAAGGCGAGGCGGACGGCGGCCCGGCCGGCATTGGCCTCGGCGCGCAGCCGAGCCCGGCTGCGAAGGGCATCCGCCCTGGCGGCCAGCGCCTCCGCCGGCGGCGCTCCCCAGCGCTCGGCAGCCTCCATCGCGCCTGCCGCGGCGCGCAGCTCGCCGAGGCCTGAGTGTTCCGCGGCCGCGCGGAGGGCGGCGGCCGGAGTTCCGCCGAGGCGCAGGACGGCGGCGGCCAGCGCCAGTTCGTCGCGCAGGACGTCGGGCGCCCGATCGGCGATCCGGAGTACGGCACGGTGCGGGTTGAGGCCGGCCAGCAGGGCCGCTCCCAGCAGGTCGAGGAGCACTGGAGCTGCCTCGGCCCTGAGGGCCTGTCGCCGGGCGGCGGTGCGGCGGCGCACGACCCCGGTCGCGATCAGCCAGGCGACCGGGGCGAACAATGCCACGAGGGCCAGGCTGGGCGCGGCCGCCACGACGGCAGCGGCCAGCAGCGCGGCGCCTCCAGCGGCCAGTCGACCCGGAACTCGATCCCACCGGGATCCCACCCTGGTGCCGGTTCGGCCCATCGGACCCGACCACAGACTGGCTCCAGACAGCTTCACACCCACATCGGTGCGGCCCCCATGGCCCACCGCCAGACCGGCTGCAGATGGATGGCCGCCAGCGGTCAGCCCGGACGAAGACGGATGGCCACCGACGGTCAATCCGGACGAGTGCCGCCTCATCCGCGGGCTCCGGCGGGGCGACGCTCGCCCCAGCCGCGGGCTCCGGCGGGGCGACGCTCGCCCCAGCCGCGGGCTCCGGCGGGGCGACGCTCGCCCGAGTCGCGGCGCCGGGTGGCGGGTCCGGCCGCCGGGCCTTCTGATGGCGAGCGCGGCCAGCAGCGCGGCAACGGCGAGCGTGGCCATCGCCAATGGGCCGAACGCATTCATGGTGCGGGACCCCGGACGATGCTCAGGGCCCAGAGGATGCCGAGCAGCTCGAACGTCGCCGCGGCCGCCAAGGTTGCCCAGCCGGACGGTTCGCGGACCAGGAACGCGGCGTCCGACGGGGAGGTGAGCGCGAGCACGCCGAGGAAGACCGGCGCCATCGCGGCCACTACCCGAGCTGACAATCGGGTCTGGGCGGTGGCCGCCAACATGGCTTGCCTGGTCCGGACCCGGTCTGCTGCCGCGGCGGTCACGCCGGCGAGCACCGGGCCTGGCGGGGCACCGGTCGTCTCCGCCAGGTCGAGTGCCTCTCCGGCAAGCACCAGCTCGGTCAGCCGCTCGGCTCCGGCCGCCGCCGCCAACGCCTGGCCGGCCCCCGATCCCAGCTCGGCTGCCTGGATCGCATGGCGGAGGAGCGCTTCCAGCGAAGGTGGGGCGGCCTCGGCGGCAGCTTGGAGCGCCCGCCGAGGGTTGATGCCGGCGGCCACGGTTGCGCGGAGGACGTCGATGACCTCGGGGACGGCCTCCTCCATCTCGCGCCGCAGCCGTGCCGCCTGACCCGGTCGCGGGAGTGCGCCCAGCAGCGCCTGGCCGACGGTGAGGAGCGCCGCCGTCATCTCGGCCTCCAGGTCTCTGCGGCTCCGAGCCAGGCCACGTCGGCGGGTCGCCGCCGAACGCCCCGACTGGCGCCAGGAACGAGGGCGCCCGTGGCCGGCCTCATCTGGAGTGGCTCCTCGGGCAGAGGACGCGGACCCGACCGGCCAGGCTGGCGGGTTCGAACGCGGGGAGGACGGAGGGGTCGAGGCGGTTGGCCCAACGGGGGACGCGGCCGGTGGCGGAGAGACCGGTGGCGGAGACACCGGTGGCTGGGCCGGCTGTACGCAGGGGGATGGCGTGTACCCGACCGTCGTTGGCGATGACCAGCTCGGCCAGGGCGGTCACCCGCCGGCCGGACGGGGTGCGCTCCAGGTGGACGACCGCGCCGATGCCGCCACCGATGAGCCTGCGAACGACGTCCAGGACGACACCTGGGACGGCCAGGGCCATTGCCTCCAGCCGGGCTGGCACCTCGTCGGGACCACCGGCATGCAGGGTCGTCAGGAGGCCGCGGTGACCGGTGTTGGCGGCCTGCAGCATGTCCAGTACCTCGAGACCGCGAACCTCGCCAACGACGATGCGGTCGGGGCGCATGCGAAGGGCGTTGCGAACCAGCTCACGGAGTGGGACCTCGCCCCGGCCCTCGACGTTCGGCGGGCGCGCCTCGAGCCGGACGACGTGAGGACCAGGGAGATCAAGCTCGGCCGCATCCTCGATGGTGACCACCCGCTCGCGGGTCGGTATGGCGGCGGCGAGGACGTTGAGCAGGGTCGTCTTGCCGGTTCCGGTCGCGCCGGACACGGCGATGGCGACCCCGGCGGCGACCATCGCCTCCAGCAGCCGCGCCGTGACGGCGTCGACGGTGTCCCGCTCGATCAGGTCGTGGAGGTCGAGCCGTCGCCTGGCGAAGGTGCGGATGGTGACCACCGGGCCGTCGGGGGCGAGCGGGGGCAGTACGGCATGGAACCGCTCACCTCCCGGGAGGCGAGCGTCGACCCAGGGGCGAGCCTCGTCCACCCGGAGCCCGAGCGGGGCGACCACCCGTTGGACCAGGGCGGCCACGGCGGCGGCCGAGGGGAAGCGGACGGCGGCTCGCTCGATGCCGCCGTCGCGCTCTACCCAGACGTCGGAGGGACCGTTGACCAGCACGTCGGTGACGGTCGGGTCGGCGAGGAGGGGGGCGAGCGGGCCGAGACCGGTCAGCTCGTCCCCGATCGCGCGAACGGTTGCCACGAAGGTCGCCGCAGGGAGCACGATCCCCTCCTCGCCGAGAGCACCAACGACCGCCCGCCGCAGGCCGTCGGGGTCAGCCGCGACCGACCCCGCCGCCACCAACCGCCGCTGCACCCGCTGCACCAGCCCAGGGACCACCCCGCCAATCGGACCAACTGCACTGGCCCCACCGATCGGGCCGGCAGCAGCCACCCCACCGGTCCGGCCGGCAGCGGCCACCCCACCGATCGGGCCGGCGCCAGTCACCCCATCGGTCGCGCCGGGATGGCGAGTTGCGGGTGCTGGCGGCGCGCCGGCCGGCGGGCGCACGTTGGGAACCAGTGTCGCCAAGTCGATTCGCGCCTGGGGACGGTGGGTGGTGTCGGGGTGGTCGGGTGACCGGCTGTGGGGAGTCATGCTGAGACCGCCGCGAACGGGACGACGCGGTTGGCGAGGGTCAGCATGGCCTGGACTGCGGGGAGATCGTGGCGGTCGAGGAGGAGGACGCCGTCTTCAGCGGCGGCGGCGAGCTCGGGGGCGGCGGATGGGATAAGGCCCCAGAGGCGGTCTGCGAGCGCGGCGCGGACCTCGCGGGCGGCGAGGGGGGCCTGGGGGCGGACGCCGGTGACCACGGCGCCGGCCGTGTCCGGGTCGCGGCCGGCTGCCGCCCATGTGCCGAGGGCAGCCTGGAGGCCGCGGACGCCGGCGGTCTCGCAGCGGCCAACGGCGACCAGGGCGTCCGCCTGGGCGAGGGCGACCTGTGTCGCCGGCCCGTCGACGGCGGGCAGGTCGACCACGGTCAGGCGGTAGGTGGTCCGGGCGGCCTCCAGGACTCCCTGGACGACCCAGGGCTCGGGCGGAGGGTCGGGAGCACCGTCGGCCAGGCCGGCCAGCGGCAGGACAGCCAGACCGGCCCAGGGTTCAGCCACCGCGCCGACCATGGTGCCGGCGTCCACGGAGATGCCTGGCGTCGCGGCGATCGTCGACCAGGTCGGAGCCGCGCCCAGATCGAGGCGAAAGCCGAGGCCACCCGCCAGGTCGACGAGCAGGACCGGAGCGGGCCCCCAGCGGGCCCAGGCCGCGGCCATGTGGATGGCGACGGTGGTCGTGCCAGCGCCGCCATGGACCCCGCGGGCGGCGACCACCAGCCCACCGATGCCGTTGGCGGGGTGGGGCTGGGCGGCGGCGACCCTGGCGAGCTCGCCGGGCAGGTCGGCGACCCCGTCCGGCCAGGCGAGCAGGCTGCGGGCGCCCGCGGCGATCGCAGCCCGGACGTCGTCCGGCCGGTCGTCGTCGCCGATGGCCACCAGGGGTGTCCGGCAGCCTGTGGGCAGGTCGGCGAGGACCGTGCAGCCGACCAGCGCGACCGAGGGGTTGGCGCTCAAGGCCGCGGCCAGACCGGTGCGGCCGGGCTCGGCCACGACCACCTGCCATCCGGCCGTGGTGTCGACCGCGTGCCGCAGGGAATCGGCGGTTGCGGGGTCGTCGTGGGCGATGACGACCAGCGGCGGCATCGCGGGGACGGTTTCGAGGGCCACGGGCATCCTCCCGGCGCCTGGGTTTGGATTCGGTGGGGCCGGGGCGGACGGTGCGCCGCCGGTCCGGCGCGGGGAAGGATGGCCGGACGGCGCACCCAGCGGAAGGCACTCGGGCCAGAATGTGCATAACTCTGGCCGGCTATGGGGTGGGGACGGGCGAGTTTCACGAAGTGGCAGGATGAGTAAGCTTCGGGAAACACGAGCTGCCAGCAGGAGGCGGATTGCATGGCCGAGAGCACTCCCGCGATCGAGGATCTGTTCTCCGAGGGGCGAACCTTTGCGCCGTCGGACGAGTTCAAGGCCCAGGCGCTGGTCACCGACCTGTCGCTCCACGAGCGGGCCGAGCGGGACCTGGAGGGATTCTGGGCGGAGCAGGCCGAGCGGCTGCGGTGGATGAAGCAGTGGGACCGGGTGCTGGAGTGGGAGCTTCCGTTCGCCAAGTGGTTCATTGGTGGCCAGCTCAACGTGTCCGACAACTGCCTTGACCGGCACGTGGAGGCCGGTGGCGGCGACAAGGTGGCCTATCACTGGGAGGGTGAGCCGGGTGACACCCGGACCATCACCTATGCGGAGCTGCGGGACGACGTGGCCCGGTTCGCCAACGCCCTGAAGTCGATCGGGGTGGAGAAGGGCGACCAGGTCAACATCTACATGGGGATGGTCCCCGAGCTGCCGGTGGCGATGCTGGCCTGCGCGCGGCTGGGCGCGGCGCACTCGGTGGTGTTCGGGGGCTTCTCGGCCGACGCCCTGCGCGACCGGATCAATGACGCCGAAGCCAAGGTGCTGATCACCCAGGACGAGGGGTGGCGGGCCGGCAAGGTGGTGCCGCTGAAGCGGAACGCCGACGATGCGGTGGCCGAGGCGCCCAGCATCGAGAAGGTGGTGGTGCTGCGGCGCACCGGCAACCAGGTGCCGTGGACCGACGGGCGTGATGTGTGGTGGCACGAGCTGGTGTACGACCTGCCGGCCGATTGCCCGGCGGAGCCGATGGACTCCGAAGACCTGCTCTACCTGCTCTACACCTCGGGCACCACGGCCAAGCCCAAGGGGATCATGCACACCACCGGGGGGTACCTGGCCGGGGTTTCGACCACCCACCGGCTGATCTTCGACCTGCACCCGGACACCGACGTGTACTGGTGCGCGGCCGACATCGGCTGGGTGACCGGCCACTCCTACATCGTCTACGGCCCGCTGGCCAACCACACCACCAGCATCCTGTACGAGGGCTCGCCCAACTTCCCTGACAAGGACCGCTGGTGGGAGATGATCGAGAAGTACAAGGTGACGATCCTCTACACGGCTCCGACGGCGATCCGCACGTTCATGAAGTGGGGTACCGACTGGCCGGAGAAGCACAACCTGTCCAGCTTGCGGCTGCTGGGCAGCGTCGGGGAGCCGATCAATCCCGAGGCCTGGGTGTGGTACCACGCCAACATCGGCGGCGGGCGCTGCCCGGTGGTCGACACCTGGTGGCAGACCGAGACGGGGATGATCATGATCACCCCCCTGCCGGGGGCGATCGAGTGCAAGCCGGGGTCGGCGACCTTGCCGTTCCCTGGCGTGGACGCCGACATTGTCGACAACGACGGCAACTCGGTCGGGATCCCCGGCGGCGGATACCTCGTGCTGAAGAATCCGTGGCCGGCCATGCTGCGGGGCATCTACGGCGATCCCGAGCGCTACCAGGAGACCTACTGGAGCCGGTTCGAGGGCATGTACTTCGCCGGCGACGGGGCCAAGCGGGACGAGGACGGCTACTTCTGGCTGCTCGGACGGGTCGACGACGTGATGAACATCTCCGGCCACCGGATCTCCACCACCGAGGTCGAATCGGCCCTGGTCGACCACCAGGACGTGGCCGAGGCGGCGGTGATCGGCAAGGTCGACGAGACCACGGGGCAGCAGATCGTTGCCTTCGTCACCCTGAAGGGCGACGTCGAGGCGGCCGACGACACCACCGAGGTGCTGCGCGAGCACGTTTCCAGGAAGATCGGGAAGCTGGCCAGGCCGACCACCATCATCTTCACGCCTGACCTGCCCAAGACCCGCTCCGGCAAGATCATGCGCCGGCTGCTCAAGGACGTCGCCGAGGAGCGGGCGCTCGGCGACGTGACCACCCTGGCCGATCCGGCCATCGTCGAGGAGATCCGCGAGAAGGCGGCCGCCCGCCCCCAAGAGGAGTGAACGCCCCGATCCGGGCCAGTGGGTGGACGGGAGGGGTCGAGGGGCTGGCCGGGTTGGGCTGGGATTGTGGGGAACTTGTAACCTGGGGGGTGGCCCGGCAGTCTATGGGTTGATCCCTTGCCATCCGATCCCTCCCTCGGTTGCCCACTGATCCTGACACCGACGTCAGTGTCAGGTTGGCCGGGGAGTCGATGTCGAACGACCTGAGAGGTGCAAGCCAGCCCATGAGCGTTGCGTATGTCTTCCCGGGTCAGGGCAGTCAGGCGCCGGGCATGGGCCTGGGCTTCGGCGCCGAGTTCGAGGCCACCGCGGCCGACCTCTATCAGTGGGCCAGCGCCTGCCTCGGCTGGGACCTGGCCGAGATGCTTCGGACGGCCAGCCCCGACGAGCTCCGGCAGACCTACATCGCCCAGCCGGCGATCTTCTGTGTGTCGGTGGCCGCCCTGCGGGCCCTGGACGCTGCCGGGGTGGAGCGGCCGGCCTACGTCGCCGGCCACTCGCTCGGGGAGTTCTCCGCCCTGGTCGCCGCCGGCGCCCTCTCCTTCGAGGCCGGGCTGTTGCTGGTGGCCCGCCGGGCAGAGGCGATGCAGCGGGCGGCCGACGCCCGTCCCGGCTCGATGAGCTCGGTGCTCGGGCTGTCGGCGGAAGGGGTCGAGATGGCGGTCGAGGCGGCCGCACAGAACCAGGTGCTGGCGGTCGCCAACGACAACGCGCCCGGCAACGTCGTGGTGTCCGGCGAGTGGACCGCCCTTGAGCGGCTGCCGGCTGCGGCCAAGGAGCTCGGGGCCAGGCGGGTGGTGCCGCTGAACGTCGGCGGTGCCTTCCACTCGCCGCTGATGGCCCCGGCGGTGGAGACCTTCCATCCCCACCTGGCCGCGGCCCCGTTGCGCGACCCGGCGATCCCGGTGGTCGCCAACGCCACCGCCGAGCCCGTCACCAACGGCGAGGAGCTGCGCGAGCTGCTGGGCCGCCAGCTCACCGGCCGCGTCCGGTGGACCGAGTCGGTGCGGCGGATGGTCGCGCTCGGCGTCGACGCCTTCATCGAGGTCGGGCCGGGCACGGTCCTGACCGGCCTCATCAAACGGACGGTGGAAGGGCCTCGGGTGCTGTCGGCCGGCGACGCAGAGGGGGTGGCCGCGGTGGCCGACGCCCTCCGTGAGCAGCTTGACGGCGACGTCGCCAAGGGCGAGGACCAGGGTGAGGTGGTGGTGCTGCCGGAGCGGTTCGCGGTCTCGCCAGGCCACGGCCGCTTCTACCCGGTCAGCCCGTCCCGCTTCAACGATGAACGCCCGTACGTCGAGCCGGGCGACCTCCTCGGCGAGGTCCGCAACGGCGCGGCCAGCATCCCCGTCCGCAGCCCGTTCCGCGGCTGGGTCATGGCCCACCTCGCCTGGGAGGGTGAGCTGGTCACGCCCGGCCAGATCCTGCTCAGCCTCCGGCCCTTCTGACCGTCCGACCGCTGACCTCACGCCGGAGAAAGGAGCCGTGGTGCCCGCCGAGATCGTTGGACTCGGGGTGGCTGTCCCGCCCTACGTCTTGACCAACGCGGACCTGGAGGAGCTGGTCGAGACCAACGACCAGTGGATCACCGAGCGTACCGGGATCAAGGAGCGGCGGATCGCCGGCAGGGACGACTCGACCGCCCTGCTCGGCAAGCGGGCCGCCGAGCAGGCCCTGAAGGTTGCCGGGATCGGCGTTCACGAGGTGGATCTCCTCATGGTCGCCACGGCCACCCCCGACTACACCCTGCCCTCGGCGGCATGCATCCTCCAGCTGGAGCTGGGCATGACCAGGGGCGCCGCCATGGACGTGATCGCCGGCTGCTCGGGGTTCGTGTACGCCCTGGCCACCGCCTCCCAGTTCGTGTCCTCCGGCGCGGTCGACACGGCCGTGGTGGTTGGCTCGGAGACGCTGTCAAGGATCGCCGACTTCACCGACCGCGGGACCTGCATCCTGTTTGGCGACGGTGCCGGCGCGGTAGTGCTGCGCCGGGGCGAGGCCGGTGTCCGCGCGTTCTCGCTGGGTGCTGATGGCGCCCGCTCGCGGCTGCTCATGACCCCGGCGGGCGGGTCGCGCTTCCCGGCCAACAGCCGGACCGTCGCCGAGCGGCGGCACTACATCGTCATGGAAGGCCGCGAGGTCTTCAAGGGCGCGGTGACCGCGATGGCCGCGTCCAGCCTTGAGGCGATCAAACGTTCCGGTCTGGAGCCGGACGATATCGACCTGGTCGTCCCCCACCAGGCCAACCAGCGGATCATCGAGGCGACCGCTCGACGACTGAAGTTCCCTATGGCCAACGTGGTCATGAACGTGGCCCGCTACGGCAACACCTCGGCCGCGTCGATCCCCATCGCGATGGCCGAGGCGTGGGAGCAGGGCCAGATCCGGCCCGGTCAGCGGCTGCTGCTGACCGCCTTCGGGGCCGGCCTGGCCTGGGGCTCGGTGGTGGTCGACTGGACCCTGCCCAACCCGTCCGAGCCGGCGCCCGAGGAGCCGACCCAATCGGCCATGCCGATCGTGCGCGGCCTGCTCGACGGGACGCTGTGGGACGGCATGGACATGCTGCCGCCGCTGCGCGGCCAGGTCCCGGAGGCGGCGCTGTGAGCGCCGGCCACCCCGACCCGGCCATCGCCACGGGCGACCCGGTGGGCGGCACGGCCGGGCCGGCCGAGCCCAAGGGCGGCCTCGAGGGACGGACGGCGCTGGTCACCGGGGCCTCGGGGGCGATCGGGCGGGCGTGCGCCGTGGCCCTGGCCGGGCAGGGGGCGAGGATCGTGGTCGCCTACGGCTCCGACGACCAGGGCGCCCAGGAGACCGCCGACCTGGTCAAGGCGGCCGGCGCCGAGCCGGTGGTCGCCCAGGCCGACCTGACCGACCCTGGCGCGGCCAAGGAGCTGCTGGCGGCCGCCGGCGACGCCGGCGTCGACGTGCTGGTCAACAACGCCGGCCTGACCCGCGACGGCCTGCTGCTGCGGATGCGGGACGCCGACTTCACCGACGTCCTCGAGGTCAACCTGGTCGCCGCCTTCCGTTGCACCAGGGAGGCCCTGCGGGGCATGCTGCGGCGCCGATGGGGGCGAGTCATCTCGATCTCCAGCGTGGTCGGCCTGGTCGGCAACCCCGGCCAGGCGAACTACGCCGCCTCCAAGGCCGGGCTGATCGGCCTCACCATGAGCGTGGCCCGGGAGGTTGCAGGCAGGGGCATCACCGTCAACGCGGTCGCCCCCGGCTACATCCCCTCCAAGCTCACCGACGCCATGAGCGAGGAGGCCAGGCAGGCCATTCTCGGCCAGATCCCGGTCGGGCGGCTCGGCACCCCGGAGGAGGTGGCGGCGGCGGTTCGCTTCCTGGCCGGCGAGGAAGCCGGCTACATCACCGGCCAGGTCCTGGCCATAGACGGCGGCATGACGATGGGCACCTGAAGGGTCAGAAGGGCGTAGTTGACTGGCAGTCGGCACGGGCGGCATTCTGAGCCGCCATCGTGGCCCCCGACGCGAAGGAGAACGAGCAGATGGCGCAGTCGCGCGAGGAAGTGATCGAGACGATGAAGGACGTCCTGGCCTCCGAGCTGGGCGTCGAGGCGGACAAGGTGACCGCCGACGCCCGCTTCAAGGAGGACCTGGACGCCGACTCGCTCGACCTGGTCGAGGTCGTGCTCGCCCTGGAAGAGAAGTTCGGCATCGAGATCTCCGACGACCAGATCGCCGGCGTCAAGACCGTCGGCGAGGCGGCCGACCTGGTGATCTCCAAGCAGACGGCGGTGGGGTAGGAACCTTGCGTCGCGTCGTCGTCACCGGGCTCGGTGCGGTCACCCCGGTCGGCGTCGGGGCCAAAGCCTACTGGGACGCCATCACCGCCGGCCGTTCGGGCCTCGGGCCCCTCACCCTGGTCGACCCGGAGCCGGTGCCGTCCAAGGTGGCCGCCGAGTGCCTCGAGTTCGACCCGGCGGCCAGCCTCGGGCCCAAGGAGGCCAGGCGGCTCGACCGCTCGACCCAGTTCGCCCTGACCGCCGCCCGCGAGGCCTGGGAGGAGAGCGGCATCGAGGGCGGTGTCGACAAGGACGAGACCGGGGTGGTGTTCGCCACCGGCATCGGCGGCATCAGCTCGCTGCTGGCCAGCGACGAGGTGATGCGGACCAAGGGCCCCAACCGCGTCTCCCCCTTCACCGTTCCCCAGCTGATGCCGAACGCCGCCGCCGGCCAGATCGCGATGAAGCTCGGCCTGCGTGGGCCGAACTTCTGCACCACCACCGCCTGCGCGGCCTCCAACCATGCCATCGGCCTGGCCTTCCAGGCCATCTGCCACGGCGAGGCGATGGCGATGGTGGCCGGCGGCTCCGAGTCTGC
>Ga0210378_10001170_pt1 | contig 13717 bp, 24 predicted proteins | sample PLM1_60_b1redo_FD_155465 | JGI IMG/M metagenome (GOLD analysis project Ga0210378, IMG submission 155465) | Groundwater sediment microbial communities from an aquifer in East River, Colorado, USA - PLM1_60_b1 redo | ecosystem: Environmental > Terrestrial > Soil > Riparian zone | place: USA: East...
TTAGCCATTGATGATCTTCCTTTCGGTGGTCACGGCGACTGAAGCCACACGTCATTGAGGACGGCCGGGAGAGTGATCGTCATAACCCGGTAGGTGAAGGTGTCCATGCTGATATAACCGGCCTCGCAGGACAGCGGCTGTCCCTGGGTGGCGCCCAGCAGGTCGACCTGCTTGATGGTGTCGCCCAGGGTGAAGTCACCGGAGTACGCCTCCAACAAGTCATCGACAGCCAGAACCAGACTGGGATCGATCATGTCCTGGGGTTCGGACAGCATGTTCGAGTACAGGCGGACGTTGAACGTCGCCCGGACCGACGTCCTGCTCAGGCCGGACATTCCCGCCGCGGGGCCCAGGTGATTCACCCAGACCGCGCAGGTCAGGCCACGGCCGGGCTTGTTCTTCGGCTCGTGGGTATTGACCCGGTCGAAGTGGCCGGTGGTCATGGCGTGCGACGCCAGGCGGTCGATCAGGTCCTGGATGTTCAGGCCAGCCATCAGACGGCCCTCTTCCTGTACTTGCGCCCGTAGCGCGTCTTCATCTGGGCGCGGAGGTCGGGCAGGCCCATACCGGCACTGTTCTCGGCGCCCGCGGAGTCACGCTCGGCCTCATCGGAGAAGACGCGGCGGCCATAGCCTGCCGTCTCCTGCTCGATGATGTTCAGCGCCTCGGCGGTGGCCAGCGCGCGGATGCCCTCGGGGACGACCCACTTTGTGACCGGCGCCGCGGTGAGGTGAGTGGCCGCGGTCGTGCCGACAGCCCCCCGCTCAACGGTCAGGGTGCGCAGGGCGAAGATCCCCGCGCCGGTGGTGTGCGCCTGAAGGACGGTTCCGTCGTAGGCGCGCAGGACGGTGAGGGTACTCGTGGTGCGGTCGATGATTTTCATGCGCTCGGCGTCGACGATGATGATCTCGCCGACAGCGAAGGCGGCCCCCGGGGTGATGCTCACCGTTACGTTGTTCTTGACCGCGGTCAGGTCCGTCAGGATGTCGTTGGTGGTGTCCAGGGCGGAACGCGCCGTGACAGCCATCCGCTCGCCGTCTACGAGGAGCAGATCCCCCACCCCTATCAGGGAGGCGTCGGTGACGTCTACGGCCGTCTCGGAGGCGTCCAGGGCTTCGGCAAGGGCGCCCGCCGGGTCCTGCTCGTCGGAGTACCCGAACACCCCGGTAATCGCGATCGCCCGCTGACCGGTGCCGCCCGACTGGAAAGCCCCGGAGCTGTTCTGGTTCGTCTCGATGTACCGGTACGGGGGGCCGGAGTTCACCGGCTCCAGGAAGTAGTCACCGGGCGCCAGCGCCGTTCCGCCGGAGATGAGGGAGGAGACGGAGATCAGCTCGTTCTCGTCCAGCCACAGGCGCCAGGCCCGAGAGTACGAACGGTTCGGCCAGTCGAAGTACCGAGTGGCTGTGACAGGGTAGAGGGTTCGCTTCAGGCGCCCCTCGATGGAACGCGAAGCGCTCCCGATCGCCCGGTCCAGCTGAACGCTGTTATGGGCGACCTCTTTGATATCCAGGGCGGACGCGACGTCCTCCCGGGATGTGTACCAGATCCCTGCCACTGCCTGCCCCTGCTTCCCGGGAACATGGGGGAATCGAACCCCCGGTCATGTGGATGTTTGTGAAGTTGTGGTTGATCGCAGGATACCAGGCTCAGGGGTTGGGCCACCCGTCGAACGGACACCAGAGCTGGCCGTCGGGTCCCTGAATCAAAGGTGTTGCGTCGTTCGGGCAGCACACCGGCGGCGCCGACAGCTCTTGAGTCTGTAGGTCCTTCGCCTCCTCGATGACTGACAGCCATTGCTCCCAGGACATGTCACGAACCACCCGTCTTCGCCCACGCCGACAACGCCATCGAACCGATCGCTACCAGGCCCGTAACGGGCAGCCCGTACTTCCATCGCTCCAGGGAGCGCAGGCGGTCCTCGTGATCGACGATGCCCTTGGCCTGCTCGATCAAGGTGATCACCTTCTCCCGGGTGTCCTGCCCCTCCTGGCGCATCTCCCTGAGCTCGCTCAGGATTTCGCCGATCCGGTCACCGCTCATATTCCCGCCCTCATGCGCCATTTGTGGTAGTTCAGAGTACCCCTCCTGCGGGGGGCGACAAGGGGCATAGGGGGTGGTCATCCCGCCTCCATAAAGGTAGCCGTGACGGTACCGCCGCCCTTGACGGCATCCACGACTACGGCGCGCCAATACCGGTACGCCCCGACCGTGTTGTCATAGCTCCGAACCCGCGACTGATCAACAACCAGCGACGCCATGGGCACCCAGGTCAGGCCGTCCTGGGAAGCCTCCACACCGACAACGCCGCCCGTAATCAGGCCGGTGTTGGCGAATACCATCGTCACATTCCGCTTCGCAGTGGCGAAATCGACAGTCACGCCATTACCCGAGGCCCTTGCGTCCAGAGACTTCACCGCGTCGGTGCTCGCCATCAGGGACTGACCTCCTTCCAGAGGATCGAAATGTTCCACAGCACGCCGACCGCACCGATGTCCTGCCGCACGAGAACGGCCTCGCCGGGGCGGATCAGGAATGGGTTGAAGCCGGACGGCGCGTCGATCTCGTGAACGCCGCCGATCGTGTCCTTGACCGTGGGCGCCGGGCTATTGAAGAACGCCCCGTCGGTACTCGCGACGGACGGGTTGTCCGTACGGATCAAGGCGACCGAGTCGGGAAGGGCGGTGTCGAACTTGCAGACAGCCGAGGCTGCCCGGAGAGTGCCGCCCGACGGTCCTGCGCAGCGCAGGCCTCGAAGGGGGTAGGACGGTCCGGCGACGGTCGCGAAGAACGACACGAACAACCCGCCCAGGGAGAGGATCTTCCCTGATCCGGCGGGGTTTTCGATCGTCACGAAGTTCTTGCCCACGGCGATCGAATCCTCACGCTGGACGCTGAAGATGTACAGCCCGGTACGGTGACTGGCGGGCACCTAGATCACCCCCTCCATTACGTAGAGCGCGACGGTTCCGGCGTTGGTATCCCCGGCGCCCGACACCTGCATTTCAGTAGGGCCGCCCTGATGCCAGCGACGGACGACCGACACCCCGGGAAGCCCGACCATCGGTACCTTGTGGCTGGCCGCGGTCGACGACAGGTTCGAACCGACCGTCGTGCCCGCGCCATCGTCGAGGATCGACACCCCGTGCTCGTCCTGGACGTCGACGTCGTACAGATCATTCGGGGCGAGGGCGCCGGGCCCAGGGATGAACTCCACCTGAATGATTGTCCCGGACTGCATGACGAAGGTGCTTCCCGACACATCGCCCGACGCGTCGGAAACCCATGTCACCTCGTACTTTGTGATGGTCGGCCTGACCTTGATCGCCGATGAGACAATGGCTCCCGCCACGGCCCCTCCCTTCTTGCGCGAGAAGAGGCCGCCGCCCAGTAGGAGCGACGGCCTCTTGATGGAGCCTAATCAGACAGCGACGACGGTAGCGCCGTTGTCGAGCGGAACGTACGTGACGGTCCACGTCACGGCACCGGTGTTGGTCGCAGCGGTGTTGACGCCGATGGAGCCAGCGGCCACGACGATCGGGTTGCGAAGCCCGGAGATGCCGCCACCCGTCGACTTGACGAGGGCGTCGCCAGCGAGACCCGTGGGGGAGAGGAGTCCACCAAGAGCCAGGGCGTTGACGTCCACCGTGGTGGAGAGGTCGTTGACCGTCCCGACGGTGGGCGTGGCGACCAGCTTGACCGCGTTGGCCTGCGCCTGGATTGCGGTTGTCACGACACCGGTGATCGAGGTCACGAGGACCCGGCCGCCAGCGACCGTGAAGATTGCACCGGTCGTGGTCGCCGGAAGGGTCTTGGCCCCACCGGTGACCTTGTTGCCGAAGTTGATCGTGCGGAGCTGGTCGCCCTGAACGAGAACAGACATGATCTATCCCCTATCAGGCCGTCAGGGAAGACCGAAGGTTGCTCGGCTTCCGCTGAGTCAGCAGGTCGTGGATGATGGCGATGCACGTGCCGGTTGCGGCGGTGCACTTCACCCGGTCGTAGCCGTTGGTCAGCAGGTCAGCCTTGACCGTGATGACCACGCAGTCGTTCGTCGCGTCGGCGTTCACAACGTCGTTGTCGGTCGTGGTGTCCGTGAGAACCGACCAGGTACCGCCGACGCCCGGACCCTTGTAGGCGTAGAAGTCGCCGTTCAAGTCGATCTCGGAGAGCACGCCCTTCGAGTCGGTCTGGGTGATGGCGAGAGCCTGGGTACCGGCATCGAGGAAGCTGACGAACGAAACCGCGGTCCCCTGCGTGAGCGGGACGTTGACGCCGGAAGCCTGGTGGATCACGTTGAAGACGCGACCAAGGCCAGCGGAGATAGCCATGTTGTTTCCTTTCCACAGGGGGTTTCAATGCCCTGCTGGACGGCCCCGGCCGGGGGGTTGATTGCCCGGCCGGGGGTGGAGGTGGAACTATTACCGCGCGGCGATCTTGACGAACGGGCTGAGGGTCGGCCCACCGTTGCGCGGGGTGATTGCCGACTTCAGCCACGGGCGGCCGTCGACACGGGTGACGATCTTGAAGGACGTCTCCCCGTTCTGGAACCGGTAGTGCGGGGACGACTCGGCCGTCATCGCCTGACGGTCACCGATCAGGTAGTAACCCAGGTCGACGAAGTTGATGTCGCCCGCGTCGCCCAGCGGCTTGACCTTCTCGGACACGATCACCGGACGACCGAGGATGGTCATCGGGGGGCCCTGGGTGCCGTTGTTCAGCCAGATCGCCGAACCGCCGGTACCGACCGAGAGCGCCATCGTGGCCAGCTCGGGGAAGGTGTCCGGGGAGACGATCCACACCGCGCGGGACAGCGAGCCCGGAAGCATCCGGGAGTACGCCTTGACGATGTTCTCCCAGAGGATGGTGTCCGCAGCCTGGCCGCCTTCGGCCGACACGGAAACCGCGGCCTCGGCGTTCAGGAAGCCCAGGGGCTGACCGGCACCGGTGCCGTTGATGAACGCGTCGTCCTCATAGAAGGACAGCGCCTCGGGGAACGCCGAGTTCATGAACGCCTCGAACGAAACGGCCGAGTCGGTGATGAGCTCGTTCGGGACGTTGGAGAACGCCGTCAGCTTCCAGGCCTCCAGGGCGATCCGACCGAAGTCGGCCGCCACGTCCTGCATCGAGCCCGACTCCGGGGTCCAGTACGCGGTGATGCCACCGTGAACCGAACCGACGTTCGTGGTCGAGTCGACCGTCGGGTACAGAACCCGGGAGGTCTCCATCGGCACGACGCGGGCGCGGGGGCGGACAACGGCCGTCTCCAGGGAGACGCGCAGGAGCTCGGAGCGCAGGGACTCGGGGACGAGGAACCCGCCGCCGGAGGGCTCACCGGTGGACGCCGCCGCGTTACGCAGGCGCTCGACCTTGTCAGTGAAGCCGGGGCGGCCTTCGTTCTTGTGCCAGATGGTGCGGAAGTAGTCTGCCGCGCCCTCGTAGTCGTCCTCGATCTTTGCGCCCAGGGCCTTCGGGTTGAAGACCGAGACATCCTTGGCGCGCTTGATGACCGCCTCGGAGCCACCCTTCTGCATGCGGGCGAGGTTCTTCTCGTCGCCGCTCTCGCGCAGGTACTCGGCGAGGACGCGCTGCGTCTCTTCCTTGACCTGGGAAGCGACGTCGGCGTCCTTGTCGGCGACGTTCTTGGCGTACGCCTTGACGACGTCGCCGAACTGGCCCTCGGACATGAGACTCTGAACCTTGGACTGGTCGGACAGCAGCTCTTCGAGCTCCGCCTGACCGGTGGGGATGGCGATCTTAGCCATGCGTCAATCCCTCCTTAAGAGAGCTCTTGAAGGCTGCGAAGTCCCAGGTGAACTCCGGCTCTACCTTCGATTCTACGGCCGGTACGATGACCGGCTCTTCCTTTGCCTTGACCGGCGCCGCCTTGATGACGGGCGCCGGGGCCCTGTCTCGCCCGGCGTGGGCGAATACCGACAGGTCGAAGCTGTTATCGATCGACTTCGCCTGACCCTCGACCTCGTCGGCCAGACCGGCGTCAACGGCCTCCTGTGCGGAGTACCAGGTCTCTTCGAGCATCCGCTCGCGCCAGAACTCCGTAGGGAGCCCCGAGCGGTCTGCGTAAATCGAAGCGATGTTCTGACTGGCCTTGTCGAGCAGTTCCGCAGTCTTGCGGAGGTCCGCGGCGTTCCCGACGGCCATTGTGAAGCCATCGTGAATCATCATGGACGACTTGGGGGCCATGACCAGCTTGTCGGCTGCCATGGCGATGAACGACGCCGCCGAGGCGGCGAGGCCGTCCACGATAACCGTAACGCTGGCGCGGTGCGACCGGATCGACTGGTAGATGGCGAGGCCGTCGTAGACCTCACCGCCCGGCGAGTTGATGTGGATCGTCAGCGCGTCAGCGTCGAGCGCCTGGAGGTCGCGGCCGAAGTCGGACGCGGTGACACCCCAGTACCCGATCTCGTCGTAGATGTACACCTCGGGCGCAAGGCCGGTCTTGTTGCTGATCCGGTACCAGTCGGTGCGGCCCTGCTTCAGCTGGGCGACCGGCCTGGACATCCGGAGGGTCTTGGGGTCGATGCTGTCCTCCGCGATCTCTACGCCGTACTTCTTGAGTGCGGCCCTGATCGTCGCCTTGATCTTGGCGAGCTGATCCGGAGTGTACCTTGCGGCGTTGTCCTCCTGGTTGATGTACGACCAGGCCGCCCGGCAGTGCTCCTCGGTGTCGATGGGGTAACGACTGACACCGTCCTCCTGATAACCGGGGTCGGCGTACGCAACATCGCCGTACGGCTTCTTCGGGTCGTCGGCGGCCAGAATCGGGAGGCCGCTGGCACCCATGCGAACGGTCATGACATTCCCTCCCTTGTCGGGTCCGGGGGCTGGTTCGGATTGGTCGAGCCGTCACCCTGGGACTCTCGCCCAAACGACGGGGCAGCTTCGGGCTTGACCCACTTCATTTCGGGCAGACCCACTACTTCGAGCACGTCGGATGAATCATACCCGGCCTCTCGAAGGAGCTTCGCGGCCTGAGCCTTCGAAAGCCTCTCGTGGTTGTCGGCCTCGCGGTCCTCGGGCACCGGGTCGGTGTAGTCGAACTCCAGCGACCGCGCAGTCTCACCGAACAAGGGCAGGAGGTAGTTGTTGAACGCCGACCGCAGACGGTTCAGCCGCGGACGCAGCAGGTAGCGCCCGAACATCCGCTCGTTGGCGTCAGCCACAGCCTTGTTGACATCCTCGGTCGCGCCGGTCATCCCCTTCGGGTACCCGAACGCCTCGCGGATGTCGTCGTTGTTCGCGGTGTTCAGCTCCGGGAACATCATGTCGCGCATCGAGTACCGGCGCTCAACCCACTTGCCGTGCTCCAGGATCGCCACCCGGTGGGCGTTGGCCACGCCCTGATGCTGCTCCCGCCACCGCTCGGAAAGCTCGCGGAACTCGTCGTCGTCGAGACGATCCTCAATCTCGATGATGCCGCCGGGCTCCGCGGAGTTCCGGAAGAAGTTCCGGTTGTACTCCGAGGCCAGGGCGGTGGCATCCAGCTTGAGGCGCAGGGCCTGCACGGGGCTGAGACCACGGTACGGATCGAGCGGGTTGGGGCGCCGCATCGCCTGGACGACGATGTTCTTGTCGAGGGGGATGCGTTCGCCGCCGGGGGCGGTGTAGATGTACCCGGTCAGGAAGTCATCGTAGTCGGTGACGATCCGGACCCGGTCGGGACGCAGCGGCCATAGCTCGATCGGACCGGCGGCGGGGATCCGCTCGTCGAACACGCAGACGAACCACGCTTCACCGGTGAGCTCGAAGTGCTGATCGAGCGTCTCGATGAACTCCATCTGATCCATGAACGGATTGGGATTGGCCAGCAGGTCGATTGCGGCGTGCCGGGTGACCTGGGTACGGGTCTCGACCTCGCGGTACACCCGACGGCCGTCGGAGTTCTTGCGGTACAGGTGCCACTCGGCTTCGGCCGTGGTCTCCGCAAGGCGGGACACGATACCGAAAAGCGTCCCGACCTCGGCATACTGCTCCAGGCCGCGCCGATAGTCGCCCTCGGTGGTGCGGCCCCCGCCGGGGACCTGGAAGCCCCCGAGGTACTCGCTGGCGCCCTTAGTGGTGTACGGGACCGGGGTCTTGGCGAGGGTCTTGGCGATGTTGCCGAAGATACTCAAGAGCCCTGCCTTCCCTTGTCCTGTTCGTTCGACCAGACCAGGAGCCAGGCCAGGAGCCCGCCCACGATGTAACCGGACGGGGCATAGATCTGGTAAGCCCCGAATGCGATCAGGATAGCGCCTGCAACGGAAATAGCAAACCACCAGACCGCCGGGGCGGCCTTTACGATGCTCTGACGAGCGTTTCGCCTTCGATTTGCAGACCGGCGCCACCAGGCGATCAGTCTCTGTCCTCGGTTCAGCGGCACGAGGTCGGCATCAAGCCTAGCCATGACAGTCCTCTCAGTACGTGATGGAACGGACGCGGGGGCGGTTGCGCAGGTCACGCTCGGCGATCATGTACCGCAAAGCGTCCATCGCGTGATCATTCTCCTTGACCGGCTCTTCCTTCGGGGGCTTGCCGTCGTTCTGAGCCTTGGCCGTACCGCGGTCCCAGATGTACCCGACGACCTCCTCCAGCGCACAGGTCGGCTTCTTGGCGTCCGCGAGCAGGGGATCCTTCTCGATGAGCGCCTCGGCGCAGAAGAAGATCCGGGGCTTGCCGTCCTCCTCGCTGATTGCCATGCGGCGCTTGACCGCCTGGATGCCGTCCGCGACGGTCTTCTTGGCCGCGGTGGTCGACATGCCGAGCTCGCGTTCCAGGACAGCCCTCCCCTGGGCGTCGTGGTCGCAGATGATCTGACGGGGCCGGGGTTCGTACCGGAGATTCATCGCAGCCTTGATCTTCTTGGCCATCTCGTCGACGGTGATCTTCGTCTGGTACAGCTCCCGGTACAGGTACAGCCGCCCGTCCTCGTCCTCCGCCCAGAACTGCACGACCATCGGGTTGGTGTACCCGAAGTCGACGGTGATGTACCGCGTCCACGACACCGGCGGCCGGAAGATCTTCTTGTGGATGTGGACCGCCGGGTCGAACTCCTCGTAGATGAGCCCCTCGGCCGCACACCATACGCCCTTACGCAGGCGCATGAACCGGACCCCGGTCAGGGCGTCCAGCTTAGACATGTACGCCGCACCACCCGGGGTGATCTTCCCCGTCTTCGGATGGAACAGCGTGGGGTTGTCCTCGTGCTTCGAGGCAACCATCTGGGTCTTGCCGGTGTCGCACCGCACCTTGAGCCAATGCGTGGGGACGTCGGGGTTGGCATCCGCCATGAGCTGCTGGAACGACACCTTGCCGTTACGCAGACGCGTCGTGATCGACTCCCAGTCGGTCTCGGTCAGCTCGGTCGCCTCCTGGACGTACACCAGGTCGTACTCCGAGCTCATGATCTTCATGGACTTGTCCATGCCGCCGACCACGATCACGCTGCCATTGCGGTACTTGTAGCACGCCGCCTCCTTCGGGGAGCCGCCGAACCACTTCAGCTCACCCGCGGCGAGATGCTCCTTCGCGACGTGCTCCTCGAAAGTTACCAGCGCTGTCGAACCTAGCGACGCTAGCGTCTTCCGGCAGATCAGGGCGCGCATCCCGGGATTCAGGAGCGCCATCAGGTGCACCTTCTCCAGGCACGCCCGAGACTTCCCGGTACCCGCGGGGCCCGCGAACAGGATCTCGGGAGCCTTTGACGTGAACAGCTCAACACACGTTCCGTGAGGCTGGTAGCGGTGCACCTTCCCCGCGTCATACCCCGGAGCCCTGGCGTCCAGGACCACCCTCGAGCTATCAACCACGACCCCTCCTCACTTCAGGTCGTCGGGATTGATCCCGACGACCGCGTACGTGACATCCCCGGTATTGACCTGAACCTGGGTGCGCGCAGGCAGATCGCCCAGCTCCTCGGCCACGGCCTTCAGGATCTGCACCAGCACCTCGGCCGACCGCGTCGTCTTGCCGTCGACCATCTTCTCAGCGGCCTCCTGGTACGCCCGCACGCGCTCCAGCTTCTTCGCCACCCACACCCCGGCGTACTCGTCCGCCAGATTGTTCCGGATCTCCTCGATCTCATGCGAATGCCGCTTCTTGAACATCGAGATCGCCGTCACCGACACCCCGTAGATCTCGGCCAGCTCGTAGTTCTTCTTCTCCTCCAGGGCGAAATCCCTGATCAGGCGATGCTTCACCCACGACCGCTCCAGAGCGCCGCGCACCCCCGGCGACCGCGGGGCCAGCTCCTTCCCCGACTTGGTGTTGTACTTCTCGACCTCTTCAGCCATGACAGTGCCCTTCTCTCAGTGGGAGGTGATACCTACAGGTGTTACTCAACTTTTTTACCCATCCAGCCTATGTTGGACCGTCGACCGGGCTTCCAAGATCATTAGGAAGCTTTGCAGAAGCAATGACTTCTTTGCACTAGCACATACATGCATGCACACGCATGCCTTTGCATTAGCGCACGATCACATAGCACGAGCAATGATCTCTTTGCATTGGCACATGCACACATGAGCGCACACCATGCACACATGAGCAGCTTAGCCTTTGCCATTGCTTGACCTATGCATTGCCATCTCTTACCCCGCTCCCCCTGGGTAGGGTGTACACTTAGGGTATCACCTAGAGAGAACACCCCAGAGAAGGAGCCCCGATCATGAACATCGAAGCCCTGGTTGTCTTCACCGTGGACACCGACGAAGAGATGGATGAGTACTACATTGACCGCACCTTCACCCTGGGCGACGAGGGGTACATCGTGTGGAGCTGGTACGGCAGTGACGAGTTCGGCAACAACACCTACCAGTGCAGGCGCCACGATGGCACGGGGGCGATCTTCCTGACCACCGACTCCATCGACACCTACCTCCCCCCGGTGCGCTGCGACAAGCGGCCTGCCACATGCGACACCAACCCGGCGACTGACCCGGACTGCTACTACCACGGCTGATCCTGTTGGCTGGCCCATGGTGGTGATCACTCCGGTGATCATTGCCACGGGCTCACCATCACGGTGAGTTACATCGAAGGAGTCATCATGATCAACGCTACTGTCACTCACGCCGTTCGCATGGACAAGGGTGCCTGCACCTTCTGCCCCGACCCGGGCCTGTTCACCGTCCACAGCGAGTTCGGTCTCAGCACCATGGACGAGTCGATCTGCCGCCCCTGCCTGGACGTGTGGTACCCCGAGTCGGTCCGCCGGGTGTCCCTGGTGAAGCGCAACGCCCCGTCCGGCCAGGTCAGCGAGTCGGTCCTGCACAACCGCCGGGTCGTCGCCAAGATCCGGGCGGAGCTCAAGGACAACCGTCTGAGCTACCTGGCCGCGGAGTTTCAGGCCCGGGTCGGTGGCTGGCAGTTCGCTGGCTGATCCTGTCGGCCGATCTTGGATCGTCCAGGGTCCCCACCCCTGGCCGGTCTTGGATCTACCGAGTAGGAGTTGAACGTGTTCAGTCGTCTGGCTTATGTCACTGTCCGTAACGTGTTCGTGGTGTCCGTCATCTGGACGCTGGGCACCGCAGAGTACGGCGTCACCCGCATCATCACCTGGTTCTGACAGGAGCGTCATGTCATCACACACCGTCACCGCCGCCCGTCGCCGACTGTCCCGCTGGGACGACACCCGAATCCTCACCCCGTCCGTCCCGATCAAGACCTCGTCCTCCGAGCAGCCGCCCACCTGGCGTGCCGGTGCCGCGGGCAAGAGGTGACGCCCAAGGAGGTCACGGCCCTAGCCCGGTTCTGGTTCGACTGGATGGTCTTCACTGTCGGCCTGGCCCTTGGTCTGTTCTTCATGGCGTCAGCGGTCGTCGGACTGGTCGAGTATGTGATCGACACCCTCAGTTGATCAAGGTCCACTCTGCCGGTTAGCAGTGCTAGTTAAGTTAGACCGTCACTCCATAAGGGGGGTGTCGGCAGTCAAGATCGGGGCGTCTGGTCCCTCGTCTTCCCTGGTGACGGGGTTGGCGGGGGGTCGGGGGCGGGTGGGTTTCGTCCATTTGGGTCGGGGTCCATGTTACATGTTGTTGCTTATCGCAAGGCTTGACGTACAACCCGTCGGTGGTATGCTTAGGTATCACCTAGAGAGAGGGAGATCATCATGAGCGTCGGACACATCTTCGGCCACCTGACCTGCACACGCGTCAGCCTGGAGGGTGACGTCGAGGAGCACGGGTGGGTCGACCACCGGCGGTCGGCGTGCGAGCTGTACGACAACCGCAACGACGTCAGCCCCGTGGTCGACTGCCCCGAGGAGGATGACGAGCGTCTGGCCGAAGAGGTCAGCGACGCACTGGGGTGGCTGGAGGGCGGGTACGAGGAAGGCGTCGGCGGCACGTTCTACGCGTCCGAGTCGTACGAGCCATACGCGTCCGACCTCGACGACCGCGGGGCGTGGAGCTACTCGTACGCCCTGCACTTCACCCGCAAGTCCCACAGCGCCGAGAAGGGGTGGCACGAGGAGGCGTGGAGCCCCCCGGTCGGTGTCCGTACGTCGCGAGTCTGAGCCCCGTCACCAATCAAGGAGATCATCATGAGTGAACGCTACGGCTGGACCGGTCACAACTTCCCGTCCGAGGGGTGGGGGTCGGGCGCGGGATCGTCCACCACCTGGTTCCGCGACATCGCTGACAAGCGGTTCATGTTCACCCTGTGGATGAACAGCGCGCGACGGTCCACGTACATCGTCTGCATGGACGTCAGCAACGCCGACCGGTCCAAGTGGACAACGCGTCACGGCTTGACCTTCTGAGCCCCGTCACCGCCAAGGAGAGCGTCATGAATCACGTCGACTACCCGCACCACCCGGGCCAGCTGTTCGACTGTCCGGCCTGTGAGTCCGGTGACTGCGTCTGCGTTCCGGCCACCGACGCGGGCTGCGTGTCCGATGCCTGCATCATGAGCGGAGAGTGACCGTGTACGTCCACAGTCTGATCAAGGGATTCCACCCGAACAACGTCTACCGGGTCGTCTCGGCCACCCAGGTTCGTTCGGGCCCGTCGTTCTACTACCTGGCAGAGACGGAGCGGGTCGAGTGCCCCGGATCCGGATCCCCCTGCGCGTGCGCTGTCGTCCAGAAGGAGGAGCGGTCATGATCTACCGAGTCGAAGCCGAAGCCCAGTCGGGCCGGACCTATGTGTACGAGGTGTCGGGCCCGTCGGGTGCATCGGACACCGTGGTGGCGTCAGCCGCCTATCGTCAGCACGGTCGGACCATGCAGGCGTTGGTCGACCCCCTGACCCCGAACTACTACATCACCGCCAAGGGGGAGCAGCCGTGACCTGGGAACAGTTCGAGATGCAGTCCATGGGTGCCGCGGCACTCCGGTCGCGGCGCTCGCTGTCACAGGAGGACGTCGACCGCGCCGAGAGGGTGCGGGACTCGGAGTCCGGCCAGTACGTTCCGCACCACCACCACCCGTCCTACGAGAACGCGAGGCACTGACCATGAGGGTCACACGAGACATGATCGATGCACTGACCGTACTGCGGGCGGAGGCGCGTCACACGGAGTTCAACAACGTCCGGTACGCCATCGATCTCCTGGACAACGCCGGGGCGTTCGCCGCGGTCGACGAGGCAGCCGACTACCACGCGGAGCCCCCGCGGCTGGCGGACGGCTCGCGGGTCGAACATTGCACGGCGGTGTACGAGACGGAGCGCAAGCCGCTGCGCGGGAAGGTCCTTGGCGTCGACACCGTCGAGTC
>Ga0210378_10001171_pt1 | contig 13717 bp, 6 predicted proteins | sample PLM1_60_b1redo_FD_155465 | JGI IMG/M metagenome (GOLD analysis project Ga0210378, IMG submission 155465) | Groundwater sediment microbial communities from an aquifer in East River, Colorado, USA - PLM1_60_b1 redo | ecosystem: Environmental > Terrestrial > Soil > Riparian zone | place: USA: East...
GATCGCGATGATGGGTGAGCTCGACGTGGTGCCGCAGCCCGCGATCGCGCAGTGCCTGGCCGGCCTGGCCGGCCCGCTGCTCGCGCAGTGCCCGGAGGAGGACCGCGAGCTGCTCCGGCAGAGCCTCGAAAGCCTGCGGCATTCCTCGCTCGCCGCCGCCGGCCAGGCCGTCCCGATCCTCGACCATCAGCCGGGCGCCCAGGCGGCCCAGAAGGCTCGAGACAAGGCGTCCACGGCCAACCTGACGCCCGCGGCCGCCCGCGGCCTGCGGCGGCTCTCCTTGTTCCTCGAGCGACTCCAGGCTCCTTCGGCGGGGGCGCCGCCCGGCGCGCCGGCGGCCGCGCCTCCGCCCGAGCAGCGCACCGAACTGGCGTCCCAGTTCATGACGGCGGCCGCCGTCCAGTCGTCGAGCGCGAAGGAGTTGGAAGAGCAGCTCGCCCCCCTGCGTCAGTTCGGCATCGACACCAACATGGACCAGGTCGTGCGTGCCCTGGCGCGCTCGCTGCCGGGCTGGGGCAGCCTCCCGGCGGCGGCGGGGGCCGCGGCGCCCCTCGTGGGGCTCCAGCTCAACGCGATGCGCCAGATCGTCTCGCTGGCCGAAGCGCCCGAGGAAGCGGCCAAGCGCTTCCGCGAGCTCGTGCACGCCGCCATCGAGCAGTTCAACGAGGGGAACCTGGGGCGCGCGGTCACGATGTTCGAGCTCGCGGAGCAGCTCGCGGCCGAGCAGAAGGTGAAGCCGATCTTCCTCGAAGCGTTGCGCAAGAGCGGCAACGAGTACCTCGATCCGGAGCGACTGCGGCGCTTCGCCGAGCGTGCCGACGCGCGGCCGGCCCTGCGCGTGGTCCTCAACTTCTTCGACGCGTTGCGGCCGGAGGGGCTGCTGCCCCAGCTCGATCGCGAGCCCCGCCGCGAGCGCCGCTACCAGCTCCTCGCCATGCTGGAGGCCCATGAGAAGGCCGCGCGGGTGAAGGCCTGGGAGCTGCTCAAGGCCTCGGTGGAGACCCCGGGCGCGGACGTGGACGCCTACTTCCAGGGGAACCTCGTCTACCTGCTGCGCGTGATCCCGCGCCCGCCGGAAGCCTCGGTGGACGACGAGGTCCAAGTCGTGATGCGCACCCCCGGACGCGACAGCCCTCCTCCGGTCGTGAAGCAGGTCATCGGGCTGCTCGCCAGCGTGCGGCACGAGAAGTCGGAGCGCGCCCTCATCACGTACGTGCGCCTCTTCGAGAACATGCTGCTCCAGCCGACCACGGCCGTCTATTCGCTGCCGGACATCGAGATGCTCCTCGACCGCACGTGCACGGCCCTCGCCCGCTACGGCACGCCCCGGGCCTGGCGCGCGCTCGTCGACCACGGGCTGAAGGCGGAACCTCGGCTCGGCAGCCCGATGGCACGGCTGGTGGAGGCCGGGCGCCAGGATCTATCGGGGAGCAAGGATCTCGTCGAGCGCGTGATCGCGGCTCTGCGGGCCGAGCTGCCCAAGAGCGTGCTCGGGTTCACGGTCAAGAAGAACGACGACCGCATCGTCTGGCTGATCCAGGCCCTGTCGGGCACTCCGCTCCCCGAAGTGCGGGTCACGCTCCAGGAGGTCGTCGATAAGCATCCGGGGCAGAAGTTCGCCGAAGCCGCCGCGAAGGCCCTGACCGCCTTCGACGCCGGGAGCAAGCCCGCCGAGGCGGCGGCAGGGCTTTCCGGCGACCTCGACCTGTTCGGCTTGCCGAGCGTGCTCCAGACGCTCAGCCAGTCCCAGCTCACCGGCGTGCTCAGCCTGATGAAGGCCCCGGGCAAGGTCGAAGCGTCGGTGCTCCTCGAGAGCGGCCGGTTCCGCGGAGCGCAGCTTGCGAGCCTGCGCGGAGCGGAGGCGATGTACCAGTTGTTCGAAAGACCGTTTCCGGGAACGTTCGCCTTCGTCAGCCGGGCCGACGTCGCGACGCACGGCCCCACGTCCGAGCCCGAGGAGGTGCTCGGGCTGTTGCTCGAAGGCGTGCGCCGGCACGACGAGTTCAAGCGGGCCGCCGCGCTGGTGCCGGATCAGTCCGTCCTCGAGCCCACCGGGACGGCCTCGACTCCGCTGCCGGAGGAGGACCCGGACTTCATCCGGCTCGTGTGGACCACGGCCGCCAAGGGCACGACCGTGGCCGACTGCGAGGCGAGCATCCAGACCGACAGCTATCGCACCCGGCGGCTTCTGGCCCATTGGGTGGAGGAGGGGGCGCTCAAGCTCCGATCCGCCCAGGCCTGAGCCCGGCCCCGTCAGTAGCGCGGGAAGCCGGTGTCCTCCTGCCCCGGTTGTTCTGAGTCCGGATCGTGGATAATCACTGCCTTGAGACACGCACCGCAGATGCTGGCCACCCTGCTCGTCCTGGGCTTGGCCATATCGGCCCGGCCGGCCGAAACGCCGGCCGATCTCGAGCTCGGCGGCGGACGCATCTGGACGGCCGAGCCCGACACGCCCTGGGCGGAAGCGATCGCGATCCGGGACGGACGGATCCTGTACGTCGGCGACGCGGCGGGAGCGGCGCGCTATCGGGGCCCGAAGACGCGGGTGGCGCAGCTCGCGGGCCGGCTCGTCGTTCCCGGCTTCAACGACTCCCACGTCCACCTGATGGGCGGCGCGCTCTCGCTCGAGCGCGTGGACCTCATCGAGGACCAGAGCGTCGAAGCGGTCCAGGCCCGCATCCGCTCCTTCGCGGCGGCGCAACCGACATCGCCGTGGGTGTTGGGCCGCGGCTGGCTCTACGGCTCGTTCCCCGGCGGGCTTCCCACCCGGCAGCAGCTCGATGCGGTGGTGCCCGACCGCCCCGCCTACATGGAGTGCTACGACGGCCACAGCGGCTGGGCCAACTCGAAGGCCTTGGCCCTCGCCGGGATCACGAAAGACACGAAGGATCCGGTGAACGGCACGATCGTGCGGGATCCGGCGACCGGCGAGCCGACGGGCGCGCTCAAGGAAGCGGCGACCGCGCTCGTCGAGGCCAGGATCCCGATCCCCGGACCCGAGGAGCGCTACCAGCTTCTGCTGCGCGCTCTACGCCTGCTCAACTCGCAGGGCATCACCTCGGTCCAGGACGCGGGATACACGCCGGCCCAGCTCGACGCGGACCTGCCGCTCATCGAGCGGGCGCTGCGAGAGGGCCGGCTCTCGGTGCGGATCACGGCGTCCGTGCAGATGGGGCCGGGCCAGGTCGAGGGCCCGATCGCACGAGCGGCCGCTCTCGCCAAAGCCCACCAGGGTCCTCGCCTTCGCTTCGGCGCGGTGAAAGGCTACGTAGATGGGGTCATCGAGGCCCACACGGCGGCGATGCTTGCGCCCTACGTGGACGCGTCACACGGGACCGGCAAGCCCAACTGGGACGCGGCCGCCCTCGATGCTGCCGTCGTCGCCGCGGACCGCGACGGATTGCAGGTCTACCTGCACGCCATCGGTGACCGTGGCGTGCGCATGGCCCTCGACGCGCACGAGGCCGCGCGCAGTGCGAACAACCGCCCGGATCGCCGCGGCCGGATCGAGCACATCGAGACGATCTCCCCCGCCGACTATCCCCGCTTCCGCGCCCTCGGCGTCATCGCTTCGATGCAGCCGCTGCACGCCAACCCCGACCAGAACAACATGAACGTCTGGAGCCGCAACATCGGGCCGGAGCGGGCCTCGCGCGGGTTCGCGTGGGGCAACGTCGAAAGGGCCGGTGGCCGTCTCATCTTCGGCAGCGACTGGCCGGTGGTCACCTCGGACGTGATGCGTGGCCTCTATTGCGCGGTGGCGCGCAAGACGAGACAGGGGACGCCGGCCGGCGGTTGGTTGCCCGAGCAGGCCGTGAGCCTCGAGAATGCGCTCCGCCACTACACGATCGACGGCGCGTACGCCTCCTTCGAAGAGAACGAGAAGGGCTCGCTCGCGGCGGGCAAGCGCGCCGACCTCGTGGTGCTTTCGGAGGACCTGTTTCGTCAGCCGCCGGAGGCGATCCTGAAGACCAGGATCCTGCTGACCGTCATGGACGGCCGGGTGGCGCATCGGGATCGGGAGTTTCCCGAGCCCTAGACTCGGTGCACAGGTTCATCCTCTTGGACGCGCCCGCCTGTGCCTTGACAAGGTGTGGGGCGCCGCCCAGAATCACGCCAACCGTCGTAAGGAGACACCCATGCGAAAGAACGCTGCCTGGTCGTTCGGCCTCCTGGCGGCGCTGGCCTTCGCCCCGCCCGCGTTGGCCCAGCGCACGACCGGAACCCTCATCGGCACGGTAACCGACGAGAGCGGGGCGGTGCTGCCGGGCGTCACCGTAGCCCTGAAGGGTGTCGCCATCGTGGGCACGCAGACGGTCGAGACGAACCAGCAGGGCGTCTACCGTTTCGCGGCGCTGCCGCCCGGGACCTACGACGTTTCCTTCACCCGCAGCGGCTTCTCGACGCTCAACCGCTCCGCGCTGCGCGTACCGGTGGGAGCGACCGTCGAGGCGAACGTTTCCCTGAAGGTGAGCCAGCTCGCGGAGGAGGTGACCGTCACCGGGGAGGCGTCGGTGGTGGACACTACGACCAACCAGGTGAGCACCAACTACGACAAGGACTGGGTGCGCAACGCGCCCGTGCCGCGCTTCACCTTCTTCGACCTCATCAACGCCGCACCCGGCGTCAACGCGGCCCAGACCGGCGATTCCCGCTCGACCTCGCTGGGCTCGGCCGGCAACGAGAACTCGTACCAGCTCGACGGCACGGACTTCACGGCACCTCTCACCGGCGCCGCCTGGCCGTGGCCCAACACCGACGCGATCGAGGAGATCGAAGTCCTGTCGCTGGGCGCCCCCGCGGAGTACGGCAACGTGCAGGGGGCGGTCTTCAACGTGGTGACCCGTCAGGGGTCGAACACGTTCCACGGCGACCTGAACTTCTACTATCAGTCCGACGGCCTCACCGGCCGCAACACCGACGAGTCCGAGGACGAGGGCGTGCCCTATACCCGCGACAAGTACAACGACGCCACCTTCCACCTCTCGGGGCCCATCGTCAAGGACAAGCTCTGGTTCTACGGCTCCTATCAGTACCAGCGGGACTACCAATCACCGGTCGGCGTGCCCCCCGAATTCCCCAACAAGTTCGATGCCGACCGTGTCTTCGGAAAGCTCAACTGGCAGCTCAACCCGAAGCACAAGGTGATGTTCGCCTACCACGACGACTACTACCGGATCCCCTGCTCGGACACCAACTGCAACGCCCTCACCGCGCCCAGCACCATCAAGGTGGAGCACGGGCACAATCCCTCGCCGAACGTGACCTACACCGGCGTGCTCTCTCCCAAGACGTACCTGGAAGCGCGCGTGTCGGGCTTCTACGGCCGCGACCACGGCGACCCGTTGCAGGAGGGCGAGCCGCGCGTGAAGCCGCGCTACCTGGACCTGGACACCGGCGAGATCACCGGCGGCATCTACTCGTGGTACGACGGGGACATCTGGAAGACCGCGGCGTCGGTCAAGCTCTCCCACTTCGCCGACGATTTCCTCGGCGGCAGCCACGACTTCAAGTTCGGCGTGCAGGCCAACGACGGCGGGGCGGACTACGTCGGCGGCTACAACGACTACATCCGCACCTACAGCGGAGTGCCCGCTTACGCCTACGGCTACCAGGCTCCCGGCCACACCGCGGGCAGCACCCGCGGCATCGGCGTCTTCTTCGACGACTCCTTCCGCATCAGCGACCGTCTGACCCTGAACGTCGGCGTCCGCTACGACTACAGCAAGGCATTTTTCGGCTCGTATCCGCTCCTCGACAACAACCTCAACGAGATCGGGCGCACGGAGCCGGTGGACAAGGTCTATGCCTGGAACTCCGTGGCTCCCCGCGTCGGCTTCAACTGGAAGGTCACCAAGGACGGCAAGACCACCCTGAAGGCTCACTGGGGCCGGTACTACCGCGGCATCATCACGGCCGAGCACGACGACGTGGCACCCTCGGTGCCGCCCCTCATCGCGTTCTCGGGCGAGTACGACAACACCGGCAACCGCATCGGCGAAGAAGTCATCTCCGACAACACCAACCTCGAGGTGGACCCCGGCTTCAAGAACCCCTACACCGACCAGTTCGTCGTGGGCATAGAACGCGAGCTGGTGAAGGACCTGGGCCTGAGCGTCAACTACGTCCATAAACGCGGCCACCACTTCGGCGGCTGGCTCGACGTCGGCGCCACCTACGTGCCCGTGACCTACGCGGACACGGAGGGGGCCGAGGCGAGCGGGCGCGACATCACCGTCTTCCGTCGCGAGTCGGATCCGTCGGAATCGCTGTTCCGGCTCACGAACCCGGCCGACATGTTTACGCGCTACGACGGGGCGACGGTGCAGCTCCAGAAGCGCATGTCGAACAGCTGGCAGGCCACGGCCTCCTTCGTCTATTCGAAGGCGCGTGGGCGCATCGGCTCCAGCAACGCCGGGCCCATCGGGTCCGTGGCCTCGACCGCGGCGCGATTCGGCCGCGATCCCAACGACTTGGTGAACACCGACGGGCGGCTCAACTACGACCGGCCGGTGAGCGTGAAGCTGCAGCTCGTGGGCATGCTGCCGGCGGGGTTCCTGGTCGGCGCGAACTACAACTACCAGCAGGGCCGGCCCTGGGCGCGCCTGGTGCAGCTTCCGGAGGAGCTGATCAACCGCTCCAGCCAGATCCTGGCCGAGCGGCTGGACGGCAGCCGGCGGGTGGGGAGCTGGAACCTCCTGGACATACGGGTCCAGAAGGACTTCAAGTTCGGGACGAGCGCGCGCTTCTCGGTGTTCGGCGACGTCCTCAACACCCTCAACGACAACGCCCATGACAACGTCGGCAGCCGCCTGGGCACGTCCGACAGCTTCGGGCTGCGCACCGACTTCGTGCTGCCGCGCCGGCTGATGCTGGGGGCCAAGCTCAGCTTCTAGTTCCGACGGGCTGCCGCTAGGGCCGCCGGACGGCCGCGACGATGCGATCGAGGACGAGGTTGACCGAAGGCGGGGGCCGGTCGTAGATGTTCCAGCCCGTCAGCACGGCGACGAGCCCGTGCTCCGGGACGACCAGCAGCAGCTGGCCGCCGTAGCCGATGGCCGCGAAGGCCCGCTTGCGGTCCGCGCCGTAGGGTAGCGACCACCACTGGTAGCCGTAGTCGCGGTCGCGGCCGGGCTGTGACGAGACCACCATCCGCGGAGCCGTGGATTCGCCAACCCAGCCTTCCGGCAGGATCCGCTTTCGCTCCCACACGCCGTCCTGCAGATACAGGGTGCCAATGCGCGCCAGGTCGCGCGCGGTCAGGTACAGCCCGCCCTCGGCGTCCGGGAGTCTGGTCGGCGTCCGCTTCCAGTGGAACGAGCGTATGCCGAGCGGGCCGAAGAGGTGCTCGGCCGCGTAGTCGTCGGGCGGCCGTCCCGTGGCCTTTCGAAGCACCTGAGCCAGGAGCTGGGTCACGCCGCTGTTGTAGTTGAAGACACGCCCGGACTCCTCGGCAATCGGCTGGTCCAGCACGAACTGCACCCAGTCCGGGCTGGCCTCCATCGCTGCGCAGCTGTTGCGGGGATCCGTGTACGTCACCGTCGTCTCGTCCCAACGGATGCCGGCCGTCATCGTGAGCAGGTCGCGCAGCGTCAGCGCCGACCAGCGGGCGTCCACGGGAGCGCGGAAGCCCGCGAAGTAGGGCAGGACCTTGACGTCTACGTTCGGGATCTCACCGCGCCTCAGTGCCACCCCGATCAACGCCGAAGTGACGCTCTTGGAGACCGACTGCAGCGTGTGCAGCCCCCCGCGCTTGTAGTAGGGGTGCCAGTCGGGGTCGTAGTAGTTGTAAGGGCCGCGCCGCTGGTCCTGGCCCGCAAACAGGCGGTCGTAGTCGTGGACGTACGACCGCTCGAAGACGAGGCGGCCATGCCGCATGACCAGCAGCCCGTCCACGTAGCCGTGGCGGCCGGACGCGAACTCCTGGTGCAGCACGTTCAGCGCGCCGGCGTCCAGCCCCTCGGCCTCGGGGCGCGAGGTCGTCCAGTCCCCAGCGGCCGCGAGCACGAGGGTGGCGCAGAGTAGAGCCTTCACAGATTCCTCCCGCGCTTCGGCAGCAGCAGCAGGCCCACCGCCAGCGTCGCCAGCGTCTGCCCGACGAGCAGCCAGCTCTCGCGCACCGCCCCCGCCGCATCCGCCGCGCCGGACGCGGGCCGGAAGAACAGCAGGCACGCGCCCGCGATGAAGAGCCAGCAGAACGACGCCGCCAGCCCGGCGCCGAGCGGCCCGCCGGGCATGACGTACGGCCGCGGCTGATCGGGCCGGCGGCGGCGCAAGATCACGAAGGCCGGAAAGAGCATCAGGTACGAGACGAGGAAGCAGACGCCAGAGAGCTTGAAGATCATCCAGAACACGTTGTCGGCGCGCGCGGAGAACGTGGCGTTGCCCACGAGGAGGGCCGTGGACACGACGCCCATGATCACGAACGCCATGTAGGGCGTCTGGAAGCGCGGGTGCAGGTGGCCGAGACGCGCGGGCAGGGCTCCCTCGCCCGCGGCCGCCGCCGCGACGCGGTTCACGCCGAGGCTCCAGGTCACGATGTTGGCGACGCAGGAGTAGAGGAACCCGACCCCGAGGAGGAGCACGAGCGTGTCCCCGGCGGCCCCCCACTGCCGGCCGAGGACCTCGAGCGCGTCCCAGGTGCCGGTGACGAGGCTCAGCTCGCCGAGGGGCACCGCGAGGAGAATCCCCAGCACGCCCAGCGTGTAGACCGCCGCGATGACGAGGCCGGAGAGCAGGATCACGCGGGGGACGTCGCGCTGCGGATCGCGCATCTCCTCCCCCGCCGAGCTCATGAGCTCGAAGCCGAGCGCGTTGTACACGAGCACCGGCAGGAAGTTGAGCGAGTCGCCCCAGCTCGGAAGGAACTGCGCGGCGGAGAAGTCGTTGGCCGGCGGGCGGCCGCGCAGCAGCGAAGCCAGCCCCAGGCCGCCGAGGCCGAGGAAGATCGCGACCTTCACGACGCCGCCGAGGCTCGGGATCCACTTCGCCACGTCGAGCCGGATGACGCCCACCGCCACCGTGAGCCACGTGAGGGCGATCGCGATGCCGGCCTGGATCCAGATCGCGCTCGTGCCCTCCCGCCAGGCCTCCGGCAGCCGCGCGCGCAGGAAGATGCTGAAGAAGGTGCCCGCGAAGACCATGTAGACCGACGGGATCCAGTAGGCGTTGTTGATCCAGTAGAACCACGCGGCCAGGCTCCCCCAGCGCGCTCCCATCGCCTCGCGCACCCACACGTACAGTCCGCCCTCGGCCGGCCACGCCGCCCCCAGCTCCGCCGTCATCAGGCCGTAGGGAATGAAGAAGAGCGCCATCGTGATCCCCCACCACGTGAACCAGCTCGCGCCCATGCTGGCGGCGGAGGCGAGGGTGTCGATGGTGAGGATGGCGGAGACGGTGAAGAGGACCAGGTCCGCGCGCCCGAGGACGCGCGCGAAGGAGGGCTGGCTCAGGCCAGCACCTCGCTCACGGCCCGGTGCGCCTGGTCGATAGCCGCGTCCGTGTAGGAGTACGCGGCGGCATCCGCGTTGGCGATGGCGATGCGGCCGAAAGGCTTCCGGCCCGCCACGCACGGCAGCTCGCCGCCCTCGAGCCAGAACGGATCGAAGAGCGAGTTGTACTGATAGGCGTAGCCGTGAGCCCACCGGTTCACGGTGATGGCGCGGATGTCGCGGGCGGGATCGAAGCCGCCCGGCCCCAGGATGCGCCCGAGCTGGTCCCGAATCTCCCTCTCGAAGGTCGCGAACGTCGTCGTCTGCAGCTCCAGCCGTCCCGCGCGGTGCTGGTCGCGCGCGGGCAGTCCGGGCCGGCACGGCGTGCGCACCAGGTGCAGGACGATCGGCTCCTCCGGCGTCCGCGCGCAACGGTAGGCGCCGATGCTCACCGGGAGGTCGAGGTTCACCTTCGAGTGGTACCCGCCGGGCGCGTAGACCTCGCCGAAGCCGAGCTTCTGGAAAGACGTCCAGTTCGCAACGAGGACGTTCGTGTAGACGATGGGCACCTTCACGCCGTAGGCGAGCGCTTTCTTCTGCCCCTCGGGCAGCTCGGGGCATATGTAGGGCACCACCGTGTTCCAGCACGCCAGGATGACGTTCTTCCCGCGCACGGTGTGCAGCCGGCCGCCGCGGGAGTACGTGACCTCCACGTCGGGCGCCCGGTCGGCCGCGCCCCGGTGCCGCACGCGCACCACGGTGCTGTTCAGGCGCACCCGCACCGGCGCGCCGGCCTCGTCGAGGCGGCCGTAGTCGACGCGCGCGGTGACGAGGTCCTCGGCGTTCTTTCCCGGCACCGCCGCCGGCACGAGCCCACGGACGAGGAGCCTCGCCAACGACCCGTTGCCGTCCGGGAAATGGAAGAAGTACGACGCGGCTTCCTTGCTCGGGATCGAATCGAAGTTCATGCCCCGGCCCGGATGGGGATCGAGACCGAGACCGAGGAAGCCGGGATAGCCGAGCCCCCAGGCGTCCTGCGCGGGGACGCCGTCGATGCCTACGCCGTACAGGGTGTGCGGCCGCTTCTGCAGGAACGCGACCACCGCCGGGTCGGCGCCGGCGACGTCGGTCAGGAACGCCGCGTAGCTCATGCGGGCCAGCCGCGCCTTCTTCTCCGCCGACGACAGCCCCGGCATGTAGTCGGTGCGGTCCTCGAAGAGGCGTCGCACGTCGCGCCTCGCCTTCTCCGGCAAGGGCGCGTCCGCCATGAAGGCCGGCCAGGGATCGGTGGGGGCCCAGTCGGTGCTCTCCCCGTCGCCTTCCCCCGGCATCGGCAGGAGGCGGTCCGCGCCGAAGGTCTCCTTGTCGAAGAACACGCCGCTCCGGAGGCCGAGCGACGGATAGAGGCTGCGGTCCACGACCCGTTCCCAGCGCCCGACGTCGATGCCCAGCTCGGCGACAAGGCCCTTGGCGACGGTGCTGTACGGCGCAGGGCTGTCGATCGAGAACGTGCCGCCGTAGCCGATGACGAGGCGGCCCCGGTCCACGAATTCGTTGCGCTTGGCATGGCCGCCGAAGTCGTCGTGGTTGTCGAGGACCAGGATGTGCGCGGCGCCGCCGGCCCGCTGGCGGAAGTAGCGCGCGGCGGCGAGGCCGCTGATGCCGCCGCCGACCACCACCAGGTCGTATTCTTCGCCCGTGTCGGCCGGCGCCCCCGCGGCCGCCCAGAAGCGGCCGTCCCGCAGGTCGTGCGCCACGGCGTAGGACTCGTCGTAGCTGCCCCGCAGGCCGGTGAGCGCCGGCGGGTAGTAGCCGGGGGCCTTCTCGGGTCCGCCGTCGTCCAGGCCGAGGAGCCAGGACGGCGAAGTCAGCGTTCCCCCCACGGCGAGGGCGACGCCGTTCAAGAAGTCGCGCCGGGTGATGCGCCGGTCCATGCCGAGGTCGCGGTCCACGGCAGGGAGGTTACGTCGTCTGCCCGAGCTTTGACAAATTCAGGGCCGAGGCGAGGGCGCGCTTCGGGTCTCGGCGAGCCGGGCTCGCGCCGCCGTGAAGCCCGGCTCGAGCTCCAGCGTCCGGCGAAAGACGGCCGTCGCCTCCTCGGTCCGGCCTTGGCGCAACAGCGCGAGCCCGAGGTTGTACGCGTACTGCGCGTTGCCGCCGTCGCGCGCGACCGTCTCCCGGAAGGCCTTCTCCGCCTCCGCCAGCTCTCCCTTCGCGCCGAGGATCATGCCAAGCGAGTTCCAGTAGGAGGCGGTGGACGGGTCCAGGGCCACCGCCTCGCGCAGGAGCGCGATCGCGCGGTCCGGCTCACCGGCGTCGCGGTAGGCCTCGCCGAGCTGGACCTTCAGGAGCGCGTCCTTCGGGGCCAGCGCTACCGCCGCCTCGTAGGCCCGGATCGCCTGGCGCCGATCACCCAGCCGCCGCCAGACCTGCGCCTCCCGTTCGAGCAGCCGCGGGTCCTTGGGACTCTGGGCCTGGCCGCGGCGCAGGGCTTCGACCGCCGGCCGAAGCTCGCCGAGGGCGATACGGCAGTCGGCCAGGGCCAGGTGCGCGGCGCCGAAACCCGGGAGCCGGCCGACCGCCGCTTCGAAGTGCGGAACCGCCTCGCGAGGCCGCCCCTGGCCCACGAGCGCTCGGCCCAGGTAGTAGTGCACCTCGAAGCTCTCGACACCGCGTCGAAGGAGCTCGCGGAACCGCTGCTCGCTCGCCGTGTAGTCCTTCTCGCGCAGTCGGACGAGCCCCTCCCGCACGAGGCGGTTGAGCACCTTGTACTCGCCGATCTTGTCCTTGGGGTCGGCGGCCGACGCCGAGCTTCCGGCCGCGGGCGCCCCCGCGCCCAGGTAGCCGAGCGCCCCCAGCTTCTCGAGCAGATCCGCCGGCACTCCCGCGGCCCCGACGGCCGGTGCCGCCGCCCGCTCGGCTTCCAGCCGTCGCGCCAGACCCGCGCGGAGCGCCTCCACCCGCGCGGGCTCCGCCGAGGCCAGATCGCGCAGCTCGCCGGGGTCCGACTGCAGGTCGTACAGCTCGGGCCGCGGGGCCTGGATGTACTTCCAGCGGCCGTCGCGCACCGCGCGCAGATCGCTCCAACCGTAATGCAGCAGGGGTAGCAGCGATTCGGCGTAGGCGGGCTCTTCGGGCAGCGCCGCCCCGCCGCGAAGGGCGGGAGCCAGGCTGCGGCCGGAGAGGCGCCGCCCCGGGGGCGCCGGCACGGCCAGCAGGTCCAGCAGCGTCGGGAAGAGGTCGACGCTCCGCGCGGTGACGGCGAGCCGTCCACCCGGCGTGATCCCGGGACCGCGCAAGAGCAACGGCACCCGCAGCGTGGACTCGTAGACGAAGAACCCGTGCACCGACTCGCCATGCTCGCCCAGGCCCTCGCCGTGGTCCGAGGTCACAACGAGCAGCGTCTCCCCGCGCAGCCCCAGGCGCTCGAGCGCCGCGTCGAGCCGTCCCACCAGCTCGTCCGACCACGCCACTTCCCCATCGTAGGGCCGCCCCGCGTAACGCGAGGCGTACGGCTCCGGCGGCTCGTACGGATCGTGGGGATCGTAGAGGTGGATCCAGGCGAAGCGGCGGCCCTCGGCGGGCGACTCGAGCCATTTCACCGCTTCCCCCATCGTAACGTCGCCCCGCTTCTGGAGGCTGTTCAGGAAACGCGCGTCGTCGCCCCCGACGTCGAAGTGATCCGAGTACGTGTCGAACCCGCGCCCGAGACCGGACTGTGTCGAAACGACGATGGAGGAGACGAAGGCGGCGGTGCCGAACCCGGCGCCCTTCAGGACTCCGGTCAGGGTGGGCACCTCCGGCGACAGCGAGGGGGACACGTTATCGCGGATGCCGTGCTCGGCCGGGTAGAGGCCGGTGAAGATCGAGACATGCGAAGGGCGGGTGAGCGGGACGTGAACCGTGGAGTGGAGCGCCATCGCGCCTTCACTCGCCAGGCGGTCCAGATGCGGAGTCGCCACGTCGCGGCTGCCGTAGCACCCGAGCCGATCCGCCCGCAGCGTATCGATCGTGACCAGGACCAGGTGGCGGGCGGCGACGGGAGGCCCCGGGCGCGGCGGGGTGCAGGCGGCCGCGGCCAGGAGGACGCCGACGATGACGCCGGGTCTCTTCATCGAGACCCATTGTCGTGTCTGCGCGCCGGGCCCCGCAAGACGGGGCCCGACGCGACCGTGTGTTGTTGTGTGTTACCGCAGCGAGCGCAGGTTCAGGATCTGCGCCAGCAGGTTGGCGAGGATTTCGTACGTGCCGTTGTAGCTGCGGCCGTACTGGGACCGGCCGTAGTA
>Ga0210378_10001172_pt1 | contig 13710 bp, 11 predicted proteins | sample PLM1_60_b1redo_FD_155465 | JGI IMG/M metagenome (GOLD analysis project Ga0210378, IMG submission 155465) | Groundwater sediment microbial communities from an aquifer in East River, Colorado, USA - PLM1_60_b1 redo | ecosystem: Environmental > Terrestrial > Soil > Riparian zone | place: USA: East...
GCTCAAGGCCCGGCGCGGCGAACGGCTCGAACTACGGATCACGGTCACGACGGCGTCCCGGCCGAACTTCCACGGTGAGCTGCCCTCGTTGGCGCACGTCGACGTGGTCCGCGGCGCCGTCCGTGGACCCGCCCGCGACCGGGACGCCTGGCGCGCGCCGGACACCCGGGTGGTGCGCACGCTCGACGTCGACGGCCGGACCGGCACGTACACGCTCCGGATCCCTGTCGATGCCGGCCGCGATCCGTTCTACCTGCGGCTGCGCGGCAGCGACGGCCGCCGCAGCGGGCCCGGGCCGCTCGGCCGCGCGATCGACCCGCACGGCCCGGTGCCGCACACGCCCGGCGACGGCGACCCGTGGCTTGACACGTGGTTCTACACCAACCCGATCTTCGTCGACGTCACCCGTTGAGGCCGGCCTTCGCGCGATGGGCGTGCTCGTCCTCCTCCGGGGCGGTGAGCACGGTGTAGAGCACCACGATCATCGCGATGCCGGCGAAGAGGATCACGGGCATGAGGAAGCTGAACGGTTCGGTGCCGCCGACCTGTGTCCGCCCCGGATTCTCGTGCACCTTGAGCGCTGCCATGCCGGTGTAGTGCATGCCGCACACCGCCACGCCCATGATCGCCGCCGCGAGCGTGATCAGCCCTGGTGTCTGGATCACGACGGTAAACCATAGTGCGACCGTGGCGGCCACGACGGCGATCGCCACCGAGGCGGCGACCAGCCGGTAGTCGTAGCTGATGTCGCCGTGGACACGCATCGCGGCCATGCCCATGTAGTGCATGATCGCGACGCCGACGCCGGTGAAGACGCCGCCGCCGAGCAACCGGGGCAGCGACAGTTCGCCGGTGCCCACGATATACAGGCCCACCCCGACCACGCCGACGGCGGCGACCGCACTCGCAAGCGTGATCGACACGTCGTACCGGACGTCGTCGCCCGCCACCGTGAACCCGAGCATGGCCATGAAATGCATCATCCAGATGCCGGTGCCGCCGATGGCGACCGCCGCCAGTACCAGCCAACGCGTCGGATGCCCGGCGCCTTGGTAGCCGCGTGCCTTGGCCGTGCAGATCAGCCCGAGCAGCGATCCGAGAAACGAGATGCCGTACGCGAGGGCCGGGTTGACCCAGCCGTACGTGAAATGATTCAACTCCATACCGTGTTCGCCCCCCTTGCACCTGGGCGGACGTCCCCGTCCACCCCGTACGCAGCATGAACAGCGTTTTTGGCGGCAACAAGCAGCCCAGCGTAAGAACTTCGGGGTGTGATCAGGCTGTCACATTCGGGTCGAAGATTCGGTACGGGTTCAATGCGGTTGATGCCGCGGCGGGCCTGGAGTCCGAGTGATGACGCTTCCGGGCGATCCGGCCTGACCTGCGGCGATACCCGCGTGGACGGTTCAGACAGGGCGCCGGTGGTCGGCCCGGCGTCGGTGCGGTCGGTGGACGGGGTGCCGGCAGCGGACAAGGAGGGCCGCCGCCTCCGCCGCGAGTAACGCCGCCAATTCCGGGTCGGCGGTCGACTGAGGTGCGGCGGGCTGCTCGGCCCAGTAGGACGCGGTCAGTGCGAGCCCCGCACAGGTTCGGTCCTGCATTGGCGCTATCCCCCGCTGTAAGCTGCTGGCTACAACAATGCTGAAATCTGTACCTGTGGACTGACGAATGCCCGGAACCATATCCTCACGGGCAACGGGCGTCAACGGATGGATACGGTTAAGATCGCCGTTGTCAGCGCTGAGCAACACGGGGCACAGAGGAGGCGCATCGTGAGCGGCGTCGGTGCAGCGGGGCAGAGCCTCGCCGAGAGGCTCAACCATCTGCTCGCCACCACTGCCGTGCCCGGCGGCAAGCCGCTGACCACCCGCGAGCTTGCGCAGAAGGTCACCGAGGCCGGCCACCAGGTCTCGCACACCTACGTCGCCCGGCTGCTCAACGGCCAGACCGACGACCCGAGCCTGCGCTGCCTGCAGGCGCTGGCGAAGGTGTTTGGCGTCCCCGCCGCGTACTTCGTGGACGACGCCACTGCGGATAAGGTCAACGCCGACCTCGAGCTGCTCGCCGCGCTGCGCGACGGCGACGTGCGGTTCATCGCGCTCGGAGCCCGCGGGCTGTCGCCGGGTAGCCAGGAAACCGTCATGAACGTCATCAGGCAGGTACGAATGCTAGAGGGTCTTAAACCCGACAGTACGGGCCGTAAGTCTGTCGGGCGCGACAACTGATCTCTATTTTGATGGGATTGACGAGTATTACCGGATTGACGGGGAGCGGTCGTGAGCTTGCGAGGCGGTCGGCACCCCGGTGGCGCGGACGCCATCGTCGCGCGGTGCGAGGCGCTGATCGGCCAGATCCAGCTCCCGGATCCGTTCGACATGCGCGTGCTCTGTGACCGGCTCGGCGCCCGGTGGGGGTCGACGGTCTTCCTGTACCCGACCCGGACCACGCCGAACGGGCCGTGTGGGATGTGGGTCTCGCTCCAGGTCGGGGCACAGGCCTACGACGTCTTCGCATACGAGCGCGACGCGACGCCGTGGCACCAGGCGCAGATGATCTTCCACGAGATCGGGCACCGCATGGCCGGGCACACCGGCGATACCCAGTTACCGCTCGACAGCCGGGGCCTCGTCGAACAGCTCATGCCGACCCTCGATCCAGAACTGATCCGGCGCACGCTGGGCTGCGCCCGCGAGCCGTCCGCCTACGACGACCCGCGCGAGAAGGAGGCCGAGTACATCGGCGCCCGGCTGCTCGATCGCGCTTTCGGTTGGCGGGCCGGGCCGCTGGCTCCCGACGCACCGGCGGATCTTCGGCGGCTGCACTCCGCCCTCGGCTCCACCGGATCCGGGAGTTCGGGTGCGTAACGATGCTGTGGTCTTCGTTGCCGCGGCGCTCGTGTGGGCGGCTTTCCTTTACAAACTGCGCCACCTTCGGCAGCGAGCCATGGCCCCCGGCGCCTCTGCGCTTCGCGCGCTCGTGGTGGTACTTGGTCTGCTCGCTTGCGTGTTCACGCTGCTCCCGCAGAGCATCGGGGTGCGCATCGACGGCGCCGCGGGCCTATCTGGACTGACACGCCTCATCTGCAACATGCTGGCGATGGTGACCTGCCTGCAGATTCTGGGATGGCTGCTCTACCTCAGCCGGCCGGAACGACAGGCGCGGACTCGTCTCGTCCTGCACGCTCGCATCCTCGGCGTAGTCCTCGTCGCGGTGGTGGCGCTGTTCGCTCTGGACCACCCGCCGGTGGTGCCGGAGCGCGAGTTCGACGGCGCCCACACCTACCTGTTCCTGGCCTACCTGGCCTACGTCCAGTTCGCGCTCGTCAGCCTTTCCATGCGGTACGCCTCGATGGTCGAGCCGCCGATGATGCGGCTCGGTCTGCGCCTCGTGTCGGCAGCGATCACGCTCGGCCTCGGTTTCGTGGCCATCCAGCTGATCTACCTGCTCGAAGCCGACGTGGGGCTTGAGCTCTACGGCTCGCCTACGGTCATCCGTCCGATCTACACGACAGCAGCGTTGCTCTTCGTGGTCGGGATGACGCTGCCGGCCTGGGGTCCATGGGTGGGTCTGGAAGTGCTGTGGTGGCGCGTCACCCGCTGGCATGCCACATACCGGCTACGGCCGCTGTGGACAGTGGTGACCGAGGCCTGCCCAGGGATCGTGCTCGACCGCGCGTTCCTTGCGGCCTCTCCGTACGGTGAGCGGGTCGCAGCGGAGCGGCTGCCTGTGGAGATCCACGATGGTTGGTTGCAGCTGAGGTCACATCTCACATGGGACGATGCGAAGCTGGTCGACCAACTCGCCCGACAGCGAGGCATCCGGAACGCCGACACGAGTGCTCCCGTCGCCGCCGCGCGTCTCATGGTGGCCATCCACCGCAAGAGCGCCGCTGACGGGCCGCCTCCGGTGTCGGTGCCCCCGGTCGAGTTTCTCGGCACGGGCGTCAGCAAGACCCTTGTGGCCGAGGTGCGCTTCCTGTGTGGCGTGTCGAAGAACCTCAGATCGCGTTTCGTTCGCGACGCATTGGCCCAAGTCGCTACCGTGCAGACGTCCGCTGCGACTGCGGCGCGCGCGTGCCCCGATGGTTAGCGATGCGGGCGTGCTCGTCGCGGCCGTTCTGGCCTGGGCGGCGTTCGTCTACAAGCTGCGCCACCTCCGCCAGCGCGCGGCAGGGCCGGGCGCGCCGGCTCTGCGTGCGCTGGTCACAGTTCTCGGGCTCTCCGCCATCCTCGCCGTGTTATCGGCGCGCATGGTCGCCGTCGCACTTGACTCCATGCTCGGGATCACGGCCCTGACCCGGTTGGCCGCCAACGTCGCGTCGATGGGGACCTGCCTGGCGATCGTCGCATGGCTACTGTTCCTGAGCCGCCCCGAGGCTCAGGCGCGAGCTCGGTTGGGGCTACACGTCCGCGTCTTCACCGTAGTTGTGGTCGCGGTGGTGGTGCTGTTCTGCTTCGATCATCCGCCGGTCGGGTCCGACAATGAGTTCGCAGGCGCGTACACGTACCCGTTCCTGCTGTACGTCTACTACGGCGTTGCCGCCCAGGTCGGTCTCGCGTGGCGCTACGCGTCCGTGGCTGATGTGCCGCTGCTGCGGCTCGGGTTGCGGACGGTCTCATTCAGCAACGTGCTCGGGCTCGGTGCGATCACCATCGCGTTCGGATCCGTCGTCGGCGACGACCTGCACCTCGGACTGCCGAGCTCGTCGACCCTGTTCAAGTCGGTGTACGCCGTTGGGTCGACGCTCTTCGTCCTCGGAATGACCCTGCCCGCGTGGGGCCCTCGCGTCGGTCTGGAATCGCTGTGGTGGCGTGTCATGCGGTGGTCCGCCTCCCGCCGGCTCCGGCCCTTATGGGCGATCGTTACGGAGTCCTGCCCTGGTCGTTCTCGATCGCGAGATCCTGAGCGTGTCGCCGTACGGGAACCGACTCAACGCAGAACGACTTCCGGTCGAGATCTACGACGGTTGGCTGCAACTGCGGTTCCACCTCACGCACGCGGACGTGAAACTGGTGGGACAACTAGCTGAGCGGCATGACGTCACCGATCGCGCCGGCGGCGCCTTCGTCGCGGCAGCACACCTCATGGTCGCGATCCGGCGCAAGGGCGCCGCGCCGGGCCAGCCACCAGACGCGGACCCGCCCGTTGAGCACCTCGGGGTGGGCGCCGGGATGACACTCGTGGACGACGTTCGCTTCCTGTGCGAGGTGTCCAAGAGGATCAGCTCACCGTTCGTCCGTGAGGCTCTTGACCGCGTTGCTGCCGCATCGACAGCACGTAGCACCGCGCCGTAACGCCGCATTACTGGGGCATTTGGTGCTACCGGGTCCAATGGGGCCTATGGGTTGTGATCAAGACAACTTCCTAAGGTGATCTTGAGTACCTAACTCCCCACAGAACGTAAGGTAAGGGCACGGCGCTAAAGCGCCGCACCCTCTTACGACGTCCGCACCCATCGGGCGTCGTTCTCTGCGTGTGGGGAGGTGCAATGACCCTCCAACCGCTTCTTGGGCGAGGGCTGCACGACGCTGGTCACATCAGCAGTTCAACGTCAGAGATACCAGCACCTGACCTAGCAATCCGAGCCGACACGCCGATGGAAACGCTTCTGGAGTTGACGTCCGGTTTGGAGCGGCCCACTGTCAGCGCCAAGGCCATGCGCCTATCCCGCGAGGCAGGTCACTGGGCCGCCTACCAGAGACTCGGAGCGCGGCTCGTCGACACCGTCTCCACGACTGTGGCGACCATCGCGCCGTGGCTCGCGCACGAAAAGCTCGCCCTGCTCGTGCGGTACAGCCTCTGGACCTGCCTGGTTGACGAGCGGCTCGACGGCAGCGACATGAGCCAGTCCGAACTGGACCGCATCGCGTGGTCGGTCAGCGCCGTGCTGCGGGGCGATCGGGTACCCACGCCTGGTGACGTGATGGAGACAGAGCTCGCCGTGGTGCTGGCGGGCTTCCGCGAGTATGACCGTGGCAGCGGCATGCTGACCTCGATCGTCGACGCGGTGGGCGACGGCCTGATGGCCGCACTGGAACACGCGGAGCTGAGCCGGCAAGTTGCGCTGGGTAGCGCCGATCCGCCTACTGCCGAGGAGTATCTCGATGTCGCCAGCCGCCACATCCGCTACCGTAGCTTCGCGCTCGGCCTGCTACAGGTGGCTGGCGCGGCACCCACGCGCGAGGCGATGGAGGTGGTCGAGCAGGCGCTCTCGTCCGCGAGCAGAGCGGTGCGACTCGTCAACGACCTGCGCACCGCGGCGAAGGACGAACGCGAGGGTTCACTGAACATACTTGCGCTGCACACCAGCGGACGGGTTCGACTCGGCGTGCAGGAGATCGAGTGCCAGGTCGAACGCCACGTTCAGACGCATGACGAGCTGCTCGAATCAGCGTCCGACCTGGGTCTCAGTGAATTGTTCGTCTCGGCGCTGACGAACAGTGTGCGCGTTGCGGTGGGGATGTACCGGATCACCGACCTGATGCAGGAGGAGCCTTGGCCGTTCCCACCAATCCCGTGACCGATCGCTCTGGCCAGGGGGCGGAGCGTCGAGCGCGGACGATTCCGGCCTACCGCACGATCCCACGCCTCGCACGCAATCCGCTGAATGCGTTCGAGGAGATCGCGCAGGAAAGCGACGGCGCCATCGTCCGGTTGCACCTCGGCCTGTTCCGCCCGTACCTGGTGACGCATCCGCAGCACGTCCAGCAGGTGCTGCGTGACGAGGATTCGCACTACCTACGCGACGGAATGCTCTGGAAGCCGCTACGCCGCCTCAACGGCAACGGCATCGCTGGTGACGGCCCGGCCTGGGCGGCGAGCCGGAAGATGTTCCAGACCCTGTTCGCCGCGAAACACATCGCCTCGCTTGTGGACCAGATGGCGGACGCTGTCGCCGAGGCGGTCGACGCGCTGGACGAGGCAGCCGGCAGTGGCACGCTGATCGACGGCTTCGCCGAGATGAACCGCATCGTCCACCGCGTGCTCGTACGCGTCTTCTTCGGCGACCATATCTCGCTGGCTGAGGCCGAACGTCTTGGTGCCGCGATCAACACAGCATTCACCTCGCTCGGGTCACGGATGCTGTTGCCGTTCGTGCCCGGGTCGATCCCGATGCCGGGAGACGCTGCCTTCCATCGGGCGGTACGGACCGTGGACGAGATCATCTTTCCGCTCGTCCGCGAGCGCATCAGCCGACCGGTTGGCGGAACCGACATGGTCGCTCGTCTCTGCGAGGCGCGGGACGAGAACGGAGACCCGCCCGAGGTACAGCTTGTCCGCGACGACCTCGTGGCTATGTTCATCGCGGGCACGGAGACCACAGCCCTGGCACTGACCTGGCTCTGGGTGCTCCTCGACAGCCACCCAGAGGTGGCCGCGAATGTCACGGCGGAGGTTGACCGCGTGGTCGGACGTGCCCGCCTGCGGCGGGCGCACGTCGCCCAGCTCCGCTACACGAAGATGGTCCTCCACGAGGTGCTGCGTCTGTACCCCGCCGGCTGGGTCCTGCCGCGAACGGTCAAGGTGCCGCATCTGATCGACGGCGTGGCTATCCACGCAGGCGCCACGATTCTGCTCAGCCCGTACCTCACGCATCGTATGGAGCAGTTCTGGCCGCAACCGGGCGCCTTCGATCCGGAACGGTTCTCGCCGGAGCAGGTGCAGGGCCGGCACCGGTTCGCCTACTTCCCGTTCGGTGGCGGAGCCCATGTCTGTCTAGGGAACCACCTCTTCACTGTCGAGGCTCAGCTCGTCGTGGCTACTTTGCTCAGCCGTTATCGGCCTGAGTTGCGGTCGGGGAAGGTCGAACCGCAAGCCGCGGCCTCGCTTCGGCCGAGCCGGCCGGTAGAGATGACGCTCCGTCCGGTGTAGATAATTCGTCGCTGAGATGTAACGCTGCCAGCCGCGCTGCGCGGATAACGGCGGTCGGCGCGTACAGATCCTTGGCGTGCCACAGCCCGGGGTACCTGGCCGGGTCATTGGCCGTTCGGAGAAAGGCGCGGCCCCGAGCGGCCGCTTGGACGACCACGTCGTCGCGTTCAGGGGAACTTGCCCGCGATCTGATGATGGTCTGCACCGCGTACGAGGTCTCCTCGATGGTTCCTTGCCAGCGTCCCCAGGAGCCGTCCTGGCGCTGGGTCTCGAGAATCCAGTCGACGGCTCTAGCAAGCGGGTGACGGGAACGTTCGCCGTCGTGCGCAGCCAACGCCGCGGCGCAGCGCACCGTTGCGTAGTAGGGCGAGGCGTGCCACTTGTCCTGCCAACTGCCGTCCGCTCGCTGGTTGTCGATAAGCCAGTTCGACACCATGTGGAACGCCGATCCGAACCGCTTTCCCTCTGCCGGTCGCCCGTGCAGATAGAGCCCGAGAGCTTCGAGGATGTGCGCGTTCGTACTGGTGGAGGGCGTCCGCTCGTCAGGGAAGCAGGTGAAGTAGCCGTCCGTGCGGTAATGCAGGAGTGCGTCGGGGCGGTGGAGGCGGCCGTGCCGAGCCAAGGCGCAGAGCACGCCCGCCGTGTCGTCGGCGTCGACCGGGATGCCGGGGCCGGCTGGGGCGCCGGTCGCACTGAGCGCTGCCTCAAGTCGATCAAGCAGCGGCATCGGCACCTCGTACGGGAGGCCCGCGGCGGCCAGACTGTTGAGCACCCATGCCGACTCGAAGTACGTGATCGGCATGACGGCGGGAACGGGTCCGCCGCATCGCGCCTGCAGTTGTTCGAGGTAACGGACCGACTCGCTGGCTGCCAGGCCGCGGTGGCCGTGACGCGCCATGCTGCCGAGCCACGCTGCGGTGGCCGCAGGTGACCCCGCAACCGCGCCCCAGGCAGGCCGAATGGAGGGCGCCTCCGTGGCGGCGCTGCCAAGAGTCTCGATCGATGCCCACAGCTTCTCCGGCAATGGCCGGCCGCGCTCGAGTTCGCCGATCAGTGCTGTCGCCGGCGCCGGACCCAGGTCCGGGGGGCACGTGAGCCTGGCGCCGGCCCAGCGATCGTCGAGTCCCGCTGCCGGCTCGGTGGCGAGCGTGTGGAGATGACCGTTGACGTTGGCCACCATCGCAGGGACCACGAGTTCGACGGCGATGGTGTCCGGGGCGCGGCCACCGTCGAGGTCGGTGCCGAGCAACTGGTGCAGGGCAGTCAGGCCGCGGTCGGTCGCGAAGGTGAGCTGCTCGCGTTGGCGTGCGGACGGCCTTCGCAGTTCCGCGAGAAGTGACTCGGTGGCGCTCAGCGTCGGCACGATCGCATAACCGTCAGGTGCGCCCCACGTGCCGTCTGATGCCTGCTCGTGGCAGAGGTAGTCCAGGCGTGCGGCGTGCCCGGACAGCCACGGCACCGAGCTCACCAAGCGGGCAGAGTCGTAGACCGAGACGGATACCTGGCCCCAAGCGTCAGCCAGGAGCTCTGCCAGCAATAACGCAGCATTGTCGTGGTCAGCGGACTGGCGTACAGCCATGATCGGAGGCCTTCCATCCGCGATGAATGGTCTATACCGATGTCCTCGTCGGTCGGGACACTAACAGTGCTGCCGTACCGTCCTCAATAGAGAGAAGGGTGGGATGCCCACCAGGTGAACAGTTCGCCCTGAGTGGACCGGAACGATTGAGAACAGGCGCTCGACACTGCTACGGTCCCCGTTGGCGCGGCGCAAATTCGGGAGCCGTGCCCTTTGTCCGGCGGCTTGGCCGCAGCTTCCGGCGTGTCACGGAAGCGGGTCGTGGCTAGTTCCTCTGGTTCTCTGTTGGGACGGGGTGCAATGAGTTCCCGCAGCTCAGGTTTGCGGATCAAGGTCGTCGCTCTACTCCTCTCCCTTGTCGCGCTCTGGGCGTTCGCCGCGACCGTGACACTGCGCGAAGGCCTCAACCTGCTCAGTGTGAGCACGCTCAGCGACAATCTCGGCGAGCCCACGGAGTCGTTACTCTCGGCGCTGCAGCAGGAGCGCCGGCTCTCGCTCGTTTACCTTGGCGGTAACCGAGGCGACCAGCGCGCAGCCTTGGCCGCGCAGCGCACGCGCACAGACAAGGTCCGCGAGGATTTCCAGCGGCTGGCGCGCGGCGCGATCGTGAAGAGCGCCGCGGATGACGCGCTGGAGCAGCGGATCGACGACACGATCAAGGAGCTGAGCGGCCTCGCCCGTAGCCGCGCGGCGATCGACGCCGGGCGCCTTGACCGCAGCACTGCCGTGGTGGTCTTCACCGATGTCATCGATGCCGGATTCCGGATCTACGGCTCACTCTCGACCCTCGACGACGAGGAGATCGCTAGGGAGTCGCGCACCCTCATCGCGCTGAGCAGAGCCCGGGAGGTTCTCTCGCAGGAGGATGCGATGCTCGCGGGCGTTCTCGCGGCCGGACGGCTCACTACGTCGGAATACCAGGACTTCGCCAAGGTCGTGGGAGCCCAGCGGTTCCTCTACGCCGAAGCCGAGGTAGAGCTACGGCCCGAGGACCGGGAGCGTTACCGCGAGCTGATCACCGGCACGACGTTCCTACGCTTCCGCGGCCTGGAAGACCGGGTCATCGCGACGGGCCGCGCCGGCGCTCCTGCTCCGGTCACGGCCAGCGACTGGAACGCGACGACTACCCCGCTCTTCGCTGAACTGCGCCAGCTGGAGCTGACCGCGGCCGAAGGCACCATCGAACGGGCGACGCCGGCGGCGATCTGGGTTCTGATCCGGCTGCTCCTGGCTGGCGGTTTGGGCTTGATCGCCGTTATCGCGTCGATCGTCGTCTCCATCACCACCGCACGGTCGCTGGTGCGCCAGCTGGAAAAGCTGCGCACGGCGGCGCTCTACCTCGCCACCGAGCGACTTCCGCGCGTTGTCGAGCGGTTACGGCGCGGCGAGGAGGTCGACGTCGCCGCCGAGGCGCCAGCGCTGGAGTTCGGTACGGACGAGATCGGGCAGGTGGGTCGGGCGTTCAACCTCGTCCAGGAGACTGCCGTCCAGGTCGCCGTCGAGCAGGCGGCGCTACGCCGCGGCGTCCGCGACGTCTTCCTCAGCCTCGCCCGCCGCAGCCAGGCCCTGGTCCACCGCCAGCTCACGCTCCTCGATGCGATGGAGCGTAAGGAGAGCGTGCCGGAGGAGCTCGAGAGCCTCTTCCGGGTAGACCACCTGGCCACCCGTATGCGCCGCAACGCCGAAAACCTGATCGTCCTCTCCGGCGCCGTACCAGGCCGTGGCTGGCGCAACCCGATTCCGCTCGTGGACGTCGTGCGCGGCGCCGTCGCCGAGGTCGAGGAGTACGAGCGGGTCACCGTCTCGCCGATCGGCTCGGCGGCGCTAGCCGGACGCTCGGTCGGTGACGTCATCCACCTGCTCGCCGAACTGGTGGAGAACGCGCTGTCGTTCTCGCCGCCACATACGATGGTCCACGTCAACGGCGAGCTGGTGGGCAACGGCTTCGCGGTGGAGATCGAGGACCGCGGCCTCGGCATGAGCGCCGAAGCCCTCGAGGCCGCCAACGAGCAGCTGACGAACCCGCCGGAGTTCAACCTCACCAGTACCGCCCGGCTCGGGCTCTACGTGGTTGGCCGGCTCTCCGAGCGGCACCAGCTCAAGGTGCGGCTGCGCAGCTCGCCGTACGGCGGCGTCACGGCGGTGGTCCTGATCCCCACCAGCCTGATCGTCAACGAGGGCGACGACCCGCGGCCGAACGTGGCGCGCGACCGCCTTGCCGCCAGCCGCGCCGCCATCCTGGCCGGTCACGGCGACAGCCGTACCGACGAGACGCCGCCCGAGGAGCTCCCGCCGCTCGCCGCCGCCCGGCGCGACCGTGGCGTCCGGGCGGGTCGGGTCCGCGAAGCGCCTGCCCCGCGCGGACTCACAGCGATGCCCGCAACGGGCCGGGGCCGCACCGCGGACCGTGACCCTGAGGAGGGCGCATTGCCGTACGGCGCCACCCGCTCGGCCGACGTCGACGTGCATGCGCCGTCCGGGCTGCCGCGCCGCGTCCGCCAGGCCAGCCTCGCCGCACCGCTGCGCAAGGAGCCGGCGGTGGCGGAGGAGGACGTGCCCGAGGCCCCGACCCGGCCGCCCGAGGACGTCCGCCGGATGATGTCGTCGTACCAGCGCGGCACGCTGCAGGCACGCACCAAGGCGGGAGTGCCTGCCATGGGCGAGGCCGAAGCGGCGGCTACGGAGTCGGCCCAGCCTGACCCGACACTGCCTGCGGGAGCACAGTACGAGGTGGCCCTGCCCGAGGTCTTAGGGCCCGAGGTCTTAGGGCCCGAGGTCTTAAGGCCCGAGGTCTTTGGGCCCGAGGTCACGCAGCCCATCCCAACGGTCTCCGCAGGCCCTGCCATCGGCGCCGAGACCGAACACGACGCCGAGACCGAACACGACGCCGAGCCGGCCGAGATCCCCGAGCCGGCCCACTCCGCCGAGCCGGCCGAGAGCGCTGAGCTGGCCGAGAGTGCTGAGCTGGCCGAGAGCCCGGTGCCCACCGACAGCGTCGAGCCCGTTGAGAGCGCCGGGCCGGCCGCCAGCTACCAGCTGTCTGCGGAGTCCGCCGCGCAGACCCAGCACGTGGACCGTGACCAGCCGCTCGTCGAGAGCGGGACGACGCCCACCGCAACGGGGACCGGCCAGAACTCTGGCGACCGGTAGAAAGAGGACAGTCAGTGGTAGAGAAGACAACTTCCGTCAGCGACCTGAACTGGTTGCTCGATGACCTGGTCGCCCGGGTCGAGCAGGCCCGGCAGGCCGTGGTTCTCTCCGCCGACGGTCTGCTGATCGCCGGCTCCCGTGAGCTGAGCCGTGAGGACGCCGAGCACCTGTCTGCCGTGGCGTCCGGGTTCCAGAGCCTGGCGCGCGGCGCCGGCCGGCACTTCGGTGGCGGTGCGGTGCGGCAGACGATCATCGAGATGGAGTCCGCGTTCCTCTTCGTCACCGCGGCCGGCCACGGCGCCTGCCTCGCGGTGCTCAGCTCGGAGGACGCCGACATGGGGCTGATCGGGTACGAGATGGCGATGCTCGTCACCCGGGTCGGCCAGTACCTGTCCACGCCGGCGCGGGCGACGGCCGGCCAACTCACCGGGGGGTGAGGTAGCGATGGATCAGCCCGAGAACGTCTGGCTCGACGACGAGGCCGGGCCCGTTGTCCGCCCGTACGCGATGACCCGCGGCCGGACCAGACCGAGTAGCGGCGAGTTCGACCTGATCGCGCTGATCGTGGCAATCCAGCCGGCCGCGGCGGTCTCTGCAGGCCTCGGCCCCGAGCAGACCGTGATAATCGACATGTGCCAGCACCCGCTCTCGGTCGCGGAGATCTCCGCGCACCTGGACCTCCCGGTCGGCATCGTCCGCGTGCTGCTCGGCGACCTGCTGGACAGCGGTTTCATCCTCACCCGTGAGCCGCGCCGCATGATGCAGTCGCCCGGCGAGCCCGTGCTCAAGGCGGTGATCAATGGACTCCGCTCGCTCTGAGGGCGACGAGGGCATCCCGCTCGCGATCAAGATGCTCATCGCCGGCGGGTTCGGCGCGGGCAAGACCACGCTGGTCGGCGCGATCAGCGAGATCCGGCCGCTGCGTACCGAGGAACTGCTCACCGAGCAGAGCATCGGCGTGGACGACACATCCGGAGTGGAGCGCAAGACCACCACGACGGTCGCGATGGACTTCGGCCGTATCTCGTTGAGCGACGAGCTGGTGCTCTACCTCTTCGGTACGCCCGGCCAGGACCGGTTCTGGTTTGTCTGGGACGAGCTAGCGCTGG
>Ga0210378_10001173_pt1 | contig 13703 bp, 12 predicted proteins | sample PLM1_60_b1redo_FD_155465 | JGI IMG/M metagenome (GOLD analysis project Ga0210378, IMG submission 155465) | Groundwater sediment microbial communities from an aquifer in East River, Colorado, USA - PLM1_60_b1 redo | ecosystem: Environmental > Terrestrial > Soil > Riparian zone | place: USA: East...
ACCACCTGGTGCCGGTGGTGCCGGACCGCGGCCCGGACGGCCTCGGCCGGGCCCGGACCTACCCCTGGCCGGACACCGTGACGGAGGTCACCCCGCAGCGGCTGGCGAGCGAGCCGGTGGACGTCGTGGTGCTGCAGCGGCCGCGCGACCTCGAGCTCGCCGACGCCTGGCTCGGTGGCCGGCGGGTCGGCCGGGACCTGCCGGCGGTGTACGTCGAGCACGACTGCCCGCGCGGCGGCGTGCCGCACACCCGGCACCCGCTGGCCGACCGGGACGACATCCCGGTCGCGCACGTGACGTACTTCAACGAGCTGATGTGGGACTCCGGCCGGGCGCCGACGACGGTCATCGAGCACGGCGTGGTCGACCCGGGTCCACTGTGGACCGGGGAGCTGCCGCGGGCCGGCGTCGTGGTGAACATGCCGGCCCGCCGCGGCCGGCTGGTCGGCACCGACCTGCTGCCGCGCTTCGCGGCGGCCGCGCCGCTCGACGTCTTCGGCATGGAGGTGAGCAAGCTCGCCGCGCTGTCCGGTTTGGACGGCGACCGGCTGGTGACGTACGAGGACCTGCCGCAGTCCGGGATGCACGCGGCGCTGGCCAGGCGCAGGGTGTACGTGCACCCGTTCCGGTGGACCTCGCTCGGGCTGTCGCTCGTCGAGGCGATGCACCTGGGTATGCCGGTGGTGGCGCTGGCCACCACGGAGGCGGTCGAGGCCGTGCCGCCGGGGGGAGGGGTCTGCTCGAACCGCCTGGACCTGCTCACCGAGGCGGTCCGGCGGTACCTGGCCGACGCCGGCGAGGCGGCGGAGGCCGGCCGGGTGGCCCGCGCGGCGGCGCTGGCCCGGTACGGCCTGAGCCGCTTCACCGACGACTGGGACCGACTGCTCAAGGAGGTGACCCGATGAAGATCGCCATGGTGTCGGAGCACGCGAGCCCCCTCGCGGCGGTCGGCGGTGTCGATGCCGGCGGGCAGAACGTGCACGTCGAGGCGCTGTCCCGGACGCTGGCCCGGATGGGCCACCAGGTCACCGTCTACACGCGACGGGACTCGTCCGACCTGCCGGCGCGGGTGCGGACCGCGGACGGCGTGCTGGTCGAGCACCTGGACGCCGGGCCCCCGGAGTCGCTGCCGAAGGACGCGCTGCTGCCGTACGTCCGCGACCTCGGCACGGCGCTGGCCGCCCGCTTCGCGCAGGAGCCGCCGGACATCGTGCACGCCCACTTCTGGATGTCCGGGCTGGCGTCGGTCGCCGCCACCCGCGGCGCCGGCAGCGCGGCGGCGGTGCCGGTGGTGCAGACCTTCCACGCGCTCGGCGTGACCAAGCGGCGCTTCCAGGGCCGGCACGACACCAGCCCGGCGGCGCGGATTCGGATGGAGCGGGCGCTCGCCCGTGACGTCGCCCGGGTCGTCGCCACCTCCACCGAGGAGAGCACCGAGCTGGTCCGGCTCGGCGCGCCGCGGCACCGGATCACCGTGGTGCCGTGCGGGGTGGACATCGACACGTTCGCCCCCGACGGGCCGGTCGCCGAGCGCGGGTCCCGGCTCCGGGTGCTCTCGATCGGCCGGCTGGTGCCACGCAAGGGCTTCGACACCGTGATCCGCGCGCTGGCCGCGATGCCGGACGCCGAGCTGCTGATCGCCGGCGGCCCGGCGGCGGAGGAGCTGGCCGGCGACCGCGAGGCCCGCCGGCTGCAGCAGCTCGCCCGGCGGCTCGGCCTGGACGACCGGGTGCGGCTGGTCGGCGCGGTGCCGCGGCCGGACATGCCGGCCCTGCTGCGCTCGGCCGACCTGGTCGTCTGCGCCCCCTGGTACGAGCCGTTCGGGATCGTGCCGCTGGAGGCGATGGCCTGCGGCGTGCCGGTCGTCGCCACCGCGGTCGGCGGCTTCGTCGACACGGTCGTCGACGGCGCCACCGGGACCCTGGTGCCGCCGCGGCGGCCAGAGGCGCTGGCCGGGGCGATGCGCAAGCTGCTGGCCGAGCCGTTCTGGCGGGAGGCGTACGGCACCGCCGGCGTGGACCGGGCCCGGTCCCGCTACTCCTGGCAACGGGTCGCGGCCGACACCATGACCGTGTACGAGCAGGTGCTCGGCAAGGCGGCCGTCCCGATCGACGCCGCCTCCGACGGGGACGGCACGGAAGAGCTGGAGCCGGCCGCGGGGACCCGCGCATGAGGAGCGGACCGCTGGTCGTCGTCGGCGACGCGCTGCTGGACCGGGACGTCACCGGCCGGGCGGATCGGCTCAGCCCGGACGCGCCGGTGCCGGTCGTGTCGGCGGTCACCGAGGCGGAGCGGCCCGGCGGGGCGGCGCTGGCGGCGCTGCTCGCCGCCCTGGACACGACCGCCGGGAGCGGAGGCAGGGTCGGGCGGGAGGTGGTGCTGGTCACCGCGCTCGGTGCCGACCTGGCGGGCGAGCGGGTGGCCGGGCTGCTGCGCGCCGCCGGCGTGACGGTCGTGGCGGGGCGGCTGCCCGGCCGGACTCCGGTGAAGGAGCGGGTCCGGGTGGCCGGCCAGTCGCTGCTGCGGCTGGACCGGGAGGACGGTGCGGTCGGTCCCGTCCGGACGACGGACGCGATGCGGGAGGCGGTGCGGTCGGCCGGGGCGGTGCTGGCCGCCGACTACGGCCGTGGCCTGCTCGGCACCGACGCGGTGCGGGGCTGGGTGGCGGCCGCGGCGCGGGCGGTGCCGGTGGTCTGGGACCCGCACCCGCGCGCAGGCGCGCCCGTCCTGGGCGTGCGCCTGGTGACCCCGAACGTCTCCGAGGCGGTCACCTTCGCCGGCGCCGGCCCGGGGCCGGCCCCGTCCTCGCCGGTCGCGGTGGCCGCACGGGCCGGGCGGGTGCTCGCCGCCCGCTGGCGGGCCGGCGGGGTCGCGGTCACCCTCGGCGCCGGCGGCGCCCTGCTCGCCACCGCGGACGACGTCCCGCTGGTCGTGCCGGCGCCGGCCGTCGTGGCGGGCGACCCGTGCGGGGCGGGCGACCGCTTCGCCGCCGCGGTCGCCGCCCGGCTGGCCGACGGCGGGCTGCCCAGCGAGGCGGTCACCGCCGGGGTGGCCGCGGCGTCGGCGTACGTGGCCGCCGGCGGCCCGGCGACCCTGCCGCCGCGACCGTCCACCCGGGACGGTGCGCCGGCGTCCACCGTGGACCAGGTGGTGCGGCGGACCCGGGCGGCAGGCGGCACCGTGGTGGCGACCGGCGGCTGCTTCGACCTGCTGCACGCCGGGCACGTGGCCACCCTGGAGGCGGCCCGCCGGCTGGGCGACTGCCTGGTGGTGTGCGTGAACTCCGACGACTCGGTGCGCCGGCTGAAGGGCGCGAACCGACCGCTGGTGCCGCAGCCGGACCGGGTGCGGGTGCTCGCCGCGCTGGGCAGCGTGGACGCGGTCACGGTGTTCGACGAGGACACCCCGCTGGCCGTGCTGGACCGGATCCGCCCGGACGTGTGGGTCAAGGGCGGCGACTACACCGCCTCGGCGCTGCCGGAGACGGAGCTGCTGGCCCGGTGGGGCGGCGAGGTCGTCGTCGTCCCGTACCTGGAGGGCCGCTCCACCAGCCGGCTGGTCGAGGTGGCGAGTTCAGGGAGACGAGATGGCTGACGAGCTGCGTGCGATCGGGACCGTGCTGGTGACCGGCGGCGCGTCCGGGCTGGGTGCCGCGACCGCGAGGGCGGTCGCCGACGCCGGCGGCAGGGCGGTCGTGCTGGACCGGGTGCCGCCCCCGCCGGAGGTGAAGGACGCGGTCACCGACTTCGAGGTGGTCGACCTCGCCGACGCCCGGGCGGCCGAGGCGGCGGTCCGGGCGGTGGCCGACCGGGTCGGCGGGCTGGAGGCGGTCTTCACCGCCGCCGGCACCGACCGGTGCGGCACCCTCGCCGAGGTGCCGGGGGAGGAGTGGGACCGGGTCGTCCTGGTCAACCTCGTCGGCACCGCGGCGGTGGTCCGGGCCGCGCTGCCGTACCTGGAGCGCACGCACGGAACGGTGGTGACCTGCGCGTCCACGCTCGGGTTGCGGGCGCTGTCGGACGCGTCGGCGTACTGCGCGTCGAAGTTCGGCGTGGTCGGCTTCAGCCGGGCGCTGGCGGTGGAGCTGCAGGGCACGATCGGCGTCACCATGCTGGTCCCCGGCGGCATGCACACCGCGTTCTTCGACGACCGGGACGAGAAGTACAAGCCGCCGGCGGACGTGAAGCTGAACCGGCCGGAGGACGTCGCCCGGGCGGTGCTGTTCGCGCTGCGGCAGCCGCCGGGCTGCGAGGTGCGCGAGCTGGTGGTGACCCCGTCGCGGGAGAGCTCGTGGCCGTAGGCGGGCCCTCCACCCTGGCGCTGCGGGCGCTGGGGCTCGGAGACCTGCTGGTCGCGGTGCCGGCGCTGCGGGGACTGCGGTCCGCGCGGCCCGGGTCCCGGCTGGTGCTCGCCGCGCCCGCGGCGCTGGCGCCGCTGGCCGCGCTGACCGGCGCGGTCGACGAGGTGGTCCCGACCGCCGGACCGCACGTCCCGCCGCCGGTCGACGCCCGTCCGGCGCTGGCGGTGAACCTGCACGGCCGCGGCCCGCAGAGCCACCGCGTGCTGCTGGCGCTGCGCCCGGCCGAGCTCTGGGCGTACACGCACCCGGCGGTGCCCGAAGTGGACGGCCCGGAGTGGACCGAGGGCGGGCACGAGGCGGCCCGCTGGTGCCGGCTGCTGGCCGCGTACGGGGTGGCGGCGGATCCCGCGGACCTGGACCTGGCCGTCCCCTCGCGGCCCAGCCCCGCCCCGGGCGCGGTCGTGGTGCATCCGGGCGCCGCGTACGGCAGCCGCCGCTGGCCGGCCGACCGGTACGCGCGGGTCGCCGCGGCCCTCCGCCGCGCCGGGCACCGGGTGGTGGTCACCGGCGGGGGGGACGAGCGCCCGCTGGCGGTGTCGGTGGCCGCCCGGGCCGGGCTGGACCCGGACGCGGTGCTCGCCGGCCGGACGGACCTGGCCGGACTCGCCGGCGTGGTCGCGGGCGCCCGGCTGGTGGTCTGCGGGGACACCGGGGTCGGCCACCTGGCCACCGCGTACCGGACGCCGTCCGTGCTGTTGTTCGGCCCGAGCCCGCCGGAGCGGTGGGGGCCGCCGCCGGACCGGGCGGAGCACGTGGTGCTGTGGCGGGCCACCGGGCCGGGGGAGCCGTTCGCGGACCGGCCGGGCCCGGCGCTGCTCGCGCTGCGGCCGGCGGACGTGCTGGCCGCGGCCGCCGCGCTGCTCGAGCGGGAGCCGCAGGGGGTCCCCTGTCGATCTTCGGCGGCGCGGGCCGACGCCCGGACGCCGTCCGCCTCCATCGAGACCGAAAGGAGACCCCCTGGTGCCGCGGCTGCGTCGTAGCGACCCGGGCAGGCCCGGCCTCACGCGCCGCCGCGGCGGCCGCGGCTGGGTGTTCCTGGACGAGTCCGGGCGGAGGATCACCGACCCGGACGTGCTGGCCCGGATCCGGTCGCTGGTCATCCCGCCGGCGTGGCGGGACGTCTGGATCGCGCCCGACCCGCACGGGCACATCCAGGCGATCGGCACGGACGCGGCCGGCCGCCGGCAGTACCGCTACCACGACCTGTGGCGGCGGCGTCGCGACCGCGCCAAGCACCTGCGGGTGCTGCAGGTGGGGGAGCGGCTGCCGTCGCTGCGGCGGCGGTGGAGGCGGGACCTGAACCGGTCCGGGCTCGACCGCGACCGGGTGCTCGCCGCGGCGGCCCGGCTGCTCGACCTCGGCCTGTTCCGGGTCGGCGGCGAGGAGTACGCCCAGGAGAACAGCACGTACGGGCTCGCCACGCTGCGCCGGGAACACGTCCGGGTCAGGCAGGGCCGGCTGGTCTTCGACTACACCGCCAAGGCGGGGCTCCGCCGGCTCGAGGTGATCGACGACCCGAGGGTGATCGAGGTCGTGGACGCGCTGCGCCGCCGGGACGACCCGGACCCGGAGCTGTTCGCGTACCGGACCGGCGACGGCTGGTCGGACGTGAAGAGCGGCACCGTGAACGGGTACCTGCGCGAGCTGTCCGGCCTGGACATGTCCGCCAAGGACTTCCGCACCTGGCACGCCACCGTGCTGATGTCCGCCGTGCTCGCCCGGCACGCGCCGGTCGCGCCGTCGAAGCGGGCCCGGGACAGGGCCGTCCGGGCCGGCTACGCCGAGGTGAGCGAGGCGCTCGGCAACACCCCGGCCGTGTGCAGGTCGTCCTACGTGGACCCCCGGGTGGTGGACCTCTTCCACGACGGCGCCACCATCGCGCTCCCGCCTCGCAAGCGCTCGGACGAGGCGATGCGCAGCGCGCTGGAGAAGGAGGTCCTCGACCTGCTCCGGACCGACCCGACTAGCTTTCGGGGGCCGGGCCCCCGCACCCCCGGACGTTCGGTCGGTGCCGCCGGTCCGGTCTCGACCGGGCTTCGTCCAACGAGCCCCGCCGAGGGCGGGGACCCCGGCGGCTCTCAGGCCGCGGTCGGCTCGGGCAGGATGATGGGGTGACGGAGTTCAGCGGGGGCGGCGACCCGCGGCGCAGCGTCGAGCTGCTGTGGGGGACCCGGGAGCCGCCGCGGCGGGGCCCGAAGCCGAAGCTGTCGGTGGACGCGATCGTCCGCGCCGGGATCGAGGTGGCCGACGCCGAGGGGCTGCCGGCGCTGTCCATGCGCCGGGTGGCCGAGCAGGTCGGGGTCACCGCGATGTCGCTCTACACGTACGTGCCTGGCAAGGCCGAGCTGCTCGACGTCATGATCGACCGGGTCAGCGCCGGGACCGCGCGCCCGGCCGAGGTTCCCGGCGGCTGGCGCGGCCGGCTGGAGCAGGTGGCCCGGGAGAACTGGGCGCTCTACCACCGGCACCCGTGGGTGCTGCAGGTGGCGACCAGCCGGCCGCCGCTCGGGCCGGGCGTCACCGGCAAGTACGACTACGAGCTGAGCGCGGTGGACGGGATCGGGCTGTCCGACGTGGAGATGGACGCCGTGCTCAGCCTGGTGCTCGGGCACGTCGAGGGGGCGGCGCGCCGGTCGCTGGACGCGGCCCAGGTGGTGCGGCGCACCGGGCTGACCGACGAGCAGTGGTGGGCGGCGGCGGGGCCGGCGCTGGCGAAGGTCTTCGACGCCGACCGCTACCCGCGGGCCGCCCGGGTCGGCGCGGCCGCCGGCGAGGAGTACGGCGGCGCCGGCAGCCCGCGGCACGCGTTCGAGTTCGGGCTGCGGCGGATCCTGGACGGCGTCGAGGCGCTCGTCCGGACCCGCGAGCCCGCGAACGAGCCCGCGGGCTGACCTCGACAGGCGCTAGCCGAGCCAGCGCCGGATCCGCTTGCCGGCGGCCTTCTTCCGGGCCGCCGGCAGGGCGGCCTCCAGCCGGCCGGCGTCGGTGGCCTGCCGGGCGTGCAGCAGCCCGTAGGTGAAGGCGTTCTCGCCGGCGGCGTGCGCCGCGAGCGCGGCCTGGCGCAGCAGGTCCCGGGTGACCACCGAGTCGTGGTGGTCGCCGAGCAGCTCCTGGATGCCCTCCATCGCGGCGGCCAGCCGTCCGGCGGGCTCGCCGGCCAACGGCTGCGCGGCCTCGCCGGCGTACCGGGCCCGCTTGGCGGCCTTGCGCGCCTCGTGCAGCGCAGTGTCCCGGTCGGTGACCCCCGGCAACGGCGGGGCGCCCCCCGCAGGCCGGTCCGCCCGGTCCGCCGCGTCCGCCCGGTCGGCCGCGGCCAGCAGCCGGTCGACCTGCCGGACGGCCTTGCGCACCCGGGAGCGCAGCTCAGGGGCTGCCGGCCGCGCGCCGCGCTCGGTCGGCGGTGCGGCGATCAGCTCGTCGAGGTCGTCGAGCAGCCGGGTGTACCGCTCGCCGTCGAGCACCGAGAGCAGCACCCGCCGGTGCCTCGCCGTGTCGGCGCGCAGGCCGTCGGTGAGCCGGGACCGGACCGGCCCGAGCACCAGCACGTCCGGCTCGGCGTCCAGCGCCCGGTCCAGCCGGGCCGCGAGCACCTCGGCGTCCCGGACGTGCCCGAACGCCTCGCCCAGCCAGCGCAGCTCGTCGCGCAGCCGGTCGGCGGTCGTCCGGTCGTACAGGGGCCGGAACGTCCTCAGCGTGCTGCGCAGCCGGCGGGTCGCCACCCGCATCTTGTGCACCGAGTCCGGCTCGTCCCGCCGCACCCGGGCGTCGTACCCGACCAGCGCGTCCCGCTGCTGGCGCAGGTAGGCGCCCACCGCGGCAGCCGCGCTCCCGTCCGCGGCGGCCGGACCGGCATCCTGCGGCCACCGGCCGTCCAGCGCCCGGGCCAGCTTCGAGACGTCCGTCGCCGGGGTCGCGCCGGCCGCCCGCAGCCGCCGGTCCACCGCCTCGAGCAGCTCCCGGTCACCCCCGCCGGTCAGCTCGACCTCCAGCTCGCGCCACTGCTGCGCGGTGGTCTGCTCGCCCAGCGTCTGGGCGGTGACCAGGTCGTCGGCCACCAGCGCGACGACCCGCCCCTCGGCGTCGACCAGCGGCCACTCCGTCCGCCGGGTGGTCAGCCTGACCACCGGCTGCAGCCGGGTGCCGCGGCTCAGCGCACGCACCTCGGCGGCGGCGCGGGCCGGCACCGCGCCGGCGCGGCCCAGGGGCAGCTGCAGCTCGTCGCGCTCGTCGCCGCCGCGGTAGCGCTTGACGTGCCAGCCCGCGTCCGTCCCGCCGGTGCGCCGGCGCAGCGCGACCCGGTCGCGGGCCAGCCGCAGGTCGGGGGTGTCGTAGTAGACGGCGGTCAGCTCGTGCCGGGCCGGCTCGCCGACCGAGATCCCGTCCGGAGAGATCCCGTCCGGGAGGGCGAAGCCGACCGGCACCTCGTACTTCCGCTCGATCTCCGCGGCCATCCCCGCACCACTCCCACCTGGGCGCCTCGTCCTGACGCTCAGCAGCAGGCTACCTGTCCGTAACCGTTGCCGGCGCAGCGGCGGGCGCCGGTCAGAACCGGTGATCCTCCTCGTGGTACCCGAGAGCCTGGAAGACCTCGCCGACGTTCCGGAAGACCTGGCCCGAAGGCAGCCGGCGGACCAGGTCGCGCAGCCGGTCCGGCGCGTTGCCGTCGACCAGCTGGCCGAGCAGGCCGGACACGTCGTTGGGGAAGGCGTGCCGGGTCAGGTGGGCCGCGAGGTCGGACCGCAGGACCACCTCGTCCGCGGTCATCCCGGGCGGCGGCGCCGGCCGCCGGTCCTCCGGCTCGCCGAGCGCGCCCGGGTCCGGCTGGTCCTCGCCGGCCGGCTCCGGGTCCTTCCACTCCTCCGCGTGGGTGGGCCGCTCGGCCCGCATCATGCCCTCGACCTCGTGTTCGAGCTGCTCGTCCACCCGGGGGGAGTGCTTGTTGTTGCCACGCTCCATAGGTCAGCCGTCCTCGCGAAGTCGGGCCCGCACCGTACCGTCCGGGTCGACCACGACCTCCAAGACGGGCTGCGGGTGCGTGGTCGGACCCCGCCGGACCTCCCCGTCGCGGATCCGGAAGACGCTGCCGTGCCACGGGCACTGCACGCACAGCTCGTCGCCGGAGCCGGACAGCTCGCCCTCGGACAGCGGGCCGCCCAGGTGGGAGCACTCGTGATAGAGCACGTCCACCCGCCGGTCGCGGCGGAGCACGAAGACCGGGCCGTCTGCCAGCGCCATCCGCACCGGGCGGCCGTCGGGCAGGTCCTCCAGCGAGCAGAGCCGGGTGAATTCCTCCGGCAGGGTGTACGGCGCCTCCTCGGCGTGGTTCATCCCCGCCGCCTGCCGGTAGGCGAGGTGGCCGCCCAGGTAGGCGGCGATGCCGCCCACGCTCACCGCGGCCAGGCTGAGCGTGACCCCGCGGGCGTGCCGGCCGCGGCGGCGGGACCGCCAGGAGGCGACCTGCAGGCCCACGGTGACCGTGTTCGCCAGCGCGTGCACCAGCCCGATGCGCTGCTGCTGCGGGTGCAGGTCGGACCAGTCGGCGGCGCCGGCGGCCGCGGTCGGGACGGCGGCCAGCACGCCCAGCCCGACGAGCGCCTGCGCGCCGCGGCGGCTGCCTGGCAGGAAGTCCAGCACGGTGGCGGAGATCCAGCTGCCCAGCGGCACCAGGATCAGCGCCGGGTGCAGCGGGTGACCGAGCCAGACGCCGTGCAGCGCGTCGCGCAGCGGTGCCGACGGCAGCGCCGCGTCGACCGCCTTCTTCGCGGCGGTCACCGCGGGGTCGAGTGCCTTGGCCCGCTCGACGCGATCGACGGCCGCCTCGGCGGCCCGCAGGGAACGCATGCCCAGGTGGTGACCAGAACTGCCGCCGCGAAACATGAACCGCTCCCTCCGGGGTAGCCACGGACGCGACCGCGTCAGCCCGGCAGCGAGGAGGAGCGCGTCCCCGTTGAGGCCCACGGTGTCGACCCGGCCACCCTGCCCGACCGCGACCTGCTCCGGGAGCTGCGGCATCTGCACGATACGCGCCACGACACGTTCCTGTTCGGCTCGGATGGCGCGCTCGCCGTGCACACCCGGCGGACGGCCGAGCTGGAGGCGGAGTACCTGCGGCGGTACCCGCAGCGGCGCGTGTCCGAGGAGCGGGTCCGCGAGGGCGCCCGGCGACGGGGAAGCGCACGGTGACCGCGCGGTCGGGCGGGCTCGCGGCGCTGGTGCCGCGGCTGGCCGGTCACGAGCTGGTGGTCGTCGGCGACGCGGTGCTGGACGTGTGGATCGACGGGTCGGCCGGCCGGCTGTGCCGGGAGGGTCCGGTGCCGGTGGTGGACGTCGCCGGCACCCGGCTCGCCCCGGGCGGGGCAGCGAACGCCGCCGCCAACCTCGCCGCGCTGGGCGCGACGGTCCGGCTGGTGGGTCCGGTCGGCGACGACCCCGACGCGGCCAGCCTGCGCGAGGTGCTCGCCGAGCACGGGGTCGACACGTCCGGGCTGGTGACCGTGCCGGGCCGGCCGACGCCGGCCAAGCGGCGGCTGGCCGCGGACGGGCAGCTGGTCGCGCGCTTCGACACCGTGCCGGGTCCGCTGGACGCGGAGGCGGGGGGCGCGGTCGCGGGCGCGCTGGCCCGGCGGGTGCCCCGCTGCCCGCGGCTGCTGGTCTCCGACTACGGCCTCGGCGCCGCGGCCGGGCCGGTCCGGGACGAGGTCGTCCGGGCCCGCGACGGGCTGGAACTGCTGGTGGTGGACGCTCACGAGCTGGCGCCGTGGGCGCCGGCCCGGCCGACCGCCGTGACTCCGAACGCGGACGAGACTCGGCGGCTGCTGCCGGTTCCCGCTGCGCTCGGCGACGGGGAGGCGGCCGGGAGCGGGGCGGGCTTCGCGGTCCGGCACGCCACGGCGCTGCTGCGCGCGTCCGGAGCGGCGATGGTCGCGGCGACGGCCGACGAAGAGGGCGCTGTCCTGCTGCGCCCGGACCGCCCGCCGCACCGGGTGCGGGTCCGCCCGGCGCCGGAGAGCCGAACCACCGGCGCCGGCGACACGCTGACCGCCGCGCTCACCCTCGCCCTCGCCGCCGGCGCCGACCCCGCCGCCGCGCTGGGGCTGGCCTGTGCGGCCGCCGGCTGCGTGGTCCGCCGACCCGGCACCGTGGTGTGCGACCGCGCCGACCTCGCCCGCGTCCTGGGGGACACCCGCCCGGCCGGTGTGGTCGACGACGCCGAGCTGGCCGCCCTGGTCGCCCGGCACCGGCGCGCCGGCCTGCGGATCGTCTTCACCAACGGCTGCTTCGACCTGCTGCACACCGGCCACCTCTCCTACCTGGGGGAGGCGCGGCGGCTCGGCGACGTCCTGGTGGTCGGGCTCAACAGCGACGCCAGCGTCCGCCGGCTGAAGGGACCCGACCGGCCGGTGACCGGCGAGGCCGACCGGGCCGCGCTGCTCGCCGCGCTGCCGGCGGTCGACCACGTCGTCGTCTTCGGCGAGGACAGCCCGGTGCGGCTGATCGAGCTGATCCGCCCGGACGTGTACGTCAAGGGCGGCGACTACACCCCGGAAATGCTGGCCGAGACGCCGGTGGTGGAGCGCCTCGGCGGCACCGTCCGCACCGTCGGCTACCTGGCCCGGCGCTCGTCCACCCGGATCATCGAGACGATCCGCTCCACCGGGCGGCCCGGATGACCGGCTCCGCAGATGTCGACGTCCTGGTCACCACCAAAGACCGGCCGGACGCGCTCGCGGTCACCCTGGCCGGGCTGGCCGGGCAGTCCGCGACCGGCTTCCGGGTGGTGGTCAGCGACCAGTCCGAGCCCGAGCCGGCGACGGCGTCGCCCGCGGTGGCGACGATGCTGCGGGTGCTGGCGCAGCGCGGCTGCGCCGTGCGGGCGGGCCGGCACCTGCCCGCACGCGGTCTCGCCGAGCACCGGGCGCACCTGCTGTCCCGGGCGAGCGCCCGCTACGTCCTCTGCCTCGACGACGACGTCTGGCTGGAGCCGGCGGCGCTCGCCACCATGGTGGCCGCGATCGGCGAGCTGCGCTGCGGCTTCGTCGGCATGTCGGTCGTCGGCCTGTCGTACGCGGCGGACGTGCGGCCGCACGAGCACGGCACGTACGAGCCCTGGGACGGCCCGGTCCGGCCGGAGCGGGTGCGCAAGGACACCGCCGCCTGGGAGCGGTGGCGGCTGCACAACGCCGCGAACGTGCTGCACATCGCGAACGGGCGCGGCCTGCGCTCCGGCTGGACCGCCTACAAGGTCGCCTGGGTGGCCGCCTGCGTGCTGTTCGACCGGGCGAAGCTGGTCGACTGCGGCGGCTTCGACTTCTGGACCGACGTCGGCGCGCCGGGGCACTCCGGGGAGGACGTGGTCGCCCAGCTGCGGGTGATGGAGCGGTACGGCGGCGCCGGGCTGCTGCCGAGCCGCGCGTACCACCTCGAGCTGCCGACCACGGTGCCGGACCGGCGGGTGGACTGCTACGAGGTGGTGCTGGGACAGTCGTAGACCACTCGCGATGCGACTCGTTGCGTTGTCGACGCTCACGATATATCGTTCGGCTCGTCAACACCGACGAGAGGAGTGCACGATGCACCCGACAGACACCGGCCGGCGCGGCCAGTCCCCGCTCCGGCATCCGCACCGGCGCCCGCCGTTCGGCGGCCGCGGCGGCCCCGGCGGCTTCGGCCCCGGCGGCTTGGGCCCCGGCGGCTTCGGCGGGCCGGGCGGCCCGTTCGGCCCGCACGGCGCCGGACGCGGCCGGCACCGCGGTCGCGGCGCCCGCCGCGGCGACGTGCGGGCGGCCGTGCTGGCCCTGCTCGCCGAGCGGCCCATGCACGGCTACGAGATCATCCAGCAGATCGAGGAGCGCTCCGGCGGCTTGTGGCGGCCGAGCCCGGGCTCGGTCTACCCGACCCTGCAGATGCTCTCCGACGAGGGCCTGATCACCGGCGACGAGTCCGGCGGGCGGCGGCTGTTCACGCTCACCGACACCGGCCGGGCCGAGGCCGAGCGGCGCGAGGACGCGCCGCCGTGGCAGCAGGAGCCGGACGAGTCCTGGGCGGCGGCGCAGCGCTTCCGCGACGAGCTCGGCCAGCTCGCGATGGCGGTCTGGCAGGTCGCCCGGGTCGGCACCGACGAGCAGCGGGCCGAGGTGCTCGCCGCGCTCGCCGAGGCCCGGCGCAAGGCCTACCGGCTGCTCGCCGACGCCCCCGACCAGCCCGCCGACACCGCGGTGTGAACCCCGCCGCGGCCACGACGAGGCCCGGGCAGGATGCCCGGGCCTCGCTCCGTTCCGTGCTGGCTGTCCGTGGTGCTAGGGGGTCGGGCGGTCCACCTCGCCGCGCCAGGCGCCGCTCTCGG
>Ga0210378_10001174_pt1 | contig 13699 bp, 9 predicted proteins | sample PLM1_60_b1redo_FD_155465 | JGI IMG/M metagenome (GOLD analysis project Ga0210378, IMG submission 155465) | Groundwater sediment microbial communities from an aquifer in East River, Colorado, USA - PLM1_60_b1 redo | ecosystem: Environmental > Terrestrial > Soil > Riparian zone | place: USA: East...
GCCGAATCCCCGGTCTGGAGTCCCGACTCGACCCGCATCGCCTATGTGGCGCGGGTGCCGGAGGAGGGCCGGTACGGCACGAAGGACGGCGTAACCCCGGAGAAGGAGCCGCCGCGCCGGATCACCACCCTGAACTTCCGCGAGGATGACATCGGCTTCACCCTCGACCGGCGGCCGCACGTGTTCGCCGTCGACCCGTTCGCCGACCGGCCGGAGCCGGCACAGCTCACCGGCGGCGACGTCGATGACGCCGAGGTGGCCTGGAGCCCGGACGGGCGGCGGCTGGCTTTCCTGTCGGCGCGGCACGAGGACCGAGACACCACTCTGTACCGCGATGTGTACACGTGTGCGGCCGAGGGTGGAGACCTGGTCCGGGTGACGCCGACGACGTCGTTCGCCGCAGGTCGGCCGGTATTCACGGCGGACGGTCGGGAGATCGTCTTCCTCGCGCATGGCGGTCTCGGCTCGGCCGGCCGGGACTTCGTCGCGCGCAACCTCGCGCTGTGGGCGGTGCCCGCCGACGGGTCCGCCCAGCCGCGGCAACTCGCCGACAGCGCCGATCTCGACCTCACCGACTGCTGTTCCGGGCTGCAGCTGGATCGCGGCGGGGTGCTCGTCGGCGCCCAGCGGCGGGGTGCGGTCGAGCTGCTCCGGGTCCCGCTGGACGCCCGTCCCGACGGGCCACCGCCGCGGACCGTGATCGGCGGGCACCGCCAGGTGACCGGCTTCGCCACCGCGGCCGGCCAGGTGGTCGCCTCCGTCGCCGACCCACTGACCACCGGCGAGCTCATCGCGGTGCGACCGGGCGGCGACGAAAGGCGGCTGACCGAGTTCGGCGCCGAACTGGCCGAGGTCGATGTGCGCCCGATGGAGGAGGTCACGGCGACCGCGCCGGACGGCTACCCGGTGCACGGCTGGGCCGTCCGGCCTGCCGGGCCGGGTCCGCACCCGGTGCTGCTGATGATTCACGGCGGGCCGTACATGCAGTACGGCTGGACGCTGTTCGACGAGGCCCAGGTGTACGCCGGGGCCGGGTACGCGGTGGTGATGGGCAACCCCCGCGGCTCCACCGGGTATGGCGAGGGCCATGGACGGGCGATCCGGCACGTGATGGGCACGGTGGACGCCGACGACCTGCTCGCGCTGCTGGACGCGGCGCTGGCCGACCCGGACCTCGACGAGAGCCGGGTAGGCATGCTGGGTGGCTCGTACGGCGGCTTCATGGCCACCTGGCTGGCCGCGCACGCCGGCCACCGGTTCCGGGCGGCGATCAGCGAGCGGGCGCTCAACGCATTCGACAGCTTCACCGGCTCCAGTGACATCGGCCACTTCTTCACCGAGGCCTACGCGGGCACCGACCCGGAGCGGATAGCCGCGCAGAGCCCGCTCACCTACGCGCACCAGATCGAGATCCCGATGCTGATCGTCCACTCCGAACAGGACTGGCGGTGCCCGGTCGAGCAGGCGCAGCGGCTGTTCGTGGCGCTGAAGACCCGGGGCGTACCGACCGAACTGCTGCTGTTCCCCGGTGAAGGGCACGAGCTGTCCCGGTCCGGGCGGCCGAGTCATCGGGTGGCTCGCTTCGAGGCCATCCTCGACTGGTGGTCACGGCACCTGGTCGCCGCCCAGGAAGCCGCGACCGCCGCGGTCGCCACCGCCGCGTCGTGAGCGGGGCTCGACCGGATGTTCTCGGCAGAGACACCCCGTACCAACCGGCCGGTTCTGGAACCGACCGCGGTTGCCGGCCGTTGCCCCGGTAGCGCATGCTTGATTACACGATTACGGTGCTGCCGGAGAGTGTGATGAGTGACATGGGGAACCTACCTGTCGAGCCCGTGCCGGAGGGGCAGCTCCGGGTGGGCGACGCCGAGCGGCAGAAAGCCGCGATGGCGCTCGGTGAGCATTTCGCCACCGGGCGGCTGGACCAGCAGGAGTTCGACGACCGGGTGCAGGCCGCCTATGCGGCGCGTACCCGGGTGGACCTGCAGCGGTTGTTCGTCGACCTGCCCGAGCCAGCGCCGTTCCGGGTCGCCGTTGGCCGCCCGGCCGAGCCGGCCGCCGGATCGTGGCCGCGGCGGCTCCCGGTCATCGTCCCGGTGCTCCCGCTGGTGCTGGCGCTGCTGATCGTGGCGAGCATCGTGTTCCGGCTGCCGCTGTTCCCGCTCTTCTTCTTCTGGATGTGGTTCGGCTGGGGCCGCCGAGGCTGGCACGGACCGCGTCGGTACGTCGGCACCCGCCCCTGGTAGACCCCGGTCGGCGGCCGCCTACCAGCCGCGTGCTCGCCATTCCCCCAGGTGCGGGCGCTCCGTGCCGAGCGTGGTGTCGTTGCCGTGGCCGGGATAGACCCAGGTCTGGTCCGGGAGTCGGCCGAAGACCCGTTCCTCGAGGTCGTCCATGAGCGAGGTGAAGTCGGTCGGGCTCGTCGTCCGGCCCGGCCCGCCGGGGAAGAGCGAGTCCCCGGTGAACAGGTGCGGCGAACCCTCCGGGTCGTCGTAGCGCAGCGCCACGCTCCCCGGCGTGTGCCCGCGCAGGTGGATCACCGCCAGCTCGACCTCGCCCACCCGGACCGTGTCGCCGTGCGAGACCGGCGTGTCCACCGGCACCGGCAAGGCGGGCGCGTCGGTCGGGTGGGCAACCGTGCGGGCGCCGGTGGCCGCGACCACGTCGGCGAGCCCCTGCCAGTGGTCACCGTGCCGGTGCGTGGTCACGACCGTGCGCAGCGGAATGTCGCCGACCAGATCGAGCAGCCTTATCGGCTCGTTCGCGGCGTCGACCAGCAGCGCATCGCCGGTCGCGGCGCAGCGCAGCAGGTACGCGTTGTTGTCCATCGGCCCGACCGCCAACTTGGTGATCGTCAACGCCGGCAGCTCCCGGACGTCGGCCGGGCCGCCGACGTGCACGTTCCCGGTATAGGTCATGGTCTGCATCCTTTCGCATTCCTGCCGCCGTGTCGTACGGGCGTGTCGCTGGCCCGGTCGGTAAGCTGCGCGTCGACCAGGTTCCGGCCCCACCCGCCAACCCAACACGGCCCAGCGATCCCGCACGGCACGGCTCCCCCGCACGGCAGCGCCGTTCGACGGCGTAGCCCAGGCGGCTCCGCCCCTCCCTACGCGGCAGCGCGACCCCGGACGGCGTGGCGGTGAGTTTGCCTCGGCGGGGTATCTGAGAACCTGCGAGTCTTCTCCGGCGACCCCCGTAGCGCAGCGCGGACGCGCGCTGCGCTACGGGGGTCGCGGCGTTCAGCCGGCCTTCGACACCCGGGGGCGGCGGCCGGAGCGGGCGCGGGGCGGGTGGACCTGGCCGTCCGCGGCCGGGCCGAGCGCCCGGCGCAGGAACCGGCCGGTGTGGCTGCCCTCGACGGTGGCCACCTGCTCGGGCGTCCCGGCGGCCACCACCGCGCCGCCACCGGCGCCGCCTTCGGGACCCATGTCCACGACCCAGTCGGCGGTCTTGATCACGTCCAGGTTGTGCTCGATGACGATCACGGTGTTGCCCGCCTCGACCAGCCGGGTGAGCACGCCGAGCAGCTTCTGCACGTCCTCGAAGTGCAGCCCGGTGGTCGGCTCGTCCAGCACGTAGACGGTCCGCCCGGTGGAGCGTTTTTGCAGTTCGGAGGCGAGCTTGACGCGCTGCGCCTCGCCGCCGGACAGGGTCGGCGCCGGCTGGCCGAGCCGGACGTAGCCGAGACCGACGTCGACCAGCGTGGTGAGATGCCTGGAGATCGCCGGGACCGCCGCGAAGAACTCGGCCGCCTCCTCGATCGGCATGTCCAGCACCTCGGCGATCGTGCGGCCCTTGAAGTGCACCTCCAGCGTCTCCCGGTTGTACCGGGCGCCCTTGCACACCTCGCACGGGACGTAGACGTCCGGCAGGAAGTTCATCTCGATCTTGATGGTGCCGTCCCCGGCGCACGCCTCGCAGCGCCCGCCCTTGACGTTGAACGAGAACCGGCCCGGCTGGTAGCCGCGGATCTTCGCCTCCATCGTCTCCGCGAACAGCCGGCGGATGTGGTCGAACACACCCGTGTACGTGGCCGGGTTGGACCGCGGCGTGCGCCCGATCGGCGACTGGTCGACGCCGACGACCTTGTCCACGTCCTCGATGCCGCGCACCCGGCGGTGCCGGCCGGGCACCAGCTTGGCTCCGTTGACCTTGTTGGCCAGCGCCGCGTACAGGATGTCGTTGACCAGCGTCGACTTGCCCGACCCGGAAACGCCGGTGACCACGACGAAGCAGCCGAGCGGGAACCCGACGTCGACGGTGCGCAGGTTGTGCTCCCGGGCGCCCTCGACCAGCAGCTCCCGCCCGGGGTCACGGGGCCGGCGGAACGCCGGCACCGGAATCGACCTGCGGCCGGACAGGTACGCCCCGGTCACCGAGCCCGCGCTGGCCAGCAGGTCGTCCACCGTGCCCGAGACCACCACGTGACCGCCGTGCTCGCCGGCGCCCGGCCCGATGTCAACCACCCAGTCGGCGGTCCGGATCGTCTCCTCGTCGTGCTCCACCACGATCAGCGTGTTGCCGAGGTCGCGCAGCCGCAGCAGCGTGTCGATCAGCCGCCGGTTGTCCCGCTGGTGCAGCCCGATCGACGGCTCGTCCAACACGTAGAGCACGCCGACCAGGCCGGAGCCGATCTGGGTGGCGAGCCGGATCCGCTGCGCCTCGCCGCCGGCCAGGGTGGCGGCCGGCCGGTCCAAGGAGAGGTAGTCCAGGCCGACGTCGACCAGGAACCCCAGCCGCGCGTGCACCTCCTTGAGCACCCGCGCGGCGATCATCCGCTCCCGGTCGGACAGCTCCAGCCCGGCCAGGAACTCCCCGCACTCCCCGATGGACAGCGCGGCCACCTCGGCGATCGACCGGCCTGCCCCGTCCCCACCGGTCAGGGTGACCGCGAGCACCTCGGGCTTGAGCCGGGCGCCGCCGCACGTCGGGCACGGCACCTCCCGCATGTACCCCTCGTACTTCTCCCGGCTGTAGTCGCTGTCGGTCTCCGCGTGCCGGCGCTCCAGGAACGGCACGACACCCTCGTAGGTGGCGTAGTAGGCCCGTTCCCGGCCGTACCGGTTGCGGTAGCGGACGTGCACCTGTGGGTCGTGCCCGTACAGGATCGCCTTCTGCGCTCGCACCGGCAGCCGTTCCCACGGTGTGTCGACCCGGAAGCCGACCGCCTCACCGAGCGCGGCGAGCAGGCGCAGGAAGTATTCGCTGGTCTGGGCGGTCGACCAGGGTGCGATCGCGCCCTCCTCCAGGGTGCGCTCCGGGTCGGGGACCACCAGGTCCGGGTCGACCTCCTTCCGGGTGCCGAGACCGGCGCATTCCGGGCACGCCCCGTACGGCGAGTTGAACGAGAACGACCGCGGCTCCATCGCCTCGAACGACAGGTCGTCGTACAGGCAGGCCAAGTGCTCGGAGAAGGTGCGCTCCCGGTGCGGGTCGTCGTCGGGCAGGTCGAGGAAGTCGAGCAGGACGATCCCGCCGGCCAGGCCGAGCGCCGTCTCGATCGAGTCGGTCAGCCGCTGCTTTGCCGACGCCTTCACGGTGAGCCGGTCGACGACCACCTCGATCGTGTGCTTCTCCTGCTTCTTCAGCCTCGGCGGCTCGGTCAGCGGGTGCACCACCCCGTCCACCCGGACCCGGGAGTATCCCTTCGCCTGCAGCTCGCCGAACAGGTCGACGTACTCGCCCTTCCGTCCGCGCACCACCGGCGCCAGCACCTGGAACCGGGTGCCTTCGTCCATCTCCAGCACCCGGTCCACGATCTGCTGCGGCGTCTGGCGGCTGATCGGCCGGCCGCACTTGGGGCAGTGCGGGCGGCCGGCCCGGGCGTACAGCAGCCGGAGGTAGTCGTACACCTCGGTGATGGTGCCGACGGTGGAGCGCGGGTTGCGGCTGGTGGACTTCTGGTCGATCGACACCGCCGGGGACAGGCCCTCGATGAAGTCGACGTCCGGCTTGTCCATTTGACCGAGGAACTGCCGGGCGTATGCCGACAGCGACTCCACGTACCTTCGCTGGCCCTCGGCGAAGATCGTGTCGAAGGCCAGGCTCGACTTGCCCGACCCGGACAGCCCGGTGAACACGATCAGGCTGTTCCGGGGCAGGTCGATATGGACGTCCTTGAGGTTGTGCTCGCGCGCACCACGGACGATCAGTCGGTCAGCCACCGTGTGTCTTTCGGCCGGACGGGAGGGTCGGTCCCGACTGTAGCGACGCCCTCCGACAGATTCTTCCGACGGGTGCGGCGGACCCGGGTCACCCGCGGTCGAGCATGCGGGAGATCTCGGCCTCGAGCGCCGGCTGGCACCGCTCGAAGCCCGGCGCAACGATCGCGTCGGTCTCGGCCAGGAACGAGCGCACCGGCTCGGCCGGCACGGTGACCACGCAGGGCAGCGGGACCGCACGCAGGGTGAGCGTGACCTGCGCACCGGTCACACTGACCTGGACGTGCCCGCCGGCGACCTCGCGGGTCATGGCCGCTGCCCCCGGCTCGCGGCCGGCCCCGGCCAGCGCCTCCCGGAACCGGTCCCGCAGCACCACCCACCGGCCGCGCAGCAGCGACGGGTGCTCCGGCTTGGCCGCCACCACCAGGACCACCGCCAGCGGGTCGTCGGCCGACCAGGAAAGCCGGAGCACGGACAGCGGGGCCCGTCCCGGCCGCAGGCCGGCGCCTAGCACGATCTCCCGCGTCACGGTCCCGGTCTCGGTCACTCCGCACCCGCCTCCGTCCGACGACGGTCCCGCGCACCGGGCGGTGGGGCGCTACGCGGGTACCCAAGCGTGGCATCGACCGGTCCGGGGCGCCACCCGGATCACCCCGGTCCGCCGGCGCCAGCCTCCCAACCGTTCGGCGCCGCCGACCTGAGGCGATCCGCGTACCCTTCGCAGGGTGCCCGACCCGTCGACCTACCGGCCCGCCCCGGGCACGATTCCCGACCAGCCGGGCGTCTACAGGTTCCGGGACGAGCGGCGCCGGGTCATCTACGTCGGCAAGGCGAAAAGCCTGCGGCAGCGACTGAACAGCTACTTCGGCAGCCCGGCCGACCTGCACCCGCGCACCCGGCAGATGGTCACCAGCGCGGCCAGCGTCGAGTGGACGGTGGTCAGCACCGAGGTCGAGGCGCTGCAGCTCGAGTACAGCTGGATCAAGGAGTACGACCCGCGGTTCAACGTCCGGTACCGGGACGACAAGAGCTATCCGAGCCTCGCCGTGACGCTGTACGAGGAGTTCCCCCGGCTGCAGGTGATGCGCGGCCCGAAGCGGAAGGGCGTGCGGTACTTCGGGCCGTACGCGCACGCCTGGGCGATCCGGGAGACGCTCGACCTGCTGCTGCGGGTGTTCCCGGCCCGGACCTGCAGCGCGGGCGTGTTCAAGCGGGCGCACCAGGTTGGCCGGCCCTGCCTGCTCGGCTACATCGGCAAGTGCTCGGCGCCGTGCGTGCAGCGGGTCAGCGCCGAGGAGCACCGGCAGATCGTCGAGGACTTCTGCGACTTCATGGCCGGCCGGACCGACCAGATGATCCGCCGGCTGGAGCGGCAGATGGCGCAGGCCGCGGACGAGCTGGAGTTCGAGCGGGCGGCCCGGCTGCGCGACGACATCGGAGCGCTGCGCCGGGCGATGGAGAAGCAGGCGGTGGTGTTCGGTGACGGCACCGACGCCGACGTGGTCGCGTTCGCCCAGGACCAGCTGGAGGCGGCGGTCCAGGTGTTCCACGTGCGCGGCGGGCGGGTGCGCGGTCAGCGCGGCTGGGTGGTGGACAAGGTCGAGGACGTGACCACCGGCGACCTGGTCGAGCAGTTCGTCACCCAGGTGTACGGCTGGTCCAAAGAAGAAAGCATGGTCGCCGAGGACGTGCCCCGGGAAGTGCTCGTCCCCGAGCTGCCCCCGGACCTGCCCGTGCTCACCCAGTGGCTGTGCGACCGGCGCGGCAGCCGGGTGTCGCTGCGGGTCCCGCAGCGTGGCGACAAGCGGGCGCTGCTGGAGACGGTGGCCCGCAACGCCGAGCAGGCGTTCGCGCAGCACAAGCTGAAGCGGGCCAGCGACCTCACGGCCCGGTCCCGGGCGCTGGCCGAGATCCAGGACGCGCTGGGTCTGGACAGTGCCCCGCTGCGGATCGAGTGCTTCGACGTCTCGCACGTGCAGGGCACCAACGTGGTCGCCAGCATGGTGGTCTTCGAGGACGGGCTGCCACGCAAGTCGGAGTACCGCCGGTTCGCGATCCGCGGCTCCACGCGAAGCGCCGAGCCCCCCGCAGGTGCGCGCTCGGGGGGCGCGCCGGGGGCGGAGCCGCCCGCAGGCGATGACACCGCGTGGATCCACGAGGCCGTCCGGCGCCGGATGAGCCGGTACCTGGACGAGCGGATCGCCACCGGGGAGGAGGGGGAGGACGCGGTCGAACGGAACGGCGAGCCGCCGGCCGGGCCGATCGACCCGGAGACCGGCCGGCCCCGCAAGTTCGCGTACCCGCCCAACCTGCTCGTCGTGGACGGCGGCCGGCCGCAGGTCGCCGCGGCGGCCCGGGCGCTGGCCGAGCTGGGCATCGAGGACATCGCGCTGTGCGGGCTGGCGAAGCGGCTGGAGGAGGTGTGGCTGCCCGGCGACGACGCACCGGTGATCCTGCCGCGCACCTCGGAGGGGCTCTACCTGCTGCAGCGGGTCCGGGACGAGGCGCACCGCTTCGCGATCGCCTACCACCGGCAGAAGCGGTCCAAGGCGATGACCAGCTCGGTGCTCGATGGCGTGCCGGGGCTCGGCGAGACCCGCCGGAAGGCGCTGCTCACCCGGTTCGGTTCGCTCAAGCGGCTCCGCGCGGCCACGGTGGAGGACATCATGGCGGTGCCGGGCGTGGGGCGGCGTACCGCCGAGGCGGTGGCCGTGGCGCTGCGCCGGCCGGAGGCGGAGCCGGAGCCCGCCGTCGACCCGGTGACCGGCGAGATCCTGGGCGGCGAGCCGGCGGTCGCGCCGCCGGCCAGCCCCCGCCCGGACCCGGTCGGGGCGGACGAGCCGGCGGAGGCCGAGGGGGGTTAGGGGGGCGAATGACCGAGGAGGACGCCAACGCCCGGCCGCCCGGGCTCGAGGTCGTGATCGTGTCCGGGCTGTCCGGGGCGGGCCGCAGTACGGCGGCGAAGTGCCTGGAGGACATCGGGTACTTCGTGGTCGACAACCTGCCGCCGGAGCTCATCGCGACGATGGTCGAGCTCGGCGGCCGAGCCTCCGGGATGACCCTGCTCGCGGTGGTGGTCGACGTCCGCAGCCGGGCATTCTCCACCGACCTGCACGACGTCATCGTCGACCTCGACCGGCAGGGTTACCGTCCTCGGGTGCTGTTCCTCGAGGCCGCCGACGACGTGCTGGTGCGCCGGTTCGAGAACGTCCGGCGTGCGCACCCGCTGCAGGGCGGCGGGCGGCTGGTCGACGGGATCGCGGCCGAACGCGAGCTGCTGCACCGGCTGCGCGGGGAGGCCGACGTCGTGCTCGACACCAGCCGGCTGTCCGTGCACGACCTGCGCCGGGAGATCGAGCGGGTGTTCGGCGGGGAGGGGCCACCGGCGCTGCGGGCCACCGTGCTCTCGTTCGGCTACAAGTACGGGCTGCCGCTGGACGCCGACCTGGTCGCCGACGTCCGGTTCCTGCCGAACCCGCACTGGATCCCGGAGCTGCGCGACCACTCCGGGCAGGAGCGGGAGGTCCGGGACTACGTGCTCTCCCAGGCCGGCGCGACGGAGTTCCTGGACACGTACACGGCCCTGCTCCGGCTGGTCGGCGCCGGCTACCAGCGGGAGGGCAAGCGCTACCTCACGCTGGCCGTCGGCTGCACCGGCGGGAAGCACCGGTCGGTCGCGATCGCCGAGGAGCTGGCCAAGCGGCTGGCCGGCGACGGCGTGCAGACCACCGTCGTGCACCGCGACCTGGGGCGCGAGTGAGCGGTACCACTACGGGGCAGCGGGTAGTCGCGCTCGGCGGCGGGCACGGCCTGGCCGCCTCGCTGGCCGCGCTGCGCCGGCTGACTTCGCACGTCACCGGCGTGGTCACGGTCGCCGACGACGGCGGCTCGTCCGGCCGGCTCCGGCGTGAGCTCGGTGCCCTGCCGCCCGGCGACCTGCGGATGGCGCTGGCCGCGCTGGCCGGCGAGGACCCGGCCAGCCGCCGCTGGGCCACGCTGCTGCAGCACCGGTTCGGCGGCACCGGGGCGCTCGCCGGGCATCCGGTCGGCAACCTGCTGCTGACCGGCCTGGCGGAGACGCTCGGCGACCCGGTCGCCGCGCTGGACGAGGCGGCCCGGGTCGTCGGCGCGGTGGGCCGGGTGCTGCCGATGAGCACCACCCCGCTGGAGATCGCCGCGGACGTGGCCGGCCTCGACGACGACCCGGCCCGGGTGCACCGGATCCGGGGGCAGGTCGCCGTGGCGACCACGCCGGGACGGGTGGTGTCGGTGTCGCTGGTGCCGGCGCGGCCACCGGCCTGCCCGGAGGCGGTGGCGGCGATCCGGTCGGCCGACGCCGTGATCCTGGGTCCCGGCTCGTGGTTCACCAGCGTGATACCGCACGTGCTCGTTCCCGAACTGCTCGCCGCCCTGGTGGCAACGGCCGCGCACCGGATCGTCGCGCTCAACCTCGCCCCGCAGCCGGGGGAGACCGACGGGTTCTCCCCGGAGCAGCACCTGGAGGTGCTCTGCAGCCACGCGCCGGGGATGCGGGTCGACGCGGTGGTGGCGGATGTCGACGCGGTCTCCGATCCCGACAGCCTGCGCTCGGCGGTCGCTGGCATCGGCGGGCGGCTGGTGCTCGCCCGCATCGCGGCCGGGGACGGCACCGCGCGGCACGACCCCGCGCGGCTGGCCACGGCGCTGACCGAGGTGATCTGCAGCACGGGGACGGGGGTGGTCGACGCATGGCGATGACGGCGTCGGTGAAGGACGAGCTGAGCCGGCTGCTGGTGGCCAAGACGTGCTGCCGGAAGGCGGAGATCTCCTCGCTGCTGCGGTTCGCCGGCGGGCTGCACATCGTCGGTGGCCGGGTGGTGGTGGAGGCGGAGCTCGACACCGGGTCGGTGGCCCGCCGGCTGCGCCGGGACATCGCCGAGGTCTACGGCCACGCCAGCGAGGTGCAGGTGCTGGCCGGCGGCGGGCTGCGCAAGGGCAACCGGTACATCGTCCGGGTGGTCAAGGACGGCGAGGGCCTGGCCCGGCAGACCGGGCTGCTGGACCAGCGCGGCCGGCCGGTGCGCGGGCTCCCGCCACAGGTCGTCTCCGGCGGAGTGTGCGACGCGGAGGCGGCCTGGCGGGGCGCCTTCCTCGCCCACGGGTCGCTCACCGAGCCCGGCCGGTCGTCCTCGCTGGAGATCACCTGCCCGGGGCCGGAGGCCGCGCTGGCGCTGGTCGGGGCGGCCCGCCGGATGGGCCTGCAGGCCAAGGCGCGCGAGGTGCGCGGGGTGGACCGGGTGGTGGTGCGGGACGGCGATGCGATCGGCGCGCTGCTGACCCGGCTCGGCGCGCACGAGAGCGTGCTGGCCTGGGAGGAGCGCCGGATGCGGCGCGAGGTGCGGGCGACCGCAAACCGGCTGGCCAACTTCGATGACGCGAACCTGCGCCGCTCGGCCCGGGCGGCGGTCGCCGCCGGCGCCCGGGTGCAGCGGGCGCTGGAGATCCTCGGCGACGACGCGCCGGACCACCTGGTCGGTGCCGGCCGGCTCCGTCTGGAGCACAAGCAGGCGTCGCTGGAGGATCTCGGCCAGCTCGCCGACCCGCCGATGACCAAGGACGCGGTCGCCGGGCGCATCCGCCGGCTGCTCGCGCTCGCCGACCGGCGCGCCGTCGAGCTCGGCGTGCCGGACACCGAGGCCAACATCACCCCGGAGATGCTGGCGCCCTGACTCTGGCGCGGCGGGGCGTTTTTCGCGGTACCACCGGGTACCCACTAAGGTCGGGGCGCACACGACACCCCTTTCGGCAGCCCGTTCGACCTGCCGGCGCAACGGCGGGCCCCAGCTTCGAGGAGACCTGCGTGACCACTCGGGTCGGCGTGAACGGCTTCGGCCGGATCGGCCGCAACTTCTGGCGCGCGGCAGACGCGCTCGGCCACGACATCGAGATCGTCGCGGTCAACGACATCACCGACAACGCCACGCTCGCGCACCTGCTCAAGTACGACAGCGTGCTCGGCACGCTGCCGCACCAGGTCGGCCTCGAGGACGACAGCATCGTCGTCAACGGCACGAAGATCCGCGCGCTGGCCGAGCGCGACCCGGCCGCGCTGCCCTGGGGCGACCTCGGGGTCGACGTGGTGATCGAGTCGACCGGCCGGTTCACCAGCGGCGAGGACGCCAGCAAGCACCTGGCCGCCGGCGCCAAGAAGGTGATCATCTCGGCGCCCGCGAAGGGCGAGGACATCACGATCGTGATGGGGGTCAACGACGGGGCCTACGACCCGGCCGCACACTCGATCATCAGCAACGCGTCCTGCACGACGAACTGCGTGGCGCCGATGGCGAAGGTGCTGCACGAGGCGTTCGGCATCCGGCGCGGGCTGATGACCACCGTGCACGCGTACACGAACGACCAGGTGATCCTCGACTTCCCGCACAAGGACCTGCGCCGCGCCCGGGCCGCGGCCATGAACATCATCCCGACCACGACCGGCGCGGCGAAGGCGACCGCACTCGTGCTGCCCGACCTGAAGGGCAAGCTCGACGGCTACGCGATGCGGGTGCCGGTGCCGGACGGGTCAGTGATCGACCTGACCGCCGAGCTGGAGCGCGAGGTCACCAAGGACGCGGTGAACGCGGCGTTCAAGGAGGCCGCTGACGGCGCGCTCAAGGGCTACCTGAGCTACACCGCGGACCCGATCGTGTCCTCCGACATCGTCGGCTCGTCCGCGTCCTGCACGTTCGACTCGGCGCTGACGATGGTGATCGGCGCCTCGCAGGTGAAGGCGATCGGCTGGTACGACAACGAGTGGGGCTACTCGTGCCGGCTGGCCGACGTCGCCGTGCTCGTCGGCTCCCAGCTCGCCTGAATCGTGAGCGCGAGGGCTCGCAGCGCGAGCGGAGCGAGGGGGGCCGCCCGGCGGACCGAGCGGGGCGCACCGTGAAGACCCTGGACGAGCTGCTGGCCGAGGGGGTGGCCGGGCGGCGGGTGCTGGTCCGGTCCGACCTGAACGTGCCGCTGGACGGCGAGACGATCACCGACGACCGTCGGATCGTGGCCTCCGCGCCGGTGCACGACGCGCTGGCCAAGGCCGGCGCCCGGGTGGTGGTCTGCGCGCACCTGGGCCGGCCGAAGGGAGTGCGCGACCCGAGGTACTCGCTGCGCCCGGTGGCCGTCCGGCTGTCCGAAGTGCTCGGCCGCGAGGTCCGGTTCGCTCACGACGTGGTCGGGGAAAGCGCCCGCATCACCACCGCCGCGCTGGTCGACGGCGACATCGCGCTGCTGGAGAACGTGCGGTTCGAGCCGGGCGAGACGAGCAAGGACGACGCCGAGCGGGGCGCGTTCGCCGACCAGCTGGCCGCGCTCGCCGACGCCTACGTCGACGACGCGTTCGGCGCGGTGCACCGCAAGCACGCCAGCGTCTACGACGTGGCGCTGCGGCTGCCGCACTACGCCGGCACCCTGGTGCTGCGCGAGCTGGAGGTGCTGCGCCGGCTGACCGAGAACCCGGACCGGCCCTACGTCGTCGTGCTCGGCGGCAGCAAGGTCTCCGACAA
>Ga0210378_10001175_pt1 | contig 13698 bp, 15 predicted proteins | sample PLM1_60_b1redo_FD_155465 | JGI IMG/M metagenome (GOLD analysis project Ga0210378, IMG submission 155465) | Groundwater sediment microbial communities from an aquifer in East River, Colorado, USA - PLM1_60_b1 redo | ecosystem: Environmental > Terrestrial > Soil > Riparian zone | place: USA: East...
GGTGGCGTCCAAGGAAAACGCCGAGGCCCTTCGCGCGCATGCGGCGTGGAGCAACGCCAACTCGGCGGTGCTGGCGGCCGCCCTGGCCAGCCTCGCCGAGCCCGACCACGTCTCGCGGCAGCGCTCGATCAACCGCGAGACGCGCGACTGGCTGTGCCGCGAGCTCGAGCGCGACGGGCGCCACTACATCCCCTCGCACACCAACTTCATAATGGTCGACGTGGGCGGCGACGTCCTGCCGTTCATCGATTCGTTCCGCGCGCGCCGCATCCTCGTCGGTCGGAAGTTCCCGTCGCTGCCCAACTGGCTCCGCGTGTCCATGGGGACCCGGAAGGAGATGGAGGCGTTCGTGGACGCGCTGCGGGCGATCGTGCCCGCGCGGGCGGCCCGGGCGTCCTGAAGGGAAAGGGTTGCGCGGGTCCCATGAGGGACGGCCTCCTGCTCCGCTCGGTCAAGCGCGTGGCGCGCTGGCGGTTCAATGCCGACCTCGCCGTGCACCACGCCGTGGGCCGGGCGGGGGGCGAACGGATGTACCTGCTCGGCGGCGAGTGCCGCCGCTGCGCGCGCTGCTGCGAGGCCCCAGCCATCCAGGTCGGACGCGCGGTGTGGTACCTGCCGACCCTGCGGCGGGCCTTCCTGTGGTGGCAGCGGCGGGTGAACGGCTTCGAGCTCGTTTCGCGCGATCCCCGGGCGCGCGTGTTCGTGTTCAACTGCGCGCACTTCGACCGCGCCACCCGGACGTGCGACAGCTACGACTCTCGGCCCGGGATGTGCCGGGACTACCCGCGCAATCTCCTCGCCCAGCCCAATCCCGAGATGCTTCCCGGGTGCGGTTACCGGCCGGTGGCTCCCAACGCGGAGGCGTTCCTGCGCGCCCTGGAGGGTGCCTCCTTGCGCGCGGGCCAGCTGGCACGGCTCAAGAGGGACCTCCACCTCGAGAAGTGATACCATCCCGGCCCATGACGACGCGCACGCGCTCGGGGACCGCGTTGTTCCTGGCGCTTCTCATGGTCGGCGGCTGCAATCTGCGGGGGCTGTCGGGGCCGTCCCGCGACGAGGTCATGGCCCTGCTCCAGGCCGAGGCCGCCGACATGAAGAAGGGCGGGGAGCAGATGGACCCGAAGCTGCGGGTGAAGGTCACGTGGAACGTCGACGGGATCGACCTCGTGGAGCAGCCCGACGATCCCAAGCGCCCCTGGAAGGGCACGGTCCGGTACCGGATCATCAGCACGATGCACGACGCGGACGGCACGGAGACCAACGACCTCATCCGCAAGAACTTCACGTACGTCTACGACACGGACTCCAAGAAGCTGCTGTTCGTGTCGTCCACAACCCCACCCAAGTAAGATCGGGGGGGTACACCCCAGCGAAAGCACCCCCCCGCGCGCATACGCGCTCCCCCCCAAGTCGCTCGCGCCGGAATGAATCCGTCGCTCGCTGCTATTCGTTTTGTGGCGGTTTCGCGTAGACCTTCACCGCGCTCCAGCGGCGGAGGCGGACCTCGCCCGGGGCGAAGCCGCGAGGCTTGCTGACGTCGGCCACGCGGCAGACGTGCACCTCCACCTTGCCCCGGCTGCCCCGCGCCTTGGAGTGCCAGGCGGCCAGCTCGGCGGCGCGCTCCAGGACCTCGCGCGGCAGCTCGTCGAGCCCGTCGGGATTGCGCACGACGACGTGGCTGCCCGCGGGTCCGGCCACGTGGAGCCAGAAGTCCTGCGGCTCGCCGACGCCGAAGGTCAGCGCGTCGTTCTCGGCGTCACCCTTGCCGACGAGCACCTCGAAGCCGTCGATCGTGTGCGCGCGGTGCCCGCGGCCCTTGCTCCCCATCTCGCTCTCCGCGCGCATGCTACAGTCACGAGCCCGAAGCTGAAAAGGACGACGCCATGGACGAGTTCGACCTTCCCCCCGACGAGGTGCGGCGCATCGGACGGCTGGCCGCGGACGCCGTGGCGGCGCACCGCCGCGACCTGCTCTCCCATCCCGTGTTCGGCAAGGTGGGCGCCGACGCCGCGCGCTTCGACGAGCCGCTGCCGGAGGAGGGCCGGCCATTCGAGGAGATCCTCGCCTTCGTGAGCGACCACGTCCTGCCCCGGCCCATGGGCAACTCGCACCCTCGCTTCTTCGGCTTCATCAACGCCACCGCCGACCCGGTGGGCACCGTGGCCGATTACCTGGCCTCGGCCATGAATCCCAATTGCTGGGGAGGCGATCACGCGGCGATCCACGTCGAAAACACCGTGATCCGCTGGCTGGCCGAGATCCTCGGCTTCCCCGACACGGCGGAGGGCATCCTCGTCTCCGGCGGCTCCATGGCGAACTTCACCGCCCTCGCCGCCGCGCGCCGCGCGGTGACGCCGGGCAACGTGCGCGAGGACGGCCTCGCCGGCGAAGGCCGGGCGCGGCTCGTCGTGTACGCGTCCGAGCAGGTGCACTCGTGCGTCGACAAGGCGGTGGACCTGCTCGGCATCGGCACTCGGCAGCTGCGCAAGGTCGCGGTCGACGACCGCTTCCGCATCCGGGTCGACCGACTGAAGGAGGCGATCGCGGCGGATCGTCGCGCGGGCCTCCTTCCCGCCATCATCGTCGGCACCGCGGGCACCGTGAATACCGGCGCCGTCGATCCCCTCGAGGAGCTGGGCGACCTCTGCGAGCGGGAATCCCTGTGGTTCCACGTGGACGGCGCGTACGGCGCCATGGCCCGGCTCTCCCCGAAGCTGCGGCCGCTCTTCGCGGGCATCGAGCGGGCGCACTCGATCGCCGCCGACCCGCACAAGTGGCTGTACGTGCCTTACGAAGCCGGCGCCACCCTCGTGCGCGAGGCCGGGCGGCTGCCCGACACCTTCCGGAAGTTCCCCGAGTACCTCGCCTCGGACCCCGAGAGTCCCTTTCCCGGCCCCGCCTGGTTCGCCGAGCGCGGCGTGGAGCTGTCGCGTGGCTTCAAGGCCCTGAAGGTGTGGATGGGCCTCAAGCGCCACGGCCGGCGCGGTTACGTCGCCGCCATCGAGCGGGACGTGGCGCTCGCGAGCTTCCTCTCCGACGAGGTGCGTCGCCGGGAGGATTTCGAGCTGCTCGCGGAGCCGGTGCTCTCCATCGCCAACTTCCGCTACCGACCCCGCGATTCCGGCTTGGACGACACCGCCCTCGACCGGCTCAACCGGCAGATCGTGAACCGGATCGTCTCCGGCGGCGCCTTCTTCCTGGCCCCCACCGTCATCCAGGGGCGCTCGTCGCTGCGTGTCTCGATCACGAATTTCCGCACGACCGAGGACGACCTGCGCTTCCTCCTGGACGAGGCGGCACGGGTCGGGCGAGAGCTCCTGCACGCGTGACGTTCGGACCCTCCCCGACCCGGGTGCATGCCAGACTGCGCCGCCGTGTATCCAGTGGACGCGCCGATACTACGAGTTCCACCGTCGCCAGAATCCCGCGGACCTTGGTGCCGAGCACGTCACCGCGTTCTCAACGCTCTCGCCATCCGGGACCACGTCACCGCCTCCACCCAGAACCAGGCGCTTGCCGCCACACCGCTCGCCCCCCCCTCACCCCTCCTCTGCGCCGGCTCGGCTCCACTCCAGACCCCCACATCCTCGCCCGCTCCAGCAAACCTCAGGCGTACAATCCCCAAGTCTCTGCCGGACGATCAGCGTCGCGCCAAAGCCCTGCAGATCGCTCGCCTACAAGGCGTATCCATCACGCGCGTCGCTTGAAACAGTGGGCGTCGCGTTCGTTGTCCATCGGTCGTACTTCCTCTTCTTCAACGTGAACGACGCAAGGGACTATTTCGGGTTCAGCGTTGCCGAGCTGACCGAGCCGCCGGGCAAGGGAACGCAATTGTTCATGTGGAAGCCGCCGAACGACCAGATGCAGCTGACGGCGCCGGCCACGATGGAGCGCCGCAGCTGATCTGGGTGTTGGGCCGACAAGGAGCAGCGGGCGAGAGGAGTCACGCGTCGAGGCTGTGATCGACGCGAGGGGTCTGTGGAGCGGAGAGCCAGACCGAGATGTTCACCTCCGCAGCCCTGACTTCCTCGATGTAGAGCACTTTGCGGAGATCAGGTTCTCGAGCACCGCAGTCCGCATCATGAGTCCGAATGAGGCCCTTGTCACCGGCGACCTGAGTATCCGAGGTGTCACGAAGCCTGTGGTGCTGGACGTCCGCTACTTGGGCCAATGGGAGACGCCTTGGTGGGAGGATGGGGTCGATAAGGGTCCCAAGGTCCGGGCTGGCTTTGCGGCCACGGCCCATATCGACCGTAACGACTTCGGGGTGAGCTGGAACAGCCCGCTCGCACGCGGGGGCATCGTCGTAGGGCATCAGGTTCTCATCACGATTGACGCAGAGGCGATTCGTGAGTCCTAAACGGGCGTTTGGTAGGCGAGTCAAGAGTGGGAGCGAGCCGCCGAACAAGCGCATGCGGCTGACAAGAGGGCGCTTGGCAAGGACGGGGCGCCCTCTTGCCGCTTATGCGCGGTGTTAGCCCGGCCCAAAGCGGCCCGGTGATGGCGAGTGGCATTCTGGCTAACTTCACCTCAGGCACGAGCCCACCAACGTCAGCCGCAAGCAGTTGGACGAAGAGGCCCGCGGCCGGGTTCGGGGCGACTGCCTCCGTTTCATCCGGGCTACGCGCGTGCATTCGGTTGAGGCCAATGTCGTATATGCGGTAGCGACCAGGGCGCCGGTCGCGCCCGGCCCCAAGCCGGCCATAGATGATCGGGAGGGATAGATGAACAGAGACGCGGTCACGGGGACTTCCGTCGTGTGCTCGGTCGCGCCCATGCTGTCGGTTCGGAACGGCGCGCGAGCGGTTGAGTTCTACAAGTCGGCGTTCGGGGCGATCGAGGTCTACCGTGTCGAGGATCCCGCCGGTGCGGTGGTGTCTCGGCTGTCCGTTGACGGTGCGGAGTTTTGGCTGAGTGACGAATCCCCCGATCACGGCAACTTCAGTCCAGAGTCTCTGGGCGGTGGTTCGGTCCGGATGATCTTGACCGTGCCCGATCCTGACGCGATGTTCGCGAAGGCGCTTGCGGCAGGCGCCCGAGAGGTCGTCCCGGTGGAGGAAGCGTATGGGTGGCGCTTGGGCCGCGTGGTCGATCCATTCGGCCATCACTGGGAGATCGGCCGTCCGCTCTAGTCGGGATCTTTCCAGGAGCACAAGCAATGGCACACCAGCCAGGGCACCATCCGCTTTCAAGCGGACAAGCCCCTACCCGGCTTGAAGGCGTCAACCCCATTCTCCGGGTTCGAAGCCTCGAGGCCAGCATCGACTACTACGTGAGGGTGCTCGGGTTCAAAGTCGATTGGCACGACCCCACGACGATGGCTTCGGTCTCCCGTGACCGCTGCGGCATCATGTTGTGCGAAGGCGATCAGGGGAACCCCGGCACCTGGGTCTGGATCGGGGTCGATGATGCCGACGTGCTCTTCCGCGAGTACTCAGCGACGGGCGCGAGGATCCGGCTGGCGCCGACCAATTATCCGTGGGGCTACGAAATGCACGTCGAGGATACCGATGGTCTCGTGCTGCGCTTCGGCTCCGACCCGAGGGCGGACCGGCCCTTTTCGGCCTGGGTCCCCTGGTATCGATCGGCGTCGGGCTGACCGCGGGCGCGTTCGTCATGGACACCCCCGAGATTCTCGACCCGCTGTTTCGGGATACCTGCTCTGGTTCGTGGCCGAGAATCCGATCCGAAACGGCACGTTGCCGAAGACCATCGCGCACGTGACCCGCGCGATCCTGCAGGCGGCGGAACGCCAGCGCGTGGACAGTCTCCGAGAGCAGCGCGACTACGCGCTCGGGCTGGTGTGCTCCGGACGCATCGCGCGAGAATGCGGGCTGCAGCGCGCTACAGCCCACCCGGGTTTCATCCACACGGGACCGCCCTTCACCACGCCGTGGACTCGGGCTCCCTCGAGACGGTCAAGGTACTCGTGGAGACCGGCGCCGGGCTCGGCACGAAGGACCGCATCTACGACGGAACTCCGCTCGATTGGGCCGAGCATCTCCAGCGCACGGAAATCGCCGCCTATCTTCGCGAGAGGTCACCTTCCCGTAGCAGCTGAGCGCTCGGCTTCCCACGCCGGGCCGAGGCCGGCCAGGATCCCCGCGTAGACCTCGATGCCGTCCCAGAGGTTCTGGATCCGCAGGTTTTCGTTGGCGGCGTGCTGGTTGTCGTCGTGGTTGGCAATGGGCAGGCCGATGACGACGCTGCCCGTTTTCTCCTGGAAGAGGCGCATGGGCACGCTGCCGCCCAGCGTAGGCATGCGCACGACGGGCACGCCGAGGGCGTCCTCGAGCGCCTTGACCAGCGCACGCGAAGCCGGCAGGTCCATGGAGGTCCGGGCGGCCGGATAGCCCCCTTCCCACTCGAGACGGACGAGGCGCGGCTTGGCGCGGCGCGTCTCGAGGTCCGGGGTCTCGTGGACGACGTGGTACCCGTGCGCGCGCAGGTGCGCTTCGACCTTCTCCCGCACCTTCTCGGGGGTCTGGTCGGGCACGAGCCGGAAGTCGATCGACGCCCGTGCCTCGGTCGATATCGCGTTGGCGGCGCCGGCCCCCACCCGGCCCGCCTCGAGGCCGCGCACGTTCAACGCCGGTTGCAGGATGCCTTCGGCGATCGGCGTCGCCGCCCCTGAGGGCGTGGCGAGGGCGAGCTCCCGCCTCAGATCGGCGTCCACGTCGGGCGCCGCGGCCGCGGCCTGCCGCTCGGTCGCCGTCGGCGGACGCACGTCGTCGTAGAACCCCGCGACCCGGATGCGCCCGTCCTCGTCACGCAGGCCCGCCACGAGGTGGGCGAGAAGGACGGCGGGATTGGGCGCCCAGTTGCCGTAGTGCCCGCTGTGCAGCGCCCGCAGGGGCCCATACGCGGTGATCTCGAGGCCCATCACCCCGCGGGCGCCGAAGAACAACTGCATCCGCCGGCTCTGGTGCACGGGGCCGTCGCAGAGGAGCCAGAGGTCGGCGCGCAGCGTCTCGCGGTGTGCGTCGAGGACGTCGGCCATGTGCGCCGAGCCGGCTTCCTCCTCGCCCTCGAAGAAGAGCTTGAGGTTGACGGACGGCTTCACGCCCGCGGCCTTCAGCGCGTCGATGGCCGCCAGCACGCCGACGATGGGGGCCTTGTCGTCCCCCGCCGACCGCGCGTAGATCAGCCACTCCCCGGGCACCGGCGACGGCAAGGCGTCGAGCGCCACCTCGCGGCCGCCCTCCTCCACCCGCTTGTCGCGGATCACCGGCGTCCATGGTGGGCTGGCCCATGCCGTAGCGTCGACCGGTTGGCCGTCGTAGTGGGCGTAGATGAGGACGGTGCGCCGTGCGCCCGGCACCATCAGCTCGCCGTACACCGGTGGGGGGCCACCCCGGCCATCGAGCAGCCGAGCGGCGACGCCCCGCCGTTGCAGCATCGCCACGATGTGATCCGCGTTGCGTCGGATGTTCGGCCCGTCGGAAGCGAGGTTGGGCAGCGCGAGCAGGCCCGCGAACTCGCGCAGGATGGCGGCCTCGTGAGTGCGCCGCCAGGAGCGAACCTGATCTCTCAGACGAGTGGGATCCGTGGCCGGGGGCGCGGCGTCGACCGCCGAGAGCCCCACGACGAGCGCCGCCGCGACCCTTCGCGCCGTCCGCACGGGCACATACTAACGGCGAAATCAGGGCTCCCGGGCGGCCGGGGTCGACTTGGGCCGGTGGAGGCCCAGCAGCGCACGATGCTTCTTGTCGTGGCCGTAGATGTCGGGACTGAAGATCACTTGCCCGCCGCCTGCCTCGTCGACCCAGGCCGTCGCGTAGACGATGTAGACCGGGATGCGGCGCTTCAGCGCCACGTGCTGCTCGCGACCGGCGTGCAGCCCGAGCGAATTCTTCGCGCCGGGACGCTGCCGCACCTGCACGCGCAGGTCGGTGTCCGTCCAGTCGACGCTTGCCGGGGACACGACCTGGCCGTTCTGTACGACCTCGAGGTCGTGGCGGGCGAGGTAATCGGGATCGCGAAGCACCGCCGGAATGATCTCCTTCCGCAGGATGCTCGTCGGCACCCACCAGTAGGGGCTGAAGACGACCTCCGTCATCTCGTCGCTGAAGATGGGCGTGGGGGTCTCGTCGGCCTTCCCTGCCACCACGCGCATCGCGAGGACCACCTTGCCCTGCTCCACGGCCTGGAGCTGGAAGGTGGGGACGTTGACGATGACGTAGCGCTCGCCGAGATCCTCGGGAAGCCACCGCCAGCGCTCGAGGTTCAACTCCATCTGCGCGACACGCTCCTCGGCGGACACGTCGCGCTCCGCGATCTCGCGGTAGCGCGCCAGCTCGCGCTTGAGCGCTCCGTACTGCGCGTGGCGGGGTAGCACGCTCCTCAGCGCCTCCGCTACGTCGCCCGAGTCCAGCGCACGGTTCAGCAGGTCCACGAGGTCCATGCGCCTCTGCTGGCCGAACCAGTGGGGGTCCACTTCCGAGGGCTCCACCCGGCCCAGCAGAACGTGAGTGGCGTACCGGAGGAACATGTAGGTGAGCCGCAGGTCGGCCTCGGCGACCTGTTCGGGAAGCAGCGCATCCTTCTTGAACGGGTTGCGCGATTTCTCGGTGCGCAGCACCTCGAGTGCCTTCAGGTCGTAGTCCTCGGGGTCCAGGCCCTCTTCGCGGGCGGCGTGCACGGCGTTGATGAGCTCGGAAGCCTCGGGGCCCGGCCGGCGCCCCTCGATCCACGCGGGAGCGTAGCCGTGACTCCGATAGAAGCGGCGCACGTCCTTCCAGATCTGTTCCGCTCGCGCCTCCGCGCGAACGAAGTCGGCACGGTCGCTCGCGTCCACGCGCTCCTTGAGGGTGAGCGCCGCCTTCTGCGCGACCTTCTGGTCCCGGGCGCACGCGGAAAGGAACAACGAGAGGACGAGCGCGCCCGCAAACGCTCCCGCGAGCTTGGCCAAGGCAGTTTCCTTCAATGGCTTACAGGCAACACTTGACTTGCCGGGGGGACTTCCCTGCGCGGGGAAAAGATGCAAGTCTTGTGCCCTGGGGCCGGGAGCTTCAAACCGGCATGTGCGGGCCGGCATCTCATGATGCGGCGGGAGAGCCATGACCCAATGCCCGGCGGCTGCACGCGGAGGGGCCATCCCGGTCACGAGCGTAGACGAGCCACGGTGGAGCCGAGAGGCGGAGCTGGTGCGTCGCGCCCAGGCCGGGGATCGGAACGCCTTCGAGCAGCTCTATCGTGACAACGTCCGCCGCGTTTATGCGCTCTGTTACCGCATGGCGGGCACGGCGGACCTGGCGGAGGAGCTGGCCCAGGACGTCTTCGTGCGGGCGTGGCAGAAGCTGGGCTCGTTCCGGGGGGAGAGCGCGTTCTCCTCGTGGCTGCACCCGCTGACGGTGAACGTGGCCCTGTCGGAGCGGAGGTCGCGGCGGAGGCGGGTGGCGCGCGTGATGACGACGGACGATCTCACCGAGTTCGAGCGGCCCGGGCCCCCGACGCGATCGGATGGCCCCGAATCGGGCTTCGACCTCGAGCGCGCGCTCGCCACGCTCCCGCCCGGAGCGCGGGCCGTATTCGTTCTGCACGACGTGGAGGGATACAAGCACGAGGAGATCGCGCGGCTGACGGGAGTGGCGACGGGCACGTCTAAGGCCCAGCTCCACCGCGCCCGGAAGCTGCTGCGGGAGGCGCTGACGCGATGACGTGCAACGAAGCCCGGGACCTGATGGACGATTACGTGGACGGCGCGCTCGAGGAGGCGGCGTTCCAGGAGATGGAGCTGCACGTCGCCGGCTGCGCGGAATGCCGGACGGAGGAGCGCGCCCTGCGCGCGCTGCTCGCCCACGCCGCCGCGCTGCCCGCCGAGGTCATGCCGTCGCGCGACCTCTGGGCGGGCATAGATGCTCGGCTCGACGGGGCGCGTCCGCGCTGGCTGCGTCCGCGGATGCTCGCCGGATGGGGCGCCGGCCTGGCCGCGGCCGCCGGCGTCGTCCTCGCCCTCTCCGCCTTTCTCGGTCCCGGAGGCTCGCGAGGGACGTCGCCGCGCGCCGCGCTCGTGCCGGCGGCGCTGCGCAGCGAGAACCCGGTGGCGGCGGCGGAGCGCGAGTACGCCCGCGCCGCGGCCGAGCTGATGGCGGCGCTCGAGCAGCAGGGCGACCGCCTGCCCCCGGAGACGCTGGCGTCGGTGGAGAAGGACATGCGCTCGATCGACGCCGCGCTCGCTGAAGTGCGCGGCGCCCTGGCCACCGATCCCGCGAACCCGGGTCTCAACCATCTGCTGACGTCCACGCATCAAAGGAAGGTCGAGGTCCTGCAGCAGGTGTTGAAGCTGAGCCGGACCTAGGGGAGGCTTTGCCGTGATGTTGCGAACGATCGCCGTCGCCGTCCTGTCCGTGGCCGTGCAGGCCGCTCACCCGGCCCTTGCCGCGCAAGCGGACCAGCGGCGGCCCGCCGCGCCCGACGGCCTCGTCGAGGTCGAGAACCCCGCGGGCTCGGTGCGGGTGATCGGATGGGGCAAGGCCGAAGTGGCGGTGACGGCCACGCTCGGCCGCCACGCGTCGCTCAACCTGACCGGCGATGGGCGGCGGACGCGCGTCGAAGTGGAGGTCGAAGGCAACCCGCACGCGACACGGTCCGACATCGAGGTGCACGTTCCCGCCGGCAGCCGGGTGTCGGTGGAGTCCTTCGCCTCTTCCATCATCGTGTCCGAAGTGACGGGGCCGGTGACCGCCGAGACCGTGAACGGCTCCGTCTCCGTGGCGGGGTCGGTCAAGGAGGTCAACGCCGAATCGGTCAACGGCGCGGTGGAGGTGTCGGGGTCCCCCACTCGCGTACACGTGGGGACCGTCAACGGCGCCCTCACCGTCCGCGGCGCCCGCGGGGAGCTGGAAGCCAACACCGTGAACGGAGAGGTCCGCGTCGTGGGCGGCGGGCCGTTCGAGCGCGCCCATCTGGAATCGGTTTCCGGCGCGATCTACTTCGAGGGCGCCCTCGCGCCCCACGCGGACCTGCAGGCCCAGACCGTGAGCGGCGAAGTGGAGCTGGTGCTGCCGGCGAACGTCGCCGCCGACTTCACGGTCAACACCTTCAGCGGCAACATCGACACGGACTTCGGCCAGGCTCTCTATCGGACCGGACGGCACTCCCCGGAGAAGGAGCTCACCTTCTCCACGGGCGGAGGCGGCGCCAAGGTGGCGATCGAGACCCTCAGCGGGTCCGTCACCCTGCGCAGGAGCGTGTCCCGGTAAACAACGGAGGACACGCTCCTAATGTACGAACCCTGAGAGAAGCAATCACGTTACGATTCCTGCGCCCCGAAGGGGCGCTTTAGGAGTCCGTCCTCCGCTTACCGGGACGGACTCCTAGTCAGCGACGGTGGTGCCCGTACCGACCGGGTTCCTGGCCGATTCCGCGATCAGGTTCTGGATCTTGCGGACGTAGCCCCGGGTCTCGCGGTAGGGCGGGATGCCGCGGAAGCGCTTGACCGCCGTGGGCCCCGCGTTGTAGCCGGCCAACGCCAGCGACACGTTGCCGTTGTAGCGGTCGAGCAGCTCGCTCAGGTACTTCACGCCCGCGAAGACGTTCTGCTTGGCGTCGAGCGGGTCGGACGCGCCGTACTCTTTGTAGATGATGGGCATGAGCTGCATGAGCCCCTTCGCCCCCACCGGCGAGACCGCCAGCGGATTGAAGCGGGACTCGGCCTGGATCACCGCCTTGACGAGCGCGGAGTTCACGCCGTAGAGCGCGGCCGCCTCCTCGATGATGGTGTCGAAGCGGCTGGGATCGTTCTCGCTCTTGACCGCCTCGCTCGTCCCCGTAGCGGTCCGGAAATCGCCGGCGCTCGTCTCGACGGACGGACGCATGAGGATACGACCGCCGGACAGCAGCGAGAGCACCGCCATCAGCAGACCGGCCCGTGCGGTGGACTTCCGGCGCTCGCCGCGCCTCCGGCCCGCGCACGCACGCTCGGGGCTGCGGCGCTCGCCGACCCGTCTATCGCCGTTTCTCGGCGTGGGCGATCGATACAGTTCCATCGCTCCTCCTCGTACACACGTCCCTACACTTAGAACATAGGCCCCGCGGAGCCCCTGTCAACCCCTGGAATTGGGGCTCAGGACCTATTCCCGTTCCAGACCGTGGTGAAGAGGAAGCTTTTTCAGAGCTTCGCTATCTTTTGCACTGACAGGACATACGAGGAGCCAGGGCCAACTACCGTGATCGAAAGCACTTGGGCTAGATCCCCGCGATCCCCCCCGGGTGGCATGCATCTCGCACCTGGAGGACGCGTGGGAACAGTGTACGCCGCGGGAATCACCGCTATTTATTACAATACTTGTTTATATATTTATAAGGCACGGGCCGCCGCCCACGCCCCGGAAAGCGAGGCGTCACGATGAATCGAAGGTTCCTCGAGGATCTGATCGAGTCGGGGACGCGCCGCAACAAGGAAGGCAAGCGGAGGCTGACCCTGCCCGTCTCCATCGCCGTTCATGTCATCTTGCTCTTTGCGGTCGTGATCGTCCCCTACCTCCGGTACAGCGAGATGCCGGAGCTGGCCGAAGGGACGGTGCGAGCGTTCTTCGTGGAGCCGGCCGCGGGGCCTCCACCGCCGCCACCCCCGCCGGCGGCCGCGGCTCCCAAGCCGGCCACGACGGCGCCCAAGATCAGCAAGCCCAGGCCGGTCATCCAGGAGGCGCCGAAGTTCACGGCCCCGGTGGAGGTGCCCAAGGAAGCCCCGCAGGATGAGGGCGTGGACGCCGGAGCCATGACGGATGTCGCGCCCGCCGCAGGGGGCGTCCCCGGTGGCGAGCCGGGCGGCGTCCAAGGCGGCGTCGCCGGCGGAGTCGTGGGCGGCGTCGTGGGCGGAACCCTGGGCGGAGACGTGGGAGAAGTAAAGAAGGAAGAACCTCCACCGCCTCCCCCGCCGGACAAACCCGTTCGCGTCGGCGGACAGATCAAGGCGCCGCGCAAGGTGCGCGACACCGCGCCGGTATATCCCGAAGTCGCCAAGCAGGCCCGGGTCGAGGGCGTCGTCATCCTCGAGGCGACCATCAGCCCCGAAGGCCGGGTCGACAACGTGAGGGTGCTGCGCGGGAGCCCGCTTCTGAATGACGCCGCCGTGAACGCCGTCAAGAGCTGGGCCTACACGCCGACGCTGCTCAACGGCGTGCCCGTGCCCGTCGTCATGACGGTGACGGTGAGCTTCAAGCTGGCTTAGGAGCTAAAAGGCTAGCCCCAACCGAAAGTACACCTGGGTCTCCCCCTTGTCGTCCATGCCCCGGGCAAGGCCCAGCATGGTCGTCAGGGGGAGGCCAGGGCTGACGCTGACGTCGGCGCCCACCGCCACGCCGATCCCCGCCTTCATCTCCGACCAGCGAAAGCTCCCGCTCCACGCGTTCGCGGCATCGACGAAGGCCGTCGCGTGCAGGTGACGCACGAAGATGGGCAGCGTGCGCCACCCGTGCTGGGGGCGGACGAGGGGGACGCGGTACTCCACGTTGGCATGGAGGAAGCGCCGGCCACTGAAGGCGTCGTCGGGATAGCCGCGCAGGATCGAGAGGTTCGTACCGACGAGGTCGCGGAGGCTGCCGTTGGGAAACCCGCCGACCGCGTAGGAGTCGGTGAAGCCGGCTTCGCCGAGCGTCGTCCCGCCCCCCAAGCGCAGCGCCAGCGCGTCGCCCGGAACGAAGAGAGGAACGTAGGCGCGGGCGTCCGCGAAGAGCTTGCCGAGGGACACGTCGC
>Ga0210378_10001176_pt1 | contig 13696 bp, 10 predicted proteins | sample PLM1_60_b1redo_FD_155465 | JGI IMG/M metagenome (GOLD analysis project Ga0210378, IMG submission 155465) | Groundwater sediment microbial communities from an aquifer in East River, Colorado, USA - PLM1_60_b1 redo | ecosystem: Environmental > Terrestrial > Soil > Riparian zone | place: USA: East...
CGGCGCCGCCGTCGTCCGCCTAATCAACGACACCTCGCACCTCCCACAAGGCGCCCGAAAACCGCGATAAGCCCGCTTATCGCGCATCCGCGCGCCCCGGAAACCGCGATAAGCCCGCTTATCGCGCATCCGCGCGGCCCGAAAACCGCGATAAGCCCGCTTATCGCGCATCCGCGCGGCCCGGAAACGCGATAAGCCCGCGTATGGCGCCTCCGGTGGCCCGGCGGCGCTACGCTGGCGACCCGCTCGGGCCCGTTCGGGTGGAGGTTTGCCATGCCGCGCAAGGCATTGCTGGTCCTGGTCCTTGCCGCCCCCATGCTCGCCGTTGGCACGGCGCACAATGCCGCACCGGCGGCGGCGGCGACCACGGCCAGCATCCAGGGGCCTGGGGCCGATGCCCATCGACTACGGCGGCGGCACGTACGCCAACGGGCTGTCCGGCGACGAGTCCACCGTGGTCGGCTACGCGTGGATCGACGGCTCCAACACCCGGCCGTTCCGCTGGACCGCGGCGGCGGGCTACCAGGACCTGGGCAACCTGGGCGCCGACACCAGCAACGGCCGCGCCTACGACGCGTCCTTCGACGGCTCCGTTGTGGTCGGGCAGACGTCCGCGACCGCCGGTATCACCGGGTTCCGCTGGACGGCCGGCAGCATGCAGGCGCTGCCCATGTGGCAGGCGCTGGCCACCTCGAACAACGGCACGGTGGCGGTCGGCATGAACCTGCGCTGGACCGCGCCGGGCACCGTCGACCAGCTCGGTTTCCTCGGCGGCAACAACTACACCAGCGCGTTCGGCGTGTCCGCCGACGGCCAGACCGTGGTCGGCTTCTCGGAGACCTCGCCCAACCGCTACAACCACGCCTTCCGCTGGACCCCGTCGGGCGGCATCCAGGACCTCGGCGTCACCAACGGCACCGAGAGCGACGCCTGGGGCGTGTCGGCCAACGGCGCCCTCGTGTACGGCGAGGCGCGCGACTCGGTGGGCTACTGGCGGGCCTACCGCTGGACGTCCTCGCTCGGCATGCGCGACCTCGGCACCCTCGGCGGACCCATGAGCACCGCGCACGCCGCGTCCGCCGACGGCTCCGTGATCGTCGGCAAGTCCCTGGCCACCAGCAGCTCCGGCTCGCTGCGTGCCTTCCGGTGGACCGCCGCCACCGGCATGCGCGACCTGCGGCAGGAACTGCTCAACGCCGGCGTCACCGCCGTGCAGAACTGGACGCTCGCAGTCGCCGCCGGCATATCCGACGACGGCTCGGTGATCACCGGCTGGGGTTACCCGGCGCCCCTGACGCCGGCGCAACCGTTCATCGCCGTGCTGCCCGTCGCCGGTGGTGGCGGTGGCGGCGGCGCGGTCCTGTCATCGCTGTCGCTGAGCAGCTCCTCGGTCCGCGGTGGCTCGTCGGTCACCGGCACCGTGCGGCTCACCGCGGCCGCGCCAACCGGCGGCGCCGTCGTGGCCCTGGCCAGCAGCGACACCTCGGTGGCCACGGTGCCGCCGTCGGTCACCGTGCCGGCCGGCGCCACCAGCGCCACGTTCACCGTCAGCACCAGGTCGGTGTCCTCCGACCGCACGGTGACGATCTCCGCCAGCTACGCCGGCGTCACCAAGACGGCTCAGCTCACCGTGACCGCGAGACGCTGGTGAGGCACGTACACTGATCGCTGGCGGACGAGCCGGCCGGGCGGCCGCGTCGGCGGGGTGTCCCCGTCGCCGAGGAAAGTCCGGACTCCGTAGGGCACGGTGGTTGTTAACGGCAACCCGGGGTGACCCGCGGGACAGTGCCACAGAGAACAGACCGCCCCGCACACCACGTGCGAGGTAAGGGTGAAACGGCGGTGTAAGAGACCACCAGCACCCCGGGTGACCGGGGTGGCTCGGTAAACCCCACCCGGAGCAAGGTCAAGAGGGAGCCGGGGGAGACCCCGGCACCTGTGCAGGCGTCCGAGGGCTGCCCGCCCGAGCCTGCAGGTGGACCGCTAGAGCCCGGCGGCAACGCCGGGCCGAGAGGGATGGCCGCCGCCCGCGCACGCCGCAAGGCAGCGCGGGCACAGAATCCGGCTTACAGGCCGGCTCGTCCGCCCCACCCGTCGTGACCGGCCCGGCGAGCCGTGGCCGGGATCAGCGGCTGCCGACGATTTCGGTGTAGAGGTGGGCGGTCTGGGTGGCGATGGCGGCCCAGTCGAAGTGGGCGATGGCGCGTTTCCGGCCGGCGCGGCCCATGGCGTCGGCGCGGGCGCGGTCGCGGGCTAGCTCGTTGAGGGCGTTGGCGAGGGAGTAGGGGTCCTCGGGCGGGACGAGCAGGCCGGTCTCGCCGTCGGCGACGACCTCGGGGATGCCGCCGATCTTGGAGGCGACCACGGCGGTGCCGCAGGCCATGGCCTCCAGGTTGACGATGCCGAGGGGTTCGTAGAGCGAGGGGCAGACGAAGGCGGTGGCGTGGCTGAGTAGCTGGATGACCTCGTGCCGGTCGAGCATGCCCTGCAGCCAGAGGACGCCATGCCGGTGCAAGCGCAGGTCGTCGACCATCCGCTTGACCTCGGCGCCGAGCTCGGCGGTGTCGGGTTGGCCGGCGCAGAGCACGAGCTGGACCTCGGGGTCGAGGTCGGCGGCCGCCCGCAGCAGGATGGGCACGCCCTTCTGCCGGGTGATCCGGCCGACGAAGACGACCGATGGCCGGCCGGGGTCGACGCCGTACCGGTCGAGCACGTCGGTGCCAGGGTCGGGGTGGTACTCCTCGGCGTCGATGCCGTTGTGGATGACCCGGACCCGGCCGGGGTCGACGTTGGGGTAGGCGTCGAGCAGGTCGATCCGCATGCCCTCGGACACGGCGACGACGGCGGCGGCCGACTCGACGGCGTCGCGCTCGCACCAGGACGACAGGCGGTACCCGCCGCCGAGCTGCTCGGCCTTCCACGGCCGCAGCGGCTCCAGCGAGTGCATGGTCACCACGTGTGGCACGCGGTAGAGCAGCGAGGCGAGGTGGCCGGCCATGTTGGCGTACCAGGTGTGGGAGTGCACGAGGTCGACGTCGCCGAGCGCGGCGGCCATGGACAGCCCGGTGGAGACGGTTTGCAGCGCCGGGTTGGCGTCGCCGAGCAGCTCCCATGGCCGGTGCGCGACCGCCGTCGGCCGGTCTTCGCCCTGGCAGTGCACGGTGAGGTCGACGTGCGCGGACAGCTCGCGCGCCAGGTACTCCACGTGCACCCCGGCTCCGCCGTACACCTCCGGCGGGTACTCGCGGGTGAGCAGCGCCACCCGCGGCCGCGGCGCGGTCATTTGACGACCTCCTGCCCCTTGCCGACGACGGTGATCCCGCCGTCGGAGACCACGAGGCCGCGGGCGCGGTCCTCGTCCTTGTCCACCCCGACCTCGACCCCGGCGGCGACGACGACGTTCTTGTCGAGGATGGTGTCGCGCACCACCGCGTGCCGGCCGATGTGGGTGCCGTCCATGACCACGGACCGTTCCACGGTGGCCCAGCTGTGCACGAACACCCCGGGGCTGAGCACCGAGTCCCGCACCGAGGCGCCGGAGACGATCACGCCGTTGGAGATGACGCTGTTCACCGCGCGGCCGATGCGGTCGCCGTCGTCGTGCACGAACTTGGCCGGCGGGTGCGAGGGGACGTGGGTGAGGATCGGCCACTGGTGGTTGTAGAGGTTGAACGCGGGCACCACGTCGCACAGGTCCATGTGCGCGTCGAAGTAGGAGTCCAGGGTGCCGACGTCGCGCCAGTACCGTTTGGCGTCGGGGTCCTCGCCGGGCACCTCGTTGCGCTGGAAGTCATGGACCTGCGCCGCGCCCTGCCCGACCAGCATCGGCACGATGTTGCCGCCCATGTCGTGCTTGGACGCCTCGTCGGCGGCGTCGGCGCGCAGCGCGTCGCGCAGCGCCTCGGTGCTGAACACGTAGTTGCCCATGGAGGCGAACGTCTCGTCCGGGCGCCCCGGCAGCCCGGGCGGGTCGGCCGGCTTCTCCAGGAACGCCTCGATCCGCTGCCCGTCGGCGGCGGTCTGGATCACCCCGAACGCGGAGGCCTCGGCGCGGGGCACCGGGATGCCGGCGACGGTCACCCCGGCCCCGCCGTCGAGGTGCTGCTGCCACATCTGCCGCGGGTCCATCCGGTACACGTGGTCGGCGCCGAAGACCACCACCAGGTCCGGCCGCTCGTCGTTGATCAGGTTCCAGGACTGATGGATCGCGTCGGCCGAGCCGGTGTACCAGCGCGGCCCGAGGCGCTGCTGGGCCGGCACCGGGGTCACGTAGTTGCCCAGCAGGTTGGACAGCCGCCACGTGGTGGTGATGTGCCGGTCCAGGCTGTGGCTCTTGTACTGGGTGAGCACCGCGATCCGCCAGACCCCGGCGTTGACCAGGTTCGACAGCGCGAAGTCGACGAGCCGGTACAAGCCGCCGAACGGCACCGCCGGCTTGGCCCGGTCCTCGGTCAGCGGCATCAGGCGTGTGCCGGCGCCACCGGCCAACACGATGCCCAGGATCTTCGGTTCGGTCATCTCATGCCTCCGCGACCGGTTGCAGGACGTCGTCGACGATCAGCTGCGCCTCGGCCTGGATCCGGGCCAGGTGCGGCGGCCCGCGGAAGGACTCGGCGTAGAGCTTGTAGACGTCCTCGGTGCCGGACGGGCGGGCGGCGAACCAGCCGGAGGCGGTGACGATCTTGAGGCCGCCCAGCGGGGCGCCGTTGCCGGGCGCCGCGGTGAGCCGCTCGATGATCGGCTCGCCGTCCAGCTCGTCCGCGGTGACCTGCTCGGGGGCCAGCCGCCCGAGCGCGGCCTTCTGCGCCCGGGTGGCCGGCGCGTCGATCCTGGCGTAGCTGGACTCGCCGAGCCGGGCGGTGAGCTCCCGGTAGCGCTCGCTCGGCGACCGGCCGGTGACCGCGATGATCTCGGCGGCCAGCAGCGCAAGGATCAGCCCGTCCTTGTCGGTGGTCCACACCCGGCCGTCGCGGCGCAGGAACGACGCGCCGGCGCTCTCCTCGCCGCCGAAAGCGACGCTGCCGTCGAGCAGGCCGGGCACGAACCACTTGAACCCGACCGGCACCTCGACCAGCGGCCGCCCGAGGTCGGCGGCCACCCGGTCGATCACCGACGAGCTGACCATGGTCTTGCCAACGGCCGCGGTGGCCGGCCAGCCGTCGCGGTGCCGGTACAGGTGGTCGATGGCGACGGCGAGGTAGTGGTTCGGGTTGAGCAGCCCGGCGTCCGGGGTGACGATGCCGTGCCGGTCGGCGTCCGCGTCGTTGCCGGTGGCCACGGCGAAGTCGGCGCGGCGCTCGATCAGCGAGGCCATCGCGAACGGTGAGGAGCAGTCCATCCGGATCCGGCCGTCCCAGTCCAGGGTCATGAACCCGAAGGTGGGGTCGACCCGCGGGTTGACCACAGTGAGGTCGAGGCCGAACCGGTCGGCGATCTCCGCCCAGTACGCCACGCTGGCCCCGCCCAACGGGTCGGCGCCGATGCGCACGCCGGCCGCGCGGATCGCCTCGACGTCCACCACCGAAGGCAGCGCACCGACGTAGGCGTCGACGAAGTCGAACCGGCCGGCGATGGCGCGGGCCCGCGCGTACGGCACCCGGCGGACGCCCTTCAGGCCTGCGGCGAGCAGCTCGTTGGCCCGGTCCTGGATGCCGCGGGTGATCTCGTTGCCGGCCGGGCCGCCGTCCGGCGGGTTGTACTTGAAGCCGCCGTCCTCCGGCGGGTTGTGCGACGGGGTGACCACGATGCCGTCGGCAAGGCCCGACCGGCGGCCGTCGTTGTAGGCAAGGATGGCCAGGGACACCGCGGGGGTCGGGGTGTACCCGTCGCGGGCGTCCACCAGCGCGGTCACGTCGTTGGCCGCGAACACCTCCAGCGCGGTGACCGTCGCCGGCTCGGACAGCGCGTGCGTGTCCCGGCCGAGGTAGAGCGGCCCGTCGACGCCGGCGGCGGCCCGGTGCTCGCACACCGCCTGCGCGGTGGCCGCGATGTGGTCGTCGTTGAAGCCCAGCCGCAGCGCCGACCCGCGATGGCCGGAGGTGCCGAACGCCACCCGCTGCTCGGGCACCGCCGGGTCGGGGTGCTCGGCGTAGTAGGCGGTGACCAGCCTGGCCACGTCGACGAGGTCGGCCGGCTCGGCCGGCCGACCGGCGCGGGGGTTGTTGGCCATGGGCACCTCCGGGTGCTCGGGCGCGGTCAGGAACGGCGGTCGGGGAGCGGCGGTCAGGGCTGGCGCAGCACCCGCTCGCGCTCACGGTAGGTGGGCGGGTCGGCGCCGCGCCGGGTGCAGGTGAGCGCGGCGGTGAGCACCGCCTCGTCGAGCACCGGGGCGAGCTCGGACGGGCTCAGCGCGCGCAGCACGGCGCGGCGGTCCGCGCCGAGCAGGGCGCGGCAGCGCAGCCCGGCGAGCAGGCCGGCGGTGAAGGCGTCCCCGGCACCGACGGTGTCCACCACGTCGACCTTCCGGCCGGGCCGGTGGACCACGGCGTCGGGCTCGGCGGCGGTGGAGGCGAGGGCACCGTCGGCTCCGAGGGTGACCGCGACGAGCGCGGGACCGCGGGCCAGCCAGTCGGCGATCACGGCCTCGGCGGCGCGTCCTGGCGTGAGCCAGGCGAGGTCCTCGGCGCTGACCTTGACCACGTCGGCGACCGCCAGCACGTCATGCACCTGGCGCAGCACCGCGGCCGGCTCGCCCATCAGCAGCGGGCGGCAGTTCGGGTCGTAGGACACTGTCGCCCTTGACCGGGCGCGGGACAGCAGCCGGTGCAGCGCCGCGGCGCCCGGCTGCCTGGTCAGCGCGAGCGAGCCGGAGTGCACGGCCAGCACCGGCCCGGCCGGCCCCTGGTCGAGGGCGGTGGCCAGCTCGGCGTCGCGCCACTGCCAGTCCGCGGTGCCGTCGACCCGGAAGTCGTAGCTGGCCGTGCCGTCGCGGCCGACCGCCACGATGGCCAGCGAGGTCGGCTCGGTGGCCCGCATGGCGTAGTCCAGGTCCACCCCATTGGCCTCCAGGTGGGCCCGGATCCGCACGCCGAGCGGGTCGTAGGACAGCCTGGCCAGCATCCGCACCGGCACCTCCAGTCGGGCAAGGCCGACCGCGACGTTGGCCGGGCTGCCGCCAGGGACGGCGTCGAACCGGCCGTCGTCGGTCGGCACCAGGTCGACCAGGGCCTCCCCGGCGACGGCGATGACACCGCCGCCGGGGACGGCACCGCGCTGGTCAGCCACGGTGGACGTCGACCGGTGGTGGCGGCGCGGCCGCCCCGGTCATGATCGCCACGGCTTCGGACATCGAGTGCGACTGCGGGGTGATGACGGTCGCCCGCCGGCCGAGGCGCTGGATGTGGATGCGGTCGGCGACCTCGAACACATGCGGCATGTTGTGGCTGATCAGGATCACCGGCAGGCCGCGGTCGCGGACGTCGCGGATGAGCTGCAGCACCCGGTTGCCCTCCTTGACCCCGAGCGCGGCGGTCGGCTCGTCGAGGATGACGACCTTGCTGCCGAACGCGGCCGAGCGGGCCACCGCGACGCCCTGGCGCTGCCCGCCGGACAGGCTCTCCACTGCCTGGCCGATGTTCTGCAGGGTGGCGATGCCCAGATCGTTCATGTGCCGCTTGGCCTCGGAGTGCATGTGCTTGCGGTCGAGCATCCGGAACACCGTGCCGAGGATGCCCGGCTTGCGCTCCTCGCGGCCGAGGAACAGGTTCTCCGCGATGTCCAGCCCGGGCGCGACGGCCAGCGTCTGGTAGACGGTCTCGATGCCGGCGCGGCGGGCGTCCATCGGGTTGTGGAAGTGGACCTGCTGACCCTCCAGGAAGATCTCGCCCTCGTCCGGGATGAGCGCCCCGGACAGGGCCTTGATCACGCTGGACTTGCCGGCGCCGTTGTCGCCGATGATCCCCAGGATCTCCCCTGGGTACAGCTCCAGGTCGCTGCCGGCGATCGCTGTGACCGGGCCGTACCGCTTGACCAGGCCCTTTGCCTGCAGCAGCGGCTCAGGGAGCGGCGCCTGCCCCGGCTCGCGGTCAAGGCCGGCCTCGGTGGCGGTCATACCTTCACCTTCCTGATCCACTGGTCGAGGGAGACGGCGACCAGCACGAGCAGGCCGATGGCGAAGCCCTGCCAGACCACCTGAACCCCGCCGAGCTGCAGCCCGTTGCGGAACACGCCGACGATCAGGGCGCCGACCAGGGTGCCGAGCACCATGCCGCGGCCGCCGAACAGGCTGGTGCCGCCCAGCACCACGGCGGTGATGGAGTCGAGGTTGTACTCGCCGCCGACGTTCGGGCTGGCCGAGGCGAGCCGGCCCATCAGGATCCAGGCGCCGATCGCGTAGATCAGCCCGGCGACGGCGTAGACCGAGAACAGCACCCGGTCGGTGCGGATGCCGGCCAGCCGGGCGGCCTCCAGGTCGTCGCCGGTGGCGTACACGTGCTTGCCCCACGCGGTGCTGCCCAGCGCGTAGAAGAAGAACGCGAACAGGGCCAGCATGATGATCGAGCCATAGGTGATCCGGAAGCCGCCGATCAGGAACGTGTTGCCGGTCCAGGTCATGATGTCCGGCATGTCCGAGCCGCGGATGGTCTCGCCGCGCGACACCACGGCGTTCAGCGAGAAGAAGATGCTGAGGGTGCCGAGGGTGACGATGAACGGCGGCAGTTTGAGCCGGGTGACCAGCAGGCCGTTCAGCGCGCCCATCGCGGTGCCGAGGACGAGGCCGATGAGCAGCGCGAGGGCGCCGGGAACGCCCTGCTTGACCGCGAGGTTCGCCATCAGGATCGAGGAGAACACCGCGATCGCGCCCACCGACAGGTCGATGCCAGCGGTCAGGATGACCAGGGTCTGGCCGAGCGCGAGCACCGCGATCACGGTGACCTGAGCGAGCACCAGCCCGAGGTTGGCCGCGGACAGGAACCGGCCGCTGACCAGGGAGAACGCGATGATCGCGAGGACAAGGACGGCGAGCGGGCCGAGGATCGGGTTGGCGTGCAGGACGTGCTGGATGCGCAACAGCGGTGACTCCGGCCGGCGCTCGTCGAAGCCGGATGCATCCGGTTCGGTGACGGTGGCGACGGCGCCGGGACCGCCGGAGCCGCCGGTGGACGGATCGTTCGCCATACGAGCACTCCCTCATGCGATTCGGCTTGTGCGATTCGGCTTGTGCGATTCGGCGCGGGCTCATTGGGTGGGGACGGCGGGTGGCTCGTCCCCACCCAAGCGTGCTCGCGTCAGGGTGGCAGGGCCAGGGCCTCAGCCCCAGCAGTTCTCGGTTCCGAACGCGGTGTCCTTCGAGCTGACGCCGGTCTGCGGCTGATCGGTGATCAGCGTGACGCCGGTGTCGGTGAAGCTCTTGCCCGCGGTGCTCTGCGGCTTGGTGCCGTCCTTGGCGAACTTCGAGATCGCCTCGACGCCCTGCGAGGCCATCTTCAGCGGGTACTGCTGGGAGGTGGCGCCGATCTGGCCGGCCTTGACCGCCTGCACACCGGGGCAGCCGCCGTCGACCGAGACGATCGTGACGTCCTTCTCCTTGCCGGCCGACTTCAGCGCCTGGTAGGCACCGGCCGCGGCCGGCTCGTTGATGGTGTAGACGAGGTTGATCGTCGGGTTCTTCTGCAGCAGGTTCTCCATGGCCCTGCGGCCGCCGTCCTCGGCGCCGTCGGTGACGTCGTGACCGACGATGCGCGAGTCGGACTCGTCACCGATCCGGTTCTTGTCGGCGACGTCGACGCCGAAGCCCTGCAGGAAGCCCTGGTCGCGCTGCACGTCGACGGAGACCTGGTTGGCGTTGAGGTCGAGCAGCGCGATCTTCGCCTGCTTGCCGTCCTTGGCGAACTTCGCCTTGGCCCACTGGCCGATGAGCAGGCCGGCCTGGAAGTTGTCGGTGGCGAAGGTGGCGTCCACGGCGGAGGCCGGGTCGGTCGGGGTGTCCAGCGCGATGACGAGCATTCCGGCCTGCTTCGCCTTGTCGATGGCCGGCACGATCGCCTTGGAGTCGCTCGGCGTGATCAGGAAGCCCTTGGCGCCGGCCGAGATCAGGTTCTCGATCGCCTGCACCTGCGCCTCATTGTCGCCGTCCTTCTTGCCAGCGAAGCTCTGCAGCGTGACGCCCTGCGCGTCGGCCGCCTTCTGCGCGCCCTCCTTCATCTTGACGAAGAACGGGTTGGTGTCGGTCTTGGTGATCAGACCGACGATCGGCTTACCACCGCTGGCCGAGTCCGAACCACCGCCGCAGGCCGCGAGCGCGAGCGTGGCGGCCATCCCGACCGCCAGCACACCGGCCTTGCGCCGAGCCGTCCATGCCTGGTTCATGTCCTGACCCTTCATTCTCGTTGACTGTTAGACAACGTTGTCAGAGAACTGTGCCGCGAGGGGGAGGCGTTGACAAGAGGCTGTGAGGGTGACCGGCATCACAAAGTGCCGATCCGGCGACCATGTCTTGACAACGATGTCGAGGGTATTGACGATGGTGGCGACCCGGACCCCACGCCGGGCAGTCCGGAGGGGAGCGAATGAACCAGCCCCAGGAGTCCGCGCACCTCGACAGACGCCGCCCGACCATGCGCGACGTGGCGGCGCGGGCCAGGGCCAGCGTCAAGACAGTGTCCCGCGTCGTCAACGAGGAGGCCGGGGTGTCACCCGCCCTCGCGCGACGGGTGCGCGTCGCCATCGACGAGCTCCACTTCAAGCCCAACGCCGGGGCCCGCACGCTGCGGCGCACCGACCGCCGCACGGCATCGATCGCGCTGCTGCTGGAGAACGTCTCGAACCCCTTCTCGGCCGCGGTGCAGCGAGCCATCGAGGACGTGGCGCTGCCCCGCGGAGTGGTGGTGTTCTCCGCCAGCCTCGACGAGGACCCGGCCCGTGAGCACGCGCTCGCCAGGGAGTTCGGCGCGCGGCACGCCGACGGGCTGATCATCGCCCCGGCCGGGGACGACCAGTCCCACCTCGCCCCCGAGCTGCGTGCGGGCACGGCCATCGTCTGCGTCGACCGCGAGGCGCACAACCTGCCGGTCGACTCGGTGGTCACCACCAACGTGCTCGGCGCGGCCGAGGCGGTGCGCCATCTCGGCGCCGCCGGCCACCGTCGCATCGCCTTCCTCGGCGACCGCCCGACCATCGTCACCGCCCGCCAGCGCCTGCAGGGCTACCGCCACGCGATGCGCGAGCTCGGGCTGCCGCTCGATCCCGGCCTCGTCGTCAGCGACCTGCGCAACCCGACCCTCGCCGACGGCGCCGTCACCGCGCTGCTCAGCCTCGCCGACCCGCCGACGGCGCTTTTCACCGCGCAGAACCTCATCACGGTCGGCGCCGTGCGCGCGCTGCGCCGCGTTGGCCGGGAGCATAGCGTCGCCCTCGTCGGCTTCGACGACTTCCTGCTCGCCGACCTGCTGTCCCCGGCCGTCACCGTCGTCGCTCAGGACCCCACCACCATCGGGCGCACCGCGGCCGAGCTGCTCTTCGCGCGCATCGCCGGTGACGACAGCCCGCCGGCGGTGCGCCTGGTGCCCACCATGCTGGTGCGGCGCGGCTCCGGCGAGATCCCACCGAGCTGACCCCTGCCTGGGTCACGCGCCACACAGAGTCCGGCTTGCCGGCTGTTCAGTCGTGCATCTGAACGTGGTCAAGCAACTCGTCGCGTTCCGCGTCGCTCATCAGGGTCAAGTTGTACAGATGCTCGATCGCTGCACGCCGGCTTACGCGTAGCCTGCTTGCAACTGCAGATATGGCATTTAGATCATTGATCGGGTCACCCACATCCGCGACCGCCCGCTCGACAAGATGCGTTGGCATCAGGAACATTGCAGCGAACGCGTTGGCTCTGCGTTCGATGGACTTAGGCGCCCAGGGTCCGCTGGCAATGGCCAACTTCTGGCCATGAGACCGATCAAAGAGGAGATGGCATAGCTCATGCGCCATACTGAAACGTCGGGCATGGGGGGACGCAGAGTATGGCGAGCTTTCATTGTGGACTACCGTGGGAGTATGTTGCGGGCCTACCAGACAGCATGCGCGAATATCTCGATCTTCGAGCTTGCGGTACAGGATATCGGCGCCGAGGCTTTTCAGTACACCTTCCACATCCACCCAACCGTTGGGCAGCTCCAAATTCAGCCTGGCGTGTGTCATTTCGGCAAGTTCGTATCCTTGCTCCCATGCTGGGATCGTAAGGTCCAGAGAAGGATTTCCGTCCAAGTCGGGAATCGGAGCGGTTGCGTCGGTGTACTGCTCGATGAGCACTGAAGCCAGCGTCCGGACATCTTCTCTGGTAACGATGGGGGACAAGGAGCTGAAAAGCAAGGCAGCGTGACATGATCCCTGATGACCAGGGGTGATTCGTCCACCGACAACGCCGCTTCAGCCCCCGCATCGTTTCCAGAACCCGTGAGAACGGCAACGATTTCCGCCCACCGGCTGTGCATCTCGTTCTCCGGAACGTTGCCTTGGAGCCGACCGGGCAGGGGCGCTGTTTCCCTCAGTCCCGCCAACCAGTTGAGACGATGGTCGTGCTGGTCCGGAAGCGTCAACCCTGCTATCTTAGCTTGCAGCTTTGCCACTCTGGATTCACCACCGACCCGGATGAGATGGTCGGCGGCCTCACGGACAATTTCATAGAGCGGCTGGGCCACCAGCTCCGGAGTAATCAACGCCACCCCCCTGGTCGCGCTGAAGCGGAAGTCGGACGGAGTACCCGCCGCTGGCTCATCATCCCAGCTGATCTCGATCAGGTCGCGGAGTCGACGAATGACCACGTTGGGCTGAAGGCCACCGGACCGTGCTGTGCGCAAGGCGTGGCGCTCGCGCCATTCGTATCGCTCCGCCTCCCAGGCGACCGTTTCGGCCTCTCCCGCGAGCGCCGGGGAGTAACGCGTGGCCGCCAAAGCCGATACCGCCGTCTCCGCGCTGTTGCGGTTCGGCAGCTTCTCCTCGTGCAGCATTGCATTCCAGTTGTCAACCAGCCACTCCAGTAGTGGCAGGAGATACCAGTGAGCGCTTTGTAGCACCTCGCCCTGGTCAACGTGCGCGCAGAGGTTCTGCCCATCTACCCAGAGTTGAAATGCGCCCCACGACAAAGCCTCGTCGAGGCTTGCGGCAACGCCCGCATCGGGGTCGGGCATGAAGGCAACCCGCACCGCGAAAGTGTCCGTGCTGCCCGCGAAGCGCTCCCACCTGACGGTCATCTTCCGCCTCGTCTTTTCGAACGACGAATCGTTCTCCGTTCGACCTTGTCCGCGGCCACCCATTCTGCGACCAGCCGTGGCGGGACTTCGTCCCAATCTATGGGATACCGCCTCATCCCCGCACAGAATGACAGATCTTGGGTTAACCAGTGAACTGGTTCCACGAACGGCCAACTGGCCGATCGTCCAACGGACTCTGCGGTGTACCGGTTCGGACCTCCTTCGATGCGATCGGCGGACGACGGCGTCAGCCTTGGGCCGGCGGCTCGGCGTCGAGGATCTCCTCGACGCGCTCCGAGATGTCGGATCGTCCGCTCCGACCCGCACCGGTGGCCGCCGACACGCCGGGCAGGTCGTGCTCGGGGGACGGACTCTACCGGCGGTATACCATGGGCCGAATGGCTGACACGTCGATCAAGGTGGCCGAGGCAACCCGCGACCGTCTCAACCTGATCGCCCGCGACCGGGGGACGAGTGTGAAGGACCTGGTCGCCGAGTTTGCCAATGGCACGCTGACC
>Ga0210378_10001177_pt1 | contig 13694 bp, 12 predicted proteins | sample PLM1_60_b1redo_FD_155465 | JGI IMG/M metagenome (GOLD analysis project Ga0210378, IMG submission 155465) | Groundwater sediment microbial communities from an aquifer in East River, Colorado, USA - PLM1_60_b1 redo | ecosystem: Environmental > Terrestrial > Soil > Riparian zone | place: USA: East...
TCCCGGCTGGTCGCCGGCGGGCACAGCCTGCTGCCGATGATGAGGCTGCGGCTGGCCCGGCCGGAGTGGCTGATCGACATCAACGACCTGACCGAGCTGGACTACCTCCGCGAGGACGGCGGCTGGCTGCGGGTCGGCGCGCTCACCCGGCACGCCGCGATCCTGGAGTCGGAGGTGGTCGGCCGGCTCTTCCCGATCTTCCACGACGCGGAGAGGGTGATCGCCGACCCGGTGGTGCGCAACCGCGGCACCCTCGGCGGGTCGCTCTGCCAGGCCGATCCGGCCGAAGACTCCACCACCGTCTGCGACCTGCTCCGCGCCGAGGTGGTCATCCAGGGCGCGGCGGGCGAGCGGACCGTGCCGATGCGCGAGTTCCACCGGGGGCCGTACGAGACGGCGGTCGAGCAGGACGAGATCCTCACCGAGGTCCGGCTGCCGGTCCGGCCGCGCAGCGGCAGCGCGTACGAGAAGGTCGAGCGCCGGGTCGGCGACTGGGCGATCGCCGCGGCCGGCGCCGCGGTCTCGCTGGCCGACGACGGCAGCATCGGCGAGGTCGGCATCGGGCTGACCGCGGTGCGCGTGGAGGGCGGGACCGTCACCCGCGCCGAGGACGCGGTGCGGGGGCAGCGTCCCGCCGAGGAGCTGTACGCCGAGGCCGGCCGGCTGGCCGCCGCGGACTGTGACCCGATCGACGACCAGCGCGGGTCGGCCGACTACAAGCGGCACCTGGCCGGCGAGCTGGCGCGCCGGGCGCTGCGCCGGGCCTGCGAGCGGGCCGCCGGGACGCGCGCCACCGGGACGGAGGGATGACCAGGATGCAGGTGAGCATGACGGTCAACGGCGAGCAGGTCAGCCGGGAGGTCGAGCCCCGGACGCTGCTCGTGCACTTCCTCCGCGACGAGCTCGGGCTGACCGGCACCCACTGGGGCTGCGACACCAGCAACTGCGGGGTCTGCGTGGTGCTGGTCGACGGGCTGCCGGTGAAGTCCTGCACGATCCTCGCCGCGATGGCCGGCGGCCACCAGGTCCGTACGGTCGAGGGGCTGGCCGCGAACGGCCGGCTCGACCCGGTGCAGGAGGGCTTCATGGCCGAGCACGGGCTGCAGTGCGGTTTCTGCACGCCCGGGATGATGCTGACCGCGCGGGCGCTGCTCGACCGCAACCCGGACCCGACCGAGCAGGAGATCCGGGAGGCCATCTCCGGCCAGATCTGCCGCTGCACCGGCTACGCGACCATCGTCCGCTCCGTCCGGTGGGCGGCGGAGCACCCCTCGACTGCGGAGGTGACCTCGTGACCGCGACCGAGGAGCGCCCGATCGGCTTCGGCCGGCTCGGGCGCAAGGAGGACCCGCGCTTCGTCCGCGGCAAGGGCCGGTACCTCGACGACATCACCCTGCCCGGCATGCTGCACGGCGCGGTCCTGCGCTCCCCGGTCGCGCACGCCCGGATCCGCTCGATCGACACCTCGCAGGCGCTGGCGCACCCGAGGGTGCGCGCGGTGATCACCGGCAGGGACCTGGAGCCGCTCAACCTCGCCTGGGCGCCGACGCTGTCCGCCGACGTGCAGGCGGTGCTGGCCACCGACAAGGTGCGCTTCCAGGGCCAGGAGGTCGCCTTCGTCATTGCCGAGGACCGGTACGCGGCCCGCGACGCCGTCGAGCTGATCGACGTCGACTACGAGCTGCTGCCCCCGGTGGTCGACGCCAAGCGCGCCCTGGACCCGGACGCGCCGGTCATCCGGGACGACCTCGAGGGCCGGACCGACAACCACATCTTCGACTGGGAGGCCGGCGACAAGGCGGCCACCGACGCGGTCTTCGCCCGCGCGGACGTGGTCGTCAGCCAGGACATGGTCTACCCGCGCTCGCACCCGGCGCCGATGGAGACCTGCGGCGCGATCGCCGACTACGACGGGATCCACGGCAAGCTCACCCTGTACGAGACCACCCAGGCGCCGCACGCGCACCGCACGCTCTACGCGCTGGTCGCCGGCATCCCGGAGCACAAGATCCGGGTGGTCTCGCCGGACATCGGCGGCGGTTTCGGCAACAAGGTCGGCATCTACCCCGGCTACGTCTGCGCGATCGTCGGCTCGATCGTCACCGGCAAGCCGGTGAAGTGGGTCGAGGACCGGTCCGAGAACCTGATGTCCACGTCGTTCGCCCGCGACTACCACATGCACGGGGAGATCGCGGCCACCCGGGACGGGCGGATCCTCGCGGTGCGCACCACCGTGCTCGCCGACCACGGCGCCTTCAACGCGACCGCGCAGCCGACCAAGTACCCGGCCGGCTTCTTCCACATCTTCACCGGCTCGTACGACATCGAGGCCGCGCACTGCGCGGTCACCGGCGTCTACACGAACAAGGCGCCCGGCGGCGTCGCGTACGCCTGCTCGTTCCGGGTGACCGAGGCGGTCTACCTGATCGAGCGGATGGTGGACGTGCTCGCCGACGAGCTGGAGATGGACCCGGCCGAGTTGCGGCTGCGCAACTTCATCCGGCCGGAACAGTTCCCGTACCCGAACAAGACCGGCTGGGAGTACGACTCCGGCGACTACCCCACCGCCATGCGCAAGGCGATGGACATGATCGGGTACGAGGAGCTGCGCAAGGAGCAGGCGGAGAAGCGGGCCCGCGGCGAGCTGATGGGCATCGGCGTCGCGTTCTTCACCGAGACCGTCGGCGCCGGGCCGCGCAAGCACATGGACATCGTCGGGCTCGGCATGGCCGACAGCGCCGAGCTGCGGGTGCACCCGACCGGCAAGGCGGTGGTCCGGATCTCGGTGCAGACCCAGGGTCAGGGGCACGAGACGACGTTCGCGCAGATCGTCGCCGAGGAGATCGGCATCCCCCCGGAGGACATCGAGGTCGTGCACGGCGACACCGACCAGACCCCGTTCGGCCTGGGGACGTACGGGTCGCGCTCGACCCCGGTCAGCGGTGGCGCGGTCGCGATGGTGACCCGGAAGGTCCGGGACAAGGCCAAGCTCATCGCCGCGGCGATGCTCGAGGTGCGGCCGGAGGACCTGGAATGGGAGAAGGGCCGCTGGCACGTCAGGGGCGACCCCTCGCAGGGCAAGACCATCGCCGAGATCGCGCTCGCCGCGCACGGCACCATGCAGCTGCCCGAGGGCGTGGACGGAAACCTGGACGCGGAGGTCACGTACGACCCGCCGAACCTGACCTTCCCGTTCGGCGCGTACGTCTGCGTGGTGGACGTGGATCCCGGCACCGGCGTGGTCAAGGTCCGCCGCTTCGTCGCGGTCGACGACTGCGGCACCCGGATCAACGAGATGATCATCGAGGGCCAGGTGCACGGCGGCCTCACCGACGGGGTCGGGATGGCGCTCATGCAGATCATCGACTTCGACGAGGAGGGCAACTGCCTCGGCGGGTCCTTCATGGACTACCTGCTGCCCACCGCCCTGGAGGTGCCGGACTGGGAGACCGGGCACACCGTCACGCCGTCGCCGCACCACCCGATCGGCGCCAAGGGGATCGGCGAGTCCGCCACCGTCGGCTCGCCACCCACCATCGTCAACGCGATCGTCGACGCATTGGCGCCGTACGGGGTGCGGCACGTGGACATGCCGTGCACGCCGAGTCGCGTGTGGACGGCCATCCAGCGGGGCGGCTGACGTGACGACCGACCTCACGGCGCAGGCGGCGGAGCTGGTCCGCGCCCGGGTCCCGTTCGCGCAGGCGACCGTGGTCCGGGCCCAGCACCCGACCAGCGCGCACGCCGGCGACACCGCGCTGGTCTTCCCGGGCGGGCGGATCGAAGGCTTCGTCGGCGGCACCTGCGCGGAGGATTCGGTCCGGCTGTACGGGCTGCGGGTGCTGGACAGCGGCGAGCCGGTGCTGCTGCGGGTGCTGCCCGGGCCGGCGTCCACCGTCGAGGAGGACGGCGCGGTCACCGTCGCCAACCCGTGCGCGTCCGGGGGTGCGCTGGAGATCTTCCTGCAGCCGCGCCGGCCGCCGCCCCGGGTGCTGGTGGTCGGCGAGACCCCGGTGGCGTCGGCGCTGGTCGCGATGGCCGAGCCGGCGGGGTTCGCCGCCGAGGTCGTGCCAGGCGCCTCGGTGGCGCCCGACCCGGACGACGCGGGGCTGGTGGTCGCCTCGCACGGGCGCGACGAGGAGCCGGCTCTGGAGGCGGCGCTGCGGGCCGGCGTGCCGTACGTGGCGCTGGTCGGCAGCCGGATCCGGGCGGCGTCCGTGCTGGGCCGGCTGGACGTGCCGGACGCCGACCGCGCCCGGGTGCGCAGCCCGGCGGGGCTGGACATCGGGGCCCGCTCCGCCGGCGAGATCGCGCTGTCGATCCTGGCCGAGCTGGTCGCCGAGCGGGCCCGTCCGCGGGTGCCGCTGCCCGCCGCGCCCACGGTTCCGGCACCGCCACCGGCGAGCGCGGTGGACCCGGTGTGCGGGATGACGGTCTCGACGGCCGGCACCCCGCTGACCGCCGAGCACGCGGGCGTCACCGGGTACTTCTGCGGCGAGCACTGCCGGGCCGCCTTCCTCGCCGACCCGGACCGGTATGCCGGCACCGGCTGACCGGCCCCCGGGCGATGCCGCCAGGGCCGGCGCCGAGGCGGAGGTGCGCGCCCGGGTGCCCGACGTGCCGACCCTGGCCGCCGCCCTGGACGGCGCGGACTACCTGACCGACCCGGGCCTGGCCACCGCGCTCTTCCTGGCCGTACGGCTGCCGCAGCCGCTGCTGCTCGAGGGTGAAGCGGGCGTCGGCAAGACCGAGGCGGCGAAGGCGCTGGCCCGGGTGCTGGACACCCCGCTGGTGCGGCTGCAGTGCTACGAGGGGATCGACGCGGCCGAGGCGCTCTACGAGTGGAACTACGCGCGGCAGCTGCTCGGCATCCGGCTGGCCGAGTCGCGCGGCGAGCCGGCGTCCGAGTCGGCGCTGTTCGGCCCGGACTACCTGCTGCGGCGGCCGCTGCTGGCCGCGCTCGAGCACCCCGGACCGCGGCCGGCGGTGCTGCTGATCGACGAGCTGGACCGGGCCGACGACGACTTCGAGGCGTTCACCTTCGAGCTGCTGGCGGAGTCCGCGGTGACCATCCCGGAGCTCGGCACCGTGCGGGCCGCTCACCCGCCGGTGGTGGTGCTGACCTCGAACCGGACCCGGGACCTGCACGACGCGCTGAAGCGGCGCTGCCTCTACCACTGGATCGACTACCCGGGGCCCGAGCGGACGGTGGAGATCGTGCGCCGGCGGGTGCCGGGCAGCGCGGAGCCGCTGGCCCTCGCCGCAGCCGGCGCCGTCGCGCGGCTGCGGACGCTGGAGCTGGAGAAGCCGCCCGGGATCGCCGAGGCGATCGACTGGGTGGCGGCGCTGACGCTGCTCGGGGTCCGCCGGCTGGAGCCGGGTGCGGCAGGGGCGACGCTCGGGTCGGTGCTCAAGCACCGGGAGGACCACGAGGTGGTCCGGCGGGAGGGGATGGACTGGCTGGTCGGTGCCCGGTCCGGAGGCGGCTCGCCGTGAACCCCGAGCGACCCCGTGCGGATCGCGCCGCCGGGCTCGGTCCGGCGGGCGGGGCGACGGCCGTCCGGCACCCCCGAGGCGCGTCGTGACCGCGAGCGACACCGTGGGGATCGCGCGGCCGGGTCCGCGTCCTGGGCCGGCCTCCGGCGGGCGACGACCGTCCGTGGCGCCCTTGGACCCGCCGTGATCCGGCGCGACCCCCGGCGGATCGGGGGGCCGGCGGGCGGGGCGACGGCCGTCAGGGCGTCTGTGGAGTCGCGGTGACGGGCGCCCTCGCGGTCTCGCCGGCGGCGCTGGCGGCTGCGCTGGCGGACGCGTTGCACCGGGCCGGCCTGCCGGTGGGCGCCGAGCGGGCAGGGCGGTTCGCGCGGGCGCTCTCGCTGGTCCCGCCGGTCGACCGGGAGCGGCTCTACTGGACCGCGCGGGTCGCGTTCGTCTCCGACCGGGAGCAGCTGGCACCCTTCGACCGGGTCTTCGCGGCGGTCTTCTCCGGCCGGTACGACCCCGCGGACGCCCGCGGCGATCCCACCGCCCCGGCTGCCGTGCGGTTGCCGGCCCGTCCGAGGCCGTCACTGCAGTCCCGTGTGGACGGATCGGCGCCGGCCCCGCCCGGACCGCGTGCGGGCCGGCCGGACGGTGGCCGGAGCGGGTCCGACCGGGAGGCGCTGCTGGCGGCGGCATCGCCGGACGAGCGGCTGCGGCACACGACCTTCACCGAGCTGGCGCCCGACGAGGTGGACGAGGTGCGCCGGCTGGTGCGCCGGCTCGTGCTGGCGACCCCGGTGCGAACGACCCGGCGCACCCGGGCCTCCCTGCGAGCCGGCGACCGGGTGGACCTGCGCCGGAGCGTGCGCCGGGCGCAGCGGACCGCGGGCGACCCGGTCCGGCTGGTCCGCCGCCGGCGACGGACCCGCCCGCGCCGGCTGGTGCTGCTCTGCGACGTGTCGGCCTCGATGGAGCCGTACACCCGGGTCTTCCTGACCCTGCTGCACGGGGCGGTGCTGGACGCGCGGGCCGAGGCGTTCGTCTTCGCCACCCGGCTGACCCGGCTGACCCGGGCGCTGCGCGGCCGCGACCCCGATCGGGCGCTGGCGCGGGCAGGGGCGGTGGCACCGGACTGGGCCGGCGGCACCCGGCTGGGGGAGAGCCTGCGGCGCTTCGTCAGCGACCACGGGCGGCGGGGCCTGGCCCGCGGCGCGGTGGTGGTGGTCGTGTCGGACGGCTGGGACGGCGGCGACCCGCGCGAGGTCGCGGTGCAGATGGCGCGGCTGCGCCGGCTGGCGCACCGGATCGTCTGGGTCAACCCGCGCAAGGCGGCGCCGGGCTTCGCGCCGCTGGTCGGCGGGATGGCGGCGGCGCTGCCGTACTGCGACGCGTTCGTCAGCGGGCACAGCGCCGAGGCGCTGGCGGAGGTGGCGGAGGCGGTCCGGAGGGGAAGGGATGGGGCATGACGGAGAACCAGCCCGAAGACGCCTGACGCCCGCTCAGCGGACGACGAGAAGGGGGTCCCGGCGGGGCACCAGCTCGCCGACCACGGGGTGCCCCGGCAGCTCGCCGGCCACCAGCAGGCCGCCGGAGGTCTGCGCGTCGGCCAGCAGCAGCGCCTCGTCCTCCCCGACGCGGCCGAGGTCCGCGTGCGGGCGCACCCAGTCCAGGTTGCGCCGGGTGCCGCCGGAGACGAAGCCGTCGGCCAGCGCCTCCCGGGCGCCGTCGAGGTACGGGACCGCCCCGTGGTCGACCACTGCGGTGACGCCGCTGGCGCGGGCGAGCTTGAGCAGGTGGCCGAGCAGGCCGAAGCCGGTGACGTCGGTGCCGCACCGGATGCCGGCCGCGGTCGCGGCTTGGGCGGCGTCCCGGTTGAGCGCGGTCATCGCCGCGACCGCCTGGCCGAAGACCTCGGCGGTCGCCTTGTGCCGGCTGTTGAGCACGCCGATCCCGAGCGGCTTGGTCAGGGTCAGCGGCAGGCCGGGGCGGCCGGTGTCGTTGCGCATCAGCCGGGCCGGGTCCGCCAGGCCGGTCACCGCCATGCCGTACTTGGGCTCCGGGTCGTCGACGCTGTGCCCGCCGGCGAGGTGGCAGCCGGCCTCGCCCGCGACCGCCAGGCCGCCGCGGAGCACCTCGGTCGCCAGCTCGTACGGGAGGACCTCGCGGGGCCAGCAGAGCAGGTTGAGCGCGACCAGCGGGGTGCCGCCCATGGCGTAGACGTCGGACAGCGCGTTGGCGGCGGCGATGCGGCCCCAGTCGTACGGGTCGTCGACGACGGGGGTGAAGAAGTCGACGGTGGCGACCATCGCGGCGCCGCCCTCGATCCGGACCACCGCCGCGTCGTCGCCGTCGTCGAGGCCGACCAGCAGCTCACCGGCCGGGTCCCGCGGGCCGACGCCGACCAGGGCGGCGACGGCTGCCTCCAGCTCGCCGGGCGGGATCTTGCAGGCGCACCCGCCGCCATGGGCGTACTGCGTCAGCCGGTACGTCGTCGTCGCGGTCACCCCCGTATCGTGCTCCCCGGAGGCGTACGGGCGCCTGGTGGCCTCCGCGGTCTTCAAAACCGTTGTGGCCCGCTCAGCGGGTCAGGGGGGTTCGATTCCCCTCCGCCTCCGCCACCGGGCAGACACGCCCGAGCGGTGGGTCGCCGGCCGGTCGGGACGGGAAGCAGGTGGGAGCACAACGTGGGCAGGGTCGCGGCCGCACCGGGACGGGTGGGGGAAGACGGCGCCGGGGTCGCGGCGGTGCGGGCGGGCGACGAGGCCGCCTTCGGCGAGCTGGCCGAGCGGCACCGCCATGAGCTGCGGGTGCACTGCTACCGGATGCTCGGCTCGTACGACGAGTCCGAGGACCTGGTGCAGGAGACGTTCCTGCGGGCCTGGCGGAGGCGGGAGACCTTCGAGGGCCGGTCCACGTTCCGGGCCTGGCTCTACCGGATCGCCACCAACGCCTGCCTCGACTTCCTCGACCGCCACCCGCGCAACCCGCGCCCGTACCCGGACCCACCGGTGGTGGGGCCCGCGGACGCGGCGCCACCGCAGCAGATCCCGTGGCTGCAGCCGTACCCGGACCGGCTGCTGGACGCTGTGGACGCTGTCGACCTGGCCGCGCCGGGCCACGCCGAGCCGGACGCGGTGGTGGTGGCCAAGGAGACGATCGAGCTCGCGTTCCTGGTCGCGATCCAGCACCTGCCGCCGCGGCAGCGCGCCGTGCTGATCCTGCGCGACGTGCTCGGCTGGCCGGCGGCCGAGACCGCCGCGGCGCTCGACGTGAGCGTCGCCGCGGTGAAGAGCGCGCTCCAGCGGGCGCGGCCGACGGTCCGGGAGCACCTGCCGGAGCGGCGGATCGACTGGGCGCCGGAAGCCGACCCGACCGAGGCCGAGCGCGAGCTGCTGCGGCGCTACCTGGGGGTGCTCGAGCACCGTGACGCCTGGGCGCTGGCCGACATGTTCCGCGAGGACCTGCGGGTCACCATGCCGCCGCACCCGATCTGGTTCGCCGGCCGCGACCCGTTCCTCACCCGGATGGGCGAGCTGTTCGACCCGGCGTCGCCGTACTACGTGGGCGAGTGGAGCGACGTCCCCACCCGGGCCAACCGGCAGCCGGCGGTCGCGCACTATCTCAAGGCGCCGGGCGACGACACGTACCGGGCCCAGGTCCTGGACGTCCTGCACGTCGAGGAGGGCCGGATCGTCGCGATCACCGCCTTTGTCCCCGAGTTGTTCGCCGCGTTCGGGCTGCCGCCCACGCGGTGACGCCGATTCCTTCCCGGCCGGACCGTCGTCTCAACGGATGTGCCGCGACCGCGCGCACCCACCACGAGGAGGACGCAGATGCTGCTCGACGACAGGAACGCGGTGATCTACGGAGCCGGCGGGGGGATCGGCGGCGGCGTCGCCCGCACCTTCGCCCGGGAGGGGGCGCGGGTCTTCCTCACCGGGCGGACGCTGGCGCCGCTGGAGGAGCTCGCCGCCGACATCCGCGCCGGCGGTGGCTCGGCCGAGGTGGCGGAGCTCGACGCGACCGACGAGCGCGCCGTCGACGAGCACGCCGCCGCGGTCGTCGCCGAGGCGGGCAGCATCGACGTGTCCTTCAACCTCATCGGCCGCGGCGACGTGCAGGGGATCCCGCTCGTCGACATGACCGCGGCCGACTTCGGCCACGCAGTCACCACCGGGCTGATGTCGACGTTCCTCACCGCCCGGGCCGCCGCCCGGCAGATGGTCAAGCAGGGCTCGGGCGTCATCCTCGCCGTGACCAGCGGTACGGCCCGGGCGGCCGTCCCGATGATGGGCAACACCGGTCCGGCGGACGCGGCGGTCGAGAGCTTCCTGCGCTGCCTCGCCGCGGAGGTCGGCCCGCAGGGCGTTCGGGTGCTCGGCATCCACAGCGCCGGCGTCGTCGAGACGCTGGACCGGGTGAAGATCCTGGCGGTGAACGCCGACGCCGACCCGGACATGCTCGTGCAGATGCTGGCGCGGGCGACCATGCTGAAGCGGGCACCGAGGCTCGCCCAGGTCGCCGAGACCGCGGCCTTCCTGGCGTCGGACCGGGCGGGCGCCATCACCGCCACCATGGTGAACGCCAGTTGCGGGCTGGTCCCGAGCTAGCGGGGCCCGCGACCTCGGCCGGCGGTAGCGTGCGGCGGGTGCGAGACCTGTCGGCGTTCACGACCTTCCCGTTCGAGTTGCCGGTGACGGTCCGGGCGCTGGACGAGCCGGTTCCGCTGGAGCCGGACCGGGACGGTGCGGACGGGGTCGACTGCCGGCTGTGCGGCACCCCGGACTCGGACTTCCTGTGGACGGACGGGCGGTGGCGGCTGAGCCTCTACTCGCCCAGCCCGTTCCGTGGGGTTGTGCTGCTCAGCCCGCGGGTGCACGCCGAGTCCTTCGCCGACCTGCCGCCGCTGGAGGCGGCTGAGTTCGGGCCGCTGATCGGCCGGGTGCAGCGGGCAGTGGAGGGACTCGGCGGGATCGGCCGGGTGCACCTGAACTACTGGGGCGACGGCGCGGCGCACCTGCACGTGTGGTTCTACCCGCGCCCGTACGGCCAGCTGCAGCTGCGCGGCACCTTCCTCGGCATGTGGAGCGTCCTGCTGCCCGACCTGCCGGACGAGGAGGTCCGGCTGGCCGGAGCCCAGGTCGCCCGCAGTCTCGCCGGCGGATAGCTCCATCGGAATGCCCTAGGGCCGGCTCAGTCTTGCGACTTCCTTGCCTGCCGGGTTGAGCAGTACCAGCAGTTCGCCGTCGAATCCGGCACGCGGGGCGTTGGACAGCCAGCCGCCGACGTCGGCCCCGGTGCAGCCGATCAGCGTCTGCGGGCCGGCGACCGCGAGCAGTGAGCCGCCGGCGCCGGCGATCCACCGGCCGCCCTGCCCGTTGCAGCCGTCCGACCCCGACCAGCGTCCGTCGGCGAGCAACTCGGCGAACGGCTGCCGCGGGGCAGCAGCGCTGCCTCCGTCGGCGGGAAACCATCGGCCGACCAACTGGGCCGGTTGGGCGGGCCGCAACGCAGCCGGTACCGGCGCGGCAGGCGCGAACTCCCTGCGGAGCTCGTCGGTGACGACTGGTGGTTCGGCCTCCGATTCGGCGATGTCCGGTCCCACCGTGGGTCGGCCACCGGGAAGCAGCCGTGCCACTGTGCCCCCGCGGCGGTCGAGAAGGACACGGGCGGCGCCGTCCAGTCGGTAGCCCGCCGCGTGCCGCAACCAGGCAGGCCCGTCCTCGCTGTCGGCCGGGCAGCTATCCGACCGTCCGTGCACAGTGGCTGACAAACAGGCCCTCGGAGTTGGCGCGCCACCCGCCGAGCAGCACCCCACATCCGCGCCACAGTGACATCTGATCGGCTGCCAGCCGCAGGACCGCGCCTGCCTCCTCCCCGGTCGCCTCCACGCGCCACAGCCCGACCAACGCAGTCGCATCCAAAGGCCGCACTGACGACACCCCACTCGGATCGGTCGCGGTGCCGCTGCCGCCGGGCCCGATCACCGACCCCGTGCCGCAGGCCGCCAACAGGACCGCCGTCAACGTTCCAGCAACCAGGCCGACTCTTTCGAGCACCGACGGCCTCCTCGCCCCGGCCCACACAGGTGCTACGTCCGACGTTCCCGACAGCTGGCTGGTTCCACCGCCGCCGTCTCATGACCCCGGTCGCGGCGCCTCTGCGATAGTGGGCCGCTCGTCCGCAGCGGTCCGGGAGGCACGGTGACACGGGAGCTCGTCCTGCTCGCGACCGGTTTCGTGCTCACCACGGTGCTGGGCGGCCTGCTCGGCAGCTGGCTGCAGCAACGGTCGTGGGACCACCAGAACGCGAGCCGGTTGATCGAGGAGGAGCAGCGGCGTGCGGACCAGGTCTGCCAGCAGCTCAGCCAACTCCTCGACAAGCGCCTCTACCGGATGCTCCGGCTGTACTACGCGGTCCACCCGACGCCGGACCGGGAGCTGTCGCAGGAAATCCTCGAGCAGCGGCTCGCCGCGTACGACGCCGCGTTGTTCGAGTGGAACGACCGGCTCAATCTCAACCTCGCCCAGGTCGGTACGTACTTCGGCGAGCCGGCGCGGGACTGGCTCGCGCACGAGATCTATGAGAGCTTCCAGGACGCCGGCGGCCGGCTGGAGGCGGCCTACCGCGGCGTCCGGGCCGGCCGGGCACCTGACGGCGCAGCAGATCTGCAGCGGGACCTGAATGCCCTCAACGATCAGGTGTACCGCCTCGGCGTCTTCATGATGACCCAGTTGCGCGGCGGGCACGTCGGCCGCGACGCGCCTGCGCCGCTGGCTCGTACGACCTCGCCCGCCGCGGTGGCCGGCCGCGGCATCCCGCTGGCCGGCCTACCGGCCCAGAAGTAGCTGTGCCTCCGGCCAAGTTGATTGCCGAGCAGATGCCGCGGAAACCACGCCCGGCCTGGTCAGGCGGGCCATCAAGCGGCGGCGCCTGGGCCCGGGTCATCAGGCGGCCCTCGGCCGGGTCGGGCCGGGTCTGATGGTCCAGCGTCCGGTGGGTCCGCGGGTGATGTGCCAGTGTCCTTCGTGGACGGTGCGGTGGTGTCTGCGGCAGAGCAGGATCAGGTTGTCCAGCGCGGTCGGGCCGCCGTCTGTCCAGTGCATCACGTGATGGGCGTCGGTCCAGGGCGGGGGTCGGTCGCAGCCGGGGAAGACGCAGCCGCGGTCGCGGACGGCGAGGGCGGTGCGGATGGCGGGTGGGATGAGTCGGGTGCGGCGGCCGACGTCGAGGGGTTGGCTGTCCGGGTCGAGGACCACGCGGGTGATGGCGGCGTCGCAGCCGAGCCGCCGGGCCGCCTCACTGCCGAGGACGGCTCCCCAGGTGGTCTCGGCGCCGGCCCAGCTGCTGGCGGCCAGCCGATCGCCCCGGCGGATACCGGGCGGGCTGACGCCGGCGCCGGGCTGGTTGAGGCGGTCTCGGCCGAGTGCGCCGCCAGGATCGAGGTCGAGGCCGCCGTCCGTGCAGTGAGCGTGGGGTGTGCTGCCCGCGTCGCCGGAGCCGGACCCCGCGCCCGCGCCCGCGTCGGTGCTGGGGCGGTGGGTGAGGGTGGGCAGGGGGACCAGCACGGTCACGTGGGGGCGTTCGCCGCCCACTGCGGGCAGGGCGCCGGCGTCGAGGGCGTGCCGGCACAGGTCGACCAGGGCGTCGGCGCGGCGTTGCCCGGCGGTACGCGGGTCGTCCGGGCCGGCCGGGGTGGACAGGGGCGCGAGCGCGGTGAGCAGGGTCTCGCCGCCTTCCGGGTCGAGCACCCCGGTCACCACCACGGTGCCGTCCAGGGTGGCCGCCAGGTCCAGATACCGGCGCTGGTGGACCTGCTCGTCGGCGGCGGCCGCGGCCTCTGGGACGAGGGCGTGCCGGGCGTGCGCGATCTCCCGCCGCAACCTGGCCGGATCACACCGGCGGGCCGCCGCCACCAGCGGCGGCTCGGCCGCGGCGGCCAGCTCCGGGCCGGCGGCGTCGGCGAGTTCGTCCAACGCCCGGGTGACCAGCCGGGCGTGGTCGACGGAGATGGCGCCCGCAGTCAGCGCGGCGTCCACGGCCGGCCGCTGAGCCAGCCGCCGCGCCAACACCACCCGGGACCGGGCCACCGCCGGAGACAGCCGGCACGCCGACCGCAGCCACGCCGCCGTCCCCGCCTCCACCTCAACAGCACCGGACCCGTCGAACGCGGCCACCAGCCGCGACCACACCCCCTCCAGGCCGTCGATGAT
>Ga0210378_10001179_pt1 | contig 13687 bp, 15 predicted proteins | sample PLM1_60_b1redo_FD_155465 | JGI IMG/M metagenome (GOLD analysis project Ga0210378, IMG submission 155465) | Groundwater sediment microbial communities from an aquifer in East River, Colorado, USA - PLM1_60_b1 redo | ecosystem: Environmental > Terrestrial > Soil > Riparian zone | place: USA: East...
ATCTCGGCGGTCTCCAACTCGGCGTTGACGATGTCCAGCTCCTCCTGCCTCCCAGCCGGGGCGGCCCGACCATCCGGCCGCCCCGGCGGTAGCAGCGGTCTACCCGCCTTGCGTCGAGCCCTTGCCGACGAGCGTGCCGTTCACGTCGATGTTGTCGAGGACTGCCAGCCCGAAGTTGTCGGGCCCCGTGTCCTGGCCCTCGTCGAAGACGATGTCGATCGAGATGACCGTCCCCGTGATCGCGGTGAAGCCGGCGACCGCGGGCTCGAAGCCTGTTGGAGGACTCCAGCGCAACCGCAACCAGCCGTCGCCAGAGGCGGTGACGGTCGGGGGCGGCGAGTTGCAGCCGACGAACCAGAACCCGTCGGAGGTCGTGACGTTGAACCGCGGTGCGCCAGCGCCGCAGTGCGAGCCGCGGGGATCGTTCTGGTCGAGGCCAGGCTTGCGGATGTCGTAGCCGAGCTCCGTGAGCGTGAGGCCCTTGACGTTCTTGAGCCGGGCCACAGCGGAGGCAACGTTCGGCGTCGGTCCGGTCTTCGCGAGTAGCAGACCCTCGTTCCTCTTGTCCTGCTCGTCACCGGTCGGGCAGCCACCGGCGGTAAAGGTCGAGAAGGTCGTTCCGTCGAACGGCGTCGCGCCGGTCGGGCAGCCGATCCCGTGCAGCCACGCGCCCTGGACGAGGAACGTATGGTACGGGTCGAACTGCTCGGGCACGACGTTCGCCAATCCAGCCGCCCAGGCAATCGCGGCGATAGCGAAGAACGCAACAACGGCGACACTGATGATGCATCGTCTCATCTGATGCCTCCCCTCTTCCAGTCGGGCGGATCTTGTGTCATCTCCCCAATGCTCGGAACCATCAGGCCTACCTCCATCGATCACCCCCTCTTCCGCAGGCACCCATCGCATAGTTCTCAAACAGCGCGCTGTCAACGGCGAAGTTGTCCACAGGAATTCACAGAGACTCGCGGATTGCCGCGCTTGCCCTGAAGAGCCGGCTGCCGACGATCGCTGGCGAGATGGGCTACGCGCAGGCTGGCGGTTCTCATGAACTATGGACCAAACATCCCCGACAGTGGCGGCGTGCGACGGGACATCTCAAAACGTGTGGTCGACGGGATCGAGCCAGGCGGGCGTGACTGTCACGTGCAGCACCCAGGTGACCTGGCCAACGGGATTCCCGCCGCGCCGACGGACGACAGGAGCACCATCCCGGCCGGCGCGCGCAGCGCGGAGACGAGTCGGCTCATGCGGAGGTCAGACGTTGGCATATAATCCGGCGGAGCAAAGGCGCGCCGGGGAGACGCTCGCGGCGCCAGAAGGAGAACGCCAACAATGATGCGCGTGAGGCTAGGCGACATAAGGGCCGTTCTTGGTAGTTGGGGGCTGCGCAACGCGCGCCGCTCGCGCTGCACCGGAAGGAGCGCCCTCCGCGAGCCCCCTCCACGGAAGAGTCCGCAATATCGTGGTGACGGTCGACAATCTGCCGCGCAAAAAGACGGCGGTGGAACGCAGGCCGGTGAAGGCGACGGCCGGCCAGACGGCGGCGACGAGTCAGGGCGGCATCACGACGCTGAGCGAAGAGAACTACGCGCGCTACGCGCCTCTCGTGCGGCTGGTGCAATCGACGGACACGAAGCAGCTCGCGGCGACCTACTTCCGCTTTTATCCCCTGTTTCAGCTGACCTATGATGATCTCGGCTATCCGGGCGAGTACTTCAATGACCGGCTGGTCGCGGTGATCGATCATCTGCTCGAGACGCCGGACGTGCGCGGGCCGGTGAAGCTCGTACAACCCAAGGTGTTCTTCGAGTACGCCGATCCATCGCTCGAAGCGCGCTCCGCCGGCCAGAAGCTGCTCATTCGCATGGGCAGCACGAACGCCACGCAGATCAAGGCGAAGCTGCGCGAGCTGAAGAACGAAGTGACCACGGGGCGCGACCCCGCACCGCGCAGTCCGTAAACACGGGCGATGGAACAAAAACGAAAAATCATCCCAATGCGGGAGCAATTCTGATTGTCGTCGGGATCGCGTTGGGTACGCACGCCAGCATCGCGTTCAATAAAGCAGGCACGCCGATGGTGCCTTTCGAGCGGTCCACCGCGCTTGTTGTCACGGGCTTCTATCGCTGGACGCGCAATCCCATGTACCTCGGTCTGGTGCTGATTCTGCTCGGCGCTGCGATGCTGCTGGGCACGCTCAGCGCATTTCTGCCGATCCCGGTGTTCGTCTGGATCATTCAGACGCGTTTCATTCGAGGCGAAGAGCGATTCCTCGAGGACATCTTCGGCAACGAGTATCTGGCCTACAAGAGCAAGGTGAGGCGCTGGCTCTGAGGGCGCCGGCACGGGAGGGTTCGGATGACAGGTCGCGTACTGGTATTCGCTGCGCTTTTGTCTTTTTTGTTCGCGAACGGCGCGAACGCTGCAGACACTGCGCAATTCGCTCGCACGCTCTATCTCGTTCGCCATGGCGCGTACGAGAGGGATGCCAAGGCGGATCCGACGGTCGGCCCGGGGCTGATGCCGCTCGGCATCGCGCAGGCACGTTTAATTGCGGCTCGCTTACGTGGAATGCCCGTGCACTTCGATGCAATAACGTCGAGCACGATGAGGCGCGCCAAAGACACAGCGGCGGTCATTCGCGAGGCGCTGTCCGAGCTTTCGCCGCGCGCATCGCCGCTCATCCGCGAATGCACTCCTCCAAGCTCGAATGAACGGATCGCCAAGGATCTTGCGGCCGGCGAGGCGGAGGAGTGTGCCAAACAGCTTGAGCAGGCTTTTCACGAATACTTCACGCCGGCGGAATCACATGCACGCCACGACCTGCTCGTCTGCCACGGCAACGTGATTCGCTACTTCGTCACGAAAGCCCTGGGCGTAGACACTCGCGCGTGGGCTGGCATGTCAGTCGCGCACGCCAGTCTCACAGTGATTCGCGTCAACCCGGATGGCTCGATGCGAGTGCTCGCAGTCGGCGACATCGGCCACATCCCGCCGAACATGCAGAGCGGCCGCGGCGAACCCGACCCGCTGCTCGTCGTGCCGCCTTAGTTGATTGGAAAAACTGGCCTGCGGCCGTTTTTCGGACATCAGCTTCGCTCCCGGCCGGCAAAGGTGTTCGTCGTTTCGTGTACGTCGTGGGCTCGCCCTGGCGCGCCATGCGACGGGTGCTGCGAAGGGTTCGCTCGGGTGCCTAGACGATCAGCTAAGAGGCCCGAGAAGCATCTCGACTTACCCGCGTCCTGCTAGCGCATCGGCTCGAACTCGTAGTTGCCGCCATCGGCCATCAGCGACAGGAATAGATGCCCGCCATTCACGGTGTATGATCGAACGAACGGCCATTGCCTGGCGAGGTGGTCGTGCAGCGATCCGGGCGGGCACACCGCGCGGGTAAGCGCGATCGGGCCGAACCGGAGCTGTTTCGGTCCGGTCAAGATCCACGCACCGCGGCCGCGGTTACAGTCGAACCGCACGCTCACGTTGCCGTCGTTTGCGAAGGCGACGGTGTACTTAGCCTTGTCGTCGGGCATCAGGACCGTGCCATCGCCGCCCCGGAACTTCACAAGCTGCCACGATGTGTCGCCGATGCCAGCGAGATGGACCGGCGGCGTTGGAGCACAGCCCACTACGACGCCGAGCGTCACCAGCATCAGTAGAGAACGCTTCATCGGAGGCCTCCCGTGTCCAGAGCATGCTCCCAAGGGAGCAGAGGATTCGGTCACTTTTAGGTTTACATAAGAATGGCCCCCAGCCAAAGAATCACTCGGAACTCGTCCTCCAGCGCGACACTAGGTGGAGAAGAACGGAGATCGGTACAGGGTACGCGGCTGAAGATGAAGTGAACAACACCGACGCCCGCCTCTGGCTCCCTGGCTCCGCATCAACCGCGTCCTGCGCGCGATGCTGCACGAGCGTTGGAGCGCGGAGGCGTGGCCGCAGGTCAAGGCCGAGTTCAAGAAGTGGCTCGCGCTGAAGAGCGAGATTCGGCGTGCGGGGTGGTTCAACTGATCGTCACGGACGCTCCGGCCGACATCGTGCGCTTGGCGAGCTACGCCGTGCGCCCGAGAGCATCGGACAGCGCTGGGCAGTAGGCTCTCCTGGGATTTTTCTGTTGAGCTCGCGCTCGGCGTCGCGATGTTGGTCGCGAAACGACTGGAGACGGAAGAGTCCGACCGCTCCGACGAAAGCCGCAAGTGCCGCGCACGTCTGAGCCAACGTGCTCAAGGTGTAAAGGACGGTCGTCTCGGTGTCGCTCATTTCGCCTTCGGCCCGCGCGGGTCCACGGTGTCGGGGAGGCAGACCGAGAACTCCTTCTTGGGCGGCTCGATCGGAGCTGCCGCCAGCAGCGTGATCAGTACAGGAATGATCATGTCAGCTTCCGCAGCGCCTCGCGCGCCGCGTAGTAGCCGCACATTCCGTGGACGCCCGCACCGGGCGGCGTCGATGCGGAGCAGAGGAAGAGACGGGGATTCGGTGTCCGATACGGTGCGAGGCGCAGCGTGGGCCGCGCGAAGAACTGCGCGATGTCGGCGACGCCTCCCGTGATCGCGCCGCCCTTGTTGTTCGCGTTCCTAGCTTCGATCTCGCTGGGCGGCATCTTCCGGCGCACCTCGATGATGTCGCGAAAGCCGGGGGCGAAGCGTTCGATCTGCGCTTCGATCCGCTCGGTCATGTCGATCTCGCAACCGTTCGGCACGTGGCAGTACGCGTAGCCCGCGTGCTTCCCGTTCGGCGCGCGCGTGCGATCGAAGTTGCTCTGCTGGCAGACGATCAGGAACGGGTGATCGGGCGCGCGGCCTTCCCACATCGCCTTCTCGGACTCTGCGATATCTTCCAGCGTACCGCCGACGTGCACCGTCGATGCGCGATCGCAAGCTGAGTTGCTCCACGGGATCTTCTGCTCGAGCGCCCAGTCGAGCTTGAATACGGCCGGCCCGTATCGATGGCGCGCGAGCCTCCTCGTATAGCTTTCGGGAAGCTGGTCCCTCGCGATCTCGATCAGCTGCGCCGGCGAAGTGTCGAAGAGGATCACGCGCGATGCGGGAAGCTGGGCGAGATCGACGATCCTCCGCTCGCACTCGAGCTCGCCGCCGAGCGAAGCGAAGTACGAAGCAAGCGACTTGGTGATCGCATGTGATCCTCCTTCGGCGCACGGCCAATCGACGACGTGCCCGGTCAGCGCGAACACCATCCCGACGGCGGCGGTCAGCGGATGCGTCAGCGGTAGGATCGAATGACCGGCGCATCCCGCGAGGAGCGCGCGTGCGGGATCCTCCGTGAAGAGAGACTTGGCGAGCGCGTACGCCGAACGCAGGCCGTACCAACCGAAGCGCGCCATCGTCAGCGGCTGCCGGGGGAGCTTGAAAGGAGGCGAGAGCAGATCTTCGAAGAGCAGGTCGGGACGATGGAGAAACGCTCCGAAGAAGCGCCGCCAGCGATCGCCGTCGGAGCCCAGGGTCTCAGCGGTCTCCTCGAACGACCGCGCGAGTAGAGCAGCGCGCCCGCCATCGAGCGGATGAGCGACCGAGTACGGTGCGTGGATCCAGCGGAGGCCGTGCTGCTCGAGCGGAAGCTTCCGGAAGAACGGCGACACTGCACCGGTCGGATGCACCGCAGAGCACACGTCGTGGATTAGCCCGGGCAACGTCAGCTCTTCGCTCCGCGTCGAACCGCCGATCGTGGAGCTCGCTTCTACAACCAGCACCGACTTCTGCGCCTGCGCCAGCAAGATTGCCGCGGCGAGCCCGTTCGGACCGGAGCCGATCACGATCGCGTCGTAACCTGGCACGCGCGGAGATTAGCAGAGCTCATCTGGTGATCGAGAGTTGCTTCGGGCGCGGAAGAGCCGAGGAACGGTTTTACTAATGGCGTTGTCGAGTACGCTGCGAAGGTTGTCTTGCGTCTCATTCAGCGTGACTGCTGAGCTTCAAGTAAACTGGGACACAGGCGAATTCCTTCGTCGTGGCCGGTGGCGCCGGCTCGCGCTTCTTCTCGGATCGTCTGGCCACGACGGCTAGTTGAACCATCCGGCGGGAGCCTACCGCAAGGCGCCAGCGTCCGCGAGGGGCTGGCGACGGCCCTGGCCGGTCGAGCTAGCGCGTGCGCTGAGGATCCGGGCGGCCGTAGCCGCGACGTTGGTGGCGCGGCACCGATGGCCCGCGCGCTCGTGATGGATGGTCGGGGGTCTACGGTGTCCGAACGCGCGTGGTCAAGACAGACTCTAAAAACCTGCCGAGGGTTGGTACGAGACGATGACCACGCCTGTATCGGGACCCAGGCAGAGATTCGAGAACGAGACCACGCCCCCAGACGGCGCGTACCACTGCAGCCCGCCATCGGCCATCTTCGTAGGACGGTCGAAGCGCGCGAACAGCGCCTCAACGACCGTCTTCACAGTACGCTGACACGCTCCCTCTGACGCCTGGAGGTGCTCGAAGGCGACGTTGATCTGAATGACCTGCTTGGTAGTTCGAGAGAACAAGACGCGAATCCTTCCAGTTTCGCCGAAGAACGAAGCCTGTTTTTCGATACAGATGGAGACGTCGTTTGCGTAGTCACAATCGACGATCTTAGCTTGGCTGTCTACGACCTTTGCCTGCTCCAGAGTCATTCCGAACTGATATCCAGCATAGCCGGTGATCTTCTCCGGAGTTCGACCCGTGGACTGTGCGCGAGCCGATGTAGCCGAGGTCAGTGCGCATAGCACGACTAATAGGGGAGCGACTCGTGTGGCGCGCCTCATCGCTTGCCCTCCTCGGCGCTCGCTCGTCTCATGCTGATGTGCTCGTGCGCGCCCCAGGTCCGTATCTCGGTGACGTCGGGCTGGCCGACCTTCTGAATGCGGACGTGCGCGTTCTTGAAAGGGGCCGCGACGAGCAGCATGATGAGGAGCGAGCCTCCGTTAGAAAGCCGCCGCATCGTTTGCCCTCCCCCTCGGAGCCCGTGTGCTTGTCTCTCCGATCGACGCCGCGAGCCATAGACGCGGCTTGAACGTTAGGTCAGGACACCACAGTAGATATTCTATAGTTCCATACCCGTTTCCCTGAAATTTCGGCTCAAGCGGCCACGTGCGCAGCCGAGCTGGCACAATGGAGTCGACAGCGGGTCCTTACCATGAGGTGTGGGCGGATCTCTGCCCGACGCGCCCGTTGCGCTAGGGAGTTGGCGCGGCGTCGACCTTCCTCAACGCCTCCCACGCCGCGCGCTGCGTCGCGTGCCAGGGCGTGCGCTCCTGTATCCGGGGGCGGAGCCATCCGTCGACCAGTCCCGGTGCGGCTTGGAGGGGCCGGACCTTCCGAGAAGGGGCGTTTATGTCTCTTACGCTCTCCCCACCAATCAGGCGACCCACCATACGATCCCAAGGAGCGCGGCGACCGCCGCGTGCGCCCCGTGGCCAGCGATTCAGAGCGGGCACGGCTGGCGGAGGTCGACGACAAGAGCGCGGATCAGGTAAACCCCGACCAGCACGCTCACGACCGCTACGAGCAGGTACGGCCACGGCACCACCAGCCCGCCGGTCACCATCCACCGTAGGGCGAGGCCCAGGAGAGCGACGTTCCATATGATGCCGACGTAGACATTGGGGGCTCCGCCGAACAACCGGGCATACGGCGTCTTCACGACGATGGCGCAGGACGACGTGTCCGCGCCGCACGTCGTGAACAGCGCCCCGAGACCGTGGCGAAGCCTGGGCCATCGATCGAGCATCAGCGCCGTGAAGTAGAGATTGATGAGTAGCGCTGGGACTGTGAGCGCAGCCAGAACCAACGCCAGGGCCACTGTCACGCGAGCCGGTCCTCCCTCTCATCGACATTTTCGATTCGACGTCGACCATTTTCAACTATCGTAGACGCGGAATTCGGGACACTCGTCACGCCCATGAGCGGCTCCGGATCTCGACGGCGCGGTCACTTGCTCGAGGTCGGCCGATGACGGCCGCCGGCGAGCCGAACCGCGTCGAGCCCTCGAGCGCCCTGTACGCCCGATTGCTGGGTCCTGCGTGGCTCGACCTGCACCCGGCGATCCGCTCGCTTCACCTGACGGCCGGCGCGGCTACCGGCCGGTTCGAATTTCTTCGCGGTCGTGGGTTGGCGGCTCGCCTCGCCTGCTGGGTGCTTCGCCTTCCGTCATCCACAACGGCGCTCGACGTGCGGCTCACGATCGATCGCGACGCTGACTCCGAGAGATGGACACGGGCGTTCGGTCGGCGGCTGCTCGTCACGACCCAGCGGGGGCTACCTGACGGGTCGCTGGCCGAACGCTTCGGAGCGCTGGAGTTGCGCTTTCACCTCCGGGTGGTCGAGGACACTTTGACGTACATGCCAGCGGGCGCGGCAGTCGCGCTCGGGCGGCTACGCGTTCCGCTGCCGCGATGGATGTCCCCTGGGGTGGCGGCACGAGAGGCATGCGTGGACGGACGAGGCCCGCACGTCCAGGTCAGGATCTCGATGCCCCTGATCGGGTTGGTGATGTCGTACGAAGGCTGCATTCAGAGGGAGCCGCCATGATCCCAACGGCCCTGTGGCTCCTCGCCATCCAGGGTGCCATCGGCGCCTTCGACACTTTGTACTACCACGAGTGGCGCGCGCGCCTCCCCGCGCGTGGCTCGGTCGCGGCCGCCGAATTGAGGCTGCACGCCGCGCGCGACTTCCTATACGTTGTGATCTTCGGGACATTGCCGTGGGTGTCGTGGGAAGGCGTCTGGGCCGCTACGCTTGTCGCGATCTTGATCGCAGAGGTCGTGCTGACTATGGCCGACTTCGTCACCGAGACGACTGTTCGCCGATCGCTCGGGGACGTATACGCTGGAGAGCGGGTCACGCATGCCGTCATGGGCATCATGTACGGCGCGACGATTGCGCTGCTCCTCCCCACACTCTCGACGTGGTGGCAGCAGCCGACGACGCTACGCGTCGCGCCGCCCGCTGTCCCGGAGGCCCTGCGTTGGATCCTCGTCGTCATGGCCGTGGGCGTGTTCGTCTCGGGGGTGCGCGACCTGTACGCCGCTGCGCGGCTGCCGCACGGTGACTGGCCGTGGGTCCAGGACCGCGTGGTATGAGCCCGAGCCAAGCACGAACCGTCGGTGGCGTCACCTGGCGCCCGCACTCGCTCTGACCGCTTGACTTCCCCGACGGGAGCGCGATCTTCTCGCGGCAGCCGATCTTTCCCGAGACCCCCTGATCGGAGCGCGATGATGGACGGAAGATCGACGCCCGATCCTCACGGCGGCGGCTCTGCTACCGACCGGCTGTGGTGGTACCGCGACCTGCGCCAGCCGGACCCCACCCGTTCCCCGCGATCGTCGGCGGTCGACTCGACGTGAACGCACGATCGACGCCCTCGCATGTCTCGCGGTGTCGACGCTCTGCTGCGGATCAACCTTGTGCTCTACCACGGCGTGCTTGCCTGAAGGGAGGGAACGAAAACGCCGCCGGCAAACTAGCCGGCGGCGTGAAGGCGGCGGCAGGGACCCCGGTCACTCCTTCGGGACCAGGACGATCTCGATGCGGCGGTTCTTGGCGCGGCCTTCCGGCGTCGTGTTGTCGGCCACCGGCTTGAACTCGCCGAAGGCGGCGGCCGAGAGGTTGGCCGGCTCGATGGCCTGCTTCTGGAGATAGCGGGCGACGTTGATGGCGCGCGCGGCCGAGAGCTCCCAGTTGGTCGGGTAGCGCTGCGTGAGGGTGCCAACGATCGGCTTGTTGTCCGTGTGCCCCTCGATGCGGATCGATTTGTCGCTCACTGTCTTGAGGATCTCGATGACCTTGCCGAGCACCACGAGCCCCTCGGACTTCACCTCCGCCTTGCCGGAATCGAAGAGGATCGCTTCGACCATGTTGACGGTGAGCTTGCCCTTCAGCTCGGAAATCGTCACCTGCCCCTTGTCGATTTCCCCCTTCATCTTCGCGACGAGCTGCTCGTAGGTCGAGCTGACCTCGCGCATTTTTTCCTCGCGCGCCTTCTGCGCCTCGGCGAGCTCCTTCGTGAGTCGGGCGTTGTCGCCCTCGAGCGCGCTGACGCGCTGGCCGAGCTCGCCCGATTTCATCGTCAGCGTGCGCTCGAGCTGCGTCCGGTCGGCCGTCAGCTGCTCGTTGCGCTTGCCCGCGTCGGCGAGCTCGCCCTTGAGCCGCGCGTTCTCTGTGTCGAGCGCGTTGTAGCGGGCCTCGGCCGCCTGGACTGTCTTGGTGAACTCGCTCTTCGAGACGCACCCAGCGGCGCCGAGCGGGACAAGGGCGAAAGCGGTGATCGCGACGAACGTCTTGCGCATCTGTGATCTCCTCGGTCGCAAGCCTGGCGAAGTTGCCAGCGTTTCATTATTGCAAAGGACGCCCCGCACCTCCCAAGAAACGGGGGTGCCCGTTGTCCTTTCACCCCAGTGTCCGGAGAAATTTCGAGGACCGGGCAAAACGCCTGCAGAGCCCCGAGCCGCTCCCACTCCGCAAAGTGGTGAATAAACAAGACTGGTGAGCGAATCGTGACTTGGCACGCCGAGTGCTCCACGGAGCGCCCTTGGAGCTGATACAGTTCAAAGCCGCCAATCTGGAGGGCCATGAGCATGACGATCGCCTCCACTACGCTCGAAGGAACGGGTACCACTCTGACCGACGCCGACATCGATAACCTGCGGCGCAGCGTGCGAGGCGAGCTCGTCGTCGCCGGCGAAGCCAGGTACGACGAAGCGCGCCGGGTTTGGAACGGCAACGTCGATCGCCGGCCGGCCCGGCGTGCTGTGGCGCGATCTGGATCACGAAACGCAGGCGTACGGCCTCGCGACGACCGGCGGCACCGTCTCCAACACGGGTATCGGCGGCCTGACCCTGGGTGGCGGTCTCGGTTGGCTGATGGGGAAGCTCGGGTTGAGCATCGACAATCTCATCTCGGCCGACGTGGTGACCGCGGACGGTCAGTTCCGCAAGGCGAGCGCGAAGGACAACCCGGATCTCTTCTGGGCGCTGCGTGGGGGAGGCGGCAACTTCGGCGTCGTCACGTCGCTGGAGTATCAGCTCCATCCAGTCACGCAGGTTCTCGGCGGGATGGTGATCTATCCGCTGGATCAGGCCCGCGACCTGCTGCGGTTCTACCGAGACTTCTGCGGCACGCTGCCGGACGAAGCGGAAGCGTACGCGGCGTTGCTGACGGCCCCGGAGGGAACGCCCGTCGCGGCGCTGATCCTCGGGTACAACGGCCCGATCGCCGAAGGTGAGAAGGTGCTCGCTCCCGCGCGGCGATTCGGCAAGCCCGTTGCGGACGTCGTCGGGCCGATGCCGTACGCCGCGCGACAACGCATGCTCGACGAGCCCAACGCCACGCATGGGTTGCAGCGGTACTGGCGGTCGGCGTTCACCGAGCAGATCTCGGACGGGCTGATCGACGTCATGGTGGAAGGAGCGTCGAGCTTCAGCTCACCGCTCAGCGCGTTGCTCTTCTTCCACATGCACGGGGCCGCGACACGCATCTCGCCGACGGCCACCGCCTTCGCGCCGCGGCGCACGCAATGGGACTTCGACGCCATCGGCCAGTGGACAGACGCGGCACAGTCCGCGACGCACACCGCGTGGGTGCGGGCGCTCTGGACCAAGCTGGAACCCCATCTCCAGGGCAGCGCGTACGTGAACCACCTGGCCGCGGACGATCAACCGGAGAAGGTGCGCGCATCGTTCGGGCAAAACTATGGCCGCCTGCGCGCGCTGAAGGCGGCGTACGACCCGAAGAACCTGTTCCGCATCAACGCGAACATCGCTCCGTGAGCGTCTGAGGCTCCGCCAGGCTGTACCTGGGCGGCAAGAGCCACTGGCTGACGCTGGGGGGGGCGGCGACTTCTGAGAATGCGGCTTTATGTCTCCTACGCTCCACCAAGTCCGCGAAAAGCGTAGTCTCCAGTCGGCGCTGGGTCGCGCAGCATCGCCTGAAACGTTGGGGCCTGCGTCCAGGCGACGAGGGTCTGCGGGTGACGTTGAGAGCTGCCGTCACAGCGTTTGGCGCGCGCCAGCCGCCAGCAGAAAGTGTAAATTCCCTTGTGCTTGACTGGGGCGATCACCGGCACCTAAGATTCTCTCTTTCGGAGAACCGTCCGGCCGTACTGTAAAAGGGGAGTCCCACATGCCCGTGGCTCGGGTCCCAAGACAACCTTTCCCGATCGCCCTCACAAGCGTAGAGACCGCCGGGGCCGTTCGGGCTTCTCGCCCCCGAGGATAGATCGATGAAAATAACGATCCAATTGCCAGCGCTGGTAGCCGCCCTTGTAGTGGCAATGTGTTTCATCACGATGAACAGTGGGGAGGCGCAAGCCGTAGACCCCACGGTGGTCGACCCGACGCTGGCGGTGAGGAAGGTGGTGGACGGCCTGAACCAGCCCACGAGCATGGCCTTCCTTGGTTCCAACGACATCTTGGTGCTGGAGAAGGCCACCGGCAAGGTGCAGCGAGTGGTGAATGGCGATATCCAGAGCACTGTGCTCGACTTGGCGGTGAATTCCGCCTCGGAGCGCGGGCTTCTGGGAATTGCCCTGCATCCGCAGTTCCCGGCCAACCCGCGTGTCTACTTGTATTGGACCGAGAGCACCACCGGTGCGGACACGACTGTGCTCAGCGAAACCCCACTGCTGGGCAATCGGGTGGATCGCCTTGTATGGAACGGCTCGACCTCGACTCTGACGTTCGACCAGAACCTCATCCACCTGCGCGCGCTGCAGCCCGCCTCTTCCCAGGAGCCGACTCCTCGTGGCAACAACAACGGGGGCGTGCTGCGGTTTGGGCCCGACGGCAAGCTCTACATCTTCGTCGGCGATGTCGGACGCCGTGGGCAGCTGCAGAACCTCCCCAATGGCCCCTTCGGGTCAGGGCAGCCTGACGATGCATTCGGCGGGCCTGAACCCGACGACGCGCATCTCACCGGGGTCATCCTGAGGCTTAACGACGACGGGAGCACGCCGACCGACAACCCGTTCTTCGCCGCCGGCGCCGAGATGGGCGGAGATGTCGGTGCGAACATCCAGAAGATCTTCTCGTATGGCCATCGCAACAGTTTTGGCATGGCCTTCGAGCCGAAGTCTGGAAATCTCTGGCTGCAGGAAAACGGCGACGACAGTTTCGCCGAGCTCAACCGCGTCACACCCGGCATGAACGGAGGCTGGGTGCAAATCATGGGGCCGGTAGCACGCATTGCCGAGTACAAGGCGATCGAGACCAGTACCGGGAATGACCCGTGCACCGGGACCGCCTATTTCGGGCTGCAGCAGATCCGCTGGCTACCCACCTTGATCGCCGACACGCCCAAGGAGGCGCTCGAGCGCCTGTTCATGTTGCCTGGAGCGCGCTACAAGGATCCAGAGTTCAGCTGGAAGTTTGAGGTCGCCCCGGCCGGCATCGGCTTCATGGAAGGCGAGGCGCTCGGTCCGCAGTACGAGGGCAATCTCTTCATGGGAGCCGCCACGACGGTTCTTGAGGGCGGTTACTTGTTCCGGTTCAAGCTCACGGGCAGCGGCAAGAAAATTCGCGACGATGATCACCAGCTGCGAGATCAGGTCGCCGACAACGTCTGCAAGTTCGACATCACCGAGAGCGAAAGCCTGCTCTTCGGCCAGGACTTTGGGATCGGAACTCACATCCAGACAGGGCCGAACGGAAACCTGTTTGTCGTCTCGCTTTTGAACGGCGCGATCTACGAAATCTTCCGCCCCCTGAGCCCG
>Ga0210378_10001181_pt1 | contig 13680 bp, 13 predicted proteins | sample PLM1_60_b1redo_FD_155465 | JGI IMG/M metagenome (GOLD analysis project Ga0210378, IMG submission 155465) | Groundwater sediment microbial communities from an aquifer in East River, Colorado, USA - PLM1_60_b1 redo | ecosystem: Environmental > Terrestrial > Soil > Riparian zone | place: USA: East...
GTCCGGTGTGGACAGCGACTACGGGTTCGGCCGCCTCGATGCGCTCGCCGCCTACCAGTGGCTCGGCACCTCGCCCGACTTCACGGTGACGGCGTCGCCGTCCTCGGTCACCAGCACACCCGGCGGCACCGCCACCTACACGGTCTCGGTCGCCGGCACCAACGGTTTCAGCGGCGACGTCGCTCTCTCCGTGGCCGGGCTGTCCGGCTCGCAGGCCAGCGTCGACCTCACCCCGGCGGTCATCCCGGGAGGCAGCGGGACCGCACAGCTCACCATCACCACCGCCGCGACGATCGCACCGGGCACGTACCCGCTGGCGGTCACCGGCACCAGCGGCTCAACCACGCGCACCGCGTCCGCGAGCCTGCTGGTCTCCCCGCCGCCCGACTTCGGCATCACGGCAACGCCGTCCTCGCTCACCGTCGTCGCCGGGACCGCCGGCACGGCCACGGTCGGGGTGAGTTCGCTGAACGGGTTCGCCGGCGACGTCACGCTGTCGTTGACCGGGCTCCCGCCGTCGGTCGGCGGCGCCACGTTCACCCCACCGGTGGTGACCGCTGCCGGGACCGCGCAGCTGTCGATCAGCACGCTGACCAGCGCACCCTCGGGTAGCTACCCGCTCACGGTCACCGGCAGCAGCGGTGCCACCAGCCACTCCGCCGCGCTCACCCTGACCGTGCCCCCGCGCGACTTCGGGCTGTCGGTCAGCCCCGCATCACGGACGGTCACCCGTCCCAACTCGACCACGTACACCGTGACTGTCTCGCCGGTGAACGGCTTCGCCGGCGAGGTCTCGCTCGCGGTGACCGGCCTGCCGTACCGCGCGACCGCGACGCTGTCCGCCAATCCAGTGGCCGCACCCGGCACCTCGACCCTTACCGTCCGAACGACTCCGTCGACAACCCGCGGAACGTTCACCCTCCGAGTGACCGGAACGAGTGGATCGCTTACCCACCAGGCGACCGCCACCCTCGTCGTCCGGTAGCGGTCGGCTCGCCAGCGGCGGTGGCGGGCGACCGCGCTCTCCCGGCGGTTCCGGCCCGCGCTGGCGGCCGCGTCACGGGGGGGCCCGGACGAAGGTGCCGTCGGCGCCCGCCCGCGGGGACGGCGCGGCGACTGGCAGAGCCAGCGGGAGGCGGAGCGTGAACGTGGTGCCGGCGCCGAGTGTGCTGCGGACCGAGACGGTCCCGCCGCGCTCCTGAACGACCCGGTGCACGATCGCCAACCCGAGACCGGTGCCGCCCCGGTCGCCCGCGTTGGAGCCCCGGGTCGCGATCTCGAAGATTCGGTCGAACTCGCCGGGCGGGATGCCCCGGCCACCGTCGGCAACCTCGATCTCGGCCCAGCCGTCGGACCGGCGGCCGCGCAGCGCGATGGGGTCGCCCTCGTCCGAGTACTTGACCGCGTTCTCCAGCAGGCAGTCCAGCGCGGTCTGCAGCCGCTCGACATCGACGGTCATCGCGCCGGCGGCGGCGTCGACCCACCAGTCCCGCGCCGCGGCGAGCATCCAGCGACGCGCGGTGTGCTCCAGCAACTGGTCCAGGTCGGCCGGGGCGTTCGCGGACGAGGTATTCAGCCCGATCAGCGTGACCAGCCGGCGGGTGCTCCGGTCGAGCTTGTCGAGCTCGTCGAGGACGATCTCGGCGTCGTCGATGGTCTGCGGGTCGGCGTGCGCGGACCGGATCAGCTCGGTGTAGCCCCGCACCACTGTGATCGGCGTGCGCATCTCGTGCGAGGCCAGCCGGACGAACATCTCCTGCGTCTTGGCCCGGCTCCGGTCGACCGCGGCCAGCCGTTCGACCTCCTGCAGCGCCGCCTGCCGGCGCTTCACGTGCCACACCATCGCTAGGAAGATCGCCGACATGAGCGGCACCTCGGCGGTCTCCTCCATCCGGATGTAGCCGGCCTGCACGTGGTGATACAGCGCCCAGAACGTGACGACGCCGACCACAACGAGCGTGATCACCATCGTGCGTAGCCGCCACGGCGCCAGCCCATACACCAGAGCCAGGCTGAGCCAGACCAGGTGGAAGGGGATCGTCTCGCCACCTGGGAGGAGGAACATCAGCCACAGGTTGACCGCGGCGAAGACCGCCCAGATCGGGACCAGCACCCGGCTGGCCTCGTACCCGTCAGTCTGGGACGAAGCAGTAGCCCACATTGCGCACCGTCTCGATGAGGTCCGGGTCGAGCTTGGCCCGCAGCCGGCGGATGTAGACGTCCACGATGTTGCTGCCGGGGTCGAAGGTGTAGCCCCAGACGTCGGAGAGCAGTTCCTCCCGGGTGCACACCCTGCCCTTGCGCTGCATCAGGTGCAGCAGCAGCGCGTATTCGCGATGCGACAGGAGCCGCCGGTCGCCGCGTACCTCGAGGCTGCGCCGGCGGGTGTCGAGCCGGACCTCGCCGGCCGCGATCTCCTCGGTGCTGTGCCCTACGGCGGGTCGGGCGGAGCCGTCGCCGCCATCGGCGGCCGGCGGTCCGCGCATGCGGCTGCGGATGCGGGCGAGTAGTTCGGCCAGCGCGAACGGCTTCGACAGGTAGTCGACCGCACCATCCTCCAGGCAGCCCACCCGGGCCTCGATCCCGGTCATGGCCGACAGCACAAGGATGCGGCGGCCGGGCTGTTCGGCCAGCATGCGGCGGAGCACCTCGCTGCCGTGCAGCCCGGGCAGCATCAGGTCGAGAACGATCAAGGCGTAGTCGTGCTCCCGGACCGCGCGCAGGGCCGCCGGCCCGGTCGTCGCCGAGTCGACCTCGTAGCCGGCCGAGCGAAGGGCACGACCGAGGAAACGGCAGATCCGCTCCTCGTCATCGACGACAAGAATGCGCGACATGGGGCTCCCCCAGAGGGGTGGCCGCCCAGCGTTCCCCTCGGTGCGCCATCCCGCTTGGTCGCAGTTTGTTGTGACGAGCCGGGTGGCGCAATCGATTCGGCCGACTTTCGGCGTCTTCCTTGGCTCCGCTCACCCTGGGTAGGCGACTATTCGGGCCAAACCGAACATACGACCACGCACCGCTATCGCACCCACGACGATGGCTCATGACAGAGCTGTCATCTTTGCCGCGGACCCGGCGCCCGCACAGCCGGGGCCCCCGACCGGCCTGCGGTCGGGGGCCCCGGGGAACGTCGGGCTTACGGCTCGACTGGAGCCGCGGTTCGCGCACCGAGCGCGGGCAGCAGCTCGGCATCGGGGCCCACCCGGCGCAGGTGCAGGAAGCCGAGCACGGTCAGCAGGAGGAGGACGCCCGCTCCGACGAAGGCGGTGACCGCGGCGAAGAGCGCGATCTGACCGAGCTTCCAGAACGCGTAGGCGTTGAGCAGCAGGCCGCGCAGCGTCTCACCGCGGAAGACGGTCTGCACCTGGCCGGCCAGCTTGGTGTCGGTCGGGTTCGCCCGCGCCTTCGTGCTCAGCTGCGCGTACGTCAGCCCGCCGGCGGTCTCGCTGACGTGGACGGCGATGTAGTGGTCGGCGTAGGCCTTGGCCTGGGCGCCGTCGACCAGCTGCTGCCCGGCGTACTTGTTCAGGTAGGGCCCGATCTCGGGGCTGGCCAGACCCTCGCTTCCCGCGGGCGGGAAGAAGATCTTCTGGGCGGCGAGCTGGCTGTGGACCTCGTTGTTGACGAACGAGTAGCCCCACATCAGCAGCCCTCCGGCGACGAGCAGGATCGCCGCGAGGGCGAGTCCTCCCATCGTCAGTAGTGCATCGAACGTCTTGCGGCGCATTGTGGACACTCCCTCATGGACGAAGCGGACCTGGTGGCTACCGTGACCCGATCTGACGCGCACCTTTACGATCGCCCTGAACGCAGGCGGTGGGCAGGGGCGAAGGTCCCGGTTCCGCTGTGGCGCGGCGCACACCGCCCGGCCCACCCATGGTTGTCCGACCAGGTACGGTCCGCTGCGTAGCTGCCGTCCTGTACATGCCCCGCTGCGCCGAACAAGTCTATTCGGTGAAATCCTGTAGATCCGGGGGGTAAGCTACAGCGGCCGGCCGCTGGCAGCGGCGCCGTCGGTTGCTGGCCGCCGCGCACCGAGAGGCCGGGCGCTGGGGCGTCCCGCTTGCCCGGTGCCCGGCCTCCCGCAGGGTCAGGTCGGCTGCCGCCCGGTCAGCCCAGGCCGGCCGACGACAGCCACGCCTTCGCGACCGCGTTCGCGTCCTGCTTCTCCGAGATGACCTTGGTCAGCAGGTCGATCAGGGTCTGGGTGTCGAGCTTCGCCGACACCGCGTTGAGCGTGGTCTTGACCGTGTCGCTCGCCTTGGCCTTGTTGATCAGCGGGAGCACGTTCTGCGCGGCGAAGTTGTTCTTCGGGTCCTCGAGGACGACGAAGTTGTTCTTCGCGATGGACGGGTCGGTGGTGAAGATGTCACCGGCGTCGATCTGCCCGTTCTTCAGTGCGTTGACCGTGAGCGGGCCGCCGGCATCCAACGTCTTGAAGGAGCCGAAGGTGACGTTGTAGTTCTTCTTCAGACCTGGCACGCCATCCGGTCGGGTCTTGAACTCCGGCGGGCCGCCGAACGTCAGCGTGCCGGCGACCGGAGCCAGGTCGGCGATGGACTTGAGGTTGTGCTTCGACGCCGTGTCCTTGCTGACCACGATGGCGTCCTTGTCCTCGGCGGCGGATTTGTCGAGAACGGTCAGCGTGTCGGGGACGGCCTTTTGCAGGGCGGCGTACACGTCATCGGGGCTCGTCTCGGTCGCCGACTTGTTGAAGTACTGCAGCAGCACGCCGCTGTACTCGGGGATGAGGTCGATGGAGCCGTCCTTGATCCCCGGAATGTAGGCCTCCCGGCTGCCGATGTTCAGCTTGGTGCTCACCTTGACGCCCTTGGCCTTGAGCGCCTCGGCGTAGATGTGGGCAAGCAGGATGCTCTCCTGGAAGTTTGCCGAGCCGACCACGATCGTGTCGGTCGGCGCTGGCCCGCCCTTGTTCCCGGTGTCGGTGCTCGCCGGGTTGCCGCCGCCACAGGCCGTGGCCGCCAGCACCACGGCGGCGACCGCCGACCCGAGGACCATCTTCGTGCGCAGCATGCCCTCTCCTATTCGATGCGATTCGAGATCCGGTGCACTATGCCGACCCCTCCGCGGGGGCGTTCGTTCTCCGTTCTGCCAATCGGGACAGGGCCCCTAGGCTCGGACGACCTCCGCTTCTACGACGTCGGCGGTCAAGGCGTCGGTCCGGTCCGGGACGGCCGCCGCGCCCCTCCTGGCGTACCGGCCGGATATCCCCCGGGACACGATGGCACGCTGCAGCAGCGCCAACCCGAAGTCGGCGAGCACCGCGAGCAGGGCGACCAGCACGGCGCCGGCGGCCATCTGCGCGTAGTCCTGCTGGGCCTGGCCGTCGAAGACATAGCGGCCGAGTCCACCGAGCGATACGAAGGCGGCGATCGTTGTGGTGGCGACCACCTGCAGCGTCGCACTCCGCACCCCGGACATGATCAGCGGCAGCGCGCACGGGAGCTCGACCTTGAACAGCACCTGACTGCCGGTCATGCCCATGCCGGAGGCCGCGTCCCGGGCCGCCGGATCGACGTTCTCCACCCCGGCATAGGTGTTGCTCAGGATCGACGGGATTGCCAGCAAGACCAGGACGATCTCGGACGGGATCAGGTAAGCTGCGTCGCCCTTCCCGTGGATATGCGGCGAGATGAGCACCACGAAGAAGATGAGCAGGCCGATCGTCGGCAGCGCCCGCAGCGAGTTGGCGATCGCCGCGACGACGGCGGTGCCTTTGCCGGTGTGGCCGATCAGCAGGCCGGTCGGCAGCGCGACGAGCAGCGCGATCAGCACCGCGACGAAGGAGTACTGGACGTGCTCGAGCAGGCGGGTTGGGATGCCTTCCGGACCGTGCCAGTTCGCCGAGGCGGTCAGGAACGTGACAATGTCGCCGATCACGACGGCCGCACCGCCCGCCGCCACGGGGTCAGCAGCCTGGTGCCGGTCACGATCAGGGTGTCGTACACCAGCGCCAGGGCCACGCAGAGCGCGATGCCGTCGAGGATCGGCGGGAAGTACGAGAGCTGGAATCCGGTGGTGAACAGTTGGCCGAGCTCGGGCACGCCGATCGTCGCGGCGACCGCCACCAGGCTGACGTTCGAGACGGCGGCGACGCGGAGACCGGCCGCGATCACCGGCACCGCGATCGGTAGCTCGACCGAGACCAGGCGCTGGAACCGGCGGTAGCCCATCGCGGTCGCCGACTGCGCGACATCGTCCGGTACCGAGGCGAGCCCGTCGGCGACGACCCGGACCAGCAGGGCGACCGTGTAGATGGTGAGCGCGACGGCCACGTTGATCGGATCGAGCACCTTGGTGCCGAGCACGCCGGGCAGTATGACGAACAGCGCGATGGAGGGGATGGTGTATAGCAGCCCCGAGACACTGACCAGCGGCGCGTACAGCCACCGGTACCGGTTGGCCAGCCAGCCCAGCGGCAGCGAGATGACCAGTCCGAGCAGCACCGGCAGCGCCGACAGCCAGACGTGGTAGCCGAGCCAGGACAGGATCTCGCCGCGATGGTCGGTGAAGTAGGAGATCATCCGCCGGCCTCCGCGGGTGAAGGCGCCGCGGCCGCCGGCTTCCGGCTTGCCGCGGCCTCGTGGTCGATCCGTTCGACGACCTGCGCCGCGGTGACCGAGCCGAGGAGCTGGCCGCCGGCGTCGACGATGACCCCCCGACCGGACGGGGAGGACAGCGCGGCGTCCAGCGCGGCGCGCATCGAGCCGCCTTCGGTGGCCAGGGTGCCGCCGCGGTGCAGCATCCAGTCCCCGATCTGCCCCGGCGGTGCGTCGGCGACCGCCAGCCAACCCTGCGGCTTCTCCTCGTCGTCCACCACCAGGACCCAGCCGTCCTGCGCGACCGTTGCGGCCGCCGCGACGTCGCTGCCGAGTCGGACGCTCGGCTCGTCCCGCATCGGCAGCACTCCCGCCGCCTCGAAGCCGAGCGCGCGGTAGCCGCGGTCACGACCGACAAAACTGGCCACGAAGGCGTTGGCCGGCCGGGTCAGCAGCTCGACGGGCGGAGCGAGCTGAGCCAGCTTGCCGCCGACCCGCATGACCGCGATCTGGTCGCCGAGCTTCACCGCCTCGTCGATGTCGTGGGTGACGAACACGATCGTCTTGCCCAGCTCGCCCTGCAGCCGCAGGAACTCCTGCTGCAGTTGGGCGCGCACGACCGGATCGACGGCGCTGAAGGGCTCGTCCATCAGCATGACCGGCGGGTCGGCGGCCAGGGCGCGGGCGACGCCGACCCGCTGCTGCTGGCCACCGGAAAGCTGGGCCGGGTAGCGCTTGGCGAACCTCGAGTCCAGACCGACCCGCTCGAGCACGTCGACCGCCCGCCGGCGGGCCTCCCGGCGGCTCTGGCCGAGCAGCAGCGGAACCGTGGCCACGTTGTCGACGACGGTCCGGTGCGGGAACAGCCCGGCATGCTGGATCACGTACCCCATGCCGCGCCGCAGCTCAGCCGGCGACATCGTGCCGGTGTCCCGGTCGTCGAGCCAGATCCGCCCGGAGCTGGGCTCGATCATCCGATTGATCATCCGCAGCGAGGTCGTCTTGCCGCAGCCGGATGGGCCCACGAGCACGGTGATCTGTCCGGACGGCGCGACGATGTCGAGCTCGTCGACCGCGACCGTGCCGTCCGGATACTTTTTGGACACAGACTCGAACCGGATCATCCGGTCGCCACCTCCACCTGCTCGCGACCCACGGGCCGCCGGGTCGTCATGCGCCGACCAACCGCGACGCAGCGAACTGCCTGGCGATGAAGCGGGCCTCCCGGCTCACGATGCGGCCGAAGCCGGTCAGCTTCTTGTCGTCGATCCGATAGGTAGGCCCGACGAGGCTGATCGCGCCGGCGATCCCGCCGGGCCGCCGGATCGGGGCGGCGATCGCGGTGACGTCCGGCTCCACCCCGGACCGCCGCGCAACGTATCCCAGCCGGGGTACCGCTCCACGCAGGGCGGCGCCGACCGCGGACCCAGCCAGCGGGACCGTGCGCCCGACCCAACTGGTGTGCCGAACGGAGTACGTGCCCTCGACCATCCCGACGTACAGAGCGGTGTCGCCAGGGCCGAGGACGCTCACGTATGCCGACTCGCCGGTCGCCGCCACGATGCGTTGCAGCGCGGGCTCGGCCATGCCGACCAGCGACTCACGACCGAGCGCCACGGCTCCGAGCTGAGTCAGGCGCGCGCCGGCACGGAAGATGCCGTGCTCGTCGCGAGCGACGAAGTCGGCGCTCTCCAGGGTCCGCAGCAGCCGCAACGCGGTGCTCGCGGGCAGGTCTACCCGGCGCGCGCAGTCGGTCAGACCGATCGCGCCCTCGGCGCACACCTCGGTGAGCAGCCGAAGAGCGCGCTCCACCGCACGGGTCGAGGGCGATGCCGGAGTGGCTGGCGTGGCAGCCACTGTCATGGGAACCTTCGTCCGAGCGGGACTGCCGTTAGGCGAAAGGGTCCTGCCATGCGGTGGGAGAGTGGCACAGTCGGAGACGCAGCGGAAGACCCTGACGCGATGGACCCGGATCGAGACCGGGATGAGACCATGCTGAAACCGACCGTCGCCCGCATTCCAACCGAAAGTAGAGCGACTGGGGCACGAGGCCCGGCAGTTCTCATCGACGGCGCGCACCTGAACTGCGCCGATGTCGCCGCGGTCGCACACCGCCGCCGTGGCGTCGCGCTGACCAGCGACGTCCACGACCGAGTCGAGCGGTCGCACCGGTTCGCCCGCCGGATCTCCGCTGAGCGGACCGTGTACGGCAGATCGACCGGCGTCGGCGCCAACCGCGACATCGACATCGTCGACGCGGCAGGGCACGCCCGAGCGCTGTTGCGCAGTCACGCGACCTCGGCGGGGCCGCTGCGCGCGGCCGAACGGGTGCGCGCCATGCTCGTCGTTCGGCTCAACCAGCTGGCGGCCGGCGGCAGTGGCGCTGCCCCGTCCGTCCTGCACGGGCTCGTGGCGATGCTGGCGGCCGACGCGCTGCCCCGGGTCCGTGAGCACGGAAGCATCGGCACCAGCGACCTCACCGCGCTCGCCACCACCGCACTGGCGCTGGCCGGCGAGGCGCCGACGACGAACCCGCTGCCGGTGACGGTCGAGTTCGGTGCCCACGACGCCCTGCCGTTCATGAGCAGCAATGCTGCCGTGATCGGTGATGCGGCGCTGGCCTGCACCGAACTGCAGGCGCTGGCCCGGGCCTGCGTCGTCGTCGCGGCGCTCACCTACACGGCCATCGACGGCAACCCCGAAGCGTTCGCCGAGGTGGTCGAGCAGGTGACCCCGTTCGACGGCGCCCGGCAGGTCTGTCGCTGGATGCGGTCGCTGACCTCCACCGCCACGCCACCGGCACGAATCCAGGATCCGTTCGGCCTGCGGGCGTTCCCGCAGACACACGGGGCCGTCCTGGATGCACTGTCCCACTTGGACAGTGTCGTGTGCCGGCTGGCGAACGCGCCGTCGGAGAACCCGGTTCTACTGGCCGATCCGAACGGCGGCGGCGTGCTCGCCCACCACGGCGGGTTTCACGCCGCATACCTGACCGCGGCCCTCGGCGCCGCGGTGATCGCCATCGGTCAGTCCGCCAAGCTGGCACTGGCCCGGCTGGCGGCCTTGAGCGACCCGGCGCTCACCGGCCTGACCCCGTTCCTCGGCGACGGCACCCCCGGCTCGTCTGGCGTGATGGTGCTCGAGTATGTCGCGGCTTCGGCCCTGGGCGACCTGCGCGCCGCCGCGACCCCGGCCGGCCTGCAGACGGTGGTCCTGTCCCGGGGGGTGGAGGAGGACGCCAGCTTCGCGTCGCTCGCGGCTCGCCACGCGACCAGCGCGGTCGGCGACCTGCGGGTCCTGCTGGCCTGCGAACTGGTAGCCGCCGTTCGCGCCCTGCGAGCGCGAGGCATCTCACCGCCCAGAAAACCGCTGGCCGCCGCACTCGCCGCGGGTGCCAAGCTTCCCGACGGTCTCGAGGACCGCGATCTGAGCGGTGACGTCCAACTCGCCGAACGGATGCTCGGCGCGCTCGCCCGGCTCGTCTGACCCGGGTCAGCCGATGTGGATCACCGGCCGGGGTCGGGCTCGGCGCGGCGGAGGACCTCGCGGGTCACCGGCGCAACCTCACCTTCCCCGACGAAGAGGTAGCGCAGCGGGACGGCGCCAGCCCCGGCGCGGCCAAGGTTGGCCCGGCACCTCCTCCGCCGCGGTCATGTCGCGGCGGCGAGGTCCCCGGTCTCGAGGTAGTACTCGCGCGCGACGGTGAGCTCGACCGACCCGGTCGTCCCGGTCTCCTCGGCCTGGACCTCGCCGGCGAACGCCTCTCCCTCCTGGAGCCTGGCCGCCACGTCGTCCTGCCGGTCGGGCCCGGCGACGATCACGCCGGCCCGCAGGTCCTCGTCCGGTACGCCGCTGAGCGAGCCGAGCTCGACGGCCAGGATCTGGTCGAAGTCGGGCGGAGCGGTGATCAGGTGGGCCAGGAACGCCGCACCGCGCTCGCCGAAGCAGAGATAGCGAAGCTGGCCCCGAGCCGTGTTCCCGGCCTCCGCGCTGAAGCGCCGGAAGTGGACCACCTGCTCGACCTCGAACGCGACGTCGCTCGCGATCTCGCTGCCCCCTCGCTCGAAGTGCCCGCGGAACAGCGTTCCGCCGAACGACGTCCGCGCCGGGCGCCCGCCCGAGGGGTCGAGCTCGTCGATCGAGAACGGCTCCGGGCTGAAGGTGTAGATACCGGAAGTCCCGAAATGGGCGACGAAGTCACCGTATCTGCGCGCGGGCTCCCCGGTGACCCGCGCGATGACCTGGAAGTCGTGCGGCGGCATGAACATGGGCAGATGGGAGACGTACACCGGCGAGCGCAGCGCGTCGTCGGTCCGCTGCCCCCCGAGGACCAGCATGCCGTGGACGCCGTGGGTCGGGCCGCCGGCCTCGCCGTGGCCGGGGGCGTGGTTGTGGGTGTGGCCGTGATCGTGCTCCATGGTCGCGGTCCTATCGGTCCCAGGCCTCCGCGTCAATCTCCGAGCCGCGGCGCGGCGCCGTGGTCCCGCCTTCAGACCGGGCCGTGCCTAGGAGGCCGCTGAATAACCCCGTCTGCCGACCTCCCGCAAGCCTCTGACCTGCGGTTTTGCGAAGCGGATCGGCCGAAATCGAGGGTTATTCAGCACGCTCCTAGGGCCTGTCCCGTGGACCTTCGGCGGCGCTCACGACGCCCAGACGCGACCGGCTGCGTTGTCGTCGTCGCCGATACAAACCCAGTATCGGCTCCTCCTCCGCCTTGCCGGACGACGCCTGGATCGCCGCGAGCATCCACCAAGATCCACGGGACAGGCCCTTGTCGAGACCAATGCCCGCGATCACCGTTCGGCTCCTGCGTCGAGCACCGGTTTCACGTCCAGGATGGGTGTTCCGTCCAACGCTTCCAGGTTCCGCACGCGCACCCTGGTGCCCTCGATCGACAGGATCGCTACCCGGTGCAGCCCGATCGGGTTTGGCCGATCGGGCGAGCGGGTGCTGAACACGCCCGTTTCTGGCCTTGCCGGGTCTCCGCGAGGGTGAACCACCAGTTCGTCGCGACGCGCGCGATCGAGCCAAGTCAGTAAGATCACTTCGGTACCGGTCCGAAGGTCACGAAGACCTTCGCTCACCTCGGGGCCGAACACGAGCCAGGCATCGGGTGATCCCTCGTCGCCTTGCTTTGCCGCCATGTCGCGGTCGACCAGCGGCGACTCGACCCACCCGATTGGCTGCAAGACGTACGTACCCTCGGTCATGAGGCCTCCCGCGCAGGCGGTCAATCGTCCGGGGTGAGCGCTACGTCGAACTCGACGTCGACCTCGTCCCTGACCTTGAGCGCGCCGAAGAACGCCGCGTAGGGCCGAATTCCCCACTGGGTCTGTACGACGGTCGCCGAGCCGCGGGCGCGGCCGTCGGTCAGCCGGCCCCGCACGGAGACCGGCCTGGTCACGCCGGTGATGGTCAGGTCGCCGTCGACGGTGAACGATTCCGCCGACCCGTCGACCCGAGTTGACCGGAAGGCGATCGTCGGGTGCCGCGCGGTGTGCAGGATCTTTTCCCGAATGGTCTTCTGGATCTCGGCGCGGTCGGAGTCGGTGAGCGGCTTGACGCCGCCCGTGCCCTCCCGGACCTCGAACGAGTCGACGTCCACCTCGACCGTCACCGAGCAGCGGGCCGGGTCAGCGGTGTCCACTGTGGCGCTGCCCTGCCAGCGAGTGACCCCGATGGTCAGGTCGTGACCGGCCTTGGCGCCCAGCCCGGCGCGGCCCGTCTTGACCACGAGCCGGCCGGCCCCCGGTCCCACCGTGAACCTGCCAGTTAGCCCCATGTCCAGAGGCTACCCGGGCCACGGCGCGGAACGGGCCGGCTCGCGGCGCATGCGGGAGCGCACCACTACGGTGACCCCGCGGCGACTGCCTCCTCCACTGCCTGGCGTACCTCTGCGGGTCGCTCCAGGTGCACCATGTGGCCGGCGCCCTGGACGAGGCGCACGTCACCTGCGGCGCCGAGGGCGGTCGGCGGCAGGATGCGGTCCTCGCGACCCCACACCACGACAGTGGGTGAGTCGACGCCGCCGAGCGTGGCGGCCGTGTCGATCCGCTGCCGGTCACCGTCCAGCAGCGTGTCCACCAGTCGCCGCAGTGCGGCGTCCACCCCGTCGATCCGCTTGTACCGCAGCAGGTCGTCCACCAGTTGCCGGGTCACCAGGGACTCGTCCGCGAACAGCCGGCCCAGCAGCGGCTTCAGCTCCCGACGCGAGGACGCCGCGGCGAAACGCCGGACATACTCCGCGTCGACGTCGGAGCCGAACCCGGCCGGGGCCACCAGGGTCAGCGAGCGCACCCGGTGCGGGGCCTGGGCCGCGGCCGCGGCGACGACCGCGCCGCCGAGCGAGTGGCCGACGAGGTGGGCACGCTCGATGCCGCGGGCGTCGAGGAAGCCGAGCACCGCTCGGGCCATCTCCTCGAGGCTGCCCGCGCCGACGTCCTTGCTCGACGCGCCATGGCCGGGCAGGTCCAGCGCGTGCACGGGGTGGGCGTGCGAGAGCGGCTCCTGGACGAACAGCCAGGAGTTCTTGTCCCCGCCGTAGCCGTGCACGAGGACGATCGCATCCTCGCCCTCGCCCATCGTGGCGTACGCGATGGAGCGACCGTCCACCTCGACGGTGCCGATCTCCGCACCCGCGTCGGCGGACTCGACGACTCCGGCGGCGAGCTGCTCCCGCGCCTCGGCCGCCGCCGCCTCGATGTCCTCATCGGACACCTCCGCGGGCGCCACGACGGCGATCGTGGCGCCCACCGGTACGCTCGACCCCACCGCAGCGACGATCCGCCGAAGCACGCCATCCCAGGTGGACTCCAGCGCGCCGGCGATCTTCTCGGTGTCGATCTCCACGAGGTCGTCGCCCTTGGCGATCTCGTCGCCCTCCGCCGCGATCCACTCGGTGATGGTGCCGTCCGTCATCGACAGGCCCCACTTCGGCATGGTGACCCGCTGGATGCGGTCGTCAGCCATCGCGCTTCCACTCCGTGACGGTCTTGACCGTGTTGACGACCCGCTGAGCATCCGGGACGTAGAGGTCCTCGAGCGAGTCGCTGAACGGCACCGGGGTGTGCGGCGCGGTGACCATCTCGATCGGCGCCCGCAGCGCGCCGAACGCCTTCCGCGC
>Ga0210378_10001182_pt1 | contig 13676 bp, 13 predicted proteins | sample PLM1_60_b1redo_FD_155465 | JGI IMG/M metagenome (GOLD analysis project Ga0210378, IMG submission 155465) | Groundwater sediment microbial communities from an aquifer in East River, Colorado, USA - PLM1_60_b1 redo | ecosystem: Environmental > Terrestrial > Soil > Riparian zone | place: USA: East...
TACGTGCTCTCGCACGCGGAGCAGCTCGGTCTCGAGGAGCATGTCTTCGACGACGCGAGCTTCCACGTGCACGTGCCCGCAGGCGCGATCCCGAAGGACGGCTCCAGCGCCGGGATCACGATGACGACGGCGCTCGCCTCCCTGCTCACTGGCCGGCCCGTGAAGCACACTGTTGGCATGACCGGCGAGGTCACGCTGCAGGGTCGCGTGCTTCCAATCGGGGGACTGAAGCAGAAGGCGCTGGCTGCCCACGCTGCCGGCCTGACCGACGTGATCATCCCCGAGCGGAATCGGGCCGACCTCGATGACGTCCCCGAGGACGTGCGCAACGAGATCAGCTTCCACCCCGTGATGAGCCTCGACGAGGTGCTCGAGCTCTCGCTCGAGCCACATTCGGCGCATGCGCTGTCGTAGCTGCCCGCCGCTTCCCGAGGAGGTCCGCCGCGCCGCGAGCCTCCTCGAGCGGCGCTGGTCCGTCTCGATCCTCTGCGTCTCGCACGAGGGCGCCGTCCGCTTCAACGAGTTCCTCCAGGCGCTGGGCACCATTCCGCCGGCGACCTTGGCGCAGCGGTTGGCCGATCTCGAGGAAGCCGGCGTGTTCGAGCGAGCAGTGATCGACGCCCGACCGCCTCGCGTCGAATACCGACTCACGCAGCGCGGCCGTCAGCTGCGCTCGCTGGTGAACGCGCTCGCGCGCTTTGCCGAGACGGGCGCAAGAGGCTAAGCGGCGACCGCGGCTCGGGCACGGGCGGTGCGCACAGCGTCCGTGAGCGTGCCGATGTCGTAGGCGCCGTAGTGGCGGCGACCGTTGATGAAGAAGGTGGGTGTGCCGGAGACGGTGCTCAGGTCGGCGCTATCGACGTCTTCGGCGACGCGGCCGGCACCGGCGTGGTCCCGAAGGTGTTTGGTGAACCGGTCGACGTCGAGTCCGAGCTGCTCGGCGTAGCCGACGAGGTCCCTCGGGCCGAGGCGATCCTGGTGGTCGAGCAGGAGGTCATGCATCTCCCAGAAGGCTCCCTGGTCGGCCGCGCCCTCGGAGGCCTCCGCTGCAAGCTGGGCGTTGGGGTGGACATCGCTCAGCGGCAGGTGCCGCCAGACGTAACGGACGTCCCCGAAATCGCGGAGAAGCTCGCGGACGACCGGCTCCGCCTGCCCGCAGTAGGGGCACTCGAAATCGCCGTACTCGACGACGGTGACCGGCGCGTCGAGCGGCCCGCGCACGTGATCGCGCTCCGGGTCGACATCGATGTAGAGGTCGACGAGCGGCTCGGCGCTGCCGAGCAGGGCCCGGATGCGGAGACGGCGAGGGAGCAGTGCCGTCGCGCGGAAGAGCAGCCAGGTGATAAGTGCCGCGCCCAGAGCCGCGCTGAGGATTCCGAGCTTCGCCTCGTCGAGGCGGCGCCCGTCGAAGGCGAGTGTCGCGACCAGCAGTGAGACGGTGAAGCCGATTCCGGCGATCGTGCCGCCGCCGGCGACCGCCGCCCAGCCCACCGGCGGCTGGAGTCGTTTGCGACTCAGCCTCGTCACCAGCCACGAACAGCCGAGAATCCCGATCGGCTTGCCGACCACGTAGCCGAAGAAGATCCCGAGCGTGAGCGGCGAGCTGAAGGCTCGTGCCAGGAAGCCGCCGTCGATCGCGATCCCGGCGTTCGCGAGCGCGAACAGCGGCACGATCACGTAGCTCGTCCAGGGGTGATACAGGTGCTGCAGCCGTTCGTTGCCCGAGGTCGCCGCCCTGAGCTCAGCGGTCGCCGAACGCGCGAGCTCCGCGGTCGGCTGCTCGCGGAATTCGCGGAACCGCTCTGTCGCTCGTTCGAGGTTGGAACGCGGTGCTGGATAGGCGAAGGGGAGGACGCCCATGGCGAGCCCGAGCACAACCGGCTCGACCCCGGACTTGAGCAGTGCCACCCACGCGCACGCCCCGAGCACGAAGTAGACGAGGCCAACGCGAAACCGGATGCTGCGCAGAACGAGGACGACTGCGTAGAACGGGATGGCTGCAAACAGAGGGACCCAATGGAGCGATCCCGAGTACACGGTCGCGATGACGACGAGCGCGACGATGTCATCGACGATGACGACCGTGAGCATGAACGCCCGCAGGCGTTCGGGAAAGCGCGGCCCGACGAGCGCGAGTAAGCCGAGCGCGAAAGCTGTATCGGTCGACATGACCACCCCCCAACCGTGTGCGGACGAGCGGCCCGCATTGAAGGCGAGGTAGATCGCGACGGCCACCGCCATGCCGCCGATCCCGGCCACCAGCGGCAACGCGAACCGCCGCCGCTCCCGCAGCTCGCCCAGATCGAACTCCCGGCGCGCCTCGAGCCCGACGACGAAGAAAAAGAACGTCATCAGCCCGCTGTTCACCCAGTGGCGAAGATCCAGCGCGACCCCTGCGCCGCTGAGGTCGATCGAAAGCGTCGTCCTCCAGAGCGACTCGTAGGACGACGCATCGACGTTCACCCACACGAGTGCCGTGACGGCCGCCGCCAGCAGGACCGCCGCGCCGCCGGTCTCGGTGCGCAGGAACTCGCGCAGCGGCGTCTCCAGGCTCCGCGCCCAGGCCGTTCGTCCCAAGAACGTCGACTGCCGACCGTTCGAATCGCCGCTACTGCTCATTACGCTCCACCACCGCGTACAGCAGCGCGACCGGCCGGTCGCTCACTGCCGCTCCTATTGCGATCCGTCGAGCTCGGCGACCCGGTCGTGCCAGCCGCGACAGTCACCGGCGCCGTCGCAGAAGGGCGCGTTGGCCGTTGCGCCGCAGCGGCAAAGCGCCGCGCGTGTCTCCGCGATCACGCCATGGCCGGTATCGATGCGGAGGTCTCCGCGCAGCCAGACGGGCTCGTGCTCGCGCGCCGAGGCCTGGGTCGGCGTCGTCGGCCTCTCAGGCTCACCGTCGACGAGCCGGTAGTGCAGCGCTCCGCTCGGGCAGCGACGAACGACCTCGGCCACATCCTCTGCGGGCGCGCCGTCGGGGAGGATCCACGGCCGGCGTTTCGCGTCGAACACCTCAGGGAGCCCGCTGAGACAACGGGCGGCATGCAAGCAGCGCCGAGCGTCGAAGGTGACCTCAACGCGCTCGCCGTGATAGCGCTTGACCACGTCAGCCGCCGACCGGCAGCCCGAAAGCGGCGCGCCGCTCGACGGGCACGAGATCGAGGTACTCGGGGTGGCGCGCGATGTACGAGCGCACGAAGGGGCAGAAGGGCAGCACCTGGGCGCCTTCACGGCGCACCTCGTCCAACGCTGCGGAGACGAGGATGCCGCCCAGGCCCGCGCCCTCGTGCCCTGGATCGATCTCTGTGTGCACGAATGCGATCGTCCCGAGACGCCGCCGGTACTGGACGAAGCCTACGAGCACGCCGTCGATCTCGACTTCGAAGCGGTCGCGCTCGGGTACGTCGTGCACAGCGGTCACGGCGGTGGTCATGCCGTTATTCACCGTCCGGTGAGCCTGATGCTCAGCTCTGATTTCCATGAAGACCGAAACGTCCTTTGGCCGATGCTATAGGCGCGATGTCGTTCAACGTCGTCGCCGAGAGGACCTTCGATAACGTGGCGTGATGGATCCGGCCCGGGCGCGCGAACTCTTGGCCGCCGAGCGCGCGCGAATCGAGCGGGCACTGGCACGCCTCGGGCACGAGGACACCGGCGAGCCGGCGGACGAGCAGGACCCGGCGAATCTGGCGTCCGAGCTCTATGAAGACGAGCTCGACCAGGGCCTGGCAGACGAGCTACGCGAGGAGCTCGCTGCGGTCGAGCGGGCGGAGGCGCGCCTTGCCGAGGGGACGTATGGCCTCTCGATCGAAAGCGCCAAACCGATACCGGACGAGCGTCTCGAAGCCGTCCCGACCGCCGAAAGGACAGTCGAAGAGGAAGGCCACTAATCGTTTCGGGAAGCGGAAGCGCAGATCGGTGATCTGTCGCACCTCCGCATCAGCGGTGAACAACTGGGCCGCCAGCGCCTGCACATGACCACCCAACTCCGCCAGCAACTCGCGCAATAGCGGCGGCTGAGCGCTACTCTCGAAGGCGGCGATCAGCGGCTCGCCGAAATAAAGCGTCTGAGGCCCCTCGAAGGTTCGAATCCCTCCCCTTCCGCCTTCGAGGGTTTGTCAGAGATCACCTCAGGACGAAGAGCGCAAATGCCGAAGGGTAGAGAGCGACTCGACAACAAGCCGCATCCCGCCGGACATCGGAGTCCTGATCAAGAACCCCCACCGTCTCTTCCCCGCCGCCGCCGCGCTGACGCTTGCCCTGCTCGCCGTCGCCTTCATGCCGGAGCTGCTCGGCTCAGAGGTGCGCCGCGCGCTCGACGGGCTCTCGAGTGCGCGCCCGATCTGGCTCTGGCTCGCCGGCTTCTGCTTCCTCGGCTCCCTCGTCGGCTCGGCCGGCGCCTGGCGATCGGCGATCGGGCTCGTCGGCGGCCGCATCGGCTGGCTCGATGCGGGCGCCCGCTACGGGATCGGCTCCCTGATCAACTCGTTCGCACCGGCAAGGCTCGGCGACGTCGCGAGGTTGGCGCTGTTCTCGCGTGCGCTCGACAGTGACGAACGGCTTTGGCGGGCAGGCGGCTCGTTCGCGGTGATCGGCGCCGCGCGCGCGTTCGTGCTCGCGCTACTGATTGTCGCCAGTTCGATCGTCGGCGCGCTTCCGCTCTGGCCGGTGCTCGTGCTGATCGGACTAACCGGCCTGGCCGCACTCGCCGCCATGACGACGCGCAACCGCACCGCACGCACGCATGTCGCGCACCTGCTGGACGCGTTCCGCGCGCTAGGGCAGGAGCCAAAGCGCGGCCTGTGCCTCGCCGCGTGGATCGCCTTCGGCACGATGGCGCGGCTCGGGGCCGCAGCATCGATAGCCGCTGCGCTCGGGATCCGCTCCCCGTTTATGGCCGCATTGCTCGTCGTGCCGGCGCTCGAGCTGAGCGGGGCGATGCCACTCACGCCCGGCAACGTGGGCCTCACGAGCGGCGCCGTAGCGATGGCGCTCCATGCACACGGCGTCGGCCTGACGACCGCACTCACGACCGGGATCGCGTTCCACGCCGTTGAGACGGTGGCCGGGATCGTGTTTGGGCTTGCGAGCGTGCTCTTCCTGGCGCCGTTCTCCTCCACCGGCGCCCGGCGGCGGGCGATGCTTGCCGCGGGAACGGCCAGCTGTGCCGTACTGGTCGGCGCATTCGGCGCGACCGTCGTCCTCGACCTCGTCTAGCCGACCGGAGGTCGGCGCCGGCTAGTCACCCGCGCGGGCAAGGCTGGCCAGCACGGCCAGCACCAGTACGGCCACGGCGGCGCTGAAAGCGATTCCTGCCGTACGGAGACCGAGCGAGCTGGCGGCGATCCCGGTCCCGATCACCGGCACCGAGAGCCCCACGTACATGACGACGAAGAAGCTGGAGGCCGTCTCGCCGCGCTGCTCAACGGGGGCCCGCTGGTTGATCGCCGCAAGTCCCGCTCCAATCACGAGCCCCTGGCCAAGGCCGAGCACGACCGAGCTCGCGAGCAACGTCGCCAGCGATTCGAGCGCGAGCGCAAGCGCGAGCAGGCCGGTTCCTGTGACCAAGAGCGCGCAACCCGCGACGAGCGCCCGGCGATCGGATAGCCGTGGAACCGCAAGCTGCCCGACGATCGAACCGCCGAAGAGGACAAACACGACCAGGCCTGCGAGGGTGTGGCTCGTTCGGCCCAGCACCTCACCGAGGAACGCCGGCGCGACAGCGCTGAAGACGCCCGCGACGGCAAAGCTTCCAAAGCCGGCCGCCGCGCCGCGGACGAAGACGGCGTGCACTTCCTCCGGCACGCTCAGACGCTGCAGGCGCAGGCGGAATCGTCGGCGCCGGACGCTCTCCGGCGCCAGAAGCACTCCGACGATTGCCGGCGCGAGCAGGCCGAGATTGACGAGGAACGGGAGTCGCAGCGGCGACCCGAAGTGGTCGGCGAGCAGGCCGGCGAGCAGCGTGCCGAGGCCGAGCCCGCCGAGGTTGACGACCACCGCGACGAAGCTCGCAAGCCTGCGGCGGTCACCAGGAACGAGATCGACAAGGGTCGCAGTCGCGGTCCCGGTGAATAGTCCGGCCGACAACCCCGAGGCGACACGGCCCGCGAAGATCGGCACCAGCGAGTCGGCAAAGAGAAAGAGGAAGGCACTCACTGCAGAAAGGACGAGTCCAGCCAGCAGGACGGGCTTGCGGCCGATCAAGTCCGAGAGCTCGCCGAAAGCGAGCAGCCCTGCGATCACGCCGAATGCGTAGACAGCGAAGATCACCGTCACCATCAGCTCTCCGAACGAGTAGCGCTGCGCGAAGAGCGGATAGAGCGGCGTCGGAAGCGTCGCGCCGAGCATCGTCACGAGGAAGGCGTAGGCGATCAGGACGAAGCCGATCGTCCGACTCACAGGGGCGGCCACAGCGACGAACCTAACGCAGTGCGGCCACGATCAAGCGCGGATTCGCCCCGTCACAAGCTCCCTGCAGTCCGCCCTCAAGCCCGCGCGAGCCGTGCTTCCGCCACCTCCTGGCCTGTTGCATGCGCGACGGAGTGTCCTGTGACCGCTGCCAGGAAGTCGTCACGCTGCAACGCGAACAGGTGTGAGTCAACGGCCGCCGCCACACTCGCCGTCCGAGGCACGTCCCGAAGCAACGCGATCTCGCCGAAATAATCTGCCCGGTGGGCGGTCGAGTGGAAACCGCTCGCTTCGATGTCGAACTCGCCGTCATCCACGATGTAGAAGCGGTCGCCGGCATCACCGGCCCGGATGACTAGCTCGCCCGAGGGGACGGAGAGTCGGACGAGGCTTGCCGCCACGCGTTCCTTCGCCGCGATCGAGAGCGGCGAGAACATCGGCACCTCCTCGAGCAGTTCGAGCTCCGGAGCCGGGACGACTGTCTTGTCGATCTCCACAAGCCGCTGGTAGGCCGCAATGGTGAGCAGCGGCAGGATCGAGCCGACGACGATCAACGCCACACGCGGCCCCACCGCCGCGACGACGACCGGAGCGGCGATCGAGCCCACTGCGACAGCACCCATCGCGAGCCCCCACAGCAGTCCCAAAACGCGGGTGAGGAGCGCGTCAGGCACGATCCGCTGGAGGAGCGTGAAGACGGCGACGTCCTCGACGCTGTTGGCCGCGCCGACGATCGCCAGCAGAACAACAGCGGCCGCGAAGTACGGCCGCGGCGCCATCAGCGCGATCGGCAAGCCCCAGAAGACGAGCGCCAGCCCGAAGGGAACGGCGAGCCGCCTCCTCCCGAGCGTCATCGCTCCAATGGCACCAATCAGCCCGCCGACGCCAATCGCGGCGGTCAGGTAGCCGACGTCGGCGGCACTTCCGTGGAGGACGCGGAAGACCGCCACCACGATCAGGACGTTGAGGCAGCCGCGGACGAAAGCCTGGGCGGTGACGAGAGCGACGACCAGCCGGGCGTTGGCGTCGTTCTTGACGGCGCGGAACCCGGCGATGGCCATTCGTCGCGGGCTCCCCTCGTCGGCCGCTGCCGTGAGCGTGATCCGGCCTTCAACGGTTACTCGCGCGAGGAGCCCGGCGGCGACGAGCAGCGCTGCCGAGCCCGCGACGAAGACGACGCCGGTGCTCGCGACCGCAACGAGCACGCCGGCGACGAGCGGCCCGACGAGCGTGCCGATGCTCTCGATCGTCGAGGTCGCCCCGTTGGAGGCGATGAGCTCCTCAGGAGTCCGGGCAAGCGATGGAAGAAGCGCCTGTAGAGCGGGCCTGATCAGCGTGGACGACAGTCCGACCAGCGCCGCGAACGCGAAAACCAGAACCCGTTCGCCGGCGAACGCCGCGACAGCCGATCCGGCGAGGGCTGCCGATCCGAGGAGCGACATCGCCAGCAGGAGACGCTCGCGGCGGAAGCGATCGCCGAGCGACGCAGCGAATGGAGCCACGCCCGCGGCCGGTAGCAAGCGCACGAGCCCGGCAAGACCGACGGCCGAGGCACCGCCTTGCTCGTAGGCGTAGACCCCCAGGGCCACGAAGTGGGCCCATTCGGCGCCGATCGCCGCGCCCCAGGCGAGCTCGACGCGTCGGATGTTCTCGTTCCGAGCCACCGCACCGAGAGCCGAGACCGCTTGGGCCGCGCGGGCCATGCCGAAATTGAATTCCTTTCTGCTCGGCGGAGCAAGGTCCGCTGACTCGTCCGGTTGCTACGGCTTAGCTGCGTGCGAAGGGCGCTGCTACGCTCGTCGCGCTTGGAGAGGTGTCCGAGCGGCCGAAGGAACGCGACTGGAAATCGCGTACCTGCCGAAAGGTGGGTCGAGGGTTCGAATCCCTCCCTCTCCGTCTAGGACGACGACGGCTTCGTCAGAAAGGCGACGAGATCGTCGATCTCTTGATCTGAGAGTGACTGGCCGAAGGTCTGCGGCATGATGTTCGGCTGGTAGCCCTTCGCGATCTCCTTGTTCGGATCGAGGATCGACTCCCGGACGAACCCGGGGTCCTTCCCTTTCAGCACCTTGTCGAGGTCGGGACCGACCGACGCGGAGGTGCCGGCGGCGGAGAAGGCATGGCAACCCCCGCAGCCCTGCGCTTCGAAGAGCCTCTTCCCGGCGGCGGGGTCACCCTTCGAAGCAGGCGGTTGGGCCTGGGTGGTCGTACCGGGGCCCGTGCTCGGCTTCTCCTTGACGGCCTCGGCAACCTCGGGCTCTTCGCTCTCCTTGGCGAAGACCTCGACCGCGGCGAGACTCCCCACGAACAGGACGAGCGTGGCTGCGATGAACCAGCCCAGCCCCCGGCCGGGGAACTGAGGCCACCGGCGCGGAATGACGAGCGCCGAAACGAGCGCGAATGCGACGAAAGTGCCCGCGACGAGGGCGAGCCCCACCGAGTGGCCGGTCGAGAGCCCGAGCAGCACCGCGCGGAACCTACCAGGAGACGAATCACCGGGGAGCCGCCGCTGAAAGGCCCGAGACTCGGCGTCTCCCCACGCTCAAATGCTACGAGAGCAGACGCCCTGGGTAGGACCAGACGATGGCCACTCCACTCGACGACGTGCTCAAGGCGATCAGCGAGCGACTGCGGATCGGCTCGACCGGCGACGGAACGGACTGGATCGCCGATCAGCTCGGGGCGCTTCGCAAGCCCGAGCCCTCCCGAAGCATGCAGGAGCTCCAGTCCGAGCTCGACTCGCTCGTCGGCCTCGACACCGTGAAGGAGCAGGTGCGGGCGCTCGTCGCCTTCCTGCAAGTTCAAGCACGTCGTGAGGAGTACGGGCTCCCGGAAGTGGCGACTTCGCAGCATCTCGTCTTTCTCGGCAACCCGGGAACGGGCAAGACGACTGTTGCGCGCCTCCTCGCGCAGATGTACCGCTCGATGGGGCTCCTGCGCAGAGGCCACCTCGTCGAAGTCGACCGTGCCGGGCTCGTCGGCCAGTACGTCGGCTTGACGGCAATCAAGACCGACCGGGCCATCCGCCGAGCCCTTGACGGGGTGCTCTTCATCGACGAGGCGTACTCGCTGGCTCCGCCCGAGGAGCGCCTTGACTTCGGGAGCGAGGCGATCGAGACGCTCCTCAAGAGGATGGAGGACTACCGCCACCGGCTCGTCGTGATCGTAGCCGGCTATCCGCGGCTGATTCACCGTTTTCTCGAATCCAACCCTGGGTTGCGCTCACGCTTCTCACGCGAGATCACCTTCCCGGACTACTCAACCGACGAGCTGCTCGCGATCACGGCCAAGTTCCTCGCCGAAAACGAGTACCGCCTCGGAGACGGCGCTGCGGAAACCGTGCGGGGCGTGCTCGCGAACGCCGCGCGCGGCGAGGGCTTCGGAAACGCCCGGTTTGTACGCACTCTCTTCGAGCAGGCGCTGAACGCGCAGGCGCTGCGCCTCGCGCAAGTCGCCGGGGCCGAGCTAGCCGACCTGGAGCGCGACGAGCTCATGACGCTGAGACCCGAGGACTGGCAGGCCGCCGCGCGGGCACTCGGCGAGCAGCCGCCCGAGCAGTCGGCACGCCGCTGGTTCTGGCGACGCTACTGAGATCGTTTCGGCGCGGATGTGAGCCGGGCGTCGACCTCCCGACGTTCCTTCGCTACCCGCGCCGGCTGGAGAGGCCTCGGCTTGTAGCGCCGGGCCGCGCGCAGATTGCGCTGCCAGACAACGAGCAACCAGCCGACGAGGAGCAGAACGCCCGCTCCGAGGAGCGCGGCTGGAAGAGCGATCCACGCTGAGCCGAGGCTTGCCACGCGGGCTCCGTCACCGCCCGACTGGGCAGTGAAGTCGTGTGGACCAACGACGGTGCCGGATCCGCCGAACGTGGCCGACGGGTTGAAGGAGTCGATCAGCCAGCGCCCGTGAATCTTCTTGACCTCGCCGGTGAAGACGATCGAATCCGATCTCGACTTCCGCGACTCGATCATCAGCTCGAAGCCCACGTCGGTCGGGGACGCAAAGTCGACCGTCCACGCGTGAAAGGTCGAGCCGCGAGCTGGATACGCGGAGACGGGCAGGTTTCCTTTCGCCCAGGTAGACCGACTGATACCGGCGCGCATCGACGGGGTGACGAGGTCGTACGACACCATGACGTTCTGCCGCTTCACGGCGCTGTTGACGAAGGAGTCGAGCGTCCTGTTGATCGCCTTTCGGTCGACGCGGTTGAGCCGCGCGGCGCCCGCCGGAGCGACAAGCACGAGCACGAGAATCACGGAGACGAAAAGAGCGCGCATCTGACCTTCAAAAGTAGCCGAATCAGATCGCGAGCTGCTCGAGCTGGTCGAGGCTCGGCGCCGCCCGGATCGACGGGCTCACCGTCCCCGCGGCGGCCAGCACAAGCGCGAAGGCGGCGAAGAATGCGATCGTCGCCCGCGCCGAAACGACGCCGAGCAGGAAGCCGGCCGCGAGCGGGCCAAGCGGTGCGATCAGGAGCGAGATCGTCGTCCGCACCGACTCCGCACGGCCGAGCAGCCGGTCGGGAGTCATCGCGATCCGGTAGCCGTGCACGACGGAGTCCGTTGACGGAATCGCGAGGGCAGTAGGGAGGAGGCCGGCGGTGAGCACGTAGACGCTCGGCCTGATGAGAAAGATCGCGCAGCCGAGCCACGTCCACAGCTCGAGCAGCAGGACGGCTCGGACGGGGAGCAGGCGGCGTACGAGCGGAGACAGGAACGAGCCGAGCAGCAGACAGGCACCGAAGGCGGCGACGAGCAAACCGACCTCCCCGCCCGACAGCCCCTGCCGCGTGCCGATGACGACGACCGCGAGCAGAAGCCCCGGGCCGATGAAGTTCGCCAGCCCGAAGAGGAGCGCGCACGTGCGGAGGAATGGCTGCCCCCAGAGGAAGCGGAATTCCTCGGCGAGTCGCGAACGCAGCCGCGAGAGGTCGGGCTCGCGCTCCTCTTGGAACGGTGTTCGCATCAGGAGCAGCGACACGGTCGAGAACGCATATGAGACCGCGTCGAGGACGAAGGGGAGCGCGCGGGCGAGCCCGAAGAGCGCGCCTCCGAGCGGCGGGCCGCCAAGCGCAACGGCGGCCTGGCGGCCGGTCTGGGCGCCGGCGGCGGCGGGGAGCTGGCGTGCGGGCACGACGGCACGGAGAGCGCCCGCATGTGCGGCCGAAAAGAAGGCAGCTCCGGCTCCTTCGATGAAGGCGACGAGCAGGATCGCCCAGAAGACGATCGCATCGAGCAGGAGCGTCGCGGCGAGGCCCCCAACCGCGAGGAGCCGGACGCCGTCGGCCGCGATCATCAGCCGCTTGCGGTTCCAGTGGTCCGCCGCCAGGCCGGCCGGTAGTGCGAGGAGGGCCGTAGGCAGCGTGCGAGCGAACAAGACAACGCCTGTCTTCGCCGCGGAGTCGGTTACGGCGAGCACGAGCAGCGGATACGCGATCGACGTCGACTGCGTGCCGGCGTTCGAAAGCAGCTGCCCGACTTGGAGCAGCATGAAGTCGCGGTTACGACGCAGGGGAACCGCGGTCACACGCCGACGCTAACCGACGCTGATACCGCTGTCTTTTTGGGATCTCCCTTCTCTGGGCGACGGGATGCTCGCGCAGGCGGCGCTTCTCCACGCTGAGCCTCGATCAAGAGCGGAAAGACTCGTTCGCTGGCGGTCGCGGCCCGTGTTCGTGCTGCTCCTGATCGGGGTGGCCAGGGTGGAATGAGCTACGGCAGACGGAACCGGAGGCTCGGGCAGATGTGTGGCTCCGCCTGCGAAAGTGAGCAAGTGGCCAACCGCGAGACGTCGATCAGCGCTGAGCATTTGAGCCGCCGGCGTGTGGCTGCGGCTGCGGCGTGGAACCTCACTGACGAGTTCGTTGTCATCGGCGCCGGCGAGCCGCTCCCGATTCCGGGGAGATACGACCGCACGTACCCGTTCCGGAGCCACTCGGAGTACTTCTACTTGACTGACCGTGAGCGGCCCGGTGGCGTCCTCGCGTTCGACCCGAACGAGGGCTGGTTCGAGTTCCTGGCGCCCGTGACGCGCGACGAGCTTGTCTGGTCCGGAACCGAAGCCGCCCAGGACGGCGTCCCAGACGGAGCCTACGCCGTCTCCAAAGTGCCGCGCTGGCTTGAAGAGCGGCGTGGCCGTCGCTGCGGTTGCCTGGGCGCCGCTGTCCCCGGTGTCTCCTCTGACGCTCGCCTCGAAGACGATCTCCGCTACGCCCTCACAGATGTGCGTCGTGCCAAAGACGACGTCGAACTGGCACGGATGCGCACGGCGGAGGCGGCAACGCGCTCGGGCTATCTCGTGCTCGACGAGTTGATTGCTGAGGGGCAGACCGAGCGTCAGATCCAGATAGACCTGGAAGCCCAGTTCTTCCGTGGCGGTGCCGACTTTCTCGCCTTCGACACGATCGTGGCCGGCGGGCGCCACTCCGCAGTCCTCCACTTCACCCCGACTACCAGGCCGGTCGCTGCCGGAGAACTCGTGCTCGTCGACGCCGGCGGCGAGTACCGCGGCTACGCCAGCGACATCACCCGGACCTATCCCGTCTCCGGCGCGTTCACGCCTGAGCAGGCGGAACTCTACGCCGTCGTCCGAGAGGCTCTCGCGGCCGCGACCCAAGCCTGCAAGCCAAATGTCGAATGGCGCGACGTGCACCGCACGGCCGCGCACGTTGTTGCTGACGGCCTCATCGGATTCGGACTCCTACGCGGTGCGACCGAATCGCTGTTCGAGCGCGGCGCGGTCTCACTCTTTTTCCCTCACGGTGTCGGCCACATGGTCGGCCTCGGCATACGAGACGCGGGCGGTGTCCTGCGCGACCGCGACGCGCCCGGCGCCGGCTTCCCCCCGCTCCGGGTCGATCTACCGTTGCAGACCGGCTACACGATGACCGTCGAGCCAGGGATCTACTTCATCCCGGCACTACTCCGAGATCAGACGAAACGAGCGGAACTCAGAGACGCAGTCGACTGGGACCGCGTGGACGCGTTGCTTGATTTCGGCGGGATCCGGCTCGAAGACAACGTCTTGATCACCGACTCCGGAAGCGAACTGCTGACCAGCCGCGTGCCGCTCCTCGACCCATCGCAAAGCGCCAGGGTGTGATCAGCTGCCGAAGTCGTAGCTCTGGCGTCATTGCCGGACGATGGCGCACGTGGCCACGCCTATCGCCCGGCAGGAGATCGTCGCGAAACTTCGGCGACGAACTGGCCCGCGGGCCGGTTCGGGCGTCAGGAGAGCGCGCGCTCGAGGGCGGCTCGGTCGGTCGGCGA
>Ga0210378_10001183_pt1 | contig 13672 bp, 12 predicted proteins | sample PLM1_60_b1redo_FD_155465 | JGI IMG/M metagenome (GOLD analysis project Ga0210378, IMG submission 155465) | Groundwater sediment microbial communities from an aquifer in East River, Colorado, USA - PLM1_60_b1 redo | ecosystem: Environmental > Terrestrial > Soil > Riparian zone | place: USA: East...
TCGGACGCGCGCGTGGAGGTTCTCATCTATCAGGACGGCGCCGACCATCCAGCCTGGCAGTGCCCCGCCTGCGGCCGGCTCGCGCTCGAGGGCAAGAGCTGCCCCCTGGACGGCACCGCGATGGAGGAGCGCGACGACGGGCTCGATCTCGCCGTACACCAGACCCTCGCCCACGGCGGCACGGTCTGGGCAGTGACGAGCCATCGTGACCTCGAGCCTGTGGAAGGCATCGGCGCGCTCTTGCGATACTGAGAGCCAGTGGCCTCGCTCGCGCGCACCATTTTCGAAGAGCACCTCGTCCGAGGTGAGCTAGTCCCGGGCCAAGAGATCGGCATCTCCGTCGACCAGACCCTCGTGCAGGACGCGACGGGGACGATGGCGATGATGCAGTTCGAGATGTTCGGCAAGGACCGGGTGCAGGTCGACACCGCGGTCGTCTACGTCGACCACAACATCCTGCAGATCGATTTCAAGAACCCGGACGACCACCGGTTTCTCCAGGCCATGTCGGCAAAGTACGGTGCCTGGTTCTCTCGGCCCGGAAACGGGATCTGCCACTACATCCACTGCGAGCGGTTCGCGAAGCCGGGCCAGACGCTCGTCGGAGCCGACAGCCACACGACCCAGTCGGGCTCCTGCGCGATGATCGCGATGGGCGCGGGCGGCCTCGACGTCGCCGTCTGCATGGCAGGCCACCCCTTCGAGCTCCCTTGCCCGAAGTTCGTCGGCGTCTTTCTCGAGGGCGAGTTGCAGCGCCCCTGGGTCCAGGCCAAGGACATCATCCTCAAGCTGCTGCAGGAAAAGGGAGTGCGCGGCGGGCGCGGTTGCCTGTTCGAGTTCACGGGGCCAGGCGTCGCCACGCTGAGCTACACCGAGCGCGGAACGATCGCCAACATGATCGCCGAGCTGGGCGCGACTGGAGGGATCTTCCCCTCGGACGAAACGACGCGGCTCTGGCTCGAGGAGCAGGAGCGCGCTGACGATTTCGAGGCGATGCCGACGGGCGACACGGGCGACTTCGACGAGGAGGTCCACATCAACCTCAGCGAGCTCGGGCCGCTGGTCGCGAAGCCCTCGAGCCCCGGCAACGTCGTCCCGGTCGAGGAGGTCGTCGGGACCCCGCTCGCGCAGGTGTGCATCGGCTCCTCCGTCAACTCCTCCTACGACGATATGGCGATCGTCGGCGCGGCCCTTCGCGGCAACCGCCTGTCCGAGAGCCTCGTGTCGGCCACTGCGACGCCGGGCTCGCGGCAGATTCTCGACCAGATCACGCGCTCCGGCACCTACGTCGACCTGCTGATGGCCGGGATTCGGATGCTGGAGCCCGCGTGCGGGCCGTGTGTCGGCATGGGACAGGCGCCGCCGTCGGGAGCGAACTCACTGCGCACGTTCAACCGCAACTTCCCGGGGCGCAGCGGCACCGCCGACGACAAGGTCTACCTCTGTTCCCCTGCGGTGGCCGCGGCCTCGATGCTGACGGGCGAGATCGCCGACCCGCGCGCGCTGGACGTGCCCGAGCTGCCCGAGCGGCCCGACGCCCGCCCCGCGGTCGTGCAGGCCCACATCCTCGGGCCCGTCCCGGCGGAGGAGGCGGAGACGATCGACGTCCCGCGCGGCCCGAACATCAAGCCTCCGCCGGAGCCCAAGGAGCTGCCCGACAGCCTGGAGATGAAGGTGCTGATCAAAGCCCCGGATGACATCTCGACTGGCGATCTCTCTCCTGACGGTGCGACCGTGATGGCTTTCCGCTCGAATGTCCCGGCGATCGCCGAGTTCACGTTCCAGCACCGAGACCCGGAGTTCCCGCGCCGTGCGAAGGAGTGGGGCGGAGGCTTCATCGTCGCCGGCCACAACTACGGCCAGGGCTCGAGCCGGGAGCACGCGGCGCTGGCCCCGGCGCAGCTGGGCGTCCGCGCCGTCATCGCCAAGAGCTTCGCACGCATCCACCGGCGCAACCTGATCGCGCAGGGGATCGTGCCCCTCCTCTTCAAGGACGAGAACGACTACGACAAGGCCGGGCTCGGCCAGACGTGGCGGGTCTCGGGCTTCCGCGAGATTGCGGAGGGCGGCGACGAGCTGCCGGCGGAGGTCGAAGGAGTGGGGGAGATCACCCTGACCCACGATCTGCTCCCACGGGAGCGGGAGATCGTGGTCGCAGGCGGGCTGATCCGCTACCTGCGCGAAGAGCAGCCGGTAACGGCCTAGGGTCCCGAGCCGCGGGCTCGGGACTCGGCGAAAGTGCTCTGCACTTTCGCCGACGAAGATCACGCCTCGGTTGGTTCGGGGCCAATTTGACCCGCGCGTAGTTGGAGCGCTTGCGATCAGGCCGGTAAGCCGCGATCTAGGCGGCGTCGACCGCGCGGGGCAGCTCGTGAGCCTCCGCAGGCTCCACGGCCGCGTCTTCCCAGTCTGCGGCCCGCTCGAGCCGCGTGCCGAGGCGTTCGAGCCGGCGGTCGGCCTCGCCGTACTTGGACTGGGCGTTTCCGATGTGCTTGCCGACGACCTCGAAATCGGTGCGGAAGCGCTCGAAGTCCTTTGCCAGCTGCGCGACGTAGGCCATCACTTCCTCGGCATGCTGCTCGATCTGGAGGCCTTTGAGCCCGAGCGCGATCACCTGCAGCTGGGATGTGAAGGTCGTGGGAGACACCGGGAACACGCGCTTGGAGTGGGCGTACTTGAGGAGCTCACCGGTCTTGCCGCACACGAGCTCGTAGTAGACCGACTCGGAGGGGAGGTACATGAGCGCGAAGTCGTAGGTGTTCTCGGCAGGGCGGATGTACTTCTGCGAGATCGCGTCGACGTGGCCCTTCAGGTCACGCGCGAAGGCTTTCTCGTGCAGCGTGCGAACGGCGTCGTCGTCGCCCGCCTCGACGACTCGCTCGAAGTTGTCGAGCGGGAACTTCGCGTCGACCGGGACGAGCCGCTCGACCTTGATCACCGCATCGACGCGCTCGCCGTCGCGGAATGTGTATTGCAGCTGGTAGGAGTCGGGGGGCAGGCGGTCGCGCAGCAGGTTGCCGAGCAGGAGCTCGCCGAAGCCGCCCCTGGCCTTGGGCGGCCTCAACGCCTGCTCGAGCTTGGCGAGGTCGTTGGCGCGGGCCAGCATCTGCGCGGTCGCACCTTCCATCCGCCCGAGCTTCTCCGCGATTTGCGTGGCGGTCTGGCCGGCGCTCTGCTGGCTCGTCAGCAGCCTTCCGTCCAGGCCCTCGAGGCGTCCGTTAACACGCGTGTCGAGGTCGCCGAGCCTACGGTCGAGCTTGTCCTCCATGCCCGTCAGGCGCTGGTCGAACAGGCTGCGCAGGAGGACGGCAAGCCCGCCGAGGCCGGCGATGAGGAGGACTGCGAGCAGTGCGGTCGTCATGGACCGCCAAACGGTAGGGACCGGGTCGGACGGAGGGGCGGGGCGGAGCTAGCTGTCGCGTTCTACGCGGTGCTCAGCGGCGTCCTCGCGCGCTTCCTGCGCGTGGTCTTCGTGCATGCCCGCACGGTCTTCGGCCTTGCCCTCTTGATCCTGGTGCATGCCTTCGCGTTTCATGTCGGGGTCGCCGGCCATGTCGCCTGCTGCTTGCTTGCCGCGTCCGAGAAGCCTGTCGAGGAAGCTCATGTCGTCCTCCTGATTCGTTGGGGGGAGGGTGAGTATAGGCCGGGGCCTCACTGGTACCATCGCGCGGGCTTTGCCCAGGAAAGCTCGAACGCCGCCGCCTCCACGGCGGCCGGTGCAGGCACCGACCAGGAGAGTGGACGCCCGGGACCCCGGCGAGAGCCGCCGCGCGCTCATGATTCTCGCCGCCATCGCGCTCCTCGGCCTCCTCATGCTCGGCGGCGTGCTGATCTGGCTGAGCCAGCGGGACGGAGCGGACTCGCAGGCGGTCGCCGACACGATGCGCGCCGCCGGCTGCACGTACCGGACGACGAAGGCCGAAGGGCGCCGGCACGTCCGCGACGGAACCAACGTCAAGTACAAGGTCTTCCCGCCGACCAGTGGAAACCACTACGCAGTTCCAGTGGTCTGGGGCGCCTACGACTCGCCGGTCGAGGAGGAGCGGGTCGTCCACAATCTCGAGCACGGCGGGATCGTCATCCAGTACGGCAAGGACGTGCCCCGGGCCACTGTCGACCAGTTGCGCGAGGAATACCAGTCCGATCCCAACGGGCTCGTGCTTGCGCCGCTCCCGCAGCTCGGCAACCAGATCGCGTTCACGGCCTGGACGCATCTCGCCAAGTGCCCCACGTTCGACAAGGACGCCTTCGAGACGTTCCGGGACGCGTTCCGGGCCAAAGGCCCGGAGGCGCGCCGCATCGGCGACCTGGCTCCAGGCTCCGCGAACTAGGAGAGGTTCCTGAGCTATCCTCGCCGCGCCGGGGTGGCGAAACTGGCTATACGCGCCTGACTTAAAATCAGGTGTCCCCTGCGGGGGCGTGCGGGTTCGAGTCCCGCCCCCGGCATCAGCGAGAATGGCCTCGTGACGAGCGTTAGAGTCGCGGTCGTCGGCGCCGGCCCGGCCGGGCTGTGCATCAGCCATGAGCTGACGGAGCTCGGGATCGAGCACGTCGTGCTGGAGCGGGGCCGTGTGGCGCAGACGTGGCGCGGTCGGTGGGAGAGCTTCTGCCTGGTGACCCCGAACTGGTCGGTGCTGCTTCCCGGCTTCGCCTACGACGGCCCGGACCCGGACGGCTTCATGCCGCGGGACGAGATCGTCGCGCACTTCGAGCGCTATGCCGAGGCCTTCGACGCACCGGTGCGTGAAGGGGTCGAGGTGCGGTCGATCCGAGCCCTGGACGACGGGTTCGAGATGAGCACCTCCTCGGGAGACCTGCGCGCCGGCGCCGTCGTCATCGCCAGTGGGGCTTTTCAGCGGCCGCACCGGCCTGAGGTTGCCGCGACGCTGCCACCCAACCTCCTGCAGATCGACGTCGAGGGCTACCGGTCGGAGCAGGCGCTGCCGGCGGGCCGTGTTCTCATCCTCGGCAGCGGACAATCGGGTTGCCAGATCGCGGAAGAGCTGCATGAGGCGGGCCGCGAGGTGTTTCTGGCCTGCGGGAAGGCGCTCTGGGCTCCTCGTCGAATCGGTGACCGCGACTTTGTCTGGTGGGCGCTGGAAACCGGCTTCCTCGACGCCGGCATCGAGTCACTGCCGACGCCCGCTGCTCGGCTCGCGGCGAACATCCTGACGACGGGTCACGGCGGCGGCCACGACCTGCACCTACGGACACTTCGGCAATCAGGTGTCACGCTGACCGGGCGCTTCCTGGGCGCAACCGGCCATGAGGCGCGGTTCGCACCGGATCTCACCGAGAGCGTCGCCTGGGGCGACGAGCGATATGGCCAGTTCGCGAGCTTGGTCCGTGATCTGGTCCGGGAGCACGGCCTCGAGGAACCCGACCTGGCTGAGCCAACGCTGTTCGAGGGGCAGGGACCCGACCTATTGGATCTCCGTGGCTTTGCCGCCGCCATTTTCGCCATGGGCTTTCGACCTGACTACGGCTCGTGGCTCCCCTGGCCCGAGGCCTTCGACGAGCTCGGGTATCCGGTCCACGAAGAAGGCGAGAGCACCGTGATCCCCGGGCTCTACTTCGTGGGCGTCCACTTCCTGCGCAAGCGGAAGTCGTCTTCCCTTCTCGGGATGGGAGAAGACGCCGGCATCGTCGCGCGCCGCATCGCAGTTCGTTCCGCTGCGTGAGATAAATACGCGCCCTGACTTATAAAATCGCGCTGCGGCGTGTTGTCGGGGGGACCACTACTCAGGCGTCCAGGCAGCCGCGTGCAAACGCCTTGCAAACGAGGCACTCGCCGACCTTGTGATGCTCGCTCGGGTCTCGCAGGCGCTCGCCCGAGCGCGAGCCGTTCCTCTCGCAGCTTAGAGTTTCCCGAGAAGGCGGAGGTGATATAAGGGCCACGTGATCGTGGCCGCCTCTACGGTCGCCGTGGTCGCTATTGCGGCGGCCATCATCGCCGTCGCCCTTTTGCTCTTGTACGCCTTGCCGCGAGGGGGCAGACGAAAGCGTCCGCCTCGCGGCTAGTTGCGTTTCGCTAGTCGTTTTCGCTCACCCCTCCTAGCCGCCGCCTCACGGGGCCGCCCCGCTATTTCGCCAAACCCTCCTAGTAGTCGTAGCCGCGAGGCGGCTCGCGCCAGGGTGGCATCAGAGTGGCAGCGAGACCCGCCGAGACAGGCCGAGAGGCCGTCGACGATGAGAAGGCCAGATAGGCCGGCAGAGGTGGAAAAGCTCAGATCGGCCGAGACAGGCCGAGAGCGGCAGGGGCGACTTAAAATCAGGTGTCCCCGTGAGTTCGTGCGGGTTCGAGTCCCGCCCCCGGCACTGGGAGAAGGGCTGCAAAACACCGCTTTCCGCACCCCCCCTCGAGCGTCACGGGCCCGTCGTGTTGAGGAGCACGGAGACGGTGTCAGCCTTGAAGTTCGCGGTCGCCCCGTCCGGCTTCCCGTCGCCGTTCAGGTCGCCGATCGCGACCGACCTTGGGAAGTCTCCAGTTCGGTAGTCGAGCCTCCCCTGGAAGCTGCCCTCACCCTTGTTCAGGAGCACGGAGACCGTGTTGCCGACGGCGTTCGCCGTCACCAGGTCCGGCCTGCCGTCCCCGTTCAGGTCGCGTATCGCCACCGAATGCGGGCCGAGTCCGGTTGCATAGTCGTGCCTGGCCCGGAAGCTGCCGCCGCCACTCTTGAGGCGTACCGAGACGGTGCTCGCGTCGACGTTCGCGGTCGCCAGGTCCGGCTTGCCGTCGCCGTTCACGTCGCCGATCGCGACCGAGAAAGGGTAGTCGCCGGTTGCATAGTCGAGCTTGGCCTGGAAGCTGCCGTCGCCCTTGTTGCCGAGCACGGAGATAGTGTCCGAGCGGAGGTTCGCGGTCGCCAGGTCCGGCTTGCCGTCGCCGTCCAGGTCGCCGATCGCGACCGAGGCAGGGCTCCTTCCGGTTACGTAGCTCCTCGCGGCGGCGAACGGAGGCGGCGAGCTGGAGTCCTGACCGGTTTGACCGGCGCAGGCGCTAAGCGCGGCAGTCGCGAGAAGGACGGCGCAGCCAGGACCGATAAATGAGCCTGACCCACCAATCAAGGCTCAGAGAGAAGCGCTTCCCGCAACGCCGACAGCCGGTCCCGCATCCGGCCGGCCATGACGAGGTTTCCCTTCCGCTCGTAGCGAGCCAGCGCCTGCTCGAGCGCGGCGGCCGCGCGCGCCTCGTCGAAACGACCGAGCTTCGCGAGTGACCAGGCCCGGTAGGCATTGAAGAACTGATCCCGGCCTATGCGTGGCTCGGTCTCGTCGAGCCACGCGAGCAGGTCCGACACGGGCGTCGTGCCGGCGAACCGACACCAGGCGAGCGTCCCGAACACAGCACCCCGCTCGAGCACGCTCCGCACCGCACCGGGGACAAAAGGCGAAATCGCCGTCGATCTCGGCACCGCAGCTCGAGCAGGTTCGCATGGGAAGAGGCTAACGACCTCACGCGGAGAACCTGGCGCCCGAATGTCAAGCGAAATGACTAGCGAAACGAGGCTTCGGCGCCTTGCCACGCTTCGGCCAGTCGTTCTCGATACAAGGCCCAGAGAAGCAGGCCCACAAGAAGGAGCAAGGCCTCATCGAACGGGCCTGGTATGGGCAGCAGTCCGAAAGCAGCGGCCCAGCGAAGGGGTTTCGGGATGCGGCCGTCCCGGGCCAGGAGCCTGACAGCACCGATCGTCCTGAGAATGAAGGTGCGCGTGGCTCGCACGCCGCCAGTCTAGGAGGCAAGGGGACTAGCTGAGGGCTAGGTGATGAGAGAAAGCCGCAGTGCGACCGCTACGGCCTCGGTCGGCGTCGCAGCTCCGAGCTTCGTCTTGATCGTCCCGGTGAGCTTGCGCACGGTCGCGCTGGAGACGAACAGGGCGTCGGCGATGTCGTTGTAGCGATCACCGTTCGCCAGCCTGCCGGACCACGTCTCGTTCACGTTCAGTGAGGGTGGGGCTTTCGTCGGGAGCGTCGAGGGACGCGGCCAGCATCGCGTCGACGTACCTTCCGCCTCTCGAGACAACCTCGACCGCGAGCAGAACCTCCGCGAGAGCTGCGTTCTTCATCAGGAATCCCCGGGCGCCCGCATCGAGCGCTTCGACGATCAGTTCACGGCTGCCGTAACCGCTGAAGAGGATGACCGACGTTTCGGGAGCGCAGTTGACTGCAAGCCTGGTGACCTCGATCCCGCTCACGCCTGGCATTCGGATGTCGAGCAGGGCGATGGCCGGCCGCATCTCTTGGATCTGGCTCAGGGCCTGGTGGCCGTCCTTGGCGCGCCCGACGACTTCGATCCCCTGCCGTTCGAGGTATTTCGAGACTGCGGTGAGGATGCCCGGATGGTCGTCGGCGAGCAGCACGGTCGTCCGCTCGCTCATCGCAAGCCTCCGGCTGCGGCAGCCAGTAACGGACCGGACGAAGTCCGGGTCTCATACAGGGCTTTCACCTCGATCACCTCGTCCAACGAGCCCAGGAACACGTCGAGTATCGCGGGGTCGAACTGAGTGCCGCGCAGCGAGCGCATTTCCTCGACCGCGTGCCCGACCGTGAAGGCCGGCCGGTAGATCCGGTCGCTCGTCAAAGCGTCGAAGACGTCGGCTACAGCTGCGATCCGGCCCTCGACCGAAATGCTCTCTCCTGCCAGGCCGTTCGGATAGCCGCCGCCGTCGAAGTGCTCATGGTGGGTCCAGGCGACCTTCGCCGCGAGCTCGAGCAGCTCGCCGCCCGAGCCTGCAAGCATGCGATAGCCGATCTCGGCGTGCGTCTTCATCACCTCGCGCTCCTCCGCGTCGAGGGGGCCGGGCTTGAGGAGAATGCGGTCCGGGATCCCGACCTTGCCGACATCGTGGAGCGGGCTCGCGAGGTACAGGAGCCCGGAGGTGCGTTCGAGGCCAAGGCGTTGCGCCAGGAGGTAGCAGTAGTGGCTCATGCTTTCGATGTGGTGCCCGGCGTCGCCGTCCCGGAACTCGGCCGCGCGGGAGAGTCGGTTGATCGTCTCCTTCTGTGACTGGCGCACCTCTTCCTCGGCTCGACTCAGCGCCAGCACCGTCTGCTCGAGCTCGCTCGTGCGCTCGGAGACCGCAGTCTCGAGCGAGATGCGGTGCCTGCGGCTCTCGAGCTCCAGGCGAAGGCGACGGAGCGCGTTCGCGATGTTGATCAGGAGCTCGTTGTTGTAGAAAGGCTTGATGACGTAGCCGTACGTACCGAGCGCGAGCGCCTTCTCTGCGATCCCCGCGTCGTCGGCGCCGGTGACCATGATCGTCGCCGTATCGGGATACTCGGCGGCGACGTGCTCGACTAGCTCGAGGCCGGACTCGCCGGGCATGTTGAGGTCGCAGAGGGCGAGATCGAACGGCGCGCTCACGAGCGCTTCGCGTGCCTCGGCTCCGTTCTCGGCCGACTCGCAGTCGTAGCCTTGGCGCCCGAGCATGCGCGTCAGCATCGAGCGCACGGTGTCGTCGTCGTCGACGATCAGGATTCGGGGCCGCGGCTGGCTTGTTGTGGTCATGCCGCCACCGTCCGGTCGTCCTGGTCGTCGAGCACTTCGCGAACGCGGCGGGCGAGGTTCTCTGCGCCGAAGGGCTTCTGGATGAAAGCCATGCCCGCTTCGAGAACACCGCGGCGGATGACCGCGTCGTCCGTGTATCCGGACATGTAGAGGATCGCGACGTCGGGTCGGAGCACCTGGATCTGGACGGCGAGCTCGCGTCCGCTCGTGCCCGGCATGACGAGGTCGCTCAAGAGCAGGTGGATCGTGCCGCTCTCCTCTTGGGCGAGCCGAACGGCTTCCTCGGCACCGCCGGCCGTGAGGACGTTATAGCCCGACCTGGCCAGAATGTTGCGGACGATCCGCTGCACGTGCGGGTCGTCCTCGACCAGCAGGATCGTCTCGCCTGCGCTCTGCGTGACGCTTGCCACTCTGTCGAGCTCCCTCGATTCGAGGGGCACTGCCTGCTCGGCGAGCGGGAGAAAGACCTTGAAGGTCGTCCCGTGGCCCACCTCGCTGTACACCCAGATCGAGCCGCCGCTCTGCACGACAATGCCGTGCACGGTCGAGAGTCCGAACCCGGTTCCCTCGGCCTTGGTGGTGTAGAAGGGCTCGAAGATCTGCGCGAGGGTCTCGGCATCCATCCCGGAACCCGTGTCGCTGACTGTGAGCTTGGCGTAGCGTCCCGGGGCAAGGTCGATCTCCTCCTCCGATCCGATCTCGCCCGTCGTCACCTCGAGCGTGAGCAGACCACCTTCTGCCATTGCGTCCCGGGCGTTCACTGCCAGGTTCGCGATCACCTGCTCGATCTGACTGCGGTCGGCGCTGACGTGGACGGGCTCGTCGGCCAAAACGGCGTGAAGCTTGACGTCGTCGCCGATCATCCGCCGTAGGAGCTTGTCCATGTCCCCGACGACCTCGTTTAGGTCGAGGACCTCGGCCTGGAGCACCTGCCGGCGGCTGAAAGCAAGGAGCTGCCCCGTAAGGGCCGCGGCGCGCTCGGCTGCCGCGATCATCTCCTCGACCTCCTCGACGGCGTTCTCACCGTTTTTCAGCGTGTCGAGGGCAAGCTCGCCGTTGCCTCGGATGGCGAGCAAGATGTTGTTGAAGTCATGCGCGATACCGCCGGCGAGACGCCCGACGGCCTCGAGCTTTTGGGCCTGTCGCAGCTGGTGCTCGAGCTTCGTCCCGTGCTCCTCCGCCAAATGACGGTCGGTGATGTCGAGGGCTACGCCAACCGTGCGCACGGGTGCCCCCTCGCGATCGAGAAGACTCCGACCTCGCCCCTCCACCCAGCCCTCGACGCCGTCGGGCCGGCGGAACCTGAACTGGACCTCGAAGTCGGTCCCTCCCTCGAGCGACTCGGACACTGCTCGCTCGACACGGGCACGGTCGTCTGGATGGACCCAGTCGATGAAGGCGTCGTACGTCGGCTGGAACTCGGGCGTCACCCCAATCAGACGACGCAACGAGTCCGACCACGCAAGCTCGCCTGTGTTCAGATCCTGGTCCCAGCTGCCTACATTTGCAGCGGTCTCCGCCATGCGAAAGCGCTCCTCGCTGCGCTTTAGTTCCTCGTCCAGTGCATGGCGCTCGGTGATGTCGACGGCCACGCCGACGAAGCGGCTCGCGTGGCCGTCTGAATCGTTCACGGTATCTCCTCTGCTGAGCAGCCAACGAACCTCGCCGTCGTTCGGCCTGACGATGCGGTATTCGAACTCCCCATGGCCGCCGTTGTCCGCGGCCGCAGCCATCCCCGCTTCGAGCTCGGCACGGTCATCGGGATGGACGAGCTCGATGAACAACTCGTGACTCGCCACGACGTCATCGTCCACGCCCGAAATCCTGCGGAGATTCTTCGACCAGGTCCTCTCGCCCGTTTCGAGATCGGCGTCCCAGCTGCCGATACCGCCGAGCTCTTGTGCCAGGCGCATTCCCTCCTCACTGCGCATGAGCTGCTCTTCCATCCAGTGACGGCGTGTGATGTCGACGGCAACGCCGACGGCACGCGCGAACGTTCCCTTCTCGTCGAGGAAGACCCGCCCGCGGGAGAACAGCCAGCCTTCCTCGCCGTGGGCGGAGCGGAACCGGTACTCATGTTCGAAATCACCGCCCTGCTCGCGGGCCCGGGCGAAGTTTGCTGTGACGCGGTTGCGGTCTCCGGGATGGATGAACGAGACCCAGTCCTCGAAGGTCGGGTCGGCGTCGCCCGCCCCCGAAATCTTTGCGGCGAGCTCGTCCGACACAGTCAGCCGGTCGGTGAGGAGGTTCATGTCCCATGTGCTGACGCCTGCGACCTGTTGCGCGAGACGAAGCCGCTCGTCGGCACGAGCGAGCGCAGTTTGCGCCTTCTTGCTATCGCGCTGAAGGAGCCAGACGCGCGCGCCAACCAACAGCATCGTGGCGACCATGACTGCGCCGATCTCCCCGGTTTCGATCGACTGCCCCGCCATTGTTTCCGCGATCAGTACGACCGGAGCGGCGAGCAATGCGAGCAGAAGCGCGCCGATGCGCCAGGCCGACAGCCCAACATTCTCGCGCTCGGGCAGCGATCTGATGCGAGCCATCGACGGATGGAGCGCTGCGATTCCCCAGAGTGCGTAGCAAGCGAGCCAGCCTGCGTCGACAATCATTCCGGTCGTGTATGAGCCGTCCAGGCTCAGATAGCTGTACGCGCCATCGGCGACCAGCAACGCACCGGTTCCGACCATGATCGCCCGCAGCGCGAAGTTCGTTGCGCGAGCACGGAACATGAGATTCGTCAGTGCGACGAGCATCACGAGGTCCATCACCGGGATTCCGACTGCGATCGCCTTCGCGAACACCGAATCGGACGTCGATAGAAGTCGCCACAGCAGAAAGAGCATCGAGACGATGCCGGCCGCGAGCGTGACGATTGCGGCGTCGAGCACGTCTCCCAAACGGAGTCGTCGCCCGCCGCCGGCCAACATGAAGACCCCCGCGATGAGGAGCGGGTAGGCGCCCAGGTAGGCGACGTCTGCGAACGATGGATACGGCGCCTGGTCTCCGAGGACCCAGATGTGGTAGTTCCAGTATGAGTCTCCGACGCACCAGAGTGCGAGGCCCCCCGCGAAAAGCAGCCAACGCCGGCGTCGCTCCGGCCGGTAGCGCCACACTCCGATGAGGATCGCGATCGGTGCCGCGACGATGAAGAACTGGTAGATCGCGGCCTGCGCATCGGGCTTGCCGCCGAGAAGGAAGTAGGCAACTGAGAGCGCAAGCGCTACGAGCGCGTAGCCCTTCCACAGGAGACCTTCGCGCGGGGCGCCGGATGCGAGGCGCCGAATCATGACGATGTCTTTGCCCCGTTGCGCCGGAGCCGCGGGTCGATGTAGAGCTCGCCGGCGGCGACTGAGGCCATCGCGGCCAGGAGGTTCTCAGGCGACCCATTCTTGAGGACGACGCCGCGGGCTCCGGCGTCGAGGGCCTCGCCGACGATGTGCTCGTCCGCGTGGCTCGTGTAGATGATGACCGCCGTCTTCCTACGGGCGATCTCGGCCACTCGGCGGGCAACCTCGAGGCCGTTCAGGTCGGGGAGCCGAAGATCGACCACGACGGCTGTGATCGGCTGCTCCTCGAGGAGTTGCAGGACACCAAGGCCCGTGCTTGCTTTGCCGAGGACACGGATGCCCTCGCTCTGGAGCAGGCCTTCGGACGCGTCGAGGAGTTGCTCGTGGTCGTCGGCTAGTAAGCAGGCGAGCTCTTGCTCCTGCCTGCCGGTACGAAGATCGGCCATGCTCCAACCATCGTCGCGCTTTGCCTCGCGCACGATCGGTCTTTCCGGGCCGCGGGATCCTCTCTTTGCAGGATGGGTGCGGGATCCGCTAACTAATCAGCGATTCACGGAGGGCCTTCGCCACCGCCTCCGTGCGGGTGTCCGCCTCGAGCTTGTGCATAGCGTTTTTCACGTGCGACCGCACGGTCAGGGGCGAGATCGAGAGCCGGCGTGCGACCTCTTCGTTGCGCATGCCGTCGGCGAGGAGCCGCAGGATCTCCCGCTCGCGCTTGGTCACGGTGGGGAGGCGCTCGGTTGCCTCTGGCCCGGCAAGAAGCCCGGCCAGAGTCGGGTCGACGTAGGTGCCACCGCCACAGATGGTCCGGATCGCGCGGGCCAGGTCGTCAAGCGGCGCTTCCTTGACGAGGAACCCGCGCGCGCCTGCGTCG
>Ga0210378_10001184_pt1 | contig 13662 bp, 8 predicted proteins | sample PLM1_60_b1redo_FD_155465 | JGI IMG/M metagenome (GOLD analysis project Ga0210378, IMG submission 155465) | Groundwater sediment microbial communities from an aquifer in East River, Colorado, USA - PLM1_60_b1 redo | ecosystem: Environmental > Terrestrial > Soil > Riparian zone | place: USA: East...
AATATCCACATCCACTACTGGTGGTGCAGGTACATTTACCCAACAGTTTAGCGGTGATAGTAGCGGTACTACACTAAACTCTGAAAAGTACACCTTTACTGCTGTCGATGCAAGATACGTAAGGGTAACTGTCAATGGCAACACCGTAAATAATTGGGCCTCTATAACAGAACTTGATGTCTTTGGATCAAGTGGCGGTACTGTATCTGATATAGACCAATTCGGAATAAAAAAATTGTATCCTACAAAGAATAATGGAGAACAGTGGTTTATGAACATGAATAATCCACTTGGCGATAGTAGATTTAACCCTCAAAACACTATCACAAAAAATCCTGATGGTTCATGGAAGATGAAGGCAACACAAGTACGCATGGCTGTGTACACATCAACAGGATTTGACCCCAATGATATTCCAACGCTGGACCATAGCGTGATAGCATCGAAGGGCTATATGCTCGCACCAAATGATTGGCGAAACTTTGAAATGACACAGTATGTGAAAGTAAATACTTTTCCAAGTGATGATAATTTTTCACCAAATGGTAGGGGCGGTAGACATACTGGCAGCGGTCCCCCTGAGGGATGTGAAGGTTCTTCCATGAAAGGTGATGTATTCTTTTCTGGAAAAGTGCGATTTGCAAAAGAGCAATGGCATGTAAGCTATGTCTTTACAAGTCTCAAAACTGCAACGAGCTCAATAGAAGATAAATGGGTTGGAATAAAGTTTATTGTTTATAACTTTGTGGAAAATAGCAAGGTAGTTGTAAAAACGGAGTTGTGGCTTGACACCAATAATAACGGTAACTTTGTAAAAGTTGATGAGAACGTAGATAGAGGCGGTTGGGGTACAGAAGATACAGCATGCGGTGGCGCACCAGATCAAATCATAAGTTGGGGCGGACCTATTACCACATTTAGATGGGACACGGCTACTGACGTTGACTTTAAATTTTTAAGCGTCAGAGAAATACTGCCTCCTCAATAGTTCTTTAATTTTCATAATCTCTAAACCTATTGAAGTCCTTCTTGGAACTATTCTAAATATTGCGCCAATCAAAGACTATGTATAGGATATACATAGATTGCCAGGTTGATAAGTAGGCCGCAATCATCCCCGCCTGCATCTAGAGAAAGTATATAAAGGTATCTATCAGATCCAACTTTCATGTCCGTAATCAAGACCATTTTCGGCATCCCACAGGTTACCAGTCAGAGGATCAAAATCCAGATTAAAGAGTAAAAGTTACTGACACCGCTAAATTAAAATTATTAAATGGTATGATTAGAACCAGTTTATTAGTCTAAAACAGGTAAAAGCGCCAATGTCATTAGTAACCATATTCTATATGGGAAAACTTAAAAGCGCTTCTAGACAAAATGTCTAATTACATTCTTATGCTAAATCATCAAACTAGAGCCTTGACAAACGGTGATGAAACTGAAGGATCTAATTTGATTTCGGTGGTTTTATTGACTCAAAATGCTCTGGCACCTGTGTATCAAGCTCCTCACCTAGTAATGTCCTCAATACCAAAGGAGATCCCTAGAGAAATAATTGTAGTGCACTATAATTTTGCCAGTGGTACTGGTTTCATAGAGAAAGCGTTAGAATCAGCTAATCATGATGATCAAAATACTAACAAAAGAGTGCTGCATGTAAACGTTGAAGGTGAATTTGCCTCGGCAGTCATGAGGGGCATAGAATTATCCATCGGAAAATTTATCTTGGTCATGGATGCGGACCTTCCATATTCTAAGGAGATTATACCTCAGCTTATTAAGGAACTAATAGCAAATCCCAATTATGTAATTGTTGTTTCAAGGTTTGTTAAGGGTGCACATTCACCAAGGAAGCCTTTCATTCATAGTGTAATAGGCAAGGTGGCTAGACTTATAGCCAAGTATGGGTTAAAAGTTACAAACGTTGAAGATCCCATGTCGCGTTGCTTCGCATTTTCACGTCACATTGTCAAAGATATTAGGTTTGAAGGGAGAGGAAAGGAGGCACTCCTAGAGATTCTTGTGAAGATCAATAATAACAAAAATAAAAATGTTGAAGTTAAAGAAATTCCGATTAAACAGCAAGGTGCAACTATTACAAAAAAAATAAATTTTAATCGAATCTTGAACTACTCAAAGGCAGTGTGGCACCTTTATCGCTATGGTGGTAAGTCAAAGGAGAAGCAAAACACCAGTGATATTGTAGAGCAAAAAAGACATAAATCCATACTATTCTTGTCAAAGGCCGGTAGATTCTTCACGGTAGGGGCCAGTGGTTTCGTTGTTAATTACGTAGTTTCATTTCTCCTTGCAAACGTAGTATCAAATGTTTGGTACTTGCAAGCCACATTGGTTGGTATAATAGTTTCAATAACTACAAACTTTCTGTTGAATAAGGTGTGGACTTTTGAGGATAGAGATTTTTCTATTAAACATTCTCTTAGGCAGTACATGTCTTTTTTGGCCTTATGCACATTAGGTGCGGTCATTCAGTTATTATTAGTATTTCTGTTTGTTGAGTATTCTCATATTCAATATGGAATATCTCTAGTAATGGCTGTTTGTGTTGCTTCACTTGGTAACTTTTTGCTCAACAAGAAAATAACATTTGGAGAGAAGATCTGGGAATGAATTTGCTCAACTATTAATGTTTTGTGATTTAAAGCCTAAATTTTTGTATTAGTTTTGGATATCTCAGGTTTTTATATTTGGATTTTACTAGTGATATTTGGGAAATAGGAAACCTGAAATCGTTACTGTTCAAATCGTCATTCTGTCTGAAGATATATTCCAGATCGTTATCAATTTTAAATTCCTTCTGCTTGTTATAATATCCTAATGTACACCAAACTGTGGGAAACTTTCTCCTAAAATTAGCTCCCAATATAGTTTCAATGTTTTTGTCCTTTAAAAGAAAGCAGCCCAGCTGGTTTGAATAATTACAAAACTCCTCATTTTCAACAACATCTCCTACAGCAATTACAGTCCCGTTACTTATTCCATGTAGAGGTATTAGTGTTTTATTTTCTGAATACATAGTCCCAGGTCTGACCTCATCAAAAGTTATAGTTATCTTGCTACCTCGTTTTTTTCCAGAGAATTGTTGAATTCTTTTCTGAATCCTTTCATAATCTTTTTCTTTGAGCGGACCAAAACCAAATAAAGTTGCATGAAGGTTTTTATTTTGGTAAAAAGTTTTATCGTTTCTCTTTAGGCGTCTGCATATACTAACAAAAATTTTCTTCTGTTCCTTGTTTAGAAACGCAACCAGAGAAATTTTTTCAATTTTTGCTTGTTGCTCTTCCCTTGTTTTTGAAGCAGCTATGGTATCAATAAATATATCATATTTACGAATTTTATAGCCTTTTTCATGCTTCCAATTAATTTCTTTGTAATTTAACAATCTTCAAATTTAATATGATAATTAAAGGTAAAATGAATTTCGGATCAAAAATTTGATTGAACAATGTGTCTGTGATATAGATGATATTGTTAGCATTTTTGAATTTTAATTTCAAAAACCTTTCGAGGCGTTATCTCAGATACTTACTGATTTGTCTTATTTATATAAGATTTGAACTTATTTATCTCAGAGACTGAATCTAGTTGGAGACCATCTTATCTGCAAGTAATAATAGGAAAAAGACCCTAAAAACTGTACTTTTATTAACTTCAGCCTTTTTTGTAATACAAATTGTTGTCGGTTTTAAGATAGCAAGTCTTGCCGTTATTTCAGACGCCGGACACATGCTTATTGACGCGGCCGGACTTGTAATGGCGCTCTTGGCTATATCATTTACACAAAAACCAGCTACGCCACTAAGAACATATGGATTTTATCGAGCTGAAATATTGGCGTCTCTCCTAAATAGCATATTTCTCATATTATTGGCTGTCTTTATTCTATATGAAGCGTTTCAAAGAATTCTTCATCCATATGAGGTAAACGGTTTTCCAATGATAATTATCGCTTCAATAGGCCTTGGGATTAATTTAATAGGAATTCGTCTGCTGGCCAAAGTACGGGTAGAAAATAAAAGATCACAAGATTATGGTCAAGAAAAATTTAATGCACCTGTAAAAGAGGATCTAAATTTACATGGAGCATATCTTGAGGTACTTGCAGACACAATTGGTTCTGCAGGAGTTATAGGTGCTGGAATTATCATCCAAATAACTGGGTTCTATCTTGCAGATCCACTGATTAGTATTGGTATTGTAGCATTAATACTTCCAAGAACTTGGTTGCTTTTAAAAAAGGCAATTCACATTTTAATTGAAGGTACACCGTCACATCTTTGTCATGAAGAAATAAAACAAGCAATACTTAAAGTACGGGGTGTGACAGGTGTGTTTGACCTGCACATATGGACCATAAGTTCAGGTATCCACGCCTTATCTGCTCATGTTGTAATCATGGATAATAATAGGGCTAGTACAATATTACAAGAGATAAATTCTATTCTTGAAAAGGGCTTTGACGTCACTCACGCAACAATACAGATTGAATCCTATCACCAGTCAAATAACATCTAATTCTATTATTCCAAATTAATCTGATGTGTAGCCACATGATTTAGTACAGAAGACAGAATTCTAAGCAGTACCCTCTATCACATTATGCATACTAACTGTTAGTAACAAAATGGTTCATGTAAGTTAAAGCTTAAGAAGATAACTATTGAAATTAGTACTAAATAATTTCGATCTGGAAGCCGATAATGAATTTACATGATTATTTCTTTGTTTCGTCCGAGGAATCAGACTCATCGTCTACATCCTTTTTAGCCTTCTCAGCTCCATGCTCTACATCCCTTCCAGCCTTTTCAGCTCCATGCTCTACATCCCTTCCAGCCTTTTCAGCTCCATGCTCTACATCCCTTCCAGCCTTTTCAGCTCCATGCTCTACTGCCTTTCCAGCCTTTTCAGCTTTTTCCTTTCCGCCCATAATGGCCCTTTTCAGTTTATCAAAAAATCCCATATCATTCATTATCTGCCAGATTATTTAAATTTTGAACAAATATGTTAATTCTTTTGTATATTTCTAAGGAAAATACATAAAGCTTCTACAACTTTTATATAGGTTTGTCTATTGAAGTTGCCTAATGTTCTCAAAAGTCACATTCTCACTTTTAGTCATGATGTCCTCTTTGTTAATTTTTTATATTCTCACGGCATATGACTCTAATTCTGCATTTGCATTTAATTTTGGTGTCGCTGGAGACTGGGGATGTAACTCTAACACACAAAAAACTCTAGACAATATTAGAGGCAAGAGCAGTCCGGAACGAATTTTGGCATTAGGAGATTATTCTTATGTGTCCACTGCTACCTGTTGGTTAAATATAATAAACCCAGTTAAGAGTATAACAAAAATAACCATAGGTAATCATGAAGACGACTTAAACGAGGGCTTAAACCAGTACAAGAGCGCCTTTGGTCTTTCAGATGATACATTTTATGCTTTTACATATAGCAATGCCCGTATCATCGTCATGGATTCCGACAACCGTTGCTTCACATCAGGCTGTGAGCAATTTGGTTTTGTATTAGGGCAGCTTCAGCAGGCGTCTCAGGATCCAAACATAAAATGGATGATTGTATATATTCATAAACAATTCTATACTTCACCTAATACCTGCGGTACCAGTTCGTGTTCAAATACCGCTTCGGATACTACGAACCTTAGAAATACATATCAAAAATATTTTGATCAGTACGGTGTAGATGTTGTATTAAACGGACACGTGCATAACTATCAAAGAACATTTCCACTAAAGTATGATTCTGCTTCACCTTCAAGTCCTATAATAACTAGTACTATTACCAATGATTATACTGATCCTGCCGGTGAAATATTTGTAACTGTCGGAACTGGGGGCATTAACTTTCACGGCTTGTCGGGTAAAGCATCGTTTGTGAAATATCAACAAGATGACCGATTCGGTGGTCTGGACTTGAGCATTGAGAACAACGGTTATACACTCGTAGGTCGCTATTATACAAATGACGGGGTCAAAAGAGATACCTTTAAAATATTCAAATCAGGTCCACTTCAAGCTCAATATAATTTTGGGCCTAGCCTGAGTCTTTCAGGTCAGCCATAGTTTAATTTCCTAATTTTAAGGTATATAAACTAACATATATCGCTAGTGATATCGTACGATTAGTAAAGTTAAATGAACGGCTGAGCGACGAGAAGGTTATTGGTACTCGGGTGGGTATTATTTTCAAGGTGAATCCGCCAAATGTTGCATATATTCGAATGCACTCCCTAAATATTGAGTTCCTCTCCGCCTTATTCTAAAGTGGACCCAAAGGGATTAACCCTACTAATGTCGTTGTATCAGAAATCCTAATTAGTGATTTAATTTTAGCCCATTTTAATTCCTCGTTTGCAGGATCTTAATAAGTCAGTTGGTTTTCTGATAGGAAACACGAAATATATTATCGTTTGACTTTCCTCAATTTGGATAATCAGGATAAGGTAGAAAACGATTCTTAAAATCTTGAATTTTTAATATAAGACTTTTGACCAGTGAATTTATAGGTATGCCGTGATTCTCTGCGAACTTTCGATCTTCCTGAGTAATTTCCTCCAGATCTTGCGAATGAAACTGAATAAAGGCATTACTTGTTAAATACATACTTTCAACACCTTCGTCACCGAACCAGGAGTTCTGCTCATTCAATTTTATTTTTAGAATCTGTATAAACTATATCGACACCTTGCTGAAATAGCATTAGTTTATTGTAATTAATTCTGTAAGTTATTTGCGCTAATAAGATAAAGAAAAAGAAAAAAAACACTGAAGGCAAACAACATCGCATATTATCCGGGTGACTCAAACTAGCAAGTAATAATTGGCATTATTAATTTAGTTTTCTGCAATTATACGAGTATGGTAACGAAGGTATCCAGAGGTTGCGGAAAAATATGAAAAACTAATTACGTCATTAAAAACAGCCCAGGCAAAAGAATACTCACTTTATAAAAAACAAACAAGTTATGATGATTTACTTGACGCATTAAGGCTAAGTTTAAAGGGATATAATATAATGTGACCATAACCAAATCATTAATGCTTTATTCTGACTTCGACTTTATCACCTAAGGTAAATTTGAACCACCTTAAGGTATTAAATGGGTATCTATCACGATCATAATTACTCAAATTTTGCTCAAACGAATCTATCTTTTTAGAACTATTAAACATTTTCAACAATTGTGTTTGTTCAGGTCGTTTATCAACTATCCAGATTATTTTTCTATCGTCGATTTTTAGAGCTTCGTGCGCTAGCAACAATATCCTTCCGTTTACCACCAGCCCGAACACATTCTTATTTGAGGCTTTAGTTGAAGGATACAGTTGTATTGATAGGGCTTTTTTATCTATCAATCTTTGAAGCGTCTCTGGATGATAAATAGTCACCCTATCGTAATCGTAATAGTCAAAATCTTTGTGATACACAAACTTGGGTATCCACAGATAAATTCTGTGTCCGAACACTATTGTATTGTTGTAATTATGATCAGTAAGATCACTAACATTTGATAGTTCCTTTATAAGCAAGGCGTTTGCTTCAAGGTGCGCTGTATTCAAATTCAAAGATATTAGATTAATAGTACTTATTAATCCAAAAATGCCTATTCCCGAGATAACTACATACGGTAATAATCGCTGAACTTTTTTCTTGGTTACCTTCATCGATAAAGTTTGAATCAATGTGGCAGCTGCAATGCAAAGTGGGGGCACTAACACGATTAGATGGAAGACTATAACCCATTCTACAATAAACGAAAATATTAAAAAAGGAACTACCCACAGCAGAAGCCATAGATCCCTTTTTATCACCGCAAGAACAAGGCCAGCGGTTCCTATTACAAGTAAAATAGGATCGATTGTAAAAAAGGCATTTATTGCATCATAGAAATGCGTCTCTTCGACTCTATTCACTTGCCATGCGATCGCATCTATCCAGAGTCCAAACTCGCCAGTCATTACGGCGTAAGCTGGCCAAATGGATGGTAACAAAATTACTGGAATAAACCATAATGCCAGTTTTTTTAACTTTCTATCCTTGCTAGTTGTGTAGATTAGTAGGCCTATAACTGGAATCATAGTAAATGCTGGAATCTTTGTAAAGATACCAAGTCCCAAGAAAAGACCTGAAAGCAATATTAGGATATTTTTCCTAGTACAATTTGTTGCAGGTAGAGCTGGAATTTGTCTGTTACTATTGTTATTATTATTTTTAAAATCATTTGCATAAAGGGCGAATAATATTGATGATAGTAAAAAAGGTAACAAAATAGAGTCTAAATAAATTCTTCTGAGCATCAACGTTATTGGCATTACTGCAAATAAAGCGGATGCAATTAGGGCAATATTTCTGTTATATCGCCGCTCTGATATTTTGTATAAGAGAAACGTATCAGCCACTGCAAGTATTCCCATCAAGACCCTCGGAAATAGATAAGACATCTCAACTGAATGTAACGCATCACCAATAGTATTAGAAGATGGGTTTAGCAATGCTGGGTAATCAATGACGCCCAATGCTCCTGCTAAGAACAATTGTCCAAAGTATGGATGTGCATAAGGTCGATATGAGGCTAAGTTGTCAGTTTTTGTAGAATCAGTAAGATCCCATTCTTCTTGGAGATTCATAGCTTTTCGCATGTAATGCCCTTCGTCAGGATGTAACCCTGGGAATCCAATAGGATTCCAAAGGTGAGTAAACGCTGATAATAGCATGATAGAGACTAGAACAAAAGAATTTATGACGACCTCCCTTTTGATTCCCAATCCCTGTATCGTGTGAATCAAGATGGTAGTAAATTAAATACGTTTGCTGGAGCCATGACTTTTTCTGCGGTATATCCAAATTCCTTACTAGAACAAGCCTATCAATTGCTTATTTCACCACATTCAGCACATACTTCTTGTCCTTCCATCTCTAACCATTCCTCGCAATTAGTCTCAAAAGCGCGTTTTCTGTTAATTTATGAGCTCCCATCTCTAAGAGATTATATTAATTTATATTATGAGCTAAATATTGATGGAAACGAAAAGTCATGAGTAAGATAGAGATCAATATTCTGTCATGTATTATGTCGTTACTGCTCACCGCTCTCATGATATTTTATGTAACACAAGCTTCTAGTACCGAAGAACGAACATACTCTAACGGCATTAGCAAGAACCTTGAAAATGAAGGCAAAATGACCCGAAGTACTGATCAAAATTGGGGATTAAAGACTTCAAAATTCGACTTTGGGGAAAGTGCTGGAAAAAGCACCACGAATTCAAAATCCAAGTTTATAAGAGTTGATAATAATATAAAAATGATCAGCGTCGAATTCCCTGCGTTTGGAAATGAATCTTTAATTTCATGTGGCAATATTTTTAAATGTACATCTAGTTTTTCTACAGGATGGAAAGATGACACGAGTTTCAAAATCTCGACAAATAATACCAACAATAAATGGTCATCAATTTATGGTAAAGAAATAGACGTAAAAACAAATTTCTCTTACGGATTAGTAACGCACATGAAACTCAACGAATGGGCTACACAGTCTCATGTTGCATTAGAAGGATTTAATGAAACTTCAAAGCATTGGATTCAAATCAAGCAGTGTCCTTCTGCTACTAATGGACCTTTGGAATGGCACGAGTTCAGATGCGTTAAAACAATCCAAGAAAATATCACTAAAATAAGACCAGTATTAAATGCAGGATGGTCTTCTCAACCAAAAAAGGAGGCTACGACTTGGTTTGATTCAATTTATGTCATTAATTCCGGAGACTCGATCGTTAGTGATCCTAATCTCAAGATAGAACTCGTCGCTCGTGGACTTAAATTACCCACAAGCATGGCATTTTTGAAACAAGATAATATTTTGGTTTTAGAAAAAGAAAAAGGAACGGTAAGAAGAATAGTAGATGGTAGGCTACTGAAAGAACCTCTTCTTGATCTTCCAGTGGCAACAAGAGATGAAAGAGGAATGCTAGGAATCGCTATATCCAAAAGTGAAATTAATAACCGCACATACGTTTTTCTGTATTTCACTGAATCTGCAACTGGAAGAGATGGTGATGACTTTACTGCAAAGAAAGAACCTCTAGGAAATCGTCTTTACAGATATGAATTTATTGACGGTAAATTGGTGAATCCGAAACTGCTTTTAGATTTGCCAGCATCACCAGGTCCTGATCACAACGGTGGAGTGTTAACTATAGGTCCCGATAAACAGACTATCTATGTTGTCGTTGGTGATACTAAACATAAAACCAAATCTGTAAATAACAAGACAGGTGCTGAAGCTGACGGTACTGGCGGTATTCTACGTCTTACATTTGATGGTAAACCAGTAAATGGAAGCGTACTCGGTGATACGTACCCACTAAATTTGTACTACGCATACGGAATAAGAAACAGTTTTGGTATAGATTTTGACCCTGTTACTGGAAATCTATGGGATACGGAGAATGGACCTGATTTTGGGGATGAAATCAATCTAGTCGAACCAGGCTTTAATAGCGGATGGAAAAAGGTACAAGGACTATGGACTGTATCAGACGAATTGAAGAAAGGGAACATGACATCAGCTGAGCCATACAATTTAGAGGATTTCAACGGTAGAGGCAAATACAGTTCTCCAGAATTCACATGGTATCACACTGTTGCTCCGACTGCAATAAAATTTTTAACTACCGACAAATTAGGGGAGCAATACAAAAATGATATGTACGTAGCAGATGAAAACACCTTCAATATTTACCATTTTAAGTTAAATCAGAACAGAACCGAATTACTTCTTCAAGGTCCACTAGCCGATGGAGTTGCTGACAGTAATGATGAACTTGATGATGTGCTCTTTGCCGGATTTCATGATACTATTTCTGACCTAGAAGTCGGGCCAGATGGTTATCTGTATTTTGTTAGCATTTGGGAAGGAAAAATATACAGGATTGAACCTCAGCATATAAATGATGATGGTAGACCTCTGAATTAGGATACTTACATTTCTATCTGATTAAATAGCAATAATAATGTATAATTAAGAATCTCCCAATATCCTAACAATCTTTCCTTTCTTTAATTCTTGTTTTATGTCCAAGTCTTTTTCTTTCTCTATTTCTTTTCGTCGCTTCTTATCGATGATAAAAATAGGCTAATCTGATTCAACTCTTCTTATTTTTGTTTATAGCAAGCGATATAAAAATTTAGTATATACTCAATAAAATCCTAATTTTATTAACTGTAAATTCTAGGTTAAGTAGTTGTGCTGTAATGGGATTGTCTAAGTTATTATCGTATTCATAGCCATTTCCCGATATTGGAATATGACAAGTTCGGATAAAAAAACCAAAAATTATATAACATCGAGCTAATATGCGCATTGAAATTCATTTCATCTTAAACCAATAAACCCGAATGCATAGTAATACCACCAATTTCAGGTTTTTCATGGAATTTGGTTATCAAAATACGTATATAAGAAAAAGCTCTATCTTTTTTCCAGAGAGAGATTACAGATAAAGTAATAAATGGGCAAACAGTAAGTTAAACGAAAATTTTATGAAGACTAATATCAGTCATAGCTTAACATTTCTCGGCGTAATATCGACTATTGCTGTACTATCAATCATCTTAATCTTAAATCCTCAACATGTCTATTCTAAAAATCCAGAAGTAAGTTACCTCGACGTTAACGGTACAAGCTCTGTTTCAAAATTCAGTGTCGCAGCATGGTTCAAGACATCCAATAATTACAAATCAGATGCCTTTATCGTCAATAAAGATGGAGATGGTGGCTATATGAACTATGGAATATGGATGACCAACGCGGAAAAAATACGGGGAGGATTTGAAACCTCAAACGGAAAGGCCATCTATGCAACTACACCACTTTCATATAGTGATGGAAAGTGGCACTATGCAGTGGTAACGTTTGACGGATCTGTTATCAATCTTTATGTGGACGGAATTCAGGTCGCCACACAATCAACTTCGGGATCTCCTGACAAGGGTGGGAACGAACCAGTACGAGTTGGCGCTGACTCCAAAGCGCTAGAAGACTACTTTATCGGTAATGTAGATGAGATTAGAGTTTGGAGAGTGGCATTGACACCTGATGAGGTTAAAGACGCCTATCAAGGTTTTTTTGAGACAAAATATCTAGATTTGTATCTTGACTTTTCAAAACCTATAGTATCATTAAATGCAACAAATGCAACGTCTATAGCAAATCAAACCGCTACAAATGCAACGTCTATAGCAAATCAAACCGCTACAAATGCAACGTCTATAGCAAATCAAACCGCTACAAATGCAACGTCTATAGCAAATCAAACCGCTACAAATGCAACATCTACAAATGCAACATCTACAAATGCAACATCTACAAATGCAACATCTACAAATGCAACATCTACAAATGAAACATCTATAGCAAATCAAACCGCTACAAATGCAACCGGAATCCAAGGAGCAAATAAAACTGCCAATAATGAAACCGGAATCCAAGAAAGCAATAAAACTGCCGTTAAAGAACTTAATGGTCAAACTAACCTTATTACTAAGAATGATACCGGAAATGCTAATGGGACCAAACAAAACATAGAAACTATTAAAAAACCACAAACCAAAAATGAAACAGGCATTACAAATGAAACTCTAATAGCAAATCAAACATCAGAATCTAAACTCTCAAAAGAGAACAGTTTACCAAAAGCATTTGACCAAAGTGTAGCTGTAGATCAGAATAGCCGTATTGAAATTACACTTGCCGCTGATGATGAAGATAAAGATAATTTACAGTTTGATATAACGGCCGACCCCTTACATGGAAGCCTGGATAATTTTAATAAAGAAAAGGGTACTGTAACTTACATACCACAAAAGGATTATTCTGGAGATGACAAATTCAGTTATAGAGTAAGCGATAATAAAGGCGGTCATAGCGAGCCAGCAAATGTAGATATACAAATCAACACAGCAAGTCAACTATCTGAAACAAAGAATACTGATACTGGAGCGGCAAAATCTGAGGAATTAAGTAATCAGACCGGCACAGAACAGAATGCACAAGCAAACTCTGTTCAAGAACCTAACCAACCTCCAAAGGCCGATGCTGGAGACGATCAATATGTAAAGGTTAGTACTCAAGTTAAACTTGATGGAGGAAAGAGCAGCGACGACGATGGTAAAATTGTTTTATACAAGTGGGAACAAACTGATGGTCCTCATGTAAATATTAAGAAAGCAGATGTACAAACGGCAACTTTTGACGTACCAGACTCAGCTGCTGATTCAAAACTTACATTCAAACTGACTGTGGTTGACGATAAAGATGCATCAAGCTCTGATGATGTTACTGTACAAGTCGGAAATGAAGTGCCTGTACAAACTGACACCAATAATCAACAAACAGACACTAACAACAAGCAAACTGACACCAATAATCAACAAAGTAATACTGAAGAACAAATAACAGACGCACAAAATGTCCCTCCAAAGGCTGATGCCGGGGGCGATCAAAAAGTAGAGGTCAATAGTGAAGCTAAACTTGATGGAGGAAAGAGCAGCGACGACGACGGGAAAATTGTTTCATACAAGTGGGAACAAACTGATGGTCCTAAAGTAGAT
>Ga0210378_10001185_pt1 | contig 13660 bp, 14 predicted proteins | sample PLM1_60_b1redo_FD_155465 | JGI IMG/M metagenome (GOLD analysis project Ga0210378, IMG submission 155465) | Groundwater sediment microbial communities from an aquifer in East River, Colorado, USA - PLM1_60_b1 redo | ecosystem: Environmental > Terrestrial > Soil > Riparian zone | place: USA: East...
AGGGCGGAGGGAAGGCGGATGGCCAAGGCGGAGGCCGAGCCGCGCGGGCCGGAGGCGCGGATCGAACAGGCGATCGCCTGGCTCTACCGCCTGCTCGCCCGCAACCGCTACACGCGGTTCCCGTGGGCGGTGGTGCAGACCTTCTCCCAGGCGCAGGGCGCCCTGCTGTCGGGGAGCATGGCCTACTACACCTTCCTGTCGCTGCTGCCGCTGCTGATCGTGGCGACGGTCGTGGCCGCCAACGTCGCCGTCCCGGAGCAGGAGGCGCAGCGGGCGGTCGCCGACGCGCTCAACCAGGCCTTCCCGGGGATCGGCAGCGATGTGTTCAACGCGGTCATCGACCAGGTCAAGCAGAACAGCGCCGCCCTGGGAGTGTTCGGCCTGCTCAGCCTCGCCTACGGCGGCAGCGGCTTCGTCGGTGCCATGACCGCCTGCATGAACCGCATGTGGGAACTGGAGAGCGGGCGCAACCCGGTCGGACAGAAGCTCCTCAACATCCTGATCGTCGTCTTGCTCGGGTCGGTGCTGCTCGGCTCGGCCATCCTCACGGTCTGGGTGTCGGCGACCGCCCAGGCGACGCTCGACGTCGCACCGACCAACCCGGTGATCCGGCTGATCGAGGAGGTGGCCGCGCCGAGCTCGATGGCGCTGGTGCTGCTGCTGCTCTACCGGCTGCTGCCGGCCCAAAGGCACTCGTGGCTGAGCCAGGTCCCCGGCGCCCTGTTCGGCGCGGTGGGCTTCTACCTGCTCAAGCGGGCGTTCGACTTCTGGGCCGGCCACTCGGCGGGGATCGAGGCCCTGCCGCGGTCGCTGGTGTCGGTGGTGCTGCTGCTGCTGTGGCTGGGCTTCTTCGGCCAGCTCATCCTCTACGGGGCCGCGCTCAACGTGGTCCTGGACCGCCGGCGCCACGGCCTCCCCGTGCTGCCAGACCCGTCCGAGGGTGGATCCGCGCCGATGACCGGTTCTTGACGTGACGTCAGGAAGGCGCGAGATTCGCCGTGCTCGCCGCCCGGGCTTCCCCCCGGCCCGCGCGGCGGGCACCGAGCCTGCCGGGCGTCCGGCAACGAAGAAGCCGACGGCGCCCGGTCAGTGAACCCCGCTGCTTCAGGGCCGCCGCTCCCGTCACACCGAGGGCCTGGGCCCGGGCGCCGCCGACAATCCTGAACATCGTCGGCTCGGCGACCGTGTGCATGGCCCGGCGGGAGGAGATCCGCGTGGCCCGTTCCGGCCATAGCCGCTGATCACAGCATCTTGGCTGCCTCGCTTGCCGACAGAGGGAGAATGCGACGACCAGTCCACTCCGAGGGGGGAAGCATCCTTGGCGCTGCTGTCACACAGCGTGCTGACCGACGACGACGCCGCCGTGCTCGACGGGGACGACCCCGTCGACGTTCTCATCGGCATCCCGTCCTTCCAGAACGCCAGGACCATCGGGCACGTCGTCCGGGCGGTCGAGGCCGGCCTGCGAAAGCACTTCCCTGACCGCCGTTGCCTGATCGCTGTGTCCGACGGCAACTCGACCGACGGGACGCCGGGGGTTGCCATGGCCGCCACCACCCAGGGGGACGAGGAGCAGCTGCTGCTCGACCCCAAGGTCGAGCCGCCCCGCAAGGTGGTACTCACCTACACCGGCCTGCCCGGCAAGGGCTCCGCGTTCCGGGCCATCTTCGAGCTGGCCGCCGCGGTTGGCGCCCGCGGCTGCGCCGTGCTCGACGCCGACCTGCGCTCGGTCAGTCCGGAGTGGATCGACCGGCTGGTCGGGCCGGTCCTTGGCCACGAATACGACCTGGTCGCGCCCGTGTACGCGCGCCACAAGCTGGACGGCACCATCACCAACTCGATCGCCTTCCCGATCACCGCCGCCCTCTACGGGCGCCGGCTGCGGCAGCCGATCGGGGGCGACTTCGGCTTCTCCGGCAGGCTGGCCGCCCACTGGGCCGGCAAGCAGATCTGGAGCACCGACGTGGCCCGGTTCGGGGTCGACATCTGGATGACCACGGTGGCCCTCTGCGAGGGGTTCAGGGTGTGCCAGAGCGTGCTCGGGGCCAAGCTGCACGACGCCAAGGACCCCGGCCGGGACCTTGGGCCGATGTTCCGTCAGGTGGTCGGCAGCCTGTTCGCGCTCGCGGGCCGCTACGTCGACCGCTGGAAGGAGGCGGCCGAGATCACGCCGGTGCCCTCCTTCGGCTTCCGCACCGCCACCTCCACCGAAGAGGTCCGCGTCAACCTGGACCGCCTGATGTGGCGCTTCGTCGAGGGCTACGTGGCCTGGGAGGACGTCTGGAGCGAGGTGCTGGAGCCCGAGCACCTCGCCGGCGTGAGGGACGCCATCCACCAGGCCAGCGAGCGGCCGGAGGGCTTCGTGCTCCCGGTCGAGCTGTGGGCGCGCATCTGCTACGACTACCTGCTCGCCTACAACACGCAGGTGATCGACCACGACAGCCTGCTCTCCTCGATGATCCCGCTGTACTTCGCCCGCACCGCCACGTTCGTGAACGAGGCCGCCGGCGACCCCCCCGAGCAGGCCGAGGAGCGCGTGGAGTCCTTCGCCGAGGTGTTCCTGGCGGCCAAGCCCTACCTGATCGAGCGCTGGAGCGAGCGGGGTCGCTCCCGGCGCCTCGGCGACCAGCACGTTCCTGGCGAGGAGCGGCGCAAGGGCGACGACACCAGCGAGTTCATGGCCATCCGCTCACCCTGAGCGGGCCGCCCCAGGGGCGGGCACGGCCGGAGCGCTCGACCTTCCGAGGCGGAAGGGGACGATGGTGACGTTGACGTTGTCCATCTCGCCGAGGACCTTGAAGACCCCTTCGGCGGTCCGGTCGTGCAGCACCCGCCGCCAAGCGCTCGAGAACGTCCGCTTGGGGATCAGCACCGACACCTCCGTGTCGGGCCGGACCAGCTCGGCGACCACCTCCTCCACGGTGGCGAGCAGGTTGCGGTCGGGGGCGTCGACGATCTCCAGCGGGATCGGGAGGTGCACCTTGGACCAGAGCGTGGCCAGCTCGCGGGCGTGGTCGGGGTCGATGGCGATGTGTACGGCGGTGATCGACAGCGGGTTGAGCTGGCGGGCGTACTGCAGCGCGCCGATGGTCGCCCGGTCCAGATCCTCGACCAGCACGACCACCTCGTGGCGGGGCTTGGGCGGGGCGAGCCGGTGGGAGGCCTCGACCTTGAGCTCGGCGACCTCGGAGCGGTAGGTCCGCTGGGTGCGCAGCAGCAGCCAGACGATCAGGGGGACCGCCACCACCACCAGCCAGGCGCCATCCCGGAACTTGCCGATCACGATCACCCACAGCACCACGAAGGTGACCAGCCCGCCGACGCCGTTGACGACCAGCCCGTAGCGCCAGCCCCGCTCCCGCAGCCGCAGGTGGCGCACGGTCATGCCGGCCTGGGAGAGGGTGAACGAGATGACCACCCCGATGGCGTACAGGGGGATCAGGTCGGACACCTTGGCCTGGTAGGCGATGACGAGGAAGATGGCGACCGCCGAGAGCACGATGATGCCGTTGGAGTAGACCAGCCGGTGGCCGCGCTTGCGGAGCTGGCGGGGGAGCAGGGCGTCCCCGGCGGCGAACGACGCCAGCAGCGGGAAGCCCGAGAACGAGGTGTTGGCGGCCAGCACCAGGATGCCGAGCGTCGCGGCCTGGTAGACGACGAACGCGGCCTGGCCGACCGTGCCCGCACCGAGGACGTGCCGGCCGAGCTGCGCGACCACGGTCGGGAAGCCGCTGGCGAAGGGGCGGATGCCCAGATGGGCGGCCAGGTAGCTGATGCCGATGAACAGGCTGCCCATGATGAAGGCCATGATCAGCAGGGTGGTCTTGGCGTTGCGGGCCTCGGGCCGGCGGAAGGCCGAAACACCGTTGGAGACCGCCTCCACCCCGGTCAGGGCGGTGGTGCCGCCCGCGAACGCGCGCAGGATCAGGAAGACCGTGACCGACCCCAGCGCCTCCCCGGCATGGGCGAGCTTGGCCTGGTCGGTCGCGGTGTAGGCCACGTCGCCGAGGTCGCCGAAGGCCGATTGCCAGATGCCGATGGCGACGACCGCGGCCATGCTGACCACGTACAGATACGTGGGAATGGCGAAGATGCGGCCGGCCTCCCTGAGGCCGCGGAGGTTCCCCCAGGCGAGCAGCAGCACGAAGCCGATGGCGATCTCGACCGCCCAGTGCTCGAGCGCGTCGGGGGCCAGCGAGACCATGGCGGCCACGCCGCCGGAGACGCTCACCGCCACCGTCAGCACGTAGTCGATCAGCAGGGCGGCACCCGCCACCGAGGCGACAACATTGCCGAAGTTGTCGCGGCTGACCACGTAGGCGCCGCCGGCCGACGGGTAGGCGTCGATCACCTGGCGGTAGGAGACGACCAGGAGCAGCAGGAGGCCGGCGATGCCGAGCGCGATCGGCAGGGTCAGCCAGGTGGCCGCCGCGGCCGTGACCAGGACGAGCAGGATCTCCTCGGTGGCGTACGCGGTGGAGGAGATCGGGTCGGAGGAGAAGACGGCGAGCGCCACGCGCTTGCTGATCCGCTCGTGGATGAGCTGGGAGGTCTCCAGGGCCGGGCCGAGCAGGATGCGCTTGGCCCGGTAGCCGAGCGACTGGTAGCGGCGCGAGGCCGGCGGCGCCCCGAGGACGGGCGCCCGAGGCTTGGTCGGTGGCTTGGTCTCGATGGCCATCTCGTCTTCCAGTATGGACGTTCGCCCGTCCAGTAGGATGGCGCCCGACCACGAGAACAGGAAGGTGCCTCGTGCACGTGGTGATCATGGGGTGCGGCCGGGTGGGCTCCGAGCTGGCGGCCAGGCTGGAGGCCGCCGAGCACACCGTCGCGGTCATCGACAAGAACCCTGGCTCGTTCCGGTCGCTCCGCTACGGCTTCAAGGGCCAGCGGGTCCAGGGCTACGGCTTCGACGAGGACGCCCAGCGCCAGGCCGGCATCGAGCGGGCCGAGGCGTTCGCGGCCGTCTCCTCCGGCGACAACTCCAACATCGTGGCCGCCCGCCTGGCCCGCGAGAAGTTCGACGTGCCGCGGGTGGTCGCCCGCATCTACGACCCCCGCAGAGCCGAGATCTACCAGCGGCTCGGCATCCCCACGGTCGCGACCGTCAAATGGACCACCGACCAGGTGATGCGCTTCCTGATCCCCGAGCAGGTGGCATCCGACTGGCGCGATCCCACCGCAGAGATCGCCCTGCTCACCGTGGTGCTGCCGTCGGAGTGGGCGGGCTGGCGGATCGAGGAGCTGGAGGCCGACGGCCACCGGCGGGTGGTGGCGCTCACCCGCATCGGCCACGCGCGCATCGTGACCCCAGGGCTGGTGCTGCAGGAGGGCGACCAGGTCCACCTCGCGGTCGACGAGGTCGGCCTGGAAGAGCTGCGGCCCATGGTGCTCGCCGCCCGCCACGGCCAGCGGACCCGGGCCACCTCGGACGCGGAGTTGGGCAGGTGAGGGTCGCGATCGCCGGGGCGGGCAACGTCGGCCAGTTCATCGCCGCCGACCTGCTCGCCGCGGGCCACCAGGTCACCATGCTCGAGAAGGACCTCAAGGTGATCGAGGCGGCCAGGCCGTCGCTCGAGGAGGCCGAGTGGTTCCCGTTCGACGCCTGCGAGGTGCTCTCGCTGGTCATGGCCGGGTTCGCCCACGCCGACGTGGTGGTCGCCGCCACCGGCGACGATGAGGACAACCTGGTCATCTCGCTGCTCTCCAAGCAGGAGTTCGCCGTGCCGCGGGTCGTGGCGAGGGTCAACAACCCCAAGAACCATGCGCTGTTCAACGAGGCGTGGGGGGTCGACGTGGCCGTCTCCACCCCGCATATCCTGCGGTCGCTGGTCGAGGAGGCGGTGACCGTCGGCAGCATGATCCGGGTCATGCAGTTCGAGCGGGGCCACGTGTCGCTGCACGCGGTGACCCTGGCCGAGGGCTCGCCCTCGATCGGCCGCACCCTCCGCGACCTGGCCCTCCCGGTCGACGTCGCCGCGGTCGCGGTGGTCCGCGAGGGCCACGTGGTGGTGCCGAAGGAGGACACCGTGTTCGCCGCCGGCGACGAGGTGCTGGTGGTCACCTCCGAGGGCAGCGAGGGCCACGTCCGGGTGGCGCTGGTCGGCGAGCGGGAGCCCGCGGAGCCCCGCTGAGTGCAGCGCCGTCGCGGCTACAGCAGGTCGTACGCCGGGTTGTAGAGGGTCAGCCCGCGCTCGCCGACGACCGGGGTGCCCTCGATGGCCAGCTTCCCGCCGCAGATGACCCCCGCGATGCCCCGCCGACCCATGAACAGCGCCGAGACCCGGCCGGTGCCGTCGTCGAGCATGACCTCCATGGTGGGCACCTCGGCCTGGGGCTGGATGCGGACGCGGCGGATCCGGCCCTCGAAGCGGGCGCGGACCCGGGCGCGCGCCTCCCCCATGGGGGTCACCTCGGCGCCCATCGGCCCCCCAGGTGAAGCTTGACCATCCGTAGCTCGGGCTCGGCGCCGCCGTCGAGGGCCGTCTGGCAGGCCGCGGCCGCCTCGCGGAGCGCGGCGGCGAGGGCGTCCACGTCGATGCCGTCCTTGGCCGGCCGGTAGGGCTCCAGGTAGTCGGCCGCCCGGGTGAGCACGCTCACGGCGCCCTTGTAGTTGCCCTGGGTGGCGTGCCACATGCCGGCCGCGCCCTGGATGATGCCCTTCAAGAAGTCGCGGTCGGGCCGGCCCGACCGCATCCGCCAGACCTCCTCCCAGACCTCGTGGGCCTCCCAGTACATGCCGTCGTCGAACAGGGCGCCGCCGCGACGCAGCACCTCGTCCTCCGGCAGGGTGAACGGCTCCCAGCCCGGCTTGAAGTCCGGCCGGGTGCCCCGCTTGCGGGTCTCCGCCATGCCCCGATCGTACGCGCTCTGCCTGCTATGTGACGGTCCTTGTGACGGTCGCCAGCGCGTGGGCGGTGGCGGCGATCGCCATCCGGGTGGTACGCAGCAGCGGGCGGTCCTCCTCGGGGACGACCAGCAGCGAGCCGACCCGCTGCCCGTCCTGAACCATGTCGACCACCGCCCCCTCGACAGGGAGCACGAACACCCCGCCGACCGCCCGGCGGTGCCCCGCCGGGATGCGACCCTCCTCGTCCAGGTGGATCAGGCTGGCGAGGTCCAGGTCACCGTTGGGTTCGCCGGCCTCCGCGACCACCCGGTCGCCGCCCGGCTCGGCGCGGACCACCCGCACCGCCCGCGCCCCGAGCAGCTCGCGCAGGCCCTCGGCGGCGACCTTGTCGGCGGCGCGACCGCCACGGGCGGCCGCCAGGTTGACCGCGGTCAGCATCCGCAGCGCGGCCGCCTCCTCACGCGACTCCACCCTGGCGCGGCGGCCGGCCCGGCCGCTCAGGCTGGCGAGCAGCCCGGCGACGAACAGCAGCACGACGGTGGTGACCTGCCCCCAGGAGTCGATGCGCAGGGTCTCGTAGGGGGTGGTGAAGAAGAAGTTGTAGGCAAGGGCGGCCGACAGCGCGGCGCTGATCCCCGCCAGCCGGCCTCCCACGATGGCGCATAGCGCGACGATGATCACGTAGACGATCACCACGCTCTCCAGGTCGACCGACGACCTGACCGGCCGGAGCGCGACGCCGACGAGCACGCTGGCCGCGAGGCCGGCCAGGCCCCAGAGGGGTCCTTCCCCCTCGATCTCGGTGTACCTGCGGGCCACCGGGCCCACCTCCTCGGTCTGCGTCTGCTCAGGTGCGTTTCTTGTCGGCGATGATGTGAACGTCGACGCCGTCGGTCTCGCGCAGGATGCGGGCGATGATCGACTGGCCGACCAGCTCCTTCCAGCGTGGGCGGTGCGACTCGCCGAGCACGATCTGGGTGATGGCGAGCTCACGCGCCGCCTTGACCACGGTCTCGGCCACGTCGCCGGCCCGGCGGAACACGGTGGCGCCGAGCTGCAGGCCGAGCCGCTCGGCCGCCTCCACCGCCTCGTGCGTCCCGGCGGCCTCCTGCTCGTCGGAGGGCTCGACGTGGAGCACGTACAGCCGCCCGGTTGCGCGGCGGGCCATGCGGGCCGCTCTGCGGACCAGCTCGCTGGAGTTCGCCCGGCCGTCGATGCAGACCATGACCCGCTCGCCGAGCGCGGGCGCCGGCTCGGCGGTCAGCTCCGGCCCGAGCAGCTGGCGCTCCTCCTCCTCGGCGACCTCGCGCAGCGCCAGCGAGCGAAGCGCGATCAGGTTGTCGATGCGGAAGAAGTGGGTGAGGGCGGCCCGGATCTTCTCGGGGGCGTAGACGCGCCCCTGCGCGATCCGCTCCCGCAGCGCGTCCGGTGGCAGGTCGACCAGGACGACCTCGTCGGCCTCGTGCAGCAGCCGGTCCGGGAAGGTCTCCCGCACCCGCACCCCGGTGATCTCCTGGATCTTGTCGTTGAGGCTCTCCAGGTGCTGGATGTTCACGGTGGTGAAGACGTCGATGCCGGCGTCCAGCAACTCCTCGATGTCCTGCCAGCGTTTCTGGTTGCGCCCGCCCGGGTGGTTGGTGTGGGCCAGCTCGTCGACCAGGCAGAGCTGGGGCGACCGCTCCAGCACCCAGTCGGTGTCCATCTCCGCGAACGGCCGACCCTGCACGCGCGCGATCCGCCGGGGCGCGACCTCCAAGCCGGTGGCGCGGTCCTCGGTGGCCCGCCGCCCGTGCGGCTCCAGGTAGCCGATCACCACGTCCACGCCGGCCGCCTTGAGGTCGCGCGCCTCACCGAGCATCGCGTAGGACTTCCCGACGCCGGCGGCGGCGCCGAGGAACACCTTGAGCCGGCCCCTGGGGCGGTCCTGCGCGCTCATCCCCCTCCTCCGCCGGCGGCACGGTCACCTCCCGGCGATCATGCACCAAGCAGGTTGTGGACGACGAGGTCGACCAGCTTGATGCCGATGAACGGCGCGATGATCCCGCCGAAGCCGTACAGCCACACGTTGCGGCGCAGCAGAGCGGTCGCGCCGACCGGGCGAAAGCGGACCCCGCGCAGTGCCAGCGGCACCAGCAGGGGGATGATCAGCGCGTTGAACACGATCGCGGAGATGATCGCCGACACCGGCGTCCCCAGCCGCATGACGTTGAGCTGGTCCAGCGGCCCGGTCGCCGCTCCGGCCGCCGCGTAGGTGCTGGCGAACATGGCGGGCAGGATCGCGAAGTACTTGGCGACGTCGTTGGCGATCGAGAAGGTGGTCAGCGCCCCGCGGGTGATGAGCAGCTGCTTGCCGACCTCCACGATCTCGATGAGCTTGGTCGGGTTGGAGTCCAGGTCGACCATGTTGCCGGCCTCGCGCGCCGCCTGGGTGCCGGTGTTCATGGCGACCCCGACGTCGGCCTGGGCCAGCGCCGGCGCGTCGTTGGTGCCGTCGCCGGTCATGGCGATCAGCCTGCCGCCGGCCTGCTCGGCCCGGATCAGCTCCATCTTCCGCTCCGGGGTGGCCTGGGCGAGGAAGTCGTCGACCCCGGCCTCGCTGGCGATCGCCGCCGCCGTGAGGGGGTTGTCGCCGGTGATCATCACCGTGCGGATGCCCATGCGGCGCAGCTGCTCGAAGCGCTCTCGGATGCCGCCCTTGACGATGTCCTTGAGGTGCACCACGCCGAGCGCGCGGGCGCCCTCGGCGACCACCAGCGGGGTGCCGCCGTTGCGGGCGATCTCCTCCACCATCCGGGTGAGCTGTGCGGGCACGATGCCGCCCTGCTCCTTCACCCAGTCGGCCACCGACTCGGCGGCGCCCTTGCGGACGCGGCGGCCGTCCAGGTCGGCGCCGGACATCCGGGTCTGTGCGCTGAAGGGGATGAACTGGGCGCGACGTTCCAGCAGCTCGCGGCCGCGCAGCCCGTAGCGCTCCTTGGCCAGGACCACGATCGAGCGGCCCTCCGGGGTCTCGTCCGACAGCGAGGAGAGCTGCGCGGCGTCGGCGAGCTCGGCGACCTCCACGCCGGGCGCCGGCAGGAACTCGGTGGCCTGGCGGTTGCCGAGGGTGATCGTGCCGGTCTTGTCCAGCAGCAGCACGTCGACGTCGCCGGCGGCCTCCACCGCGCGCCCCGACAACGCCAGCACGTTGCGGCGCACCAGCCGGTCCATGCCGGCGATCCCGATGGCCGACAGCAGCGCCCCGATGGTGGTCGGAATCAGCGCCACCAGCAGCGCGATCAGGGTGGTGGTCGAGGCCGCCGTGGAGGCGAACAGCGCGAACGGCCGCAGCGACACCACGATCACCAGGAACACCGCGGTCATCGCCGCGAGCAGGATGTTCAAGGCGATCTCGTTGGGCGTCTTCTGGCGCTCGGCGCCCTCCACCAGCGCGATCATCCTGTCGAGGAAGCTCTTGCCGGGCTCGGCGGTGATCTCGACCACGATCCGGTCCGACAGCACCTGCGTGCCGCCGGTCACCGCGCTGCGGTCGCCGCCCGCCTCGCGGATCACCGGCGCCGACTCGCCGGTGATCGCCGACTCGTCGACCGAGGCGATGCCCTCGATGACGGTGCCGTCGCCCGGGATCGGCTCCCCCGCCGCGACCACGACGACGTCCCCGGGTCGCAGCTCGCCCGCCGGCTTCTGGCCGCCGTCACGGAGCCGTGCGAGGGTCTCGGTGCGCATCGCCCGCAGGGCGGCCGCCTGCGCCTTGCCGCGGCCCTCGGCGAGCGCCTCGGCGAAGTTGGCGAACACCACCGTCAGCCACAGCCAGACGGCCACGGTGAACGTGAACCACCAGGGCTCGTTGCCGCCACCCAGCGGGCCACCCCCGAATGCCTGGATCAGCCAGGCGACCGTGGTGATCGCCGCGCCGATCTCCACGACGAACATCACCGGGTTGCGGACCTGGACGCGTGGGTCGAGCTTGGTGACGCTCGGCCACACCGAGGCGCGCAGGATCGCCGGGTCGAACAGCGACCGGGGCTGCTTGGTGGATGGCACCTGCGTGGTCATCGGACCGGGAACTCCTTGTCGAGAGCGAGGTTGAGCTGCAGCACGTTCACGCCGGGCTCGCCGAGCAGCCCCAGCGCGCGCCCGTCGGTGTGCCGTGCGACCAGCGCCAGGACCCGCTCCAGCGGGGCCCCGCGGACCGCGGCGATGCGGTTGGCCTGGATGCGCGCGTTGGCGACCGAGATGTGCGGGTCGACCCCGGAGGCGGAGCTGGTCACCGCGTCGACCGGCACGCCGTCGGCGGTCAGGGTCGGGGTGTAGCGCCGCTCCAGCGTCAGGTAGGCGTCGAGGTTGGCCTTGACCTGGTCGGCGAGGTCCTTCTGGTTGGGGCCGAGGTTGTTGAAGAAGGTGACGTTGGCGGAGTAGCCGCTCTGCGACGGCCGGCTCTGGAACCAGTTCGGGTCCGCCTCCAGCACCGGGTTGCCGTCCGCGTCCAACTGTGGCTGGCCGTTGGCGTCCAGCACCGGCTTGCGGAAGTCCTGCCCGATCAGGCTGGAGCCGACCGCCTTGCCGTCGCGCTCGACCTGGCTGCCGTTGGCCTGGTCGCGGAAGGTGACCTGCGCCACGCCGGTCATGACCAGCGGGTAGACCAGGCCGAAGCCGACCGTCAGCAGCACGATCGCCACCAGCGACCCGACGATGTCCTTGCGCACGTTGCCTCCTGCTAGAAGAGCTGATTGGTGAGGCCCTGCACGATCGGGCCCAGGGCCAGCGCCGGCAGGAAGCTGAGCGCCGCCACGATCACGACCACCCCGACCAGCAGCACCAGGAAGACCGGCGAGTCGGTGCGGAACGTCCCCGGCCCCGCCGGCGCCGGCCGCTTGGCCGCCAGCGACCCCGCCACCGCCAGCGCCGCCAGCAACGGGATGAACCGGCCCAGCAGCATGCACACCCCGCCGAGCAGGGTGGCGAGGGTGACCCCGGTGGCGCCGTCGTTGCCGGGCGCGTTGGGCTGCAGGAAGCCGGTGTAGCCGGCGAACGCCGAGCCGTTGTTGTTGGTCTGGGAGGTGTAGGCGTAGACCGTCTCCGAGAACCCCTGCGGGCCCGAGTCGTAGATCGACTTCTTCCCGGCCGGGGTCGCGATCGCCAACGACGCCGCGATCAGCACCACGACCGGCATGTACAGCACCCCGATCGCCACCAGCTTGACCTCGCGGGCCTGGATCTTCTTGCCCAGGTACTCCGGTGTCCGCCCGACCATCAGGCCCGCGAGGAACACCGTCAGCAGCACCGTCAGCAGCATGCCGTAGAGGCCGGAGCCGACCCCGCCGAAGATGACCTCGCCGGTCATCATGCTCACCAGCGGCGTCATCCCGCCGAAGCCGCTGTAGCCCTCGTGGGCGGAGTTGACCGAGCCGTTGGACGCGGCCGTCGTCGCCGCCGCCCACAGCGTCGAGTTGGCGATGCCGAAGCGCTGCTCGCTGTCCTGCAGGTTGCCGCCGGTGGAGTCCGCCGTCGCGTCCGCGGTGACGCCGGCGGCAGCCAGCGCCGGCGTCGCCCTGGACTCCTGGTAGTAGGCGTTGCCGATCCCCACCAGCAGCATCGCCAGCATGGCGATGTACAGCGCCCAGCCCTGGCGGGGCCGCCCGATCATCTTGCCGTACTGGTAGGTCGCGGCCGCCGGGATGAGCAGGAGGAACAGCATCTCGACGAAGTTGGAGAAGGTGGACGCGTTCTCGAACGGGAAGGCGGAGTTGACGTTGAAGAAGCCGCCGCCGTTGGTGCCGAGCTGCTTGATGGCGATCTGCGAGGCGACCGGGCCGAGCGCCAGGATCTGCTCGAACCCGTGCAGGGTGGTCAGCGTCACCGAGCCGGTGAAGGTCTGCACCACCCCCTGGGAGACCAGCAGCAGCGCGCCGATCACCGACAGCGGCAGCAGGATGTACAGCAGCGAGCGGGTGAGGTCGACCCAGAAGTTGCCGAGCCGGTCGGTGTCGCGGCGGGCGAAGCCGCGGATGACCGCGGCCAGCACCGCCATGCCGACCGCGGCCGAGACGAAGTTCTGCACCGCCAGCCCGGCCATCTGGGAGAAGTGCGACATCGTCGTCTCGCCGCCGTAGTACTGCCAGTTGGTGTTGGTGATGAACGACGAGGTCGTGTTGAAGGTGACGTTCCACGGCGCCCCGCCGAACCGCAGCGGGTTGAACGGCAGCACCCCCTGAGCGCGCAGGATGGCGTACAGGACCAGCCAGAACAGCACCGAGAACACCAGCACCGTGGTCGCGTACTGCTTCCAGTCCTGCTCGCGGGCGGGGTTGGTGCGCACCGCCCGATAGAACAGCCGCTCCACCGGTCCCAGCACCCGCTCCAGGACGACCCGCTGGCCCATGTACACGCGGGCCATGTAGCCGCCAAGCAGCGGCACCAGCGCGGTGAGGACCGCCAGATAGAACGCGATCTGGAACCAACCTTGCCAGGTCATCTACAGCCGCTCCCCACGCATCAGCGCATACAGCAGGTACGCGAACACCACCACCGCGATCACCAGCCCGAACACGTCCGCACCGCTCATATCCGGTCCAACGCCCTGATGAGACCGAACATCAGCGCGAACACGACCAGCGCGAGAAGCACCGCAACGATGTCCATACCGCTCCTCTCTGCCACCGCCGCCACGGCCCTGAGCATCGTGCCGGACGGTCTGCTGTCGTCACGGCCAGCGTCCATTGTTGGTACCGGTCTGCCGCCAACCCCGCCCTCCAGCAGCCGGCAGGGGTTGCCGCTTGTCGATGCCGCCGTCACCCGGGTATGTACACGCAC